>Ga0207641_10001451_pt1 | contig 23264 bp, 22 predicted proteins | sample KBSSwiS62_FD_184306 | JGI IMG/M metagenome (GOLD analysis project Ga0207641, IMG submission 184306) | Switchgrass rhizosphere microbial communities from Kellogg Biological Station, Michigan, USA - KBS Switchgrass S6-2 (SPAdes) (version 2) | ecosystem: Host-associated > Plants > Roots >... | reverse complement strand
CGCTGATGAGCATGGCCGACACCGAGGGAGGCGTCGGATACCTGCTGATGGCGGCCTACGGCGTGTCGGTGGCCGATCCGGCCGTGGACCTGAAGGCCGACCTGACGCCGCGGGGCCAGCGCCTGCTCACCGTCGCCCAGCAGAAATGCGCGGTCGACCTGATCGAGGCCAGCGGCGGCCTGACCGAGCGCCAGGTGTTCGTCCACGACCCGCTGACCACCGAGCCGTACGACTCCGTGTTCGCCGCCCAGCGAACGGCGGTGATCGGCGCGATGCCACCGGTGCTGGTGCTGCAGGGCGACGCCGACGAGGTGATCCGGCAGCCGATCACCGACGGCGTCGTGCGCGCCCTGTGCGCCGCCGGCACCGTCGTCGACTACCGCCGCTACCCAGGGGCGAGCCACAGCACGATTTTCGACGTGTCGTCGCCCGACCTGTACGCCTGGATCTACGACCGGTTCCAGGACAGCCTGCCGATGCACAACATCTGCGGCCCGACGGTCTGATCCGACGCGCGCGGCGCCGGCCCGCCCGGGTGGCTCAGCCGGTGCGCAGCGCGGCGAGCGCCGTGGTCCAGCGGGCGAGCTCGTCGAGCATCAGCTTGGCGGCGGTGTCCATCGCCGCGTCCGGCTCCAGCTGGCCGTCCGAGCTGATCTTCTGGCCAACCATCGCGATGCTGACCGCCTGGGTGACCGGGACCATGTCCAGCGCCGCGAGGACCGGCTTTAGCGCCTGCACCGCCCGGGTGCCGGCCGCCATGCCGCCGTAGCTGACGAAGCCGACCGGCTTGTGCCGCCACTCGGCGGACAGGAAGTCGATCGCGTTCTTCAGTGGCGCGGTGAACGAGTGGTTGTACTCCGGCATGACGAACACGAACGCGTCCGCCGCGGCGACGGCGGCCGCCCACCGCACCGTGTGATCGTGCGAGTAGTTGCCGAGCCGCGGGTGGCTGGGCTCGTCGAACATCGGCAGGTTCACCTCGGCGAGGTCGACCAGCTCGACCTCGAACCCGCCGTGCGCCGCGGCCTGCTCGGCGACCCAGGTGCCGATCGCGGGCCCGACCCGGCCGGGCCGGGTGCTGGCGATGATGATCTGGAGTTTCGGCACGACTGCGGCCCCGCCTTCTCGCCGACGAAAGAGATTGCCTATGCAACGAGTCCGAGGATATCGACTGATCATCGCGTGGGCGTTGGGGTGCTCCCATGCGGTTGCGCACACTCGCGTCGGCTGGTCCTACTCTTCGGCGGTGCGGTCCTGCCCGCCGGCCGTCGGCCGGGCGGCGGCGAGCAGCCGGACGACCAGACCAGGCCGAACGGGGTTCGGCGCCGAGCGCGAGAGCGGAGAATGACGCTGTGACTCAGGGGCCTCAGGAAGCACACTCGGGGACGGCTTCGGTTCTCGGCCTCGACCTCGGCGGCACGTCGATCAAGTGGGTGACGCTGGTCGACGGCCAGGTGATCCGCAAGGGCCGGGTACCGACCCCGGACACCGGCGTCGACGACGTGCTGCGCGCGCTGGCGGGCGTCGCGGCGGAGGTACCCGAAGCCCGGGCGATCGGGGTCGCCGCCGCGGGCGCTCTGGACCCGGTCGCCGGCCGGCTGCTGGTCGTCCCGAACATCGCGGGCGACTGGGCCACTCGGGCGGTTGGCGCCGAGCTCGCCGAGGCCACCGGGCGGCCGGTGCACCTGGCCAACGACGCCCGGGCGTTCGCCTACGGGCAGTTGCGCCACGGCGAGGCCGCCGGCGCCGCCGACGCCATCTTCGTCACCCTGGGAACCGGCATCGGCGGCGCGATCGCGTCCGACGGCGAGCTGCGGATGGGTCGGGCCCGGCGGGGCGGCGAGATCGGGCACATGCCGGTCGAGCCACTGGACGGCCGCAAGTGCGGCTGCGGCTCGATCGGCTGCCTGGAGACGATCGCCGGCGGCCGGGCGCTGTCGGAGCTGGGGGCCGACCTGGTCCGCACCGGAGCCGCGCCCGCGCTCGCCGCCGCCGTCGGCGGTCGGCCGGACGCCGTCGAGCCTGCGGACGTGGTCCGCCTCGCGGACGTCGAGCCGGCGTGCGGGCGGCTGGTCGCCCGCGCGGGGCACGCCCTGGGAGTCGCGCTGGCGAGCCTCACGAACGCCCTGGCGCCGGAGGTCATCGTCGTGGGCGGGGGCGTGGCGGCCGGACTGCCCGCCTTCCGGCCGTACATCGACGAGATCATGTCCCGCTACACCGTCCTGGTGGAGACTCCGCGCATCGCCACGGCGATGGACGGCTATGCCGGCGCGGTCGGCGCCGCGGCCTGGGCCGCCGACCCGCCGGCCGGCTACCCAGCGCCCATCCGCGCGGGCCGCCGATGAGCGAACGCGACGGCCAGGCCGACGCCCAGGTCGATCGGCAGGTCGACGAGCTGCTGACGGCGATGGTCCGGGTCTGGGCCGAGGCGCCGCCGATCGTGCGCTGGCGGGCGCTGCGCGAACTGTCCGACAACCGCGCGAGCCTGCAGGCGATGACCGTCCACCAGTTGCTGCCCGAGACCGACGACGGCAGCCGCCGCGGCGTCGGCGCCATCGCCCGCGCGCTCGGCGTCACCACCAGCTGGATCAGCCAGCTCGCGGCGCTGCCGCGCCGGCACGCCGGTCTGTTCGCCTGGGGACGGGCCCTGGGGCTCGCCGCCGAGCTCGTGGCGCTCGCCGAGCGGGCGCCGTCGCGGCGGCTGTCCGACGAGCTCGCCGGCATCGTGCGGCGCGGCCTGCACGACACCAGTGCCCGCCACGACCTGGAGAGCGCCGCCAGCCGCTGGGCGATGGCCGCCCGCCGGCAGCGCCGCGGCCCGGAGGCCGACGCCCTCGTCGAGCGCATTGACGCCCTGCTGGCCGACGTCACGCCGGCCCTGGACCTCGACTGGCTGGCCAGGGCGGAGATCGCCATTGGCTATCAGACAGCCCGCTCCCCGGTACCCGCCGCGGTGCCCGCCCCGGCGCTGTCCACCTTCACCTCGCCCGCGAGCCCGCCGTCCGCGCCGGCCACGCCCGCCCGCCAGGCCCCGGAGCCGCCGCCCGTGGAACCGCCCCGGCCGCGCCGCGGCACGAACGACCCGCTGCCCTGGCAGCGTTACCGGCTGCGCGACCGCTGAGCGAAGCACGGGCTGCGACCAGGAGAACTAGGCGAGCTGGGTGCCGCCGTCGACGGCGAGGATCTGGCCGTGACGAACGCGGCCGCGTCCGAGGCGAGGTGGACGGCGGCGGCGCCGATCTGGGCGGATGATCTGGGCGGATGAGCCGTAACCGGGCGCATGGCCGGTGGCGCCGGATACTGTGCCGGAGTGGCTGATTCGGTGCCGGTCGTGCTGGTTCACGGGTTCGCGTCGTCCAGTGCGCACGGCTGGGGGCCCGCCGGCTGGCTGGAGATGCTGCGCGAGGCGGGCCGCGAGGTGATCGCGATCGACCTGCCCGGGCACGGCACCGCACCGCGTTCGACCGACCCGGCGGACTATGCCGACGTCGCCGCGACCGTCGCCGCCGCCTTCGTCGACTGCGGCCCCGTCGACGCCGTCGGATTCTCCGCCGGCGCCCGGGTGCTGCTGGAGATCGCCGCCCGCGGGCTCGCGTCCTTCGAACGTCTCGCCGTGATGGGTATCGGGCCGAGCATGCTCGAGGCGCGCGAGGCGGCGCCGTTCGCCATTGACAACCCCGACCCGACGGACGTGCGGGCGCGCCTGTTCCGCGGGCTGGCCAAGAACGCCGGCAACGACCCGGCGCCGCTGGCCGCGTTCGCCGCCCGCCCCGGCCCGCCGCTGACCGCCGTCGAGCTGGCCGCGATCACCTGCGAGGTACTCGTCGTCACCGGCGAACGTGACCCCGTCGGCGACCCGGAGGCACTCGCCGCGCTGCTCCCGAACGCCACCGGCGTCCTGATCGACCGCGCCGACCATTTCTCCCTGCAGTCCAACATGCGCGCCATGGCCGCCGTCCTCGGCTTTCTCGGCGTCTGAGAACCTCCCGCTCCAGCCGGTGGGTCTTCGCCGGGGGCGGCGCGGTGGCCGCCCAGCTGACCACCGGCGCTGCGGTTCGGCGGGTAGCGGGGCGCTGGCTCGCTCCCCTCGCGCGATCTGCGCGTTCCGCGGAACGCGGCGGCGGGCCGTGCGTGCCGTGTACCGCGTGGCCGGGCGGTTTCCGCCTTCCAAAATCCGATGAAGCGCGTCGGGTCGTGGGCCAGGATGGCGGGCATGGCCAGGCTCGCCGACTCCGCTGATCGTGACGGACCACCGACGCACCACTACTCGGCCACCTGTTCCTGGTCTGGCTCGACCGGGGTCGGCTATGAGCGGTATTCGCGGGAGCACGCCGGGCACGTCGCGCCGGCAGGCGCGACCGTGCGGATGTCGTCCGACCCGGCCTTCCGCGGCGACCCTGCCCTGCTCAACCCCGAGCAGCTGGTCGTCCTCTCCGCGTCGTCCTGCCAGCTGCTGTCCTTCCTGGCGGTCGCCGCCCGGGCCCGGATCGACGTCCGCGACTACCAGGACACCGCCGAGGCGATCATGGTCGAGAACGGTCGCGGCGGCGGCGCGATCACACAGATCGTGCTGCGCCCACGGATCGTCGTCGTCACCGACGCCACCGAGCAGCGGCTGCGCGCCCTGGCGGACCTGGCTCACCGGCAGTGCTTCATCGCCGCCTCGCTGAGCTGCCCGGTCACCGTGATCCCGACCTTCGAGGTCCTCACCCCGTACGCGTTCCGGGACACCGAGGCGGCGGCCCGCCGGCTCGCGCTCGTCGCGGACGTCTTCGATCCCGGTTCGCGGGCCTTCGTCCACGACCAGGTGGCGGCCCGTGGCCCGTCGGACGTCCGGCTCGCGGTCGACCTCGGCTGCGGCCCGGGCCACACCACCCGCCTGCTCGGTGCCGCGACCGGCGCCGCGCGCACCGTCGGCCTGGACACCTCCGAGGCGTTCCTCGCCACCGCTCGCGCCGCCGCCGGACCGGCCGGGGATCCCGATGGGCTGGAGTTCGTTCGCCATGACGTGCGCCGGGTGCCCTTCCCCGCGCGGGCCAGCGGGGCGGACGTCGGCTACGCGCGGCTGCTGCTCGCGCACCTGGCCGACGTTCCGGCCGTGATCGCCGGCTGGCTCGGCCAGGTCGCCCCTGGGGGTGTCCTGCTGCTCGACGAGTCCGAGTCCATCGAGACCGATCAGCCGGCGCTCGCCAGCTATCTCGATCACGCGGCCCGGCTGCTCGCCGCGAGGGGCGCGTCGCTGCACGCCGGCGGCCTCCTGGAACCCGCGCTGGGCGACCTGGTGACGCGGGAGTCGACCCCACCTTTCCTGGTCGACCACAACGCCACCGAGCAGGTCAGCCCACCGGTCTCGGTCGCCGCCGCCATGTTCGCGCTGAACCTGGCCGTCTGGCGCGTCGACCCGTTGTTCCGCGACCGGCAGCCCGAGCTCGATCGGCTGGCCGCCGACCTGGACGTGCTCGCGCGGGCTCCCAAGCACACCGGCCGGATCACCTGGACCATGCGCCGGGTCGCGCTTCGCCGACTGGTGACGGACCGGCCCTCGCCCGCCTCGGCGCCGACGGTCGGCTGACCGACCTCGCGACCCCACGCCGCGCCCGCGCGCCGCGGAACGCGCGGATCGCGGTTGCGCGCCGCGGGGCGCTCATCCTCGGCCAGACGTGGTGGGAGTTCATACGTGGTGGTCGCGATGCCGGAGATTCCATGACCACCACGTATCAACCGATCCGGTGAGTCGATGCTGCGGCTGGCCGCCGTCGCGGGTGGGGCCGTCGATCGGTGATCCGGTCCGCGTCGGGGCTTGGGTGGGGCCTGCGGAGGCTTGAGTAGTCACGATTCCCGTCTGTTTGGTTACTAGGCGTGAGAGCCATCATGGGTGGGCACGGTTACTGGGTCTGAGTCCCTACGTGGAGGTGATGGGAGATGCTCAGGACGGAATCCACGGGCTTCCTGTGGCGTGGTCTGGTTGCCGTGGCGCTGGGGATCGCCGCCATCGCCTGGCCGGGGATCACGGTACGCACGCTGGTCGCGCTGTTCGCGATCTACGTGTTCTGTGACGCGGTCGGCCATTTCCAACACGCGGCCGCGAGCGACCGGACCAGCCCAGCGGCGGGCCACGTCGCGCTGGCCCTGTTGGACATCGCCGCCGGTGTCGTCGCGCTCGCCTGGCCGGCGATCACTGTCTTCGTGCTGACGATCTGGCTGGGCATCTGGGCGGTGGCCACGGGTGTCGTCGAGGTCGGCGCCGCGTTCTCGACGTCGCGCGGCCGTGGCTTCCGAATCGGCATGGCCCTCGTGGGGCTGGCCAGCATCCTGTTCGGCATCGTCGTCTTCACACACCCGGACGTCGGAGTCGCCGCCGTGACCCTGCTGTTCGGGCTGTTCCTGCTGGTCTACGGCGTGGACCTGCTGATGACGTCGGCCCGGCTGCGGCGTGCCGGGGAGGCCGCCGAGGCCCTTGGCGGCGGCTGGCGGGAGACCACCCCGTATCCGGAGACGGCGCGCCAGGCGGATCAGCCGACGATGCGACGGCGCTGAGCAGGGACGCGCGAACGGCGCGGCCGGCCCGGGGTGCCGCGAGCGAGCCGTCGGCCTTGACGGCACGCTCGCGGCGCTCACCTACCTCCGCGGCCATCCCCACGGCTCCCGCCCGAGACCCCATGGCCCTGCGACACAGCCCTGGCCAGCCTGATCCCCGCGTTCCGCGGAGCGCGCGCCCCCGGCCTCCGCGCGTGACCCGCTTGCGATCACTGCGTTCCGTGGAACGCGCACACCCCCTCGCCCGAGAACCGCGAAGGGACCCGTCCCGACCGAACCCGGCCAGGGTGACGGCCCGCGTTCCGCGGTCCATCTCCGCGGGGGTCGGTGTCGTGCCTCCTCCCTCGGTTGGCTCCGGTCGCGGACGACTGGTCATCGGCGCGCCTCCGCCACCTCCGGCCGTGTACCCGTACTGTCACTGCGAGTAGTTATACGACCTCAATTTGTGATCATTGCTGGTCAGGTGGTTCGCGGGGTCCGCGGGCCGCCACGACGGGAAGGGGCGCGGCCTGTGGAGACGGACAGCGCTGGCGGCGGTGGTCGGAGCCTTGTCGGGGTGCTCAGCCGCCGATGGCACCTGCTACTCGCCGTGACCATCGCCTTCGGCGCGGCCGGTTTCCTGCTCACGTCCCTCCAGTCGACGCAGTACTCCAGCTCGGCGAGGATGCTGCTCAACGATCCCGGACGCACCAGCATTTTCGCTGATAACAACCGGGTAGTCGGGGACCCTTCGCGGTACGTGCGCGGTCAGGCGAGCTTCCTGACCTCGACGGAGGTGCTCACCGCCGCCGGCAAGCTCCTGCACAACAGGCTCACCATCGACGAGCTGCGAGCCCAGGTGACCGCGACCTCGTCCGACCAGCTCGACCAGGTCACGGTCACCGCGGTCGACCACACGGCCGCCGGCGCCGCCGAGGTGGCCAACGCCGTCTGCCGGGCCTACCGCCAGGCCGTCCGCGCGTCGGCCGCACAGAACGCCCGGTCGACGACCGACGAGCTCGATCAGGCGATCGCCAAGCTGCGCGCCAACATCAGCGAGCTGGACCAGCAGCTGGCTAACGGCACCGTCGACTCGGGCGTCTCCGCGGCCCGGCAGGCGGCCGCCACTCAGCTGCTGACCATGCAGGGCCGCGCCGACGAGATCACCGTCGACACCGCGACCTACGGCGACGGCGTGCAGATGTTCGAGGAGGCGAAGCCGCCGTCCGCGCCGTCGCGGCCGCGACCGGTGACCGGCGCGATCGTCGGGGCGTTCATCGGCCTGCTGCTCACCGCGGGCATCGTCTGGTGGCGGACCGAGTACCGCCGCAGGGCCGACGAGAAGCAGGACCCGGCCGCCGTGCTCGGCGTGCCGCTGCTGGGTGACGTCCCCGAGTTCATCGCGTTCGCCGACGGCCGAGCGCTGCCGGCGGCGCACGAGCCGTCGTCCCCGGCCGGCGAGTCCTACAACTTCCTGGTCGAGTCCATCGGGTTCGCGCTCGCCGCGACCGGCCGCACCTGGGGCGAGTCCGGGTCGGGCGGCCGGGTCATCGCGCTCACCAGCCCCAGCCAGGGCGACGGGAAGACGGTCACCACACTCAACCTGGCGATCGCGATGGCCCGCGACGACCGGCGGGTCACGGTCGTCGACGGCGACGAGCGGATGCGGGGGCTCACCCGACTGGCCGACGTCCCGGGCGAGCCCGGCCTTTCCGACCTCGGCGGCGACGTGCCCGTCGCGCGCACCCTGCGCTCCCTGGACCTGGACGGCACCGAGGCGCTCGGCGTCGTTCCGGCCGGCAGCGACCTGGACGACCCGGCCAGCTTTTTCCGAACCGGTCGGTTCCGCCGCGCCGTCGGCCGGCTGCGCGACCATGCCGACGTCGTCATCGTCGACTCGCCGCCGCTGCTCGCGGTCAGCGATGCCGCCGCCATCGCCGCGCAGGCCGACGCGGTGGTGCTGGTCATCAGCCGGGGCACGTCGCTGCGGCTGCTGAACGAGGTCCGCCACCGGCTGGAGTTCGTCGGCACGCCAGTGCTCGGCTACGTCTTTAACAAGTCCACCGGCTCCAAGCGCGGCGGGTACGGGTATGCGTACGGGTACGGGCGTCGGCTGGCGCGAGCCGCGGCGCCGGGGGTTCAGGGCGCGCTGGAGGTCCAGGGGGCGCCCGCGGCCCGGGTGCCGGAACAGCGCCTGGGGAAGGACAGCCACGCCGAGGCCAACCGGTGATCCTCCGGGAGGCGAGGTGAGGCTCCTCGTCGACGGCGGCTCGGCCGGCAGCGGCTACCCACGCCACCCGCGCCCGGCGCGCTTCGACCGGGCCGCGCTGCTCGACCGGGTCCAGTGGCCGCTGTCGGCCGCCGCCGGCCTGTCGCCGGCGGCCGAACGGGTGCCAACACCCCGGCTCGCTCCGGCTCCGGTCGCGGCGCCGAGTGGGGAGAGCGCCTCGTGAAGCTGCTCGTTCTCGGTGGCGCCGGGATGCTCGGGCACGAGTTGGCGGCCAGCCTCGCCGGTCGGCACGACGTCGGCGTCACCCTGCGCGGCACGTCGGCACGGCCCAGGATCTCCAGGCCCAGGGGCGCCAGGCCAGGCGCGGATCCGTGGGACGGCGCGCTACCGCCCGATCGGATCTTCCCGGGCCTCGACGTCCGGTGCCAGGACGACCTGGCCGCGCTGCTCGCGGACTTCCACCCGGACGCCGTGCTCAACGCCGTCGGTCTGGGCAAGGAGCGGCGGGAAGGGCGGACACCGCTGCCAGCCGTCGAGATCAACACGGTGTTCCCGCACCGGCTGGCCCGGCTGTGCCGGGTGGCCGGCATCCGCATGCTGCATGTGAGTACCGACTGCGTGTTCTCCGGGCGGCGCGGCCGGTACACGGAGGACGACGCGCCGGACCCGGTCGACGTGCACGGCATGTCGAAGCTGCTGGGGGAGATCCACGAGGCCCCGGCGGTGACGCTGCGGACGTCGATCCTGGGACTTGCGCCGGTCGGGCGCCGTACCGGCCTGGTGGAGTGGTTCCTCGCCCAGAGCGGCCAGGTCTCCGGCCACCGGCGGGCGATCTACACCGGGCTGACCACGATGGAGCTGGCCCGGGTCGTCGACCGGCTGCTGACCAAGCACGAGGACCTGACCGGGCTGTGGCACGTCGCTATGCCCGAGGCGATCTCGAAGCACGACCTGCTGACTCGGCTGGCCGACCGCCTGCGCCGCGCCGGGGAGGACCGCCAGATCGCCGAGGTCGTGCCCGCCGACGGTCCCGCCTGCGACCGCAGCCTGCTGGCCGACCGGTTCGCCGAGGCGACCGGCTACACCGCGCCCGGCTGGGACGCCATGCTCGACGAGCTCGTCGAGCGGATCACCCTGCGAGACGCCGGAGGAGGCGCCGGAGGAGGCGCCGGAGGTCGCCATGGCTGACGACGGCCGAGGCGCGACCACGAGCGTCGCGCCGAGCGCGGGCACGGCTCCGCAGCCGGCCGGCACGTCCCTGGCCACCGGCTGACCGGGCCGCGTCACCCGTGGCCGCGCACCAGGGATCCCGGCGGTCCCGCCCGCCCACGGCCGGCTCACACCCCGGCACTGACGTGCCGGAGACTGCCGCCGCCCAGCCGGACGACGCGGTCGCGGGTTCGGACGACGCGGTCGCGGGTTCGGGTGCGGCGGTCCAGGTGGCGCTGTTGCTTGGGCCCGACCATCCCGGGCTTGGGGGGGTCGTGGTTCGTGGGCTCGGTGCCGGCGGCCCCGGCGGCCCGGTCGCGATGGGCTCGGCGCTGTCCGCCGGCTGGCTGCCGAAGGCGGTCCGGCCCCGTGAGCCGAACGAAGACGGCGTGCTGCTCGCCGTCGGACCCGTCGGCGCGTTGCTCGCGGTCGCCGACGGCCACCATGGCTCGGCGGCCGCGGTCGCCGCCCTGCGCGCCCTCGCCGCGAGCGCGCTCGCGCTGCTCGCCCGCGACGAACCCGCGCCCGCCGAGGCGGAGCGTGGCGCCGAGCTGGCCGCGATCTTCGCTACGGCGGCCCACAGGGCCGTGGCCGACCACCATGCCGGGGGCCACCACCATGCTGTGGCCGACCACCATGCCGGGGGCCACCACCATGCTGTGGCCGACCACCATGCTGTGGCCGACCACCATGCCGTAGCCGACGATGGCCTGCCGGCGCGGACCGCGCTCAGCCTCGTCGTCGTCACCCCCGACAGCTTCGCCGCGGTCGGATTCGGCGACACCGTGGCGGCGGTCGCGCGGCGTGGCCGGCTTCGCGCGCTCGGGGAACCCTCCGACTTTCTCGGCCCGTTCTCGCCGTCCGACCCGCTGGCCGACCATCGGGTCACGAGCTGGCGCCGGCGTCGCGGTGACGCGCTCGTCGTCCTCTCCGACGGAGTGCCTGACTTCCTCGGCGGAGCCCTCGCCACCGTCGTCGCCAGCGCCGTGCGGGCGGCGACGGGCGCCCCCGCGGGTGGCGGCGGACCTGACGACGGCGGCGCCGGCGCCGCGGGAGCCGCCGCTCGGGCCCTCGTCAGCCGGGCGGGCGCGGCCGGCGCCGGGGACAACATCACCGCGGCCCTCCTGATTGACCAGCGGCCGCGCCCGTGGTCGTCGCGCCTCGCGCCGCGTCGCCCAACCTGACCACGAGGGCCCCGGACGCACTCGACGCTCGGGCCCCACCCGGGTGCTGTCCTGGTCGTTCGCCACGACCGGGCACATAGTGCGACCTCAGCATTGCGGTGCGTCGCGCTTTACGCGGGAATGCTGGTGCCGGTACGGTCACTTCCGTAATCATGACCTTGCTCTACGTCAGACTTGCTCGTCGTCGGATTCGTGACGCAAGGCCTGTGGCCCGTTACCCCAAGGAGCCCACGATGCGGACGGATCCGATCTGGGCCTCGTCCCCCCGCCGGCGGCCCGGCGCTGTCCTGGTGCTCGCCGCCGCGGGACTCGTCGCCGCCGCCGGATGCGCCGCGACCACGACCGGCGGCGGACCGATCACCGTCGCGGCGGACCGGCCCGGCGCGGGCCAGGCAGCTCCCCGGCCCGCGCACGTCGCCCCGGCCTCGGCGGCCGGGAGCATGACGACCGCGGCGCCGACGTCGGCCAGTGACGGGACACAGCCGATTCGCGCCGAGGAGCCGGACCCGACCGCGCAACGCGCCGCCGCCCCTGATGCCGCCGCCCCTGATGCCGCCGCCACCGGTGACACCGCCGCGGACGGCACCGTGACGGCACCGGTCTGCCTGCCACGTGGCCTGGCCGGCGCGCTGTCCCGGACCGAGGGCGCGGCCGGACACGTCTACACGGACCTGGTGCTGACGAACAGGGGTACCGCGTCCTGCCGGCTGGACGGCTACCCGGCGGTCCGGTTCGTCGACCTGGACGGCGCGGCGATCGGCGCGCCCGCCGCCCGCGAGGAGGACGACGACCCGCCGCCCGAGGTGCTGCTCGCGCCAGGGGACAGCGCCGCCGCGCTCCTGCGGATCACCCAGGCAGGCATTCAGGACGGCTGCCTGACCCGAGGTGACACCCGCGCCGCGGCGGCGCTGCGGGTGACGCCACCCGGCGGCTCCGGCTCCGTCGCGGTCCCGGTGCCCGACGGTGTGACGGCCTGCCTGTCCACCGGCGTCCGCCAGCTGCTGGTCGGCCCGCTGATCGCCGCCTGACCTGTCCGGGCGCTCGCTGGCGAAGCAGGGGCTCAGTACCGCTGCTGCCACTCCGGCGGCTGCGCGCGCCGGCCCCGCCGTCACGACCTCCGAAATCAAGACCTTCGAGATCACGACCTCCGAGATCACGACCTCCGAGATCGACTTCGTCGATCCCGCAGGGACCCCGTCCGTCGATCCCGCAGGAACCCCGTCCGTCGATCCTGCAGGGACCCCGTCCGCCGATTCCGCAGGGACCCTGGCGCTCCGGCGAGACGACCTCCCAGATCACGACCTCCCAGATCGACTTCGTCGATCCGGCAGGAACCCCGTTCGTCGATCCGGCAGGAACCCCGTTCGCCGATCCGGCAGGGACCCCGTCCGCACGCCCCCTCCTGCGTGTCGGTGCGGGTCCGCTCGCCGGCCACCGGCTGGCCTACCAGGCAGCGACGCGGTCATGCCCGGCGACCAACTGGCCGCCGGTTCCGTACGGTGACGGGACCGGGGGCCGGGTCGTCGGCGACCATGGGGGTATGGGCCCGTCCAGACATGACGACTCCGGACCCGGCGACCAGGAGCCGACCGGTTCCGAGCTGGCCAGTCACGGCCTGCTGTCGGCGCTGGTCGCCCTCGTCCAGGACGGGTCCGGGGACGGCCCGATCGACGTCCGCTACATCCGGTGCGACGTCTGCGCGGGGCCGACTCCGCACCACACCGAGGTACAGATCTTCTCCGCCACCGCCAAGGACCCGAGTTTCGTCGCGTCGCCGCCTGAGGTCGTCTGCGCCGTCTGCGGGTCGCTGCACCCCCGCGTCATCGACGACGAGCCGCCCCGCGACATCGAGGTCACCTGCGCGGCCCGCCGCGTCCCGCCGAGGCCACTGGACCGGATCCCGTTCGACCGGCTCCCGCTGGAGCGCCTGTCGCTCGCCCGCCTCCGCGAACGCCTCCCGTCGGGCCGCGGCGCGCTGGCCCGGACGCCGCTGACCCGGCTGCGGCTTGACCGTCAGCTGGCCCGCGCCGTCCCCGCCCGGCTCCGGGCGGTCCGCTGGCCTGGCGCCTGCGCCCACCGCTTCCACGTCCCGGCCGCGGCCCCGGCCGTCATCTGCCCCCGCTGCGCCACCACCCAGCCCGGTCCCGGCGGTTACGGCCCGTCGGGGAGCTGAGCGAGGAGGCGTTTGGGGGCGACGCGGCGGTAGGCGTCGAGGATGATCTCAGCCAGCTCATCCCAGTCGGGCTCGAGGTCGACGTAGACGCCCAGCCAGCCGTGATGGCCCACGTAGGGCGGGCGGAAGAAGCGCTCCGGGTCCTCGCCGATCAGCTCGGCGGCGGCACCGGGCGGGGCCGCGCACCAGAACGCCAGGCGCTTCCCGTGGTGCTCACCGACGAAGCTGACGAACGTCTTCTTGTCCCGGACCCACCAGGTGGGCGAGCTGTGGCTCGGCCGCTCGTTGACTTCCGGCAGCGCCAAACACAGCCGGCGCAGGTGCGCCAGCCTGTCCTCGAAGATCGCGTCAGTACTGGAAGGCTGGCGTGGCTCATCCGAGCCGCCCATGGCCACCGTCATGCCCCCGATTCTTACGTCGTAGTCCGACAACCCGATGGCTGGCCGGGGCCAAGGTTTCTCGTTGGCGTTCCGCGGAACGCGGCAGATGCCCTGGCGCGGAACGCGGCACACATCCTGGCCAGCTCGACGGCGGACGCGACGCTGTCCGCTTGCGGATCGGGTCTGGGCGGCGGGCGCGTTCCGCGGAACGCGGGGACGGTCGCCCTGGTCGGGTCTGGACGGACAGTTCCTTCGCGGTTAGTGGGCGGGGTGACGTGAGCGTTCAGCGGAACGCGGTGATCGCCTTGGCGGTTGGCGGTTGGCGGTTGGCGGTTGGCGGTTGGCGGGTGGCGGGTGGCGGGGTGGTCTCGGGCTTCGGGTTCGCGTTCCGCGGAACGCGGCGATCGGGTTAGCAGCCCCTGCGCCTGACGACGCACCCAAACTGGGGCAAGCCGGGCGGCTTGGGAATCAGCTGGTGCTGGGTCACCGGGCCATGGGGTCGCGGGCGAGGACCGTGGAGGTGGCCGCGGAGGCGAGATCGGCTCCCGCGACGGTGAGCCAGCGTTCCGGCTCGGCGATCGCGGCGCGCACGCCGCCGGCCAGGATCGCCAGCGCGACGGCGCCCCGGACGGTGTCCGGCGGGGGGCAGCCGAGCTGGCCGGCTACCAGCAGGACGGGTACGGGGCCGGCGGCGCGGGCGGCGGCGAGGTTCAGGACGCCGCCGACAACCTTGCCGGTCAGTGAGGTGGCGTCGTAGCGGCCTTCACCGGTGATGACGAGGTCCGCGTCGGCGAGCGCCGCGGGCAGGCCGGCGTGCTCGGCGACGGTCGCGGCGCCCGGGACGAGGCGGGCGCCCCAGGCGACGGCCAGGCCGTAGCCGGTTCCGCCGGCCGCACCGGAGCCGGGGGCGTCGGGGTCGCCGGCGAGGAGCCCGGCGAGGCGGCGCAGGCCGTCGTCGAGGGCGCGGACGTCGGCGGGGCCGGCGCCCTTCTGCGGGCCGAAGACGGCCGCCGCGCCCCGCGGGCCGCACAGCGGGGCGTCGACGTCGGTCAGGCAGAGCACCCCACCGGGCGGCGGTGGGCGCAAGCCGATCAGGTCGACGGACGCGAGGCCGCGCAGCGGGCCGCCGCCGGGAGGCAACGAGGCGCCGGCCGCGTCGAGGAACCGGGCACCCAGCGCGGCCAGGGCGCCGGTACCGCCGTCGGTGGAGGCGGAACCGCCTAGGGTGACGATGATCTGGCGCGTCGCCTGGTCGTCGAGTGCCGCGGCGAGCAGCTGGCCGAGGCCGACGGTGTGAGCACCGAGCGGGTCGCGTCGGGCGCCCAGCAGCGGCAGACCGCTTCCGCTGGCCAGTTCGACCACGGCGGCGCCGTCGGGGAGCGCCAGCCACTCGGCGTCGACCGGCCGTCCGTCCGGGCCTGTCACGGCCACGGAGTGTCGGCGGGCGCCGGGTACGGCCGCGGCGAAGACATCGAGGGTGCCCTCACCACCGTCCGCGACCGGGAGCCGCACGACCTCGTCGCCGGGTCGTGCCGAATGCCAGCCGTCCGCGAGCGCCGCCGCGACCCGGTCCGCCGACAGCGACCCCTTGAACGAGTCCGGCGCGATGACGACCTTCAAGCTCTGCGACACCCGTCCATCATCGCGACCGTCGCGCGGTCCGGACGACGCAGGCGGCTGGCCGGACGACCGACCCGCGTCCCGAACCTCGCTCGGGCGGACTTGTCAGGCTCAGCGCGCGGGATTTAGGCGGGCGGGGTGGCGAGCCAGGCGTCGATGCCGGCGAGCGCGGCGGCCTGGACCTCGGCCGGCGCGGCGCCGCCGGTGATCGAGCTGCGGGCACAGGTGGCGAGCAGCTCGTCGGACAGGCCGAAGACCTCCCGGCACAGCTCGTACTCCCGCAGGATGCTCGGGCCGAACAGCAGCGGGTCGTCGGCGTTGATCGAGCAGCGAACCCCGGCGGCGAGCAGGTCGGGCAGCGGGTGCTCGGCGAGCGACGGGACGACGGACAGCTGCAGGTTGGACGTCGGGCAGACGTCGAGGGTGGTGCCGCGCTCGGCGAGCAGCTCGACGAGCGCTGGCTCCTCGATGGCGCGGATGCCGTGCTGGAGCCGGTCGGCGAGCAGCACGTCGACGGCGCCGCGGACGGAGGCCGGGCCGTCGAGCTCGCCGGCGTGCGGCGTCGAGAGCAGGCCGGCGTCCTTGGCGTAGCGGAACGCGTCGGCGAACGGCTCCGGTGGGTAGCCGTTCTCGTCGTTGTGCAGGCCGAGCGCGACGATGCCGGCGTCGCGGTAGCGGACGGCGAGTTTCGCGACCTCGACGCCCTGCTCCGGGGTGTCGAAGACCCGGTCGACGGCGGCCATCCACCGAACGGTCACGCCGTGGCGCTCGGCGGCCTCGGCGGAGCGCGCGAGGACGGTGTCCCAGGCGGCCTCGGCCGTACCGAAGATCTCCAGGTACGGGTAGGGGTAGAAGCTCGGCTCGAGGTAGGCGACGCCCTCCCTCGCCGCGTCCTCGACGACCTCGTCGACGAGCCGCTCGAAGTCGGCGACCTCGCGGAACATCGGCAGGATCCCGCCGATCACCTCGCCGAAGCCGCCGAACTCGCTGAAGCCGGTCGTCGGGGGAGTCGGCACCCCGTTGCGCGCGGCGAGGTCCGCCAGCGTCGACGGCCGCATGCCGAGCTCGAAGTGCAGGTGCAGATGCCCCTTGGGCAGCGCACGCAGGTCCCGCATTGCCGTAACTCCTCCCGTCCTGCCTGCGACGACGGTACGGACGAAGTCGGCCGTCCGGAAGATCGTCGAGCGGTGTTTACTGCCGCGTCACACCAGGCGTCGCGGTCCGCTCTGGCGCCGCTGGCAGAAAAGTGATATCACTTTGATAGTGGAGAGACAGCGCCCGCCGGGAGGGTGGGCTCCTCGCCACCCGGATCGAAGGAGATGGCCGCCATGAGTAGCGGTGACGCGCCGCGGGAACCGATCGGCGCCCGTCAGGAGCCGGACCCGTGGGAGGAAGTCGACATGCCACGGCCGCGGGTCGGCGAGCAGGTGATCACCGGGATTCCGGGGGGTGTCGGCTTCTTCGCGACGCTCGGTGTTCTGCTCGGCTCCGTCGCGCTGATCGTGCTCGCCGGCGTGCTGTTCGCCAACGGCGTGGCCGGGGGCGGCGCAGCGGCCCTGGTGGGCGGCATCCTGCTGTTCGTCGCCAGCCTCATCTGTTTCGGCGGCCTGACGGCGGTCGCGCCCGGCCAGGCGCGGGTGGTGACGTTCTTCGGCCGCTACGTGGGGACGATCCGCCAGACCGGCCTGCGCTGGGTGAACCCGCTGACCCGCCGCCGCCGCATCTCGACCCGGATTCGCAACCACGAGACCGGCGTCGCGAAGGTCAACGACGCCGACGGCAACCCGGTCGAGATCTCCGCGGTCGTCGTCTGGCAGGTCGCCGACACCGCGCAGGCCGTCTTCGAGGTCGACGACTTCACCGCGTTCGTCGCGATCCAGACCGAGAGCGCCGTTCGCCACATCGCCACCCGCTACCCGTATGACGCGCATGAGCCGGGCCAGATGTCGCTGCGGGAGAACGCCGACGAGATCACCGGCCGGCTGTCCGCCGAGATCGGCGCGCGGGTCGCGTCCGCGGGGGTCAGGGTCATCGAGTCGCGGATCACCAGGCTCGCCTACGCGCCAGAGATCGCCCAGGCCATGCTGCGCCGCCAGCAGGCGAACGCGGTCGTCGCCGCCCGGTCCAGGATCGTGGAGGGCGCCGTCGGCATGGTCGAGGCGGCCCTCGCCCGGCTGGAGAGCCAGGAGGTCGTCGAGCTGGACGAGGAACGGAAGGCGACGATGGTCAGCAACCTGCTGGTGGTGCTCTGCAGCGAGCAGTCGACGCAGCCGGTGGTGAACACCGGCTCCCTCTACCACTGAACCCCTTCCATTTATGCGTCGACTTGTCAAGATCGGGCCTGCTTGTAAACGGCAATGGAAAAGGTTCACTGAGCCGTGACGGAGCGAAAGAAGATCCTGCTCCGGCTGGACCCGGCCGTGCACGACGCCCTGGCCAGGTGGGCCGGCGACGAGCTGCGCAGCACGAACGCCCAGATCGAGTTCCTGCTGCGCGGCGCGCTGCCCTCCGCCGGCCGCCTCCCGCCCACGGTCGGGCGCATACCGCGCCGCGGCCGTCCCCCCAAGGACGAGCCCGACGCGGACGAGCCCGACGCGGACGAGCCCGACAAGGACGAGCCTGACGCGGACCGGGCCGACACGGACGGGGCCGAAACAGACGAGCCCGACGACGCCGGGCCGCCGGCTGACCAGGGCGAGGCGGGTGGCGCGCCGCGGGACGCCGGAAGCCCGCCGGACGGCTGACCGCCGGAACGCCGACTCACTGACCGCCCACTCCCGCGACGCAGGAGGAGAGACCGTGGAACTGCCCGACTCGTTGCCGGCCCAGCTTTACCTGCTGACCTACAACCCTGAGACCGAGCGGATGGCCGGGAGGCCCGGGTCCGGCTATCTCGGCCCGGCGCTGCGCGCCGCCGCGCTGGTGGAGCTGCTTCGGCGCGGCCGGATTGTCGACGAGAGCGGGAAGGTCGCGCCGGCTCTCGACCACGTCCGGCGGTCGGGCAAGCCGACCGGGCTGCCCGCGGCCGGACCGGGCGGGACGGCCGTGCTGCCGGACGACCCGATCCTGCTGCGGGTCCTCGAGCAGATCGAGGGCTCCGGTCGACGGCGCTCCTGGGCGCACTGGATCGGCCGGGACACTTCGGGCACGACCCGGTGCGCCCGGGACTACCTGGAGTCCGGGCGCTGGATCCGAGTCGAACGTGACCGGGTGGCCGGGATCTTCCCGCGCACCACCGTCACCGTCCGGGACACCGTGACGGCCCGGACGTTGATCGGCGACGTGCGTCGCGCGCTCGTCGGCTCGACGCCGGTCGACCGCGTCGGTGCGCGCGACCGTCAGCTCGCCGCACTGGGCGTCCTCGCCGAGATGGGCGTCCTGTTTCCCAGGAAGGAGCGGCGAGCGTACCGGGGCCGCGCCCGCGAGCTCGCCGCGGCGCTCGGTCCCGCCGCCGACGCGCTCCGCAAGGCGATCAGCACCCAGAAGGCCTCCTCAGCCGGCTGAGCCGGTGGGCTGACCTGTCCGCGAACATTGCCGAGACCGCGAGTCCCAGAGCGCGAGTCCCAGAGCCGGTGGGCCGCGTGGTGACCGGTCAGCCGGACTGGACGGCTTCGTTGGCGGGCTGGCTGGGCACGGTCGGCGCGGCGCCGGCAGGCGGGGCGTCCAGCCAGCGGGTGCGCAGCACGGGGAGGCCGGCGAGCAGGACGACGGCGAGCAGGGCGAACGCGCCCGCCGGATGGTGCAGCAGGCCTTGGACGGCCAGTGAGACGACCACGCCGCCGGCATTGCCGGCGAGCCAGACCAGGGCTGCGAGCGTCGCCGCGTCGCCGCCGGGCCGGCCCTCGGCGACCTCCAGCAGGATGGGCAGGTCCGCGAGCAGGAGAAACCCGATGACGCAGACGGCGACCGCCGCCGTCGCCACGCCGGGGACGACGGCGAGCACCGTGCAACCGGCCACCGTCACGGCGACCGAAAGCCGGATCACGTCGGTCCGCCGCCCGCGCGCCGCGGCCCACGCCGGGAGCAGCGCGGAGCCGGCCGTGCCCGCGGCCACCATTCCGAGCAGCAGCGCGCCGGCCGCGCCGGTGGAGACCCCGGCCGGTTTCAGCAGCGGCTGCAGCCAGGTGGTCAGCGCGATGAACACCCCGAAGCCGAGCGTGACGAGCAGGACGAGCCTGCGTACCAGTACGTCGGCCCACAACCGCCGGACCGCGCCGGGAGCCGCGCCGACCGGGCCCGCTTCGGCGGCGGCGTCCGCTTCGCCGGACCCGTCGAACCCGGCGCCGCCGTCCGTCAGGGCGGTGAACGGGCCGGGCCGGCGCAGTGTGACGAGCACCGCCACCGCCGCCGCGACCGCGAGCACGGCCTGGACGGCGAGCAGCGTCGTCATCCGGCTCGCCCCGATCGCGACGCCGAGGACGAACGCGACGATCATGCCGACGAACAGCGACGCCGAGCCGAGCGCGATCCCGGTCGCCCGGTGGCGGTGCGCCAGGTAGCAGCTGGCGAGCGCGGTGACCGCGTTCAGCACCAGCGGCTGGGCGACGGCGACGAGCAACTGCCCGGCGACGGCCACGCCGAACCCGTGGCCGGCCAGCCGGACCAGGCCACCGGCCGCGGTGAGCACCGCGCCGACGGCGAGCCAGGCCCGCATCGACCGGTCGAGCAGCCGGCCGGCGGGGATGCCCAGCACGACGTAGAGCAGCGGGAACACGTTCGCCAGCCAGCCGATCGCGCCCTCGGAGACGCCGTAGTGCGCTGCCGCGTCGGTGGTGATCGGCGCGTACGTCAGCCACAGCAGCTGAGTACAGGCGGCGATCGCCGCGTAGCCCGCGAGCGTTCCCCACCGGCTCGCCGGCTCGCCGTCCCCCGCCTGCTGTGCCACCGGACCTCCCACGTTCCGCGCGCGGCCGCGCCGATCGCTGGGCCGTCGGCGCGCCGACGGCGGTCCCGGAGGCGGCCAGCCTGGATGAAACGGACCCATTGTCGGAGAAGTGTGGTCCGAGCTGGATTACGCGCGGGCAACGGAGCCGGACGGCGGCTCTCAGGAGGGAACGGGCCGGCGGGGTCGCGGGGAGATCGGGGTGGCAGGGTTGGACAAGTGCGCGTCGTGCTGGCCGAGGACCTCGCCCTGCTGCGGGATGGGTTGGTCAGGCTGCTGACCGCGTTCGACTTCGAGGTCGTCGAGGCGGTCGACAACGGGCCGGCGCTGCTGCGGGCGCTCACCGGCCACCGCCCGGACGTCGCCGTCGTCGACGTGCGGCTGCCGCCGACGTTCAGCGACGAGGGCCTGCTCGCCGCGATCGAGGCCCGTCGCCAGGTTCCCGGGCTGCCGGTGCTGGTGCTCTCCCAGGATGTCCAACCGGTGTACGCCCGGGAGCTGCTGTCCAGCCCGGGCGGCGGGGTCGGCTATCTGCTCAAGGACCGGGTGAGCGACGTCGGCCAGTTCGTCGAGGCCGTGCGCCGGGTCGCCGCCGGCGGCTCGGCGATGGACCCGGAGGTGGTGGCCGAGCTGCTCACCCGGCGCTCCAGGGACGAGCCGCTGCGGGCGCTGACGCCCCGCGAGCGGGAGGTGCTCGGGCTGATGGCCGAGGGACGGTCGAACGCGGCCATCGCCAGCCGGCTGTTCGTCACGGAGAAGGCCGTCGGCAAGCACACCAACAACATCTTCGCCAAGCTGGGCCTGCCGCCGTCCGCGGACGACAACCGGCGCGTCCTGGCGGTCCTCGCGTACCTGAACTCCTGACACGCAGGAGGCGGCGCGCGGACGGGGTCCCTGCCGGATCGGCGAACGGGGTTCCTGCCGGATCGACGAAGTCGATCTGGGAGGTCGTGATCTGGGAGGTCGTCTCGCCGGAGCGGAGCGAGGGCGAGGCCGGAGCACGCAGCCGACGGAGTGGCAGCGGTGGTACTGATCCGCCCGGGCGAGTCGGCCGAGTGTGCGGAGGGGGCCGGTTTTCGCGCCCGGCTGGCGGTCCACGGTTCGGGGCGCGCCAGCCGGGCCGCGCGCTATCGGTTCATGCCGGTGAGGATGTAGCCGATCTTCAGCCAGCTCTGCCGGCCGACGATGCCGTCGACGTTGATCGGGCCGTAGTACGGCGAGTTGAGCCGCTGCAGCGACCCGACGCGGGCCTGCGTCGCGGGGCCGAAGCTGCCGTCGGGGACGAGGCGGTTCGGGTCGCCCGACGTCGCCTCGTGACCAAAGATGATGTTGAGTGAGTTCTGCAGCGTGACGACGGCCGACCCGGTGCTGCCGCGGCGCAGCGTCGGCATGTTGACGTAGCGCAACTGGGCCGGGGAGGGACCCGAAGGTGGTGGTGTGCCGTTCAGGGCGAGCGCCGCCGAGAGGATGTCCCCCCGCCGGTTCGCGCGGATGTCGCCGGGGCACGAGTGGCCGCCCCAGGCCGTGCCGCCCATTCTGTGGGTGCCGATCCCGTACCCGTCGACGCTGTCGGTCACCGCGGCTTTCCAGCCGAACTCGGTCATTCCCCAGGCATAGAACTCGGCGAGTCGCTGCACCTGGAGCGCCGTGTAGTCCTCGGTGTCGAAACCCTCGCACTCGACCGAGAGCCAGTAGGGATTGCCGGCCGCCTCGGCCCAGGCCTTGTCCGCGAAGTCGACGTACTGCTCCCAGCCGCCGCCCTTGGACAGCCACAGATGGCTGGAGACCTGGGTGCTCGGGTTGTTGAACATGCCGTAGAGCGAGCCGTTTCCCTGCTGGACATGCGGGATCAGGCCACGGGTCGGCTGGACCATCGTGCCGGAGGTGTTGACGACCGGGCGCCACACGGCCGGTGGATATCGGGTTGCCGCCACGGTCACCGTCCTCGGTACCAGGACGCGGTCGGTCCCGCCGGGCCGGCGCCGCCCGAGAGCGCGACCGATCTGCGCATTGTTTCCATATCTGAACCCCTGTTGGTGTCTGGCCTCTGCCGCCTCGCCCCGGCTTCCGCGGCTGTGCGCCCGGCCCGAAGCTCTGGCGGATTCCCCTTTTTCCGAGGCCTGTGCCGACTCGACCGGCAACGACGTTGTCGCCGGCTCTGCCTAGAAAATCGCGTCCTGTACCCGTCATAGCCTGTGTCCTGCGTCACGTCCGCCCTCGCGGGACCGTCGCGCGCCGGCCGCGGATGGCGCGTAACCGCCCGCGAAGCGCCGACGCGGCAGGGTTCACGGCGCCGCGCGGCGGCTGCCGACCCGGCGTGCCGGGCAGGGTCGCGGGTCGTCCGGATGGCTCGTCGGCTTCCTAGACTCCGCCCCATGGTTGTGTCGGCTCGTCCCGATGCGGGCGGCGACGACGGCGACGCGTCGCCTGGTGCCCCCGCCCCGCCGGGAGTCCCCGCTGCCTCGCCGGGCGTCCCGATCCGGCCAGTTCCGCCCCAGGCGGCCCGGCCGCGGGCGGCCGTGGGGCCTGACCAGGCCGCCGTGCTGCCGGGGCCGCCACCGGCCGCGGCGCGGGCGCTGCGGACGGTGGTCTTCGTCGAGGAGCAGGGCGTTCCGGCCCAGCTGGAGCACGACGCCGCGGACGCCCTCGCCGACCATGCCGTCGTCTGGGACGCGTCCGGCCAGGCCCTCGCGACGGCCCGCCTCCTCGACCCGAGCGCCGTCCCAGGGCTCGACCTGGGGCCGGTCGGTGACGACGAGGCCGGCGGGCCGGCCGGCGACGTCGCCGACGCCTCAGCCGGCATCATCGGGCGGGTCGCCGTGCGCCCGGAGGCGCGCGGGCGCGGCCTGGCGCGGGCCGTCACCATCGCGCTGGAGCGCCGGGCCGCCCAGCGCGGACTGACGGCCATCCGCCTGCACGCGCAGGCCGCCGTCGCCGGGCTGTACGAAGGCCTCGGCTACGTGGCGTTCGGGCCGCGCGACCACACCGCGGGCATTGAGCACGTCTGGATGCGCCGCCCGCTGGTGCCCGGGCTGCGCCCGGTCCGGGACGACGACGCTCCCGAGATCCA
>Ga0207641_10001447_pt1 | contig 23293 bp, 17 predicted proteins | sample KBSSwiS62_FD_184306 | JGI IMG/M metagenome (GOLD analysis project Ga0207641, IMG submission 184306) | Switchgrass rhizosphere microbial communities from Kellogg Biological Station, Michigan, USA - KBS Switchgrass S6-2 (SPAdes) (version 2) | ecosystem: Host-associated > Plants > Roots >... | reverse complement strand
GCCTGCCCGCCACTAAGCGCCCGGCGTGTACCGCGGGAAGGCCAGCTCGCCCGCGTAGCGCGCGGCATCCCCCAGGCCCTCCTCAATCCGCAGCAGCTGGTTGTACTTGGCGACCCGCTCCGACCGGGCCGGGGCACCGGTCTTGATCTGCCCGCAGCCGGTGGCGACGGCGAGGTCCGCGATGGTCACGTCCTCCGTCTCGCCGGAGCGGTGGCTCATCATGCAGCGGTAGCCGTTGTTGTGCGCCAGGGTGACCGCGTCCAGCGTCTCGGACAGCGTGCCGATCTGGTTGACCTTGACCAGCAGCGCGTTCGCGGCGCCGCGGTCGATGCCGTCCTCCAGCCGCTCCGGGTTGGTGACGAACAGGTCGTCCCCGACCAGCTGCACCTTGTCCCCGAGCCGCTCGGTGAGCGAGACCCAGCCGTCCCAGTCGTCCTCGGCCAGCGGGTCCTCGATGGAGACCAGGGGGAACGCGTCCACCAGCTCGGCGTAGACCTTCGCCAGGTCCGCGGAGGAGAGCTCGCGGCCCTCGTAGCGGTAGACGCCGTTCGAGAAGAACTCCGTCGACGCCACGTCGAGCGCGAGCACCACGTCCGTCCCGAGGGAGAACCCGGCCTTCTCGATGGCGCCCGCGATCAGCTCGAGCGCGCCGCGGGTTCCGCCCTTGACGTCCGGTGCGAAGCCGCCCTCGTCACCGAGCCCGGTGGACAGCCCCTGGGCCTTCAGCACCGACTTGAGCGAGTGGTAGACCTCGGCGCCCCAGCGCAGGGACTCGCGGAAGCTCTCCGCGCCGATCGGCGCGACCATGAACTCCTGCACGTCCACCGAGGTGTCCGCGTGCGCGCCGCCGTTGAGGATGTTCATCATCGGCACCGGCAGGACGTGCGCGTTCGGCCCGCCGACGTACCGGTAGAGCTCCAGCCCGGAGGACTCGGCCGCGGCCTTCGCCACGGCGAGCGACACGCCCAGCAGCGCGTTCGCGCCCAGCCGGGACTTGTCCGGGGTGCCGTCCAGGTCCACGAGCCGCTGGTCGACCAGGCGCTGGTCCACCGCGTCGATCCCGATCAGCTCGGGGCCGATCTCGTCCAGCACCGCGGCGACGGCCTTCTCGACGCCCTTGCCGCCGTACCGCTTCGGGTCCCCGTCCCGCAGTTCGACGGCCTCGTGCTCGCCCGTCGACGCCCCGGAGGGGACGGCGGCGCGCTCCAGCGTCCCGTCGTCCAGCGCGACCTCGACCTCGACCGTGGGGTTCCCCCGCGAGTCGAGGATCTCGCGCGCGCCGACCTGCTCGATGACAGCCACCCGTTAACTCCTGTGGTCGTGAGGTGTGCGTTCTCGCCGGCCAGCCTAACCACCGCCGGAGGCGATCAGGCTCCCGAACCGCCGAGCTCCGCGGGAACAGCCAGGTGGGGACAGGGATTTGTCAAGCCTCGCGCATCATGCCGAAGGGCCCTACCGTGGGAGTGACCATGACGAGTGAGCCCGTAGCACCCCGCCCGTCACGCAACTCCGTGTTCGACGGGTTCCGTCGGGCCGAGCGCCTCCTCGCCGACCATCGCCCGCTCGACGCCCTGCAGGCGCTCGCGCCGGTGCTGGCGAGCCAGCCGAACGACGCGTCGGTCCACCTCCTCGCGGGCCGCGCCTACCTCGACTCCGCGCAGCTGGCGAAGGCCGAGGCCGCGTTCGGGAAGGTCCTGGAGCTCGATCCGGCCGACCACTACGCGCGCTTCGCGCTGGGCAAGTCCCTGCAGCGCCAGGGCAGGCTCGGCGAGGCGAAGGGCCAGCTCCAGCTCGCCACGGTGATGGACCCGCGCCCGGAGTACCAGGAGGCGCTCGGCGAGGTCCGGGCTCGTATCGCGTCGATCACGGACTGAGCACGATTCTGGGGAAGAAACCCCCCAGATCAGACGAAACGTCGTCCCATCAGGGAAGACGCGCCTTCCACTTCACCCGATGGAGAAGCTAGCCTCACCTCGGTCCGCTGAGCCTGCCCTCAGCAAAGCGAAGGAGAGGATCACCGGTGCTCGGAAACGCGCTGATCGGCCTGCGTGAGGGACTCGAGGCGTCGCTGGTCGTCAGCATCCTGGTGGCCTTCCTGGTCCGCACCGACCGCCGCCGCGAGCTGCCGAAGGTCTGGGCGGGCGTCGCGTTCGCGGTCCTGGTCAGCGTCGGCGTCACGCTGGGGCTCACGCTCACCGAGCAGGCGCTGACCTTCCAGGCCTCCGAGGCCCTGGGCGGCTCGCTGTCGATCATCGCGGTCGCCTTCGTCACCTGGATGATCTTCTGGATGCGTTCCAACGCCCGGGCCCTGAAGTCCGAGCTGGAGGGCAAGCTCGAGAACGCGATCAAGATGGGCCCGGTCGCGGTCGTCGTGATGGCCACGCTCGCCGTCGGCCGCGAGGGGCTGGAGACGGCGGTGTTCTTCTTCTCCGCCGCCCAGGCGGCCGGGCAGACCATGCAACCCCTGATCGGCTTCCTGATCGGCATCGCGGTCTCCGTCGGCATCGCCTACCTGCTCTACCGCGGCGCGGTCCGGATCAACCTGGCGAAGTTCTTCACGGTCACGGGCTTCTTCCTGATCTTCGTCGCCGCCGGCATCCTCGCCTACGGCGTGCACGACCTGCAGGAGGCGGGGCTGCTGCCGGGTCTGAACACCCTGGCGTTCGACGTCAGCGCCGCGATCCCGGCCGACTCCTGGTACGGGACCCTGCTCAAGGGTGTCCTCAATTTCTCGCCGCAGACCACGGTCCTGGAGGCCGTCGTCTGGTGCGTGTACGTCGCCGCCGTGCTGACGCTGTTCCTGTCGCCCCAACGCACGCGGTCCACCACCACCGCCGCCGCGTGAGATCCCCCGTGACATCCCCGAGGAGAGAGCCCATGTCCCGCAGGTTCACCGGCGCCGCGCTCACGGCGGGCGCCGCCGCCCTGCTGCTCGCCGGCTGTACGAGCACCGCCCAGCAACCGGCCGCCCCGAGTGGTGGTGGCGGCGGCCCGATCACGGTGACCGCGACCGACACCGCCTGCCAGGTCTCGGCCACCGAGGCCCCCGCGGGCCACATCAGCTTCAGCATCAGGAACAGCGGCTCGAAGGTCACCGAGTTCTATCTCTACGGCACCGGCGACCGGATCATGGGCGAGGTCGAGAACATCGGGCCGGGGCTGTCCCGCGACCTGATCGTCGAGGTGCCGGACGGCGGCGCCTACACCACCGCATGCAAGCCGGGCATGGTCGGCGACGGCATTCGCGGAGCCTTCACCGTGACCGGCACCGCGCAGCGCTCCACCGACACGAACGCCAAGCTCGCCGAGGCCACGGCCGGGTACTCCCGCTACGTCACCGCGCAGATCGAGGCCCTGGTGGCCAAGAACAAGGAGTTCACCGCCGCGGTCAAGGCCGGGAACGTCGAGCAGGCCAAGGCGCTGTTCCCGGTCTCGCGCACCTACTGGGAGCGGGTCGAGCCGGTCGCGGAGTCCTTCGGCGACATCGACCCGAAGGTGGACGGTCGCGAGGACGACGACCGGGCGCCCGGCGAGGCGTTCACCGGGTACCACCGCCTCGAGAAGGACCTCTGGGTGAGCGGCCTGCAGCCGGACTCCGGCGCCATCGCCGACCAGCTCGACGCGGACATCGCCGACCTGCAGACCCGGGCGAAGGCCGTCCAGCTCACCCCGGTCCAGCTGGCCAACGGCGCCAAGGAACTGCTGGACGAGGTCGCCACCGGCAAGATCACCGGCGAGGAGGACCGCTACTCGCACACCGACCTCTGGGATCTCAAGGCGAACGTCGAGGGCAGCCAGGCCGCCGTCGCCGCGCTGCGCCCGGTGATCGACGAGAAGGACCCGAACCTGGGCCCGACGCTGGACCAGCGGTTCGCGGACGTCGAGAAGCTGCTGGAGGGCTACCGCGCCCCGGACGGCGGGTTCGTCCTCTACACCCAGCTCACCGAGGCGGACACCAAGAAGATGTCCGACGCGGTGGACGCGCTCGGCGAGCCGATCTCGCAGGTCGCCGGGGTGGTCACGGCATGAGCCCCACACAGCCCTCGCAGGTCGACACGCCGCCCGTCGACCCGCCCGCCGAGGCTCCGCCCACCGGCGGGGGGATGTCCCGGCGCCGGCTCCTCGGCTACACGGGCGCCGGGGTGGCGCTCGCGGGCGCGGGCGCCGCGATCGGGTACGCCGCGGGCTCGTCGGGCTCGCCCGCTCCCGCCGGCGGCGTCGTCCCGTTCCGGGACACCCACCAGGCCGGGATCGTCACCCCGGCCCAGGACCGGCTGCACTTCGTGTCCCTCGACCTGACCAGGACGGACCGGGCCGAGGTGCAGCGGATGCTGCAGAAGTGGACCACGGCCGCGGAGCGCATGACCCTGGGCCAGGAGACCACGGACAACGGCGCGGTGGGGCTGAACAAGTACGCCCCGCCCGCGGACACCGGGGAGGCGCTCGGGCTGCCCGCCTCCTCGCTGACCCTCACGGTCGGGTTCGGGGCCTCGTTCTTCAGCAAGCTCGGGCTGCCGATGCCGCCCGGGCTCGCCCCGCTGCCGACCTTCACCGGGGACAACCTCGATCCCGCCCGCTCCGGCGGGGACCTGTGCCTGCAGGCCTGCTCGGACGATCCACAGGTGGCGGTGCACGCTGTGCGCAACCTCGTCCGGATCGGGTTCGGCACGGCGTCGGTGCGCTGGTCCCAGCTGGGCTTCGGGCGCACGTCGTCCACGTCGACCGCGCAGCAGACACCGCGCAACCTCTTCGGCTTCAAGGACGGCACCAACAACCTGAAGGCCGAGGAGCCGGACCTGCTGGACCAGCACGTCTGGATCCAGCCCGGAGACGGGCCGGACTGGATGACGGGCGGCACCTACCTGGTGGCCCGGCGGATCCGGATGCACGTCGAGATCTGGGACCGCACGTCGCTCGACGAGCAGGAGCAGATCATCGGCCGGGCCAAGGGCGAGGGGAACGCGCTCGGGAAGGCCAAGGAGTTCGACACCGCGGACTTCTCCACCGCGGACATCCCGGTCGACGCCCACATCCGGCTGGCCTCGGCGGAGTCGCTCAACGGGGTCAAGATCCTCCGGCGTGGCTACAACTTCGTCGACGGGTCGGACGGCTCCGGGCACCTCGACGCCGGTCTGTTCTTCCTGGCCTTCATGCGCAACCCGCAGGCGCAGTTCGTGCCGATGCAGCGGGCCCTGTCCAACAAGGACAAGATGATGGAGTACGTCGAGCACACCGGCTCCGCGGTCTTCGCCGTCCCGCCCGGGGTGGGCGAGCGCGGGTACTGGGGCGGGCAGCTCTTCACCTGAGAGGCCCGGGCACCCGGTCGGAGCAGCGCCGCTCCCGGTTGTCCGGTTCGTGCGCAGGTCATCGCGCCGAGCCTGCGGTTCGTCGCGGTGGGGCAACCCGATCTCTCAGGGTGTCCGGTTCCGGCGCGCACCGGACCTAGCGTCTCCCCGTCGCGTGGGCGCTCCCCCACGGCCCGCTCGGGCCGGCCCCGCGCGGCGGCGCCGGCGCCCCCGCCGGCGCCCGCAGGACGAGAGGTTCCCCGATGGGCTCACGACACTCCCGGGAGCGTGCGCGCCGCTCCCCCCGATCCGCGCCGGCGCTCGTGCTCCTCGCACTGGCCGCCCTCGGCGTGGGCGCGCTGGTCGCCACCCCCGCGTTCGCGGCGGGCAGGGCGACCCCGACCGCCACCCCGACCGCCACTCCGACCGCCATCGCCGCCCCGGCTCAGGACGGCGCGCAGCGCCCCGGCCCGCGCGACGGCCGCAAGCGGGGCCGCCAGGCGGCCGCACCCAACCCGAACTGCACCCTCACCGTGCCGCGGGCGCCGCTGACCGCCGCCGGGCTCGCCACGCCCTACGAGCTGCGCGGCACGGGCGGCGGCGGCGACTGCCACGAGGCGAACCCGGACCAGTCGGCGTTCGTCGAGGCCACGATCCTCGACCCGGCGACGGGCGCGCTGTCGGTCTACCACCCGCTCGTCGTGGACGCGGGCACGAAACCCGCCGCGGCGCCCGCCCCCGTGACGCTGCCCGCGAACGCCGTGGTCGGCGTGTGGTTCGGCTTCCAGGGCGACACCCTGACCCTGCGCACCGCACCGGCGGATGCGACGACCTGCGTCAACGGCACCCCCGGGTCGCCCTTCGGCCAGTTCGCCGACTGCGGTGGGGCGGCCTTCTTCGGCGCCGCCGACGCCGCGATCCACGCGGGCATGCTGAAGGTCCCGGCCCTGGGCACGGGCCGCGACGGGCTGCCCTGCCCGACCACGCGGGACTTCGGTGTCGTCGACCAGGACCAGAGCGACAACCTGGTCACCCGGTACCTCGCGACGAAGGACGGCCGGACCGCGCAGGACTCCCCGGCCAACGCCGCGCTCGGCGGCACCGTGCTCACGAACGCCTCGGACAACGGCCTGCTGGCGAGCGCGATCGACCCCGCGCTCGGCTGCACCCCGTTCACCGCGCCGGACCTCGGCGCGAACGGTGCGCCGACCCCGTCGCTGGCGCTCAACGAGCTGCAGGCCGCCGCCGACCAGGCCGCGCCGGTCGCGACCGTCCCGCTGAACGACCCGATGGTCAAGACGAACGACCGCACCGACACCGCGAAGGCCGACCTCTACCGCGCCGGGGTGGACATGGCCCCGCTCGGCGCCGCGGACTCCGGCGACGGGGCGGCGTACTGCCGGAACCTGGCCGCGGTCGCGCCGGACCGGCTGGCCCGCGACCGCGCGTTCACCCAAGCGGCGCCGTCCCCGGACCCGGCCGCGGCGAAGACCCTCTTCGGCTTCCTCACCCAGCGGCTGACCACGTCGTGGCAGAACCTCGGCTGCCAGGACCTGGTGCACGCCGGGCCGCCGCGGGTCCCCGGCGACCGCTGACCGTCAGGCGGGCCAGGCGCGACGCCAGGCGTCCTCGTCGAGGGCGTGCGGCGTCGCGCCCTCCGCCACCGCCTGCCGCTCCGCCGCCCGCACCGTCTCGGCGAAGGCCCGGGCGGTGGTGCGCAGCTCGGCCTCCGGGTCCTGCCCGGCCCGGGCGGCGGCGGCGATCCGGCGGAAGAGGTCGGGGCCGATCCCGTCGCCGTCGGGCAGCAGGTCGGCGGGCAGGCCCGCCTTGCGGGTGCGGGACACGAGCTTCGCGGCGAGCGCGACGGCGGGCTGACCGAGCGGGACCCCGTCCACCGACGAGGCCCGCTGCTTCTCCGTCCGCTTCAGCTCCTCCCAGCGGCCCTCCTGGGCGGTGGCGGTCTCGATGCGCTCCCCCTCGCCGAACACGTGGGGATGGCGGCCGACGAGCTTGGTCACCAGCCCGTCCGCGACGGCGTCGACGTCGAAGGCCGCCTCGGGCGCCTCTTCCGCGACCCGGGCGTGGAAGAGCACCTGGAGCAGGACGTCCCCGAGCTCCTCGCGCATGTCGGCGCGGTCGCCGTCCTCGATCGCCTGGTAGAGCTCGTAGGTCTCCTCGACCAGGTACCTCAGCAGCGATTCGTGCGTCTGCTCGGCGTCCCAGGGACACCCGCCGGGCGAGCGCAGCCGGTCCATGACGGCGACGGCGTCCAGCAGGCGCGCCCCCGGGGGCTCCGGGGTCTCGATCCCGCCGGGCTCGCAGGTCAGCACGACCGCGTCGGCGGGCACGTCGGCAGGCAGGGGACGCGCCTGCGCGGCCGCGGCGAGCTCGGCGGGGACGGACGCGTCGGCGTAGACGGCGGAGGCGGCCCGCAGGGCGGGGAGGGCGGCGGCGGGCAGCACCGGGCCGAGCCTGCGGGACAGGGTGATCACCGTGGGAGCCACGGGCCCAGTCTCCCAGCCCGCCTGGTGGTGAGCGCGACTACGGGGCGAGCACCGTCCCGGCCTCCTGGCCCGGCGCGACGACCGCCATCCGGACCGGGTCCCACACCCCGAAGCGCGGGTTGAGGTCCAGCGGAGCCGCCTCGGCCTGCGCGATCCGCCTGCCGATCACGGCGAGGGTGGCGCGGTCGATGGTGCTCGCGGCCTGCTGCGCCTGCGCGGGCGGCGCGTCCAGCCGCCGGTCGGTGACCCGCAGGACCAGCCAGTACCCCTGCCCCGGCGACGGCTGGTACTTCACGACGCTGCCCGCAGGCACCCCGTACTCCGGGTTCGTGGCCGACTCCGGGTCGGTGGCGGCCCGCGTGACCTGGCCGGGTGCGGCGGCTGCGCGGTCCGCCAGCACCCGGTCCGCGCCGGGTCCGCCTGCGGCGAGGGCCCTGGCCTTGGCGTCCGCGTCCGCCTCCGTGGTGGCGGCGGCCGCGTCCACGGTCACCTGCAGCCCGTCGACGTACCGCTGCGCGAGCGCGACGGCGAGCTCCTGGTCCCGGGCCCGCTCGCGCAGCTGGGCGCCGTCGAACAGCAGCCGGTCCACCTGCAGGTTCTGGTCCGTGGTGTCCGCGAGAGCGGCGTCCACCGCGTCCTCCGGGACGCTCACCCCCGCGCGCGCCGCGGCCGCGGTGAGCAGCTCGTGGTTCACCTGGCGCGTCACCACGTACCGCGCGATGTCGGTGTTCCCGATCTCCTGCGAGGCCTGGGCGTTGAGGTCCGCCCGATGGAGCAGGGCGCCGTCGATCGCCGCCTGGACCGACGCGAGGTCGACCGACCTGTCGCCGACGACCATGGCCGAGCCGACCCGGCTGGGTCCGCCGCATCCCGCGAGCACGGCCGCGAGCAGCACGGCACCGCAACCGACCCTGGCCAGGTGTCCCCATCGCACGTCGCACACCCTCTCACGCACCGAGTGCGCTGGATCACCCCGCCCGGAGTCGGGCCGCCCACCGGCCACCCGTCCCACCGTGGAGGGTGCCCGTACGCTGCGCGGGTGGCCGTTCTGGCGAATGTCACCGTGGACTGTCTCGACCCGCCCGCCCTCGCCCGGTTCTGGTCCCGCCTGCTCGGATGGCCGGTCGTCGACGAGGACCCCGAGGTGGTGTCGGTGCGCTCGCCCGGCGGGCTGGACCTGGACTTCGCCCCGGTCCAGGAGCCGAAGCGCGGGCAGAACCGGATCCACCTCGACCTCGCGAGCGACACGCCCGCCGAGCAGCTGGAGCTCGTCGAGCGGGCGGTGGAGCTGGGGGCCCGGCACGCGGACGTCGGGCAGGACGGGGTGCCGTGGGTCGTGCTCGCGGATCCCGAGGGCAACGAGTTCTGTGTGCTGGAGCCGCGCGAGACCTACCGCGAGACGGGGCGGATCGCGGCGGTCGTCGTGTCCTCGCCGGACCCGCGCGGCGCGGCCCGGTTCTGGTCGCGGGCCCTGGACCTGCCGGTCGCGCACGACGAGGAGGGGTTCACCGGGCTGCGGATCGTGCCGGGGCTGCCCGCGCTGGAGTTCCTGCCGGGGCCCGCCAAGAGCCGCAAGGACCGCCTGCACCTCGACCTGCGCGGCGCCGACCAGGACGACACCGTGGCCGCGCTGCTGGCCCTCGGCGCCCGCCGGGTGGACGTCGGGCAGGGGGACGTGTCCTGGGTGGTCCTCGCCGACCCGGACGGCGGGGAGCTCTGCGTCCTCGCGGACCCGCCGGGTCGCTGAGGACGCAGAGCCCGGCCTGCGGGCCCGCGCCACGTCCTGGACGCTCGGCCGGCGCTCAGGCGACGGGGACCGGGGTCGCGAGGTCCTCGACCAGGGCGGTGAGCCAGTCGAGGAGCTCCAGGTCGCGCAGCGGGGCGCCGCCGATGCGGTTGCCGACGGTCGGCTTCGGGACCGCGACCAGCCTGGCCGCCGGCTTGTACTGACCCTTGGGGTGCATCCGCTTGAAGCGCATCTGCTTCGAGTCCGGCAGGTCCAGCGGGCCGATCCGGATCATCGTGCCCGCGACGGCGACCTCGGCCAGCCCCAGCGACCGGCAGAGCTGCCGGAACCGCGCGACGGCGAGCAGGTTCAGCACCGGCTGCGGCGGCTCGCCGTAGCGGTCCTTCAGCTCCTCCACCACGGCGTCGAGCCCGGCGGAGTCCCCCGCCTCGGCGATCTTGCGATAGGCCTCCAGCCGCAACCGTTCCCCGTCGACGTAGTCGTGCGGGACGTGGGCGTCGATCGGCAGGTCGACCCGCACCTCGGCCAGCGGCTCCGGCTCGTCCTGGCCGGGCGCCCCGCCCGCGGACCGGAACGCCGCGACGGCCTCGCCGACGAGCCGGATGTACAGGTCGAACCCGACGCCCGCGATGTGCCCGCTCTGCTCCGCGCCCAGGATGTTGCCCGCGCCGCGGATCTCCAGGTCCTTCATCGCGACGGCCGCGCCCGAGCCCAGCTCGGAGTGCTGCGCGATCGTGGCGAGCCGGTCGTGCGCGGTCTCGGTCAGCGGGTGCTCCGGCGGGAACAGGAAGTAGGCGTACCCGCGCTCGCGCCCGCGCCCGACGCGGCCACGGAGCTGGTGCAGCTGGGAGAGACCGAGCGTGTCGCTTCGTTCCACGACGAGGGTGTTCGCGTTCGAGATGTCCAGGCCGTTCTCGACGATCGTCGTACAGACGAGGACGTCGAACTCCCGGTGCCAGAACGCGTTCACCGTCTGCTCGAGCAGGTCCTCGTTCAGCTGCCCGTGCGCCACGCCGATCCGCGCCTCGGGCACGAGCTCCTGGATGTGCCTGGCCGCCCGGTCGATCGAGGTGACCCGGTTGTGCACGTAGAAGACCTGGCCGTCGCGCAGCAGCTCGCGGCGGATGGCGGCGGCGACCTGCTTGTCGTCGTACCCCCCGACGTAGGTCAGCGTGGGGTGCCGCTGCTCGGGCGGGGTGGTGATCGTGGACATCTCGCGGATGCCCGCGAGGCTCATCTCCAGGGTCCGCGGGATCGGCGTCGCGGAGAGGGTGAGCACGTCGACGTGGGTGCGCAGCGCGGTGATGTGCTCCTTGTGCTCCACGCCGAACCGCTGCTCCTCGTCGACGATCACGAGGCCGAGGTCCTTCCACCGGACGCCGGTCTGCAGCAGCCGGTGCGTCCCGACGACGACGTCGACCGTCCCGTCCGCCAGCCCGGCGATCGTCTCCTTGGCCTCGGCCGCGTCGGTGAACCGGGACAGGCCCTTGACCGTCACGGGGAAGGCCCGCATGCGGTCGGAGAACGTCGCGAGGTGCTGTGTCGCGAGGAGGGTCGTCGGGACCAGCACCGCGACCTGCTTGCCGTCCTGCACCGCCTTGAACGCGGCCCGCACGCCGATCTCGGTCTTGCCGAACCCGACGTCCCCGGAGATCACCCGGTCCATCGGCACCGGCCGCTCCATGTCCCGCTTGACCTCGTCGATCGCGGCCAGCTGGTCGGGGGTCTCGGTGTAGGGGAAGGCGTCCTCGAGCTCGCGCTGCCAGGGGGTGTCCTTGCCGAACGCGTGCCCGGGCGCGGACTGTCGGGCCGCATACAGCTGCACCAGCCCGGCCGCGATGTCGCGGACGGCCTTGCGCGCCCTGGACTTCGTCTTCGACCAGTCGGCCCCGCCGAGCTTGTTGAGCGTGGGCTGCTCGCCGCCGACGTACCGGGAGATCTCGTCGAGCGCGTCGGTGGGCACGAACAGCCGGTCCGCGGGCTGCCCGCGCTTGCTCGACGCGTACTCCAGCACGAGGTACTCGCGGGTGGCGCCCTGGACGGTGCGCTCCTTCATCTCCACGAACCGTCCGATGCCGTGCTGGTTGTGCACCACGAAGTCGCCCGGCTGCAGCGCCGCCAGGTCCACCGCGTTCCGCCGTCGGGCGGGCATCTTCCGCGTGGTCGTGTCCAGCCCGGCGCGGGTGCCGGTCAGGTCCGCCTCCGACAGCAGCACGAGGTTCGCCGAGGGCGCGGTGAACCCGTCCGCGATCCGCCCACACGTGACCGTGACCAGGCCCTTCTCCGGGACCTCGGTGAGCTCCTCGATCAGGGTGGCGGGCACGTCGGCCTCGCCGAGCTGCTCGAGCGAGCGCTGCGCCGTGCCCTGCCCGGCCACGACGAGGACCGCCGCCCCGCCGGCCGCGGTGTGCGCCCGCAGGTCGACGAGCGCGCGGTCGATGTCACCGCGGTAGGACTCGATCTCTCCGACGTCCGGCACGAGCGCGTCCTCCGCGCCGGAGCGCAGGGGGGACAACGTGATCACCGCGCGTCCGGTGGCGGTCGCGTGCTCCAGGACCCCGCCGAGGTCCCGGTAGGCCGAGGCCCCCACGTCGATCGGCGCCTGACCCCCGGTGCCCGCGGCGAGCCAGGAGGCCTCCAGGAACTCCTGCCCCGTCCGGACCAGGTCGTGGCAGCGGGTGCGGATCCGCTCCGGGTCGGCGACCAGGATGCGGGCGTTCGCGGGGAGCAGGTCGCTGAGCAGCTGCAGCTCACCGCCCACGAGGGCCGGTATCAGCGACTCCATGCCCTCGGCCGGGATGCCCTGGGCGAGGTGTTCGAGCAGCTCACGCAGCTGCGGGTTGTTCTCGTGCTCCTTCGCCAGCGACGCGGCGCGCTCGCGGACCGGCCCGGTCAGCAGCAGCTCGCGGCACGCGGGCGCGACGACCTCGGTCACCGCCGGGTCGTCCATCGACCGCTGGTCCGCGACCGAGAACGCGCGCAGCTCCGAGACCTCGTCACCCCAGAACTCGATACGGACGGGATGGTCCGCGGTGGGCACGAAGAGATCCAGGATCCCGCCGCGCACGGCGAACTCGCCGCGGGCGGTGACCATCTCCACGCGCGTGTACGCGAGCTCGACCAGCCGCTCCAGCAGCGCCTCGAACGCGTACTCGGTGCCCTCGCGCAGCACGATCGGGTCCAACGTGCCGAGGCCCGGCGCGATCGGCTGGATCAGGCTCCGCGCCGCGGCGGCGAGCACGCGCGGCGGGTTCGGGCCGCTCAGCGCGCGGAACAGGGTCAACCGCCGCCCGACGGTGTCCGGTCGGGGGGACAGCCGCTCGTGCGGCAGCGTCTCCCAGCTGGGGAGCACCGCGACCGCACCGTCGGTCAGCTCGCCCGCCGCGGCGGCCAGCTCCTCGGCCTCCCGGTCGGTCGCGGTGACGACCAGCACGGTCCCCTGCTCGGCCAGCGCGCAGGCCAGGAAGGGCCGCAGGGCCGCGGGCCCCTCGGCCTTGACGGCGGGCGTCTCGGCGGTGTGGGGATCGACGGAGACGGAGCTTGCGGAGTCGACCATCCTGACAGCGGCCGAGGCCTCCAGCACGGCCTGCAACCCGGCGTCGGACAGGGCGGCGGTGAGCAGGCCGGACAGCGGTGCGGGCACGGGACTCCCTCGCGGTGTGCACGATCGGCTCCGCACGCGTCGGCGCATGCGGACAGACCCCTGCCTCGGCACGGGTGCCCGCAGGGGCCACTGGGCACGACGATACGCGGGCCCGGATTCCGCCCCGCAGCCCGATACCGAGGGGGGGCCGGAGCGGGATTCACGTGGGAGTGACGCCGTCGCAACATCGGGGCCCTTCACTGGGTCCCGACTCACCGACGGTGAGGCGCGTCTAGGGTTCCGCTCCCGCTCGGGAGGCCTGGTCCGAGAGACGCAGGCGGTGCACGCCAGGCCGCCCCACGGCGGGACAAAAGCCCGGGAGACAGCTGGCGGTACCGGCTGCTCTCCCGCCGGTGCCCCGACCGTGAGGGACCGCTCGTGCACTACAACCCCGACCGCCCCGACCACACGCCCGACGGCACGCCGATCGACCCGGTCGAGGCCGAGGCCCTGGCGAGGCAGCTCCACGCGAACTACGGCCCCGAGGCCGCGTTCGCCGTCGCCGCCGAGGCCACCCTGCCGACCACGAAGCACGACCAGGAGATCGCCCGCGGCCTGGAGCTGGGCCTGCCGGGCGCGGACTCGATCGTCGACCGCACCATCCCCACGTTCTCCCGGGGGGAGCTGCCGCACTTCGCGGGCATCAACACCTTCCTCAAGGCCCCGTACGTCGAGGACGTCCGCCGCTGCGGCGAGTACGACGTCGCGGTCCTCGGCGTCCCGTTCGACGGTGGCACCACCTACCGCTCGGGGACCCGGTTCGGACCGCAGGGCATCCGCAGGATCTCCGCGCTGTACGGGCCCTATTCCTTCGAGCTCGGCGTGGACCTGCGGGAGTCCATCACCATCGCCGACCTCGGGGACGTCTTCACCATCCCGGGCAACATCGAGAAGTGCTTCGACCAGATCACCAAGGCCGTCTCACACGTCTACTCCTCGGGCGCCTTCCCCGTGGTCCTCGGCGGTGACCACTCCATCGGCTACCCGACCGTCCGCGGCGTCGCCCCGCACCTGAACGGCGGCAACCTGGGGATCATCCACTTCGACCGGCACGTCGACACCCAGGAGACCGACCTCGACGAGCGGATGCACACCACCCCGTGGTTCCACGCCACGGACATCCCGAACGTCCCGGCCACGAACCTCGTGCAGATCGGGATCGGCGGCTGGCAGGCGCCGCGGCCCGGCGTGAAGGTGGGCCGCGAGCGCGGCACCACGATCATGACGGTCACCGACTGCGTCGAGATGGGGATCGAGGAGGCCGCCCAGCGGGCCCTCGACGTGGCGTGGGACGGCGCCGACGCCGTCTGGCTCTCGTTCGACGTCGACTGCCTCGACGCCGCCTTCGTCCCCGGCACCGGCTGGCCGGAGCCCGGCGGTTTCCTGCCCCGCGAGGTCCTCAAGTTCATCCAGATCATCGCCGACGCCCGCCCGCTCGCCGGGATCGAGGTCGTCGAGTGCGCCCCGCCCTACGACAACGCGGAGATCACCGCGCTGATCGCCACCCGTGTCATCTGCGACACCCTCGGCTGCCTGGTGCGGTCGGGCCACCTTCCCCGGAGGACGGCGTCATGACCGTGACCGACCGCACGACCGACGCAGGCGACCTCCAGGAGCTGGGGTACCCCCAAGAGCTGCACCGGAGCCTCGGGCCGTTCTCCTCCTTCGCCTCCGGGTTCTCCTTCGTCTCCATCCTCACGACGGTCTTCCAACTCTTCATCATCGGCTTCGGCTTCGGCGGCCCCGCCTACATCTGGACCTGGCCGATCGTGTTCGTCGGGCAGTTCGCGGTCTGCCTGTGCTTCGCCGAGCTGGCGGCGCGGTACCCGATCGCCGGCGCGATCTACCAGTGGTCGCGGCGCGTGTCGTCGGACCCGCTGGGCTGGATGGCGGGTTGGCTGATGCAGATCGGCTACATCGTGTCGGTGGCGGCGATCGCCATCGCGCTGCAGGCCGTCCTCCCCGAGCTCTGGAGCGGCTTCCAGCTCGTCGGCGGCGACCCGTCGCCGACCTCGCCGGACGGCGCGCTCAACGCCATCGTGCTCGGCGCGATCTGCATCGCCGTGTGCGTCGCCATCGCCTCCTTCGGGGTCACGAAGATGGCGGTGATCACCCGGATCGGCGTGACCTTCGAGATCGCCGGGGTCGTGCTGGTGGTCGTGCTGCTGTTCGCGCACGCCGTGCGCGGTCCGCAGGTCGTCTTCGAGACCAACGCCGTGCAGGGCGACGGCCCGTACCTGTGGCCGTTCCTCGCGTCGATGCTGATGGCCGCCTACGTCATGTACGGGTTCGACTCCGCCGCCGAGCTCTCCGAGGAGACCAGCGACCCGAGGCGCACCGCCCCGAAGGCGATCACGCGCTGCATGCTGATCTCGGCCGTCGGCGGCGGGCTGCTGATCCTCGCCACGCTCATGGCCGCGCCGGACATCCTCGCCCCGGAGCTGTCCACCCAGGGCATCGCCTACGTGGTCACGGCGCAGCTCGGGGACGTGATGGGCAAGATCGTGCTGGCCGTCGTCGGGATCTCGATCTTCTCCGCGGCGCTGGCGATCTCGGCGTCCGCGACCCGGGTGATGTTCTCGATGGCGCGAGACGGGCGGCTGCCCTTCTCCAAGGCCCTCGCCAAGGTCTCGCCGCGCACCCACACTCCCATCCTGCCGGGCGTCGTGGTCGGGGTGCTCTCCATCGGCGTGCTGCTGGTCAACCTCGGCCAGACCAGCGTGTTCGCCTCGGTGACCAGCGTGTCGGTGGTGATCGTCTACCTGGCGTACCTGTTCGTGACCGTGCCGCTGCTCTGGCACCGCATCCGCGGCAACCGCGCGCACACCCCGGACGCGGCCTACTTCACCCTCGGCCGCTGGGGCCTGCCGGTGAACGTGGTCGCGGTCGTGTTCGGGGTGTTCATGCTGGTCAACGTCGGGTGGCCGCGGCAGGCCGTGTACGACCCGGACGGGAGCAGCGTGCTGCTGCAGTGGTCGGCGCCCCTGTCCGTGGTCGTCGTCGTGCTGCTGGGGCTGCTCGCGTACCGGGTGATGCGGCGCCAGCGCGGGTGACGCTCAGCGCGGCGGCAGGACGGGTTTGGCGCGGCTGGGGCGGGTGGCCGGGTCCGGTGGGGTGACCGCGGGGGTGCGCTCCAGTGCCTCCAGCGCCAGGCGGACCGCGGTCTCGAGCTGGGGATCGCGGCCCGCCACCCAGTCCTGCGGGGTCGTGACGACCTCGACGTCCGGGTCCACGCCGTGGTTCTCCACGGACCAGTGCAGGTCGTCGAACCAGAAGGAGTAGCGGGGCTGGGTCACCCGGGTGCCGTCGACCAGCGAGTACCGGCTGTCGATGCCGATCACCCCGCCCCACGTCCGCACCCCGACGACCGGGCCCAGCCCCATCCGCTTGAACGCCGCCGTGACGATGTCCCCGTCGGACCCGGCGTGCTCGTCCACGACCGCGACGATCGGCCCCCGCGGCGCGCCCTCGGGATAGGTCGCGGGTGCGGCGTGCCGCACCACGTCCCAGCCGATCACCTTGCGCGCCAGCTTCTCGATCACCAGCTGGGACGTGTGCCCACCCGAGTTGCCGCGCACGTCCAGCACCAAGCCCTCGCGCCGCGCCTCGCGGGCGAAGTCCCGGTGCAGCTGCGCCCAGCCCGACGCCACCATGTCCGGCACGTGCAGGTACCCCAGCCGCCCCTCGGAGCGGTCCGCCACGAACGCCCGCCTGCCGCCGACCCAGTCGTGGTAGCGCAGGGTCTGCTCGCCGCCGAGCGGGCGGACCACCACCCGGCGCAGCTCGCCGGAGGCCTTGCGCACGGTCAGCTCGGTGAGGGTGTCCGCGCGGCCCAGGAGCAGCGGGTTCGGCCCCAGCTCCGGGTCGACGGGGCGGCCCGCCACCTCCAGCAGGACGTCCCCGGCCCGCACGTCCACACCGGGCTCGGACAGCGGGCTGCGGGCCTCGGGAGCGGAGGTCTCCGGCGGGAGGACGCGGGTCACGCGCCACTCGCCGTCGACGACGTCGAGGTCCGCGCCCAGGAAGCCCGGCCGCCCGCCGAAGTCCCCGCCGCCGCCGCGCCCGACCACGTAGGCGTGCGACGAGCCCAGCTCGCCCTGCAGCTCGTAGAGCAGGTCGACGAGATCGTCCGTGCTGCCCACGGCGTCGACCAGCGGACGGTAGCGCTCCAGCTCGGCGGCCCAGTCGACGCCTGCCATGTCCTCGATCCAGTAGTGGTCCCGCATGAGCCTGCCCGCCTCGTCGAACATCTGGCGCCACTCGGCGGCCGGGTCGACGGTCACGGAGATCCGGTCGAGGTCGATCTCGAACTCGTCGCCGTCGGAGTCCGACGGCGCGGACGAGCCGGACCGGTCCGGGCGCAGCACCCGCAGCGTGCGCGAGTCCCGCACGACGAGCCGGTTGCCGTCCCCGCTCACCGCGTAGCCGTGCGCGGGATCGGCGATCGTGTCCAGCTTGCGCCGCTTGAGGTCGAAGCGCTCCAGGACGGGCGCGGGATCCTCCCCCTCGCCGCGGCCGGTGCCCAGCACGCCCGTGACCGGCACGGACAGCCACAGCAGGCAGTCCTTCGCCGCGCCGAGGCCCCGGTAGCGCCCCTCGGGGACGGGGATCGGGACGACCCGGTCGGTCAGCCCCTCGACGTCCACCACCGTCTCGGGCGGGGCGTCCTGCGTCTGCTTCTCCTCCTTCGTCGCCGGCGACTCCTCGGCCTCGTCCGTGGCGGGCGGGTCCTCGGGCTCGGCGTCCGCCCCCGAGACCGGGCGGCCGTCGGGCCCCCAGCCGAAGGGCGACGGGGTGCGGGCCGCGAGCGGCACCAGGAACGGGCGCCAGGAGGCGGGGAAGGTGAGATCGAAGGAGTGCTCGTCGTAGATCGGGTCGAAGCTGCGGCGGGAGAGGAAGGCCAGGTACCTGCCGTCGGTGGTGAACACGGGGTCCGTGTCGACGAACCGCGGCTCGGTCACCGCCGTCAGCGAGTCGTCGGTGAGGTCGACCAGCATGATCCGGGAGAGGCCCGGCTCGATCGGGTCCTCGTAGGCCAGCCAGCGGGAGTCCGGCGAGAACGCCAGCCCGGCGATCTCCCCCGCCGCCCCGCGCGCGGGCTCGCGCACGGCCCCGGTCGCGGTGTCGAGCACGAGCAGCCGGTTGTCGTGGGTGGCCAGCGCCGCGAGCGTCCCGTCCGGCGAGGCCGCCAGCTCCAGCACCCGCCCGACCTGGCCGTCCGCGTACCGGACGAGCTCCGGGGCGCCCTCGGCGTGCGGGTCCAGCGGCGAGATCGCGACGGCGTCCTCCCCGGTCGCGTCGTCCACCCAGATCGCGCGGTCGGTGCCCAGCGGCTGCGCCAGCCGGGCGCGCACGCCCTGCTCGGCCAGCAGGGTCCGCGCGGGCCCGTCCCGGTGGGTCAGCCGGTGCACGGTGCCGCGGATCCCGACGACGCTCGCGCGCCCGGTCTCGTCCGGGACCGCGCCGGTGAGCCAGCGGGACGGCGTGACGCGGTGCGGCTCGCGGTCGGTCCGCGGCCCGCCGAGCCGGACGTCGACCGGCTTGGCCTCGCGGTCGAGGGACTCCAGCAGGTAGATCTCGCCTGCGGACTCGTAGACGATCCGGACCCCGTCGGTGCTCGCGTGGCGGGCGTAGAAGTCCCGCCCGTCGGCCCCGTGGTCGGTGTGGCGGCGCAGGTCCGCACCGGAACGGTCGACCGAGTAGAGGTTGCCGTGGCCCTCGTGGTCGGAGAGGAAGACGATCCGGTCCCCGACGAGCATCGGCGCGTCCAGCTGCCCGTCGAGCTCGGCGAGGATCCGGGTGAGCTCGCCGGTCCCCTCCGGGTCCCACCACAGCGTGCCCGCGGTGCCGCCCCGGTAGCGCTTCCACCAGGCCATGTCCCGCGCCATCGTGCGCCCGACGAGGACGCTCCGGCCCTGGTAGGCGACCGCGGAGACCGGCCCGTAGTCCAGCCGGTGGGGGCGCCCGCCCAGCGCCGGGACCGCGTACGCCCAGGTGTTGGCGAAGGTGTGCTCGTGCGTCGCCGAGGTCGCGACGATCCGCCCGTCCGGCAGCCACCCGGCCAGCCGGGTCCGCAGGTCACCCCAGTAGGTCACCCGGCGGGCCGCGCCGCCGTCCGCCTCGGCGACCCTGACCTCGGGTGCGCCGTCCTTCGTGCTGGTCCAGGCCACGAGGCCGCCGTCCGGGGAGAAGCGCGGACTCTTGACCGGGACGTCGTCCGCCGTGAGCCGGACGGCGCGCCCGCCCGCGAGCGGGGCCGTCCAGACGTCGTCCTCGGCGACGAACACGAGGGAGTCACCGTGCAGGTGGGGGAAGCGGAGGTAGCTGCGAACCACCTCGCCAAACTACTGCCGGCCGTACCGCTCCCGGGCGCGGGCGCGGGCCTTCTCCGCCTCCAGCTCGCGGTCCTTGGGCGGGGCCGTGGTGACCAGGTCGTCCAGCAGGTGCTGGGTGACGTGCGCGATCTCCGCGACGGCCCGCGCGAACGCCTCCTCGTTGGCCTGCGAGGGCTTCGCCGACCCGCTGATCTTGCGCACGTACTGCAGGGCCGCCGCCCGCACCTCGTCCGAGGTCGCGGGGGGCTCGAAGTTGTGCAGGGTGCGGATGTTGCGGCACATGACTCTCCTATACCGGATCGAGGCCGGTCAGCGGCGCGACGCCGAGCAGGATGCGGCCGGGGTGGAAGCCCTCGGCGAACCGCGCCCGGCACTGCACGCCGCGGACCCGGGCCAGCCCCGCGAACGTCTCGGCGTCGAACGAGGCGCGGTCGGCCTGGCTGCCGTAGTGCTCGTGCAGCTTCGCGAGCTTCTCCCGCAGCACGAGCTCGGCGAGTGGGAGGAACGCCGTGGGCTGGACGAGGTCGCCCTCGTCGGTGAGCAGCTCGTAGCCGAGCACCAGATGGTCCCGGAACACCACCGGGACCAGGTCGGCGAGCACCTTGTGATCCGGCTGCGCGTCGAACGGCGACGGGCCCAGCACGAGGTCCGGCTCACCCCGCCCGCGGACCTCCTCCAGTGCCTGGCTGACCCGCTCCCAGCGGGCGGGCAGCCGCCCGTCCGGCAGGTCGAGCACGGACACCTCGAGCTTCGCCCCCGGGCAGAACGCCGCGAGCGCGGCCCGCTCCTCCTCCTCGCGCAGCGACCCCCCGCCGGTCAGCACCAGCGCCGTCACCGCGACCCCCGGGTGGGCGCGGCAGAGCTCCAGCAGGGCCCCTCCCGCCCCCACCGCGATGTCGTCGCAGTGGGCTCCGAGCAGGACCATCCGGTCCAGACGTTCGGGCAGCAGGCTGAGCACGCCCTCAGCTTCCCGCCCCGTGCCGGCCCGGGGAAGGCTCCGGCGCGGATCTCCTCATCCTGACGGAGGAGATCACCTTCCCCGTGACAGGATGGAGTCGCGATCCGCCGTGGTGTAACGGCAGCACCTTGGATTTTGGTTCCAATGGTCCAGGTTCGAATCCTGGCGGCGGAGCGAGTCCTCCACAGGGCCTCCCGGTCGTGGCGGAACACACGACTGGAGGACGGGATGCGCGCCTACGAGCAGGTCGTCGCGGATCTGGCCGCGACCGTGCGGGAGTACGGCTGGGCGGTCCGCGTGGTGTACGGGACCGCGTCTCGGCCGCCGTGGGTGTACACGGTCGGCCTCAGTGAGTCGGACCTGCCGGAGCTGGTGGTCACCGGGCTCCCCGCCGAGCGGGCCGTCGCTCTGCTGAACGACGTCGCGGAGCACCTCGTCCACTCCGGCGTCCCGCCCCGCGCGGGCGAGCGGCGGCGGTGGGCGGGCGGACCCGAGACCGAGTTCGTCGAGATCGCGGAGCCGGACGTGCACCTGCTCCACGCGGTCGCGCTGTACGGCGAGGGCCGCCGCGCCCTGCAGGTGGTGTGGGCGGACGAGGAGGGCCGGTGGCCCTGGGAGAGCGGGCGCCAGCCCGTCCTGGGTCGGCGCGCCCCGGACGCCCCGCCCCTGGCGGGCGACGAGCCGTCCGCCTGACCAGACGAACGGTCCCGGATGGACCGCGAGCACGGCCGCGTAGGATCCCCGCCTGCGGAGAACCCGGTGCGAAGGAGCGTTCATGCCCGACTCCCCCCGACCGACCGCGTCGGTGGTACTGGCCGCGGGAGAAGGCACCCGGATGCGGTCCGCCACCCCGAAGGTGCTCCACGAGATCGGCGGGCGCAGCCTCCTCGGCCACGCCGTGCACGCGGTGGCCGAGCTCGAGCCCGAGCATCTCGCCGTCGTCGTCGGGCACGGGCGGGCGGAGGTCTCGGCCGCGCTGCTGCGCATCGGGGACGAGATCGCCCGGGACATCCGCACCGCGGTTCAGGAGCGGCAGAAGGGCACCGGGGACGCGGTGCGCTGCGGGCTGGCCGCGCTGCCGCCCGGGCTGACCGGCACGGTGCTCGTCACGTACGGGGACGTCCCGCTGCTGGACACCTCCACGCTGCGTCGGGTGCTCAGCACGGAGGCGGCCGTCACGCTGCTCACGACCGAGCTGTCCGATCCGGCCGGGTACGGGCGGATCGTGCGCTCCGACGGCACGGTCACCGCGATCGTCGAGCAGCAGGACGCGACGCCCGACCAGCGCGCGATCACCGAGGTCAACTCCGGGGTCTACGCCTTCGACGCCGAGTTCCTCGCCGGCGGGCTCGCGCGGCTCGGCACGGACAATTCCCAGGGCGAGCTCTACCTCACCGACCTCGTGGCGCTGGCCGTCTCCGACGGGCTGACCGTCGAGGCCGTCCGGACGGCCGACCCCTGGCTGGTCGCCGGCGTGAACGACCGGGTGCAGCTCGCCGAGGTCCGCGCGGAGCTGAACCGGCGGGTGCTGCGCACGGCCATGCTGGCGGGCGTGACGATCGTCGACCCGGCCACCACCTGGCTGGACGTGCAGGTGTCGCTAGGCCGAGACGTCGTCGTCGAGCCGCAGACGCAGCTGCGCGGGCACACGACCGTGGCGGACGGCGCCACCGTCGGCCCGGACACCACACTCACCGACTGCGAGGTCGGCGAGGGGGCGTCGGTGGTCCGCACGCACGGCTCCTCGGCGGTGATCGGCGCGGGCGCGAGCGTCGGCCCCTTCGCCTACCTGCGGCCCGGCACGAAGCTGGGCGAGAGCGGCAAGATCGGCACGTTCGTCGAGACCAAGAACGCCGACATCGGGCGCGGGACGAAGGTCCCGCACCTGACCTACGTCGGGGACGCCGAGATCGGCGAGCAGACCAACATCGGGGCCTCCTCGGTGTTCGTGAACTACGACGGCGTGCACAAGCACCGCACGCGGATCGGTTCCCATGTGCGCACCGGATCGGACACGATGTTCATCGCCCCGGTGAACGTCGGCGACGGCGCGTACACGGGGGCGGGCACGGTGCTCCGCGAGGACGTCCCCCCGGGGGCGCTGGCGGTGTCGTCCGGGCCACAGCGCACCATCGAGGGGTGGGTCGTACGGAAGCGACCCGGCACGCAGGCGGCCGAGGCCGCCGAACGGGCCACCAACGCAGCCAGCGGCCAGGGAGGCTCAGCGCAGTGAGTGCCATGTCGGGTCAGCCGAAGAAGAACCTGATGTTCTTCGCGGGGAGGACGCACCCCGAGCTGGCCGAGCAGGTCGCCAAGGAGCTGGACGTCACCGTCACCCCCCAGTCGGCGTACTCCTTCGCGAACGGGGAGATCTTCGTCCGGTTCGAGGAGTCGGTCCGCGGATGCGACGCCTTCGTCCTGCAGGCCCACTCGGCCCCGATCAACGACGCGATCATGGAACAGCTGATCATGGTCGACGCGCTGAAGCGCGCCTCGGCCAAGCGCATCACCGTGGTCATGCCGTTCTGGGGCTACGCGCGCCAGGACAAGAAGCACCGCGGCCGCGAGCCCATCACCGCGCGGCTGATCGCGGACCTGTTCAAGACGGCGGGCGCGGACCGGATCATGACGGTCGACCTGCACACGGCACAGATCCAGGGCTTCTTCGACGGCCCGGTGGACCACCTGTTCGCCCTCCCCGTGCTCGCCCGGCACATCAAGGAGCGCTACTCCGGCCAGGACCTGGCGGTGGTCTCGCCGGACTCGGGGCGCGTGCGGCTCGCGGAGCGCCGGGCGGAGACCCTCGGCGGTACGCCGCTGG
>Ga0207641_10001443_pt1 | contig 23349 bp, 20 predicted proteins | sample KBSSwiS62_FD_184306 | JGI IMG/M metagenome (GOLD analysis project Ga0207641, IMG submission 184306) | Switchgrass rhizosphere microbial communities from Kellogg Biological Station, Michigan, USA - KBS Switchgrass S6-2 (SPAdes) (version 2) | ecosystem: Host-associated > Plants > Roots >... | reverse complement strand
CTCTCCGCGGCCGAGCACTGTCGACAGATCTCCCGGCTGCTGACCGATCTCCAACGCCTTGTCGAAATGCGGCAGCGCCGCCTTCGCATCCTTCCGCGCCAGCTCGATGTAGCCCAGCGCCGTCTCCGCGGGGTAAAACGCCGGCACCGCCTTCAACGCGGCGGCAAACTCGCGTTCGGCCTGCTTGAAATCGCCGGCCTGCAGAAATCCCCAGCCGCGCCGCTGGTTCTCTGCCGCGCGGCTGCCGGCCAGCGCTTCCGGCACCGACGGCTGCACGAAATCGGGAAACTTCGGCGCGGTCACCACCGGCGCCGGGACCACCTTCGGCGCGCACGCGCTGATGACGACCGCCGCGAGAAGCACGAGTCTTCGCATCAAGAAAATTCTATCCTCACTCCGCCCCCAGCCGGCTCAAGAGCCGGCGCGGGACGTCGGCGACGATCGACACCTGGCCGTCGCGTGCCTCGTGCTGTACCACGCGGGCGTGCCGGTACAGCCGTGCGATCCGTTCTCGGTCCGGCGGGTTGTCGAGGTCGAACGTCAGCGTGACCCGCCGCACGTCCAGCGCCAGGCGCGATGCCACGGTCTCGATCAGCTCGTCAATCCCCTGCCGCTCGAGCGCCGAAATGCACAGTGCGGCTGGATCCCGATCCTGCAACCGCCGCCGCTCGTCGCCGGTCAGGGCATCGCACTTGTTGTAGACCTCGAGCAACGGCACGTCGACCGCGCCGACTTCGCTCAGCACGTGATCGACGGCCGCCATGCGGCGCTCGCGATCGCTCGCCGACGCGTCGATGACGTGCAGCACGAGGTCCGCATCGGCGGTCTCTTCGAGCGTCGCGCGAAACGCCGCGACCAGCGCATGCGGCAAGCGGTCGATGAATCCGACGGTGTCCGACACGAGCAGCTCGCGGCTGTCGGGCAACCGCACCTGACGGACCAGCGGATCGAGCGTCACGAACAGCGCGTCCGACGCCTCGGCGTCGGCTCGCGTCAGGACGTTGAACAGCGTCGTCTTGCCCGCGTTGGTGTAGCCGACGAGCGCGACCGTCGGCACCGACGCCTTGTGCCGGCGCTCGCGCAGCTGACCGCGCCGCTTTCTGACGTGCTCGATGTCCTCGGACACGGCATGGATCCGTGTGCGGATGCGCCGCCGGTCGGTCTCGAGCTTGGTTTCGCCCGGGCCCCTGGTGCCGATGCCGCCGCCGAGGCGCGACAGCGCGTCGCCGGCGCCGACCAGGCGCGGCAACAGGTATTTCAGCTGCGCGAGCTCCACCTGCAGCTTGCCCTCACGCGTCCGCGCGCGGCGGGCGAAGATGTCGAGGATCAGCTGCGTGCGATCGATGATCTTGCGCCCGATCACCTTCTCGATCTCGCGCAGCTGCGCCGGCGTCAGCTCGTTGTCGAAGATGATCACGTCGACGTCGGTTTCCGCCGCGGAGAGCGCCAGCGTCTGAATCTTGCCGGCGCCGAGGAAGGTCGACGGATCGGGCTTCGGGCGCTCCTGCAGAACGCGCAGCACCACCTCCGCGCCGGCCGCCTCGGCGAGCCCCGCCAGCTCGTCGAGCGATCGCTCCGCCTCGAGACGTCGCGCCCGGCCGGCGATCAACCCGACGAGCGCCGCTCGCTCGCCCCTCGCCTTCGCTCGGGACCCTGAGCCTGTCGCCCCTCGACTGTGCTCGGGGCGACCGTGAGGATCTCGAACGGTCGAAGCGTCGGGTCGCGTTACGCGCGCGCGCTGTGCAGCCATGCCTGTATCTCGCCCCATCCGATCGCTCCGGCCCTGACGAGCCGTGGCTCAGCGGCCGTCACGTCCACGATTGTCGACGGCGCGCCTCCGGGCGTGCGCCCGGCATCGAGCATGAACTCGACGCGATCGCCCAGCGCCTGTTCCACGTCATCAGGCGCCGCCACGGCCGGCTCCCCCGAAAGGTTCGCGCTGGTGGCGGTCACCGGATGGCCGCACGCCGCGCAGACGGCCCGCGCGATGGCATCGGCCGGCACACGCACGCCCACTGTACCCGTTCCGCCGCTCACCTCGCGCGCCAGTTGCCGGGCCGCGGGCATGACGAGCGTCAGCGGCCCCGGCCAGAACCGATCGGCGAGGCGCGCCGCCGTTCCGGAAAGCCGGCCCAGCGTGGAGGCAATCTGCGCGACGTCCGCGGCGATCAGAGGCAGGGCACGGTCGGCAGTTCGACCCTTCACATCGAACACGCGTGCGACCGCGACAGCACTGAACGGATCGGCCGCGAGTCCGTACAGCGTGTCGGTCGGGATGGCGATGACATATCCTGCGCGAATCCACTTGGCCGCCTCGTCGATCGCGTCACGCTGGGGCGCCTCGCGATCGACGACCACTCGACGCATGATTCAATCCACCATCAGCTTCTGCACGGCGGTAGCCAGCGCCGCCATGACGACGACGTCGACGAGAAACACGACGCGAATCGAGCTGCCACCGAGAAACCCCGCGATGAACGGGCTGCTCGCCATGCCGACCAGCGACGCGCTGGTCAGTACGCCGAATCCGGCGCCGTGCGCACCGGCGGGAATCACGCTGCCGGCGGCGCTGTACGACGCGGTCATTGCCGCCCCGATGCCGAGACCGAGCAGCGTCGACGCCGCGCTCATCACGACCACGTTGCCGCTGACGCCGACCATCGCCGACCCGGCCGCGGCGACTGCGGCGCCGCCCGCGATCACCAGGCGCATCGGAAATCTCCTCACGAGCCGGCCGCAGAAGTGATGGCCGAGTGCGCCGGTGCAGGCCATGATCGAGAACAGCACACCGGAGACCATCGCGACCTGCGCGTGCGAACGTCCAGCCTGTTCGACGTACAGCGGCAGCACGGGGCCGAAGCTGCGATCCACGAACTGCAACCCGAAGATCACGACCATCATCAGGATGAAGTTCTGAAACGCGAGAACGTTGCGGAATGTGACGCGAGTGGAGGGGTTGGGAAGGTTCGGAGGGTTCTCGGGGTTCGAAAGGTTCTTGAGGTCCCGCACGTTCGCCGCGACCGCGTGCGTGGCGTGCTCGTCGTACATCATGTGCACCAGCACCAGGCCGGCCGCATAGAAGACGGCGGTCACGAGAAATGCGCGGCGCAAACCGACGAGACCCGCGAGCGCACCGCCGATCAGCGGGCCAACCCCCGGACCAATCCGCTGCGCCGTCTGCACCAGACCAATCGCGGACGGCATGCGGTCGCGCGGCGCCGACTCGGCGGCCATCGCGACCGACAGCGATCCGTAACCGGCAAACAACCCCTGCACGGCGCGAATCGCGAGCACCTGCCAGGCGCGGTTGACGTACGCCATCGCCGCAAACAGGACGACGAAGCTGACGAGCGATCGCTCCACCATGATCTTGCGGCCGAACCGATCGCCAAGCCTTCCCCACGCCGGCGCGAGAATCGCCGTCATCGCCGGCGTGATGCCGAGGCTGACGCCGGTCCACATCGCGATTTGTCCGGGATCGGTGACGCCCAGCTGACCGATGAACAGCGGCAGAAACGGCATCACGAGCGTGAAGCCGGTGTAGCCCATGAAGGACGTCGCGGTCACGGCGTAGACGTTGCGTTCCCAGTTACCACGGGTGGCTCCGCGAGTGCTGGGTGCTGAGTGCTGAGCGCTGGGTGCTCCGTGCTGGGTGCCGGGTGCCGGGTGCTGGGTGCCGTGCTGAGTGCCGCGGGCGTGCGACATCACTTCTCGCGCAGCGCACTTGGCACGAGCACCCGGCACTCAGCACATGGCACGAGCACCCGGCACCCAGCACGCGGCACCAGCACCCAGCACTTAGCACTCAGCACTCAGCACCCGTTCGTGCCATCGTTCCTGCCGTTAGAAGCGGATCCTGACGTCCGTCGCGGGCGCGACGTGGATGCTGTCGATAAACCGGATGCGATGCGGATCGTTCTGCATGATCACGGAGCTGGTGCGAGTGCCGTCGCCGAAGAACCGGACGCCTTTCATCAAGGTGCCGTCGGTCACGCCGGTCGCGGCAAAGATGATGCTGCTGCCGGGCGCGAGATCCTTCGAGGTGTAGACCTTCTTGAAGTCGCTGATCCCCATCGCGCGGCATCGTTCCTCGTGCTCCGGTTTGCTCACCACGAGGCGCGCAAAAATTTCACCGTTGAGACAGCGCATCGCCGCCGCGGTCAGCACACCTTCGGGCGCGCCGCCGGTGCCCATCACGGCGTGCACGCCGGATCCGACGACAGCGGCGGCGATACCCGCCGACAGATCGCCGTCCCCGATCAGCCGGATGCGCGCGCCAGTGGCGCGGATGTCGTCGATCAGTTTTTCGTGGCGCGGGCGATCGAGCACGATGACGACCAGGTCCTCGACGGCACGGCCGAGCGACCGCGCAATCCCCTTGAGGTTCTCGTGCACCGGCGCGTCGAGGCTGACGGCGTTCTTCGAGCTCGGCCCGACGACGAGCTTCTCCATGTAGAGGTCGGGGGCGTGCAGCAGGCCGCCGCGGTTCGACGCCGCCAGGACCGCGATGGCGTTCGGCGCGCCGGTCGCGCACAGGTTCGTCCCTTCGAGCGGGTCGACCGCGATGTCCACCTCGGTGAACCGGACCCCCATGCCGACCTTTTCGCCGATGTAGAGCATCGGCGCCTCGTCGCGTTCGCCCTCGCCGATGACGATGGTGCCGTGAATCGGCACGCTGTCCATCACCCGGCGCATCGCCTCGACGGCGACCTGATCGGATTTGTGGCGATCGCCCTGCCCCATCGTGTGCGCGCACGCGATGGCGGCCTGCTCGACGACGCGCAGAAACTCGAGTGAGAGGTCAGAATCCATAGAAACTTAAAACTTAAAAGTTAAAAGTTAAAACCTCAAATGCTCTTGAACCCGGCTTTCAACTTTTGCCTTCAACTTTGCATCTGAACTATGCGTTTCAACTTTTGAGTTTTAACTTTTAACTTTTAACTTTCTCGGCGTAAGCGGGCAGCTCGCAGCGTGTCGGGCGATCGGTGCGATACCCGAGCAGGTAATCGGCCTGCATGATCTTGTGGATCTCGCGCGTGCCCTCGTAGATCACCGCGCCCTTGCAGTTGCGGTAGAACCGGCCCACCGGATACTCGTCCGAGTAGCCGTTCGCGCCGTGAATCTGGACCGCGTCACCCGCGGCACGCTCCGAGGCGACGGTGGCGAACCATTTGGCGAGTCCGGTCTCGCGCGTGTTGCGGGTGCCGTTGTTCTTCAGCCAGCCCGATCGCAGCCAGAGCAGACGGGCCGTCTGATAGTCGGACTCCATCTGCGCGATCATCTCCTTGACCAGCTGATGCTGGCCGATCTCGACGCCGAAGGTCTTGCGCTCCTTGGCATACTTCACGCTGGCGTCGCGGCAGGCCCGAATCAATCCGGTCGCGCCGGCGGCGACGGTGAACCGCCCCTGATCGAGTGCGAACATCGCGATCTTGAAGCCTTCGCCCGGCCGGCCGAGCACGTTCTCCTCCGGCACTTCGACGTCGTCCATCTTGAAGAAGCCGGTGTTGCCGGCGAGGATGCCCCACTTCTCCTTCATCGGTCCGCTCGAAAACCCCTTGAAGCGGCGTTCGACGATGAAGGCGGTCATGCCTGACGGATCGCCCTGCTTCTTCTTCTCGAGATCGGTCCAGGCGATGACGAGGAAGTTGTCGGCCACGTCCGCCAGCGAAATCCAGCTCTTCTCACCATTGAGGACGTACCGATCGCCCTTCTTCGCCGCTGTCGTCTGGATGCCGCGCGCGTCGCTGCCGGCGGAAGGCTCGGTGAGCCCGTAGCCCGAGATCGCCTTTCCCTGCGCCTGCGGAACGAGATAGCGCTGCTTCTGCTCTTCCGTGCCCCACGACAGCAGCGTGAGGCAATTCAGCCCGGCGTGCACCGACATGATGACGCGCAGGGAGGTGTCGAGGTACTCGAGCTCCTCGCTCGCGATGCCGAGCGAGATGTAATCCATACCGGCGCCGCCGTACTCCTGCGGCACCGAGACGCCGAGCAGGCCGAGTTTGGCCATGCCGCCGAGGATGCGGTCGCGATCGAAGTAGTGCTTGCGATCGTTGTCGCGGATGAACGGCGCGACGTTCTGCGCGCCCCACTCGCGGATCGACTGCTCGAGCAGACGGTGTTCGTCAGACAGGCTGAAATCAATCATAGGTCTTGTGGGCCAGGTGGGTGTTGTAGGTCCAGTGGGTCGCAGAGTAGGGCGCGTGCGTTCGGCTCTTACCCGACCTACCCGGCCTCCCCGACCTGATCAAACGTGAAATCCTATCATGCGCGCCGGGCGATGTGCACGGACGCGCCGCGGCCCAGGCCGAGCTCCTCCGCGGCGCTCGCGCCGTTGGCGGCGATCTCGAGATGGTCGGTGCTGCCGAACAACGCGCACAGATCGCCGGCGGCCGCGTCGGCGTATGTGGAGACGACTTTGGAGACCTGGCGCGAGCCGACCTGGATGTCGAGCGGCGCGCCCGACAACTTCTCGAATGTCTTGCGATCGATGTTCGTGATGAGATTCCCGAAGCGGTCGACGCGCAGCACCACGCCTTCGATCGCGTCCTCCGCGACGCGCGGGTGCGGCAGATCGAGCCGCGCGACCGCGCCGGCCGGACGGCCCATCGCTGTCAGCTCGATGCCCTTCGCGAGCCAGGCCGCGGCGGGCGCGAAGCGATCGCGTCCTTCGAACGTGCGGCTAACCGTCGGCCTGGCATACTTGCGCTCGGTCAGCTCGACGACACGCCTGGGCGGATGCTCGTCGAGCACCACGGTCAACACGCCGTTGTCCGGCGCCACGAACTTGTAATCGCCGGCATCGGCGGCGATGCCGCGGCGCATGGAGCCGACGCCCGGATCGACCACCACGAGGAACACCGTGCCGGCCGGAAAGTAGCGATAGGAAGCGGCGAGCTCGAGGGCGCCGGCGAGCACGTCGTGCGCGGGAATCTCGTGCGAGATATCAACGAACGTCGCGTCCGGGCAAATCGCCAGCGCGACCCCCTTCATCGTGCCGGCATAGTGGTCGCGCGTCCCGAAGTCGGTCAGCAGGGCGATCACCGGCCGCGCCATCCCCCTAGCTTATAGAAACAACGGTTAATCACGAAGGCTCGATGAGCACGAAAACACGAAGGATCTTTGCGATCTTCGTCCCTTCGCGACTTCGTGAACGATCGTCCCGTCTTACGCGGGTTTGCGGAACAGGATCTCTCGGAGGTTGTTCTTCAGCAGGAAGGAATCGGACACGCGCAAACCCGCGAACAACTTGATGATGTCGCGATTCAAGAGGATGGCCTGCCGGCCGCGCGCGGCCTCATAGGAACGGTGCTTCAGGTTGACTTCGTCGGCGATGATGAACTTCGTGTAGCGCGCCTCACGCGTTTGTGCGGTGCCGAAGAAACCCAGCAGCGCACCATCCGGACGCAGCACGCGCGTTAATTCGCCGGCGAGTTCCTGCGCCGCCGCACGATCCAGGTAGTCGATGAGGTCCCAGCACAGGATGCCGTCGACACTGCCCGCTTCCTGTGGAAATCGTTTCTTGAAAAACGCCGGCAAGGCCTCCAGCGTGCCGGCACGGACGTGCCGATCGAGATCGGCGAACAGATCCTCGACGAAGATCTTGCACCCCAGCTGCTCGCCGAAGAAGCTGACGTTGCTGCCGACGACGGGACCAAGATCGACGAGCACCGGCGATTCGCGCGACGTCAGGCACGACAGGAACTTGGGCAGCGCCTTGGTCGCGAAAACAGGGTCGTCGTCGGACGGCGCCTGCCGCTGCTGGACGTCCGGCTCGGTCTTGCGCGTGGCGAGACGATCTAGAAGGCCCATAGGAAAAGATAAAAGTTAAAAGTTAAAAGTTAGAAGTTAAAAGCTGGAACACTTCGACTTTCAAACTTTACTTTTACCTTTTACCTTTTCACTTCTAACTGTCCCAGCTCTCCGTCAGGCGCCGACGCGCTGCGGCGCGTTCTGTTCCTGTTTCTGCTGCGCCGGCTGCTGTGCCGCCGGTTGCGGCGCCGCGGCCTTCGGCGCGCTCGGTGACGCGGCCGCGCCCTTACGCTGCATGTCGACACTGCCGCGGAAATGCGCGCCCTCGGCGATTGCCACGCGCGGCGAAACGATATCGCCGTCAACGGAGCCGTTGTCGCGGATGTCGACCTTGTCGCTGGCGGTCACGTTGCCGGTCACTTCGCCGAGCACGATCACCGCTTTGGCGAACACCTGCGCCTTGATCTTGCCGTTGGGGCCGATCGTCAGCACATGGTCCCGCAGCTGGATGGTGCCTTCGACATGCCCCTCGATAGTGAGGTCTTCGCTGCCGTTCAGCTCACCCTTGATGACGACCGATTTGCCGATGTTCACAATGTCCTTCTCCATTTGGTGTTGCGTCTCTGGACGAGAACCAGTGATGCCCGCTGGCGCGGGCGCCGGCGGCTGTGCTGCCGGCACTGGTTGTCCGCCACTTACCGGCCGGACTGCTTCATCGCGTTTCCACATGTAAACCTCCGCCTGGCCTCTTCCCAGCGCGCCAAGGGCTCTGCCGCGGTGTGTATCGGTTCCGAAGTCTTGTGAGTATATGGGTGGGGCGAAAGCTTGTCTAGTCCTTTTGTTATCAATGGTTAGCGGGAATGCTACAATGAACGATTCACAGTGCGTGTCTACTTTGACTACAACGCGACGACCCCTCTGGCCCCGGAGGTCATCGATGCCGTCGCCCGCGCGAGCCGGGAGACGTTCGGCAACGCGTCGAGCGTTCACCACTTCGGCCAGCAGGCCAAAGCGGCGCTGGACGACGCTCGATCGGAGCTGGCGACGCTGATTCACGGCGATCCGTCGGAGATCGTGTTCACCAGCGGCGGCACCGAAGCGGACAACATGGCCATTCGGGGGACCGCCGAGGCGATCGAACCGACCGGACGCCGTCATGTGATCGCCAGCGCGATCGAGCACGAAGCCGTGTTGAATACCCTGAAAGCGCTGGCGCGCCGAGGCTGGCGGACGACGCTCCTCCCGGTCGACGACAGCGGGATCGTGGCGCCCGATCGCCTGCGCGAGGCGCTGGCCGACGATACGGCCCTCGTCTCGATCATGCACGCGAACAACGAGATTGGCACCATCCAGCCGATCGCGGAGCTCGCGCAGCTGGTGCACGCGCGCGGCGCCCTGCTGCACACCGACGCCGTGCAATCGGTGGGCAAGATTCCGGTGGACGTGCGCGCGCTTGGCGCCGACCTGCTGTCGTTGTCGGCGCACAAGTTCAACGGACCGAAGGGCGCGGGCGCGCTCTGGATCAAGCGCGGGACGCGCATGCTGCCGATCGTCACTGGTGGCAAGCACGAGCGCAACCGCCGCGCGGGCACCGAAAACGTGCCGGCGATTGTCGGACTCGGCGTCGCGGCGCGGCTCGCGGGCGGAAAGCTCGACGCCGAAGCGGCGCGAGTCGCCGCGCTGCGCGATCACCTCGAGGAAGGAATCCTTCGCGGCGTGCCCGGCACCGCCGTCAACGGCGCGCGCGGATCGCGGGTGCCCAACACCAGCAACATCAGCTTCGACCGCGTCGAGGCCGAGAGTCTCCTCATCGCGCTGGATCTCGAAGGCATTGCGGTGTCGACCGGCTCGGCCTGTTCATCGGGGACGCTCGAGCCGTCGCACGTGCTGCGCGCGATGGGCCTGTCGACGCACCGGACGCAGAATTCGCTGCGCTTCAGCCTCGGCATGTTTTCGACCGAGGCGGAGGTCGATCGGGTGGTCGAGGTGTTGCCGCGGCTGGTGGAGAAACTGCGCGGCCTCACGCAGAAGTCTGTCGGGGCTAGGGGCTAGGGGCTAGGAGATTCTAAAGAGTGCGGATCGTCGTGGCGATGTCGGGCGGCGTGGATTCTTCGGTGGCCGCGGCGCTGCTCGCCGAGCAGGGCCACGACGTGATCGGTCTGTCGATGCAGCTCTACGATCAGGGGGAGGGCCAGTCGTCGTTCGGGAGCTGCTGTTCAATCGACGGCCTCAACGACGCGCGGCGTGTCGCCGCGGCGATCAACATCCCGCACTACGTCCTGAACTTCGAGCGCCAGTTTCAGGAGCAGGTCGTCTCGAACTTCGTGAACGAGTACGTCGCCGGCCGCACGCCGCTGCCCTGCGCCCGCTGCAACGGCGACCTCAAGTTCGCCACGCTCGCCGAGCGCGCCGAGTCGTTTGGCGCCGACGCGGTCGCAACCGGTCACTACGCCCGGGTCGAGGCTCTCCCGCTTCCCGGCGAGGACGGCGGTCGTTCACAACCGGTGCGTTATGTGTTGAAGCGCGGGCTCGACGCGTCCAAGGACCAGTCGTACTTTCTGTTCTCGCTCACCCAGGCGCAGCTCGCGCGCGCGGTCTTCCCGGTCGGGGACCGTCCGAAAACCGCAGTCCGCGCCTATGCCCGGCTCCGCAACCTGCCGGTGGCCGACAAGCCCGACAGCCAGGAGATCTGTTTCATCCCGGACCATGACTACCGGGGGTTCGTGGAGAAGCAGCGCCCGGATACGCCGCGCGCCGGACAGTTCGTCGACGAGCGTGGCGCGGTCGTCGGCGCGCACGAGGGCGTTCACCGCTTCACGATTGGGCAGCGCCGCGGGCTCGGTCTCAGCTCGTCACCATCAGGAACTCCGCTCTACGTGCTGGCGCTGCGTCCGGCGGAACAGCAGGTCGTGGTCGGCCCGAAGTCGTCGCTCGAGCGCACGACGCTGCAGGCGTCAGACGTCAACTGGCTGATCGACACGCCCACCGTACCGATACGCGCGGCCGTCCAGATTCGCCACCGCCATCAAGCGGCGCCGGCCACCGTACGCGCCACCGCGCCTGGACAGGCGACCGTCACGTTCGACACGCCGCAAATCGCTATCACGCCAGGTCAGGCAGCAGTCTTCTACGACGGGGAGATTGTGCTCGGCGGCGGCTGGATAGAAAGTTAAAACTTAACAGTTAAAAGTTAAAAGTGAAACTCCACAAGTTGAACTCAAAAGTTAGAAGGGAGAGATGAAATAAGAAAACCCAGGAACCTGGTGTTTTCTAACTTTAACTTTTACCTTTTAACTTCTAACTTTTAACTTTAGACCGTGGCGAGGTGTTCGGGAATGTTGTCGATGTAGTGTTCGGCGTCGAGCGCGGCCATGCAGCCGGTGCCGGCGGCGGTGATGGCCTGGCGGTAGATGTGATCCTGGACGTCGCCGCAGGCGAAGACGCCAGGGACGTTGGTCTTCGCGCCGTCGTGCGTGATGACGTAACCGTTGCGATCGAGCTCGAGCTGACCCTGGAACAACGACGTGTTCGGCGTGTGCCCGATGGCGACGAATACGCCGGACACTGGAATCTCGGTCCGCTCGCTGGTCTTGCTGTTGCGGACGACCATCGAGGTCACTTCGCCCTTCCCGCCGTCCCTGATCTCTTCGACCTCTGAATCCAGCTGCCACGCGATCCGGTCGTTGGCGCGCGCCTTGTCCTGCATGATCTTGGACGCGCGCAGCGTGCTGCGCCGGTGCACCACGGTCACCTTCGACGCGAAACGCGTGAGAAAGATCGCTTCTTCCATCGCCGAGTCGCCGCCGCCGACGACCGCAATCTCCTGGCTGCGGAAAAAGTAGCCGTCGCAGGTCGCGCAGGTCGACACGCCGTGCCCCATCAGCGCGCGCTCCGACGGCAGACCGAGCAGGCGCGCCGAAGCACCCGTCGCGATGATGATCGTCTTCGACTGGTATTCGTGATCCGACGTCTTCACGACCATCGGCTGGCTGCCCAGGTCGACGCTCGTGACGTTGCCCTGCACGATCTCGGTGCCGAACCGCTCGGCCTGCGCGCGCATCTCCGCCATGAGGTCCGGGCCCATGATGCCGTCGCGATAGCCCGGGAAGTTCTCGACCATCGTCGTCAGCATCAGCTGGCCGCCGGCCTCAATCCCTTCGATGAGCAACGGCTGCAGGTTGGCACGCGCGGAGTAGAGCGCCGCGGTCAGACCCGCAGGCCCCGAGCCGATGATGATGACGTTGCGGACAGATGCCATTTGGTGACTTGGTGATTTGGTGATTTGGTGATGGATTGGCGGATTGATCGATTTTGGTGATTGGGTGATTCAGGCAATCCACCAATTGGGCAAATCCATCAATCCGGCAACAATCACCCAATCACTAAATCACCCAATCACCAAATCGCGCCGATCACCCTATGTGCTTGTCTATCACTTTCTTGAGATCGTCCTTCTGCGCGAGGCCGACGACCGATTCGACCACTTGGCCACCCTTGAAAATGAGAATCGTCGGGATGCCGCGGATCTGGAATTTGAACGAGACGTTCGGATTCTCGTCGACGTTCAGTTTGCCCACCGTGACCTTGCCCGCATACTCGCTCGCCAGCGCATCGACAGTCGGGGCCAGCCGCTTGCACGGCCCGCACCACTCCGCCCAGAAATCCACCAGGACGGGCGCGCCGGACTTCAGCACGTCGGTGTCGAAGTTGCCGTCCGTAAAAGTCTGCACGTTCTCAGCCGCCATCGTGTCTCCCCCGGCCGGCCCCTAGCCCCTAGGCCCCAGCCTCTTGATCGTCCGATCATATATTTTGACGTACTCTTTCGCCGAACGGTCCCACGAAAAGTCCTGCCGCATGCCTGCCGCCTGGAGGGCGCGCCAGGCGCGTTTGTTGGTGTACGCGGTCAGCGCGGCCTGGAGGGCCCCCGCCAGCCCCGCCGCCGAATAGTCGACGAACGAGAACCCGGTCTTCGGCGTCACGGTATCGGCGAGGCCGCCCACGGCGTGGACCACAGGAACCGTGCCGTAGCGCATGCTGTACATCTGATTGAGCCCGCACGGCTCGAAGCGCGATGGCATCAGGAAGATGTCCGCGCCGCCCTCCACGAGATGCGCCAGCGTCTCGTCGAATCCGATGTGCGCGCCGACCTTCCGTGGGTAGGCCGCGGCCAGCGACGACCACATCGCCTGATAGCGCGGTTCGCCGGTGCCCAGCACCACGAACGACGCGTCGAGCTGCGGCAGCTGGCCGGACAGAGTGGCAATCAGATCGAAGCCTTTCTGATCGACCATCCGCGACACCATCCCGATCAGCGGCCGCCGCATCGCCGCATCGTCGTTTGGCAGACCGTAACGCGCCAGGACCGCCGCTTTCGCGTCGGCCTTCCCTTCCAGATCGCCGGCGGAATACGGTCGCGGCAACGCCGGGTCGGTCGTCGGATCCCATTCGCGCGTGTCGATGCCGTTGAGGATGCCGAACAGGTCGTCGCGCCGCGCGTGGAGGATCCCGTCGAACCCGAAGCCGAATGCCGGCGTCTGAAGCTCCTCCGCGTAGCGTCTGCTGACCGTGTTGAGCACGTCGGCGTTGACGATGCCGCCTTTGAGAAAGCTGATGCGGCCCCAGTACTCGAGGCGATCGATCGACAGCTGGTCCCAGCCAAGATCGAGCCGCGGCAGCCACCCGGCGTCGAAGAGCCCTTGATACGCGATGTTGTGGATGGTGAAGACGCTGGGCACGCCGCCGAGAACCGGGTGCGTGCGGTAGATCGAACGGAGATACACCGGCGCCAGCGCCGCCTGCCAGTCGTGCGCGTGCACGATCGAGGGCGCCGGCGAACGCCGCGACGCGAATTCAAGGGCGGCGCGCGCGAGGAACGCGAAACGGAGCGCGTTATCGACGTAGTCGTCGTTGCCGATGCCGTACAGCGCGGGACGATCGAACAGCTCGGGGCAATCGACGAGGATGGCGCGCGCGCCGTCGCCGAGCGGCGCGTCGAAGAAGCCGGCGGCGCGCGTGAACCCGCCGACGGTCACCGAAAGAGATTCGACGAAGGTGCCGGCGGCAACGCCGCGGTAACGTGGCAGCACCACGGTGGTGCTCCATCCGAGCCGCGCGAGCGCGGGCGGCAACGCGCCCAGGACGTCGGCGAGCCCTCCGGTTTTCGAGAATGGCCGCGCCTCCGAGCCGACGATCAGAACCGACTTGGGCGCCTTGAGTGGTCGGGCCCGCGACCCGGCCTTCGTGCGAGTGGACGGGGTGCGCAAGCCCGCGGCGCTACGGGCTGCGGTCAATTACGCCACCCGTGCAGGCTCCGACATCAGACCGGGGACCTCGAGGTCGGGCATGGGTGGAGCGGCAAAGAGGCGCACCAGCGGCTTGGCGATCCAGCGCGCCCAGTGCGCCGAACGGTTGATACGCGCGCTGTCGGTGGCGATCCCGGTGTTCGCGTACATCTGCCGGTACAGCTTCGAGACCAGCACAAAGGCGACGCGCGCCTTGATCGACTCGACGCAGCCGGAGCGGATCCAGATGTTCCGCCAGCTGTAGAAGCGATCCCACACCGCCTGCGTCCGCATGCGGATTTCGTCGGGCGACATCACAGGATGCGGCACGTACACCTTGGGCTGCTTGCCTTTCGGAATCAGCCAGTGGCGCGTCAGTGGAATGCCATCGATCCGCGTCGGATCCGACTCCATGGTCTTTTCCCACGCCGCGAAGTCGACGGTACCCGGAAACGGGGTGAGCATGACGAACTGCGCGAAGGTGACGCCGGAACGCTCGGCGAGCTCCGCCGTGAGATCGAACGTCTGCGGCCGATCGCTCGGCAATCCGAAAATGAACGAGCCGAGCACGTGGATGTCGTGGTGGCGGAAGGCGCGCAGCCGATCGACCAGCCGCTCGCCGCTCATGTTGAAGTCCTTGTAAACATCCTTCAACCCCTCGGGAGTGACCGCCTCGACGCCAATCAGCGCGCCGCGGATGTGCGCCCGCGACATCGCCTCGAGGAACTCGGGATCCTCGGCGGCCTCCATGGTGATCTGCGTGTAGAAGACCATGTCTTCGGGCAGCTTGGCCAGGCCGTCCATCAGCTCGAAGCGCTCCGCGCGCATCGCCTGCAATTCCGCCAGCCGTCCCTTGTCGTGCCGCCGCGACGCCATCGCGAGATCTTCGAGCGTCACCGGGTAGAAGTTGTCGTCAGCCAGGGCGATGAACCGGAAGCCGAGCCGGCGCAGCACGACGATTTCCTGGATGACGGCATCGACGGTCCGCTGGCGCGGCCGCTGGCCGTCGGTTTTCCACACCGAACAGAACGAGCAGTGCTTCGGACAGCCCCGGACGGTCTGCACGGATGCCCACATGTATTTGTCGCGCGGGACCAGCGACCAGCGCGCAGGTTTGAAGTCCCCGCCCTCAACCTTGCCGCCGTCGTACATCGGCAACGGCGCATGCCGGGCGCAGTCAGCGATCACCTGGGCCCACACCATGTCGCCATCACCCTTGACGACCGAATGCGCCTCCCCCAGCGCGGCCGCTTCCTCCGGATAGAGCGTCGCGTGGATGCCCCCGAACACGACATAGGCGCCGCACGCGCGCGCCTTCTTGCCGATTTCGTACCCCTGAACCGCGTTGCCGGTGTGGATGCCGATGCCGACCACGTCGCCGGCCGACACCGCAGAGGAATCCCAGCTCTCGAGCGTCTCGTCCGTCACAATCGGATCGCCGTACTCCTCGGGAGTAGCCGCCGCAAGGACGTACAACCACCGGGGAGTGATAACCCCAACACCGAATGCCAACGCGCTGGGATTGACAAGGTGAACCCTCATTCAGTCTCCTGACTCAAATCGCTACGCTCAGAATGTTGATGAGGCCCATTCTGTCATAAGTAGGCCTCGATCCCTGGCGCATTCGCTCGATACAATCGGTCTGTGACCGATCGTCCACCGCGACCGCCCCGCGCGGAATCACGCGAAATGGTCGAATTGCGGCAGATCAGGCTCGAACAGCCGGAGCTGGCGACCGCGGTCGACATGCAGCTGGCCCTGGTCGACATGCAGCGGCGCGTGCAGTCCCGCGTACCTCTGCCGTGGATCCAGGTCGATCCGGACTGGATGCGAACGCAGCAGACCGCGGGTCGGCCGCTGGTGCGATTCAGCGACATTCCGCTCGAGTGGAGCGATTTTCGGCTGACGTTCCGGCAGACCGCCGACATCCTGCAACGCTTCGAAGCGCTCGACCGCTCGGATTATCAGAAGATCGTCGCGATGGGACGCGACGGCAACGCGCTCGAACCGCTCGTCACGTCGTGGTACGACGCGACCTCTGGCGTTTCCGGGGCGGATCCACGGCACCGCGCGGCCTCAGACGCGCCCGCGTCCCTCGACCAGGTTCTCGTCCTCGCGCTGCGCCCGTTTCTTGCCCGCTCGGCCGAAGCACTCGTTCAGAAGGTCGACTTGTCCGGTTGGACGCACGGTCACTGCCCGTGCTGCGGATGGGAGCCGGAGTTCGCCGTCATCACGCCGACAGCCGATCGGCGTCTCGTCTGCGGACGATGTATGGCGCAGTGGCGATTTGCGGCGCTCGCGTGCCCGTTCTGCCTGAACGACGACCGCTCGCTCATCACATCGTTCGCGACACGCGACGGACGTTACCGCGTGTCGGCGTGCGACGTCTGCCGGCGCTACCTGAAGGCGTACGACGCGCGGCGCGCGACCCGACCGCTGATGGTGGCGGTGGACACGATCGCGACGCTGCCGCTCGACGCCGCCGCGATGCAGCGGGGGTACAAGGGGTAGTCAGGGTTCTAGTTGAACTCGCCTTCCGACGTCACGATGTGGACGGCGTTCAGGTAATAGAACAGCTCGGGGTCGAACAACCCGTCCTTCACACGCTCGTACAGCGACACCGAGCACGAGGCGAACACGCGCGGGGCTTCCGGCGCGCGCTTGGTCATGAGGCGTCGTAGGACGGACTGCCCCGCCTGGGTCAGCGTATGAACTTCGCGCAGGAGCAGGATCGAGGCGCGCGGCGCACGGGGCGGTTCGGACGGCGATAGGACGGCGCCCAGATCGCCGCCGCAATCGGCCACGTCGCAGGCGAGGATCCTGATGCTGTGGTCAGTCCTGGACAGCCGGCCGGCGATCGCTTCCGTCAGTCTCAGGGCAGATGTAGGCGACCCGCTGATCAGCACCGGCACGCGCGTGCGCGCCGCCGCCTGCAGGTCCATTCCGAGTTCGAATTCGTCCCGCGCTTCCACAAGTGACTCCGTGACGTCCTCCCAATTCATCTCACGCCTCCTGTCGATTTCGCCAGGAGATATACGTTCGGTTCCATCAAAAGACCATGGGCGGCGGCTTTGCGGGTGCTGTTTTCTCGATGAGGCCACAACCGTCTGAACATTCAAAGACTTACGGCCTCAACCGAGGGACAGGGGTGCCTGAAATGGTAGGCTTCTGAGGACATGACGACACCGCGGGACGCCATGCCGACGGCGAACCTCCTTCGCTTTGGCGCATTCGAGCTGGACATCGAGGCGGATCGTCTGCTCAGGAACGCCCGCAACGTCCGGCTACAGCCCCAACCATTCCGACTCCTGTGCCTGTTGGCCGGCCAGGCCGGCCGCGTGGTCACCCGCGAGGAGATCCGAGCGGCGCTGTGAACGAGCGACACATTCGTGGACTTCGAACAGGGCGTGAATTTCGCGATCAAGCAGGTGCGCGAGGCGCTGGGCGAGGACGCCGATCACCCAATCTATATCCAGACGATTCCAAAGCGCGGCTACAAGTTCGTCGCCCCGGTCGAAGTCGTCGGATCACAGCCGGCTCAGGAGCCGCCACAGGCACGAACAGACGGGACGCTCAGCAAGCTGCTGTGGTCCCACATCGCGGAGCTGCGCATTGCTGAAGATCGCCGGAAAAAGCGGCGGCGCGCCGTGCTGATCGGTGTGTCGGTCGCGATAGGCGTCGCGTTGATCGGGACGATCGTCGTGTTGATGATGCGGGTGCTCTGAAGACCGGCGACGGTTATTGCTGCAGCGTCGCCGGTTTCGTGGCGAAGAGTGTCGAGGCCTTCGACGACACCCAGTTGAACAGATTGCGCGACTCCATGAACCGTCCGGCATTGGACCGCGCGCCGAACACGACGACGGCGACGTTCTGTCCGGATTCGGGGAGGCGGAGCACGGTCGCGAGGCAGTAACCCGCCTTCGAAATGAAGCCCGTCTTCCCGGCGCGAACGTCCACGTCCGAGCGGCCCAGCAGGTGGTTCGTGCTGTGGAACGTGATGGGGCCTCGGCCGCTGTAGACGGTGTACTCGTAGGTGCGCATGATGGACGAGATCCGATCGTCCTGCGAGGCGTTCGTGATGAGGCGCGCCATGTCGTAGGCGGTCGACGTGTTGTCCGACAGGAGACCGGACGGATCTGCGTAGTGCGTGCTGTCCAGTCCGAGCTCGGCCGCCTTATCGTTCATGCGGCGGATGAAGCCTTCCGACCCGTGCGGCGAGACGCGCGCCAGCGCCCGGGCCGCGGCGTTGTCCGACGCGATCAGCAACAGGTGCAGCAGATCGTCGGTCGTGACCTTGTCGTTCGCGCGCAGGTGCGTCGTCGAGGCCTGGAAGACGTCGCTGCGGGTGATCGTCACCGGCTGCGTCACGTCGGGATTACTCTCGAGGAACACCGTCGCCGTCATCACCTTGGTGATGCTGGCGATCGAGCGCGGGCTCTGTGAGTTCTCTTCCCAGAGCACTTGATTGGTATCGGGGTCGTAGATGATGGCAGCGGCTGCACGCACATCGGGAACGAGGTCGCCACTCGCGTCGACCTTGTACCGCGGCAGCGCCGTGTCCGCAATTTCGCGCGCCATCGCTGCAGCGCGCGCGCTCGCCAGCTTCGCCTTGCGCGTCTGCGCGCGCGCGGCCGAATAGGCGACCTTTCGTTTGCTTCCCTTCGTCGCGGCCGACGCCGGCGTCTCACAAATACTGACGAGGCACAGAAGCGCAGCCGGACCGACCCAGAGGATTGAGTTTTTGCTCAAGCGGACAACCCCAAAACTGTAGTGATTCTGCCGGGAAGCGGTGAGGTCAGTGTAGCAAACAAATCACAGATTGCAAGGGCATTATCGCTACGGACGAGCACAAGACCTCTTCTATTCAAGGGCACACACGAGCTCATCCCAAGTCCTGTGCCAGCATGTGCAAGCCGCAACCGCCTCATACCTTGGATATCGGCACGACACAGTGCGAACAGAAGGCATACGAGCGACGATCCGTGCAGCGGCGTACGCGAAAGCTGACAGGCGGATCACGACGCGTCGTGATGGTTGTGAGCACCGGCCGTATCATCGCGATGAACAACACTACCTGTTCAGCAACCGCGCGACTTCTGCCCGATCCTTTGCGTATCGTGCCGGCGGCGCGGTTTTCAGGAACTGTTCGAGATATGGCCGCGCGGCGGCGCGATCGTCGCGCGCGAGGGTGACGGCAAGGTTGTACAGCGCGTCGAAGTTTCGCGGTTCGAGCTGCACGGCTCGCGTCCAGGCCTCGGTTGCCGCCGCCCGGCTTCCCTGCCGCAGGGCGACCAATCCGACTCCGGCATAGGCGCGCGACGAGCGCGGATCGACGGCAATCGCCTCCTCGAAACGCGTCCGCGCCGTGGCGAGGTCGCCACGTTCCAGCGCGAGCATCCCGAGGTTCTCGAGCGGAACCGGACTGCCGGGATCGACGGTCAGGACCCGTTCGAACACGCGCCGCGCATCGTCGTGTCGGCTGGCGGTCGCATACGCGATCCCAAGGGCGTTCAACACCTCCGGGTCGACGTTCGGTTGACGGGCGAGGGGCTCGAGCAGCTGAATCCCCTGATCGAGGCGGCCCGCGTCGACGAGCGTTTCACCCAACTGCGCGACCAGCCGGACGTCTGTGACGCCTTTCGCAATCGCCCGCTGGAGCACGTCGATCGCCGCAGCCGCATTGCCGCGCCGCGCCTCCACGAACGCCAGGTGTCTGTACGCGATCGCCATGTCCGGACGGCGTTCGATGACACCTTGATAGAGCCGCACGGCATCGGCGGAACGGCCGGCGCCGAACGCCGTGACTGCGTCGTGAATCGTCCGATCGAGTTCCACCAGGTGCTTGGGATCGTCTTCCGTCGTATAGCGCGCTTTGGCGGGCGCGCTCCCCGAGAGATAGCCGAGCGATCGGAGTCGCGCCGCCGCATCGGGACCTTCCGCGATCCGCTGTCCGGGCGCCGGTGCTTTGAAGGCAGCGAGACTCGCCGCCAGTGTCCGGTCCTGCGCCGGCGTGCGGCCAGCCAGGTTCGTCGCCTCCGCGGGATCGGTCGCGAGGTCGTAACGCTCGGGGATGGGCAGATCGATGAACTTTTCCCGATCGAGGACGATGCCTGACAACGGCGCCCAGCCGCGATTCAGCATCCCGCCCATCGCCTCGAAGTACGAGGGGCGCGGGGTGCGCGCGGCGCGCTCGGCAGCCGGCAGCAACGATCGCCCCGGCAATTCCGACAGTGGCGGCTGTCCGACGGCATCGAGCATCGTCGGGAGGATATCGACGTGGCGCGCGGCAACGGCCGAGACTTCACCGGCGGTGTGGTCCGGCGAATTCATTTCGGCGACGATCAACGGCACGCGAAGCGTCGATTCATACGCGAACAAGCCGTGTGACTGTTCGCCATGGTCGCCGAGCGCTTCGCCGTGATCGGCCGTGACAATCACCAGCGTGGGACGCGGCAACGCTCGCAGATCGTCGAGCAGCGGCGCCAGCGCCGCATCAACCGCCGCGACTTCGCCGTAGTACGGGCGGTTCGCATACGTGACGTCGAACGGCGGTGGCGGCTGATACGGCGCGTGTGGATCGAAGAGGTGCAGCCAGACGAACCATGGACTCCGGGTGCTGGGTGCTGCGCGCTGGGTGCTGGGTGCTGGGTCCCGAGTGCTGGGTGCCGGGTGCTCAGCCGTCCCGCCCATCCTGCCCGTCCCGCCCGACTGTTCCGCGATCCACGCTCGCGCGAGCGGCACGACCACTGACGCCGGCCGCTCGGGCATGTCGAAATCTGACGGCGCCCGCGTATCGCCGAAGCGATCGTCGTAGACGTCGAAACCCTGGTTGAGGCCAAAGCGCGAGTGGAGCGGGAATCCAGCGACGAAAGCGGCCGTCGCATAACCTCCTTGCTTGAGCACCGTCGCAGCGGTGCGAGACCCCGCGGGCAGCCGATAGCCGCTGTTGTCGCGCAGGCCATGCTCGAACGGGTACCGCCCGGTGAGGATGCTGGCGTGCGACGGGAGCGTCACGACCGCGTGGGCGTGGGCGAAGTCGAAGCGGATGCCTTCACGAGCGAGCCGATCGAGCGCCGGCGTCGCGGCCGGACCGCCGTAGCATCCCAGCGCGTCGGCGCGGAGCGTGTCGATCGTGATGAGCAGGACGTTCTGCCTGGGAATGGGACGGAAGTCGGCTTGTGGAGCCGCGCGGGAACAACCGACCGCCACGACCGCGTGAACGGCCACGAAGGCACCAAAGCACGAAACAAGAGGACCGACTGTCTTTCGTGTGTTCGCGCTTTCGTGGCGGTACATCCCTACTGCACGAGCGCAATCGCGACCAGGAGCGCGTGCTGCGTGCCCATCCACGCGTCCGTGACGTCGAACGACTCGGTGAGCGCGTGCGCGTCGCGACCGCGTCCGCCGCCGCCGATAGTGATCGCCGGAATCTTCAGACTCATCGGCGTGTTGGAGTCGGTGGAGCCTTCGCCCAGCGTCGCGTTGAACCCGAGCGCCGTGGCCGCGCCCAGACCGCTCCGCACGATCGGTGAATTCTCCGGCGTCGATCCGGCGGGCCGGTCGCCGACCAGTTCTTTAACAACTGTGATCGTCGCCTTGCCGCCCCAGCGCTGATTCTCTTCGACGACTGCGGCATCGACGGCCTTCTGAAAGCTCGCGTCGACCGCCGCCAGCGACGCCGCATCGGACGACCGCATGTCGATCTCCATCCATCCTTCGAACGGAATGGAATTGACCGACGTGCCGCCGCCGACGCGTCCGACGTTGAACGTAGTCTTCGGCTGCTTGGCGACCTGGATTTCCTGAATCTTGGCGATTGCGCGGCCCATCGCGCCCATCGGATTGGCCAGGCCGAACGCGCCGAAGCTGTGTCCGCCCGGTCCCTTGAACGTGACGCGGTACCGATGGCTCCCGACGGCGACGTTCGTCACATGGACGCCGGTGCCGTCGATCGAGATGAAGTTGTCGATCTGATCCTTCAAGGTCTCGCGAAACAGCTGTTTCACGCCGCGCAGGTCGCCCAGTCCCTCTTCGCCGACGTTGGCCACGAAGGTGATGATGCCTCTCAGACGTACGTTGGCCTTCTTCATCTCGCGGGCCACGGAGACGAGCACGGCGAGGCCACGGCAATCGTCGCCGATGCCCGGTCCGCGCAGGATGTTCCCCTCGCGCTTCACGCGGACATCGGTCCCTTCCGGGAAGACAGTGTCGAGATGCGCGGCGAGGACGAGGTGCGGGTGCAACGCCTCGCCCCTCAGCTCGCCGAGGACGTTGCCCACCTTGTCGACGCGCACGTTCTGCAACCCGATCTGCTGGAACACCTTCTCCAGTTCCTTCCCCCGCATCTCTTCCTTGAAGGGGGGCGCGGGAATCTGGCAGAAGCGAATCTGATCCTCGATGGTCTGTGGCTCGTTCGCCTTGACGGCGTCGAGCGCCGCTTTGACCGCCGGGTCTTTCGCCACGTCGGTCAGGGTCGACGTCTGCGCCAGCGTCACGCCAACGCTCGACACCGCGAACACGCACAGGCCGCCAAGGCCGCGCGCCAGGGTCTTTCCAGGGAACCGCCATTTCGGCCGTATCATGCGCTCTCCTCTACGGTTCTGCATGGTAGCGCAGCGCCGTTGCGGCCGCACAATCCAAATCCCCGTATGTGCTGGGCCGCCGTCAGTTATGAGGCTACTTTTGTCGATAAAACCGATATAAGGCCGCGTATTCTTTTTGGCACACGAATTACGAGTTTCGCGACAGGAGGTCATCTGTGAAAGGTACGTTCATGCGGACACTTGCGGCACTGGCGATTCTGACGACGTTCGGTCTCGCGCCGGCGGCGGCACAGACTGGCCAGACGTTCGGCGAACTGGTGGGCAAGATAACGGACGATCAGGGCGCAGTGCTGCCCGGCGTCACCGTCACGCTGTCGGGGCCGGCCGTCATGGGCACGCCGACAGCCGTCACCGGCCCGACAGGCGTGTACCGCTTCCCCGCGGTTGCGACCGGCACTTATACACTGAAATTTGAGCTGGGCGGGTTCGCCCCGCTCACTCGGGACGGCATCGTCGTCCCCGTGCGTCAAACCATCACGGTCGACGCGCAGATGAAGCTCGCCTCGCTGCAGGAAACCATCACGATCAGCGGCGCGTCGCCGACGGTCGATGTGGAAAACACCAAGGTCGGCGCGCGCCTGTCGCAGGAGATTCTGACGGCGGTCCCGACCTCGCGCACGATCTTCGGCTCCACCACCGTTCTGCCGGGCATGACGATGGCGAGGCAGGATCCAGGCGGCCTGAACGCGGCGACGTCGACCGGCATGGTGGCG
>Ga0207641_10001439_pt1 | contig 23394 bp, 20 predicted proteins | sample KBSSwiS62_FD_184306 | JGI IMG/M metagenome (GOLD analysis project Ga0207641, IMG submission 184306) | Switchgrass rhizosphere microbial communities from Kellogg Biological Station, Michigan, USA - KBS Switchgrass S6-2 (SPAdes) (version 2) | ecosystem: Host-associated > Plants > Roots >... | reverse complement strand
GATGCGATCGCGCTCGCGCACGAAGAACGCGAGCCACTTGCCGTCGCTGATGCCGGTGGTACTCGAATTGAATTCGTAGATCCGATCTTCTAAATACTGCACGTCGTCTGGCGTCGGGTCGACCGCTGTCAGCGTGACCTCACTCATATCGCTTGCCCCATTCCGGCAGGGCCTGACCATCAGATCGCAGGCGCTGCTGCGCTATTGCCGGTTGTACCGGATTCCCGCAGCCTGCGCCTTCTCAATGGCGATGACCATCGCCGGTACGATGGTGACGCCAGGCAGCAGGTTCGCCCGGAGCTCCTTCTCGATATCGGGCGCCTTGCCCTTGCCTCGGGCCTGCAGCTCGAGGACCCATCCGCCGAGCGCATTCGCGCACATGATGAACTTCGTGCCCATCTTCTGCAGGCTCTCGATACCGATCGCCGGCACGGCGCCGTGGAGTTCCGGAATGTCGGGGGTCTGAAACGCCTGCATCAGAAGGTGCGCGTCGTCGGGCGTCGGCGCGTGGAACACGTTCTTCGTGTAGGCCTTGCCCGACTTGTCCTTGAGCCCGAGATAGTCGCCCAGGCCGTACTTTGCCCACATCGCGTCGTTGAACCCGAGCGGGATGCTCGACTGCGTGCCGAGGCTGTAGAACGTGCCGACCGCGCCAACGGTTCCCGGCGCCGTCTTGTACGCCTCGTGGTAGGTGTTCAGATAATTCAGAATGTGCAGCAGCGGCGCACCATTCTTGTGCTGCGGGAAATCAAACAGACAACGGTGGGTACCCTTGACCTCTCTGATCCATGCGTCGGGTCCGGTTGCTTCTCCTCGCGCCGGTGATTGTGCCTCGGCGACTGCCGCCGTCGATACGCTGGCCAACGCGGCTGCGCCGAACAAGCGGCCGAGAAAACCGCGCCGATCCGCCCTGTCATCGATCTTCATATGACTCCTCCCTGTCCAAATGTGAACCGTACATCCCGTCCGCTGCATCGCCGTCGTCGAAGTGGAGACGCTTCGGCCCTCCCGTCGGAAGATGATACCGTCGCCCAACATTCGTGTCGTCTGCCAGCGGGTTCATGCGACGACTCGTCTTGTGGAAGGTGCCTCGCGGCTCACCATCACACGCTGAAGGCCAGGCGCGATTGGGGAGCTGGGAATGCTCGCTGCAGACTTGATCAACATGCGTTCTCCTGATACCGACGGGCCGCGGGTGTATTCCGGTTTCGACAGCGGCCCGCGATGTGCTCGCGACGTTCTTGTCGTCTGGAATCGGCCGCCTTCGGTAGGAGAGATACGAGCCGCCGACCAGGATCGAACCGATGACGGCCGGCATCCAGCCGCTTGGAGAGTCGCCGACCGACAGGTGCGATTACAGGGCACCGATCAAGTCAAAAACCAAGCCGGCGAACGCCCACTCCTTGAGTCGTCGGAACCGTGGAACCAGAACCACAACAACGCCGAGCGTCTTGGCCGTCCCGAGGAAGGGCAGTAGATAGCTTGGATAGCCGAGATGCTCGAAGATGGCCACGGCCTCAGGGATTCTCAAGAGATCCGGAATAGAAGCCGACAACATGAACGCAGCCATGAGGCCTGTCACAATCCAGTAGAGAGCCTTCGAGTTCTTCACGTGTCGTGCTCCTCTTGTCAGACATCGAGCGGACAATTGTCTTGGCGCGCGATCCCGCGCGGCCGTGACGGGAGAGGGAGTCCGGGTGACTCCCTCTCGCCCTGCGTCCATGGGTTCAGTTCCGATCCCGGTCGCCGGCCGAGAGAATTGCCACGCCATTGGCGTTGGGCACGCCGACCGTGATCGGCGTCCCGGCCGGGGTGAGCTCGCCGAACGTGTTGTATTTGAACAACGACACATGAGACTGGCCCGCGCCGTGGTCAATCACCCCGAGGACGCCCTCGTCGGCGTCGAGATCGGCCGCTGCTCCGCCGGCAATGTTCGCGGCCACCAGGCTGTCCACGAAGACATTGTTTCCTGTGCCGATCAAGCGGCTAATCGTGTGGCTGCCGGTGTTGGCGGTGAACACGTATTTCCCCACCCTGGTCATCCAACAATCGGCGGCTTGACCCGCGGCCACGACGGATGTAAACGCGCCGTTGCGGAAGAGGCCGTCCTGATTGGAATGTGCGAGAGTGATGACGGCCGTGCCATCGGGGTATACGGCGAAGCCGAACGGTGTCAGCGTTCCCTGGGGTGCGGACACTGCGGTGGGAACGGCTCCGCTAATTCTGCCGTCCTGAAGCGGAACCAGATCGACGGTGCCCGGATCAGGATCGGTCTTCAATGTGACGAGCAGTTGCTTGTCGTTGATCACACCCACCTGCGCCGTACTGCCGCTGGGCGGAGCGCCGCCGCCGACCAATTGGAGCGCGGTTGTGCCGTCCAGCCATTCCACGGTGTTCCGATGCAGCGCGAACGAGTCGACCGTCGTCGCGCCGGCGACGTACATGTGGTCGTTTCCGAAATCGACGCTCACCGGCGCGCTCGTGGTCACGACCACCTTGTCGAATGTCAGGCTGTCGCCGTCGCGCCTGAACACGGCAACGGAATTGGATCCGTTGTTGACGGCCGCAATCAGTTCGCCAGCGACTTGCTTGACCCCTCGCGCGTTGCCTCCGACGCCGCCCTTCCCATGGGTCGATAGGGTCTGGAGTAACGCGTGGGTGTCGGCGTCGTACACATTGATCCGGTTCTCAATCGGATCGTTCGTCATGGTGACCACCAGGGTGCGGTCACGATGCTCCGCACGAAGGTTGGCGGCGCCAGCCGCGACCATCAGCACCGCTGCGAGGCTGGACAACGTAAGTAGCTTCGACATACCCCTCTCTTCCTTTCACAATGCGAGTTCTGGCCCGGACCGGCGGCCGCGCCGATTGGCGTCGTCGTCCGATGTAGATGTCCGGCTCGACAGAAAATATTCCGGTGGCTCGACGGGCTTCAGCTGGCCACCGCGCGGGACACGAGTCACCAGCGCTCAAATGACAAGGTGGTCCGCGTCATTCGCATGATTCGTCGGTGATATGTCGAAAGTCGCCCCAATATTCCAGGAGCGCCTACGACCAGAATGCCAGGAGATCCGTTATCGTCTCAGCGGTGCCGTCGGGCAGAACGCCCATTTCTTCGCGGGGAAGGCGTGTGAACGGTTCGCCACGCCGCCGGCGATTGAGCGGGTCGAGGTTCTGGCGGCCAAGCGGCGCAAGTAGGGCTGACTCGGTCCGGATCCATGGTCGGGAATAGATCGTCCTATCGGTGACATGATCCCTCTCGAGACGGCCTTGGCCGGATGTTAATGGCACAGAAGTCAGCGCCAGCCGCCGATCAAGTGTTCACTGCCTTCGAGGTGGAGGCGTTGCCCCACCTCGATCGCCTGTTCCGGCTGGCGATGTGGTTTGAACGGAATCGAGCGGAGGCCGAGGACCTGGTGCAGGAAACGATGATGCACGCACTGCAATCGTTTCACCGCTTTCAGCCTGGTACGAACTGTCGCGCCTGGCTCACCACGATTCTGCAGAACGTCCGGAGGAATCGACGGCGGGCACGCGGCCGGTCACCGCTCGTCGACGACCCGGACGACCGGATCGGACAGGCGACGCCCTTTGTGCCGCCGGTGCCACAGGAGTTGACGGATGAAGACCTCCTTGGCGCCTTGGGGCGGATTCCTGCTCCGTATCAGGAAGTGATCGTACTTTGTGACGTGGAGGAGTTGACCTACAAGGAGATTGCGGACGCGCTGGCGATTCCGCTCGGAACCGTGATGTCGAGGCTCCACCGTGGCCGCGCGCTGCTTCGCGCGGAGTTGGGCGCGTCGACACAGGGGCTTCGTAGCCGACGGGCCGAAATCTGAGATCACCCATGGAATGTCGTGACGTTCGTGAAATGGCGGATTCGTTTCTGGCGGAGGAACTCCTCACGGAAACGAACCACGAGATTCTGCGTCACCTGGACACCTGTCCGGTGTGCCGCACCGATCTCGACGGTCGTCGCGCGCTGCGCGAGGGCATGCAGCGTGCCTTTCACCGCGCACCCAACCTCGGCCCGAGCCCTGAATTCGCTGCCCGGTTGCGGACGACGCTCCAGAACACGGCCCAACAGGCGCCGGCTCGTGGTGGCGCCAGATTCCCAGGATGGTGGGCGCTGGCGGCGACAGTGCTGCTGGCAGTCGCGCTCGGTCTCGTCTATCGCGGCCGGAGCGCGGCGACCGGCGCGCTGGCGCGTGCCGCCGTCGGCGACCATCGAAATTGCGCGCTGCAATTCCGACTGGCCGAGAAACCTATCTCGCTCGAAAACGCCGCACAGCGGTTCGGTACCATGTACCGTGTCCTCGAGAAGCTGCCGCCAGACGATGTCGCCACCGCCGTTGGTCCAGCCCAGGTCCTGGAGCGGCACTCCTGCGTATACGACGGGCGGCGGTTCGCTCACATCGTCTTCAGGTATCGCGGCGAGCCCGTGTCCCTGCTCGTGACCGCCGTCGATGGGGCATTTAGGCTGACCCTTCCAGGTGATGCGCGCGCGCATGTGACGTCGTCAGGCCGAATCGACGACATGTCGGTCGTGTCGTTTCGCACGTCACGTCAGATGGTCTTCTTCGCCGGGGACATCGCACAAAACGACCTGCTGAAGCTGGCCGAGGCCGTCTCGATCCCCCTCTCTCGTGGGCTGTCGGCAACTGACGGCGTCGGCGCCCGATCCGGAATCGGTGCAAGCGAGGACATGTACGCGCTCGATCTCGGGATCGTGGGCAGCTCAGCGATCCGGCTTCAGGCTCGGTAAAGGCGACGGATGAAGATTCTCGGCGTCTGCGGCAGTCTCCAGAGTCAGTCCGGGAATCATGCGCTTCTCGAGGTCGCCGCCGCCTCGACTCCGGTCGGTGTAGAGGTCGTGCTCTTCGACGGCCTTCGAGAGCTGCCTCATTTCAACCCGGACATCGACGCGAGCGGAGCACCTGAGAGCGTAAGGCGGTGGAGGCGCGCGTTGGCAGAAAGCGACGCGGTTCTGATCGCGTCACCCGAGTACGGCTTCAGTCTACCCGGCGTCCTGAAGAACGGCGTCGATTGGGTGATCGGCTCTGGCGAACTCGAAGGGAAGGTCATCGCGATCACGGCCGCAGTGCCCGCTCCTGAACGTGGTCGTCGTGGTTTGCAGGCACTCCGCGACACACTCTCCGCTGTCCGCGCCACGATCGTCGGTGGAGAACCGATTCCCAAGGGCCCGGAGCTTGAGCGGCGCGTGGCCGAGCTTGTGCGTTCGCTCATCGCGGCCGCTACACCCGTCAATCGCGATGTCGACGTCGTGCGATGAGCCGTCGCTGGACAGAACCTGGTGACGAGCTCGAGCCGTCGATCTCGGCGATCAATCGAGCGTACGCACCGTTCGCGGCCTCGCAGGTGAACGCATCTTTAGACGAAAACGTGGCGCAGGTGCACAGGATCATCTCGGCACGGCCAAGAGACGTGGCGAAATTGCCTGCGATCGAGCTTGCTGCTGCCAGGCTCCTTGTCGGCCATGCACCTGAGTCAATTCTGAACGAGACGACGAGCCTCGACGTGCTGAACGCCGCCCAACGTTACGGCCGCCTCTGGGTCGCGCTTGCGGATGATGTTCCCGTCGGGTTTGCGCACGTCGAGCGGCTGGAGCCCGCTGTCGCCCATCTCGAGGAGATCGACGTTCGTCCCGACTACGGTCGCCGAGGCCTCGGGAAGAGACTCGTCACAACGGTCTGTGCTTGGGCCGCCGCCGCGGGATACGAATCCGTCACGCTCACCACGTTCCGCGACGTCCCGTGGAACATGCCCTTCTACGCACGACTTGGATTCGAGGTGATCCCGTCGGACGCGCTCAGCCCTGCCTTGCGTTCGGTCGTCCAGGACGAAATTCGTCGAGGCCTCGATCCTTCGCGCCGCGCGGCCATGCGACGTCGCTGTGCCGTGGCGGGGCGGAAGGCTTTCCGTTTGGTAGCGCGGCCGGGGAACGAGTTCAGAACTTTCGAAAGGCGTGGGACACGTTATTGAGACTGTCGAAGACTACGGATCCAGAAGAGGAGTGGGACGGCGATCTGCATTGGCATCACCTCCGACACGAATGCGGGAGCCGGTATGCCGATCGCGGGTTGGACGGGCGGCACATCCAGATGCTGCTCGGCCATTCAGATCTGAAGACGACCGAACGCTACTTGAACTCGGACACCAAGCGCCTCGCGGAGGCAATGAAGCGCGCGACAGGAGGGCGCTCGTAAGGTCGGTCCCAATTCGGTCCCACCAAGTCGTCTCGCCCGGCTCGCGATCACAAAACCCCCTGATTTTATTGGTGGGCCCCCCGGGGATCGAACCCGGGACACCGTGATTAAAAGTCACGTGCTCTACCACTGAGCTAGGGGCCCCTTTTGGGTGGACACGCTTCGCCTTCGCGCTTCGGCGAGACGAGTCGGCGAGACTGGTAATTGTACTGTGCGCGCGCATGCGGTGCGCAAGCGGTCCCGCCTTTCACGCTATACTGGCCGTGCATGTCCAAGGATGCCGCGCGTCTCGTGCTCGTCGTCGAAGACGATGTGTCCGTTCGACGTCCGCTGGTCAAGTTTCTCGAAATGCACGGCTTCGCCGTGGTGACGGCGGAAACCGCCGACGAAGGTCTTGACGCGCTGAAAAAAAATCGCCTGGTCGCCGCCGTCGTGGATCTGCGGCTTCGCCGCGGATCGGGCCGCGACGTCGTCATGGCCAGCCCGCCGGACGTGCCCGTGATCATTTTCTCGGGCGTGCCATCGGAATCGGCCGAGCTCGAGCGTTTGCGTCCGAGGACGCGGCTCATCGAAAAGCCGTACTCGCTCGTGCTGCTGGTCGAAACGCTCGAAGAAATGCTGGCCGAATCGGGCTCACAGAATCTTCATCCCTAGCGCCGACAGGGCCAGCTCGGTGCCGAGCTGCGCGGTTGCGTTCCGCACGTCGAGCGTCGGGTTGACCTCCACCAGGTCCAGCGACGTCAGCAGGCCGGAGTCGGCGACGATTTCCATCACCATGTGCGCTTCGCGGTAGTCGAGTCCGCCTTTCACCGGCGTGCCGACCCCAGGCGCGATCAGCGGATCGCAGACGTCCATGTCGAACGACACGTGGATACCGGCGGTGCCGCTGCCGGCAAGCCTGACGGCCTCTTCCACGATCGACGCGATCCCCTGGCGATCGATGTCCTTCATCGTGAACACGTGCACACCGGAGTCGCGAACCGCGACCTTCTCGCGCTCGTCGAGATTCCTGATGCCGACGAGCACCGTGTGCTGCGGCAGCACCTTCGGGGCGAACGTGCCGATCTTCGACAGCTCCGCCGGCTCGGGGCCGAGGAGCGCGGCGAGCGGCATCCCGTGCACGTTGCCCGACAGCGAGGTCGCCGGCGTATTCATGTCGCCGTGCGCATCCACCCAGAGCAGGCCGATCGGCAGTTGCTTCGACTTGCGTCCCCATTCCGCGGCGGCCGCGACCGATCCCGCGGCGAGGCTGTGATCGCCGCCGAGCACGACCGGCATCGCACTCTCGTCGAACGATCCCAGCGCGGTCTGGTAGACCTTCTGGCAGACCTTCGCGATATCGCGGATGTACTTCTTGTGCTCGTCGCGGAGCTCCTGCGTTTCGGGAATCGGCGTGGGCAGGTTGCCTTTGTCGACGACCGAATAACCCAGTGCGGCGAGCTGCTCGCCAAGCCCGGCGATGCGGAAGGCGGACGGTCCCATGTCGACGCCGCGCCGGCCGCCTCCGAGGTCGAGGGGAACACCGATGATGTGGACGGATTTCACAAAGTTAAAACTTAAAAGTTAAAAGGCAAAAGTGAAAGGACAAAAGTGAACAAACAGGCATAGGCATTTCAACTGTTCTCTTTTGACTTTTCACTTTTGAGTGTCGCAGCCGCCGCGCGAGCAGTGGCGCGGCCGTCCGCGATGCAGTCAGGAATGCCAGTGCCGCGGAAGCCGCTCCCGGTGACATACAAGCCCGCGTGCCTGGCCAGTGCCTGTTCGATGGCGGCCATACGCGCCAGGTGACCGACCTCGTGCTGCGCGTTCGCACGTTCCCAGCGGTAGACCCTCGACAGCAGTGGTGGTGCGGCGATTCCAAGGAGCGGTGTCAGCGCCGTGAGCGTCTCTCTCACGAGCGTTGCATCCGACCGCTCCAGCGCGTGCGCATCACGCGCCCCTCCGACGAACGCGCGCATCAGAACACGATCGTCCGGTGCACGTCCAGGCCACTTCGACGACAGCCACGACACCGCGAGCAGCGCGCTGCCTTCGACACGCGGCACCACGAAGCCGGATCCGTTGAGTGGGTGGCGAACCGCCTGTCGGTCGAATGCCAGGACGATGGCGGCGCTCGACGCGTAGGGAATCTCGCCGCACAACCGCGAAAGGTCAGCATCGTAGTCGCAAGTCAGCGTGCTGGTGACGAACGCCGGCGCCGCCAGGATAACCGCGCGCGCCTCGACAGGCGTTCCGGTCGCTCGCTCGACGAGGAACCGGGGAGATGACTCGACCGCATCCGCTGACGAACTGGTTGACAGTCGATCCCTGATACTAGTCACTTGCGTCGCGGTCTGGACCGTCCCCGGTGGCAGCGTTTGGAGGAGCGTGCGCACGAGCTCGCTCAGTCCGCCTGGCAGCGATCGAAACACACCATCAGCATTGCGGCCTGAGGCTTTCGAAGGCCGGCTTGAGGATTGACGGGCACGAAAGGCGCGGAGAAGGCTGCCGTGCGTGCGCTCGGCGTCGACGAATTGCGGAAACAGCGCGCGCACAGACAGCCGATCCACGTCGCCGGCGTGGATGCCCGCGAGCAGCGGTTCGGCGATGTAGGTTGCGGCTTCGCGGCCGAAGCGCCGGGTGATGAACGCGCCGATCGATTCATCGCCGCTGTCCCCTTGGCGGCGGGGCACGAAGAGCTCGGCGGCCATCCGCAGTTTGCCCGGCCACGAGAAGAGTCGTGATCCGATGAACGGTTTCACACGGGTGGGAATACCAAGCACCGACGCGGCGGGCAGCGCGTGGAGCGTGCCGGCTCGCAGGATGTAGGCCACACGGGGCAGTTTGGTTGGGACGAGCCGTGCACCCAGCCCGAGCTCCTCACACAGTTGGATGCCGGCCGGCTTCTGGACCAGCAGGGAGTCGGGGCCCCCGTCGATCGTGAATCCGTCCACCTCTTCGCTGAAGATGACGCCCCCGGCTCGCGCGTGACGCTCGAGCACGACGCACCCGACACCCTGCCGCCAGAGCTCGTACGCCGCCGCGAGTCCCGCGATTCCGCCGCCGACGATCACGACGTCAGGCACGTGCCTCAATTCAGCTAGCCCCGAGCCCCTAGCCCCGGTTCGATGTCACAACCTCGCCCTCACCAGCGCTTCGAGCAGATCGATGAAGAGAGCGGACGTATTTAGCGACTCCGTCCGGCGCAGCGACGTCGCGAACTCGCGCGCGATCCGCGCGCCCTGCACGTCGATGTCGAACAGAATCTCCGTGTGGTCGCACACGAATCCGATCGGCACCACGAGAAAGCGGCGGACGGTGGCCGACTGCTCGTCGATCACGTGCGCGAGGTCGGGTCCGATCCACGGCTCGGGCGTCCGGCCGGCGCTTTGGTACGCCTGCGTGAACCGGGCGACGCCGGCGCGCTCTGCCACGCCGTTGGCCGTCGCGGCGACTTCGTCCGCGTAGCGATCGCCGGCGTCGATCGCGCGTTTCGGCAGGCTGTGCGCGGTGAACATGACCAGCTCGCCCGGCTGCGGGCGCGCGGCACGCACGCGATCGGCGAACGCCTCCAGCAGAAGGGGATGCGCGTGATACGACTCCACGGCTTCGAATTGCACGCCAGGGGGCAGCGCGTTCGCAGCCGCGTCGTTGTACTTCTGCACGCTCAGCGTCGAGAACTGCGGCGCCATCGGGATGCCGATGACGCGCGTGACGCCAGCCGCGGCCAGCCCGGCGAGCGCGTCCTTGATGAACGGCGACCAGTTGCGCATGCCGACGGCAACCGGCACGTCGGGTCCGAGCCTGGTCCGCAGTTCGCCGGCCTGCGCTTCGGTGATGTCCGTCAGCGGCGAGCGTCCGCCGATCGCCGCGTAGTTGTATCGCATTTCGGCGACCAGCTCGTCGGACGGCGGCCGCCCGCCGCGAACCAGTGTCAGATACGCCGGCATCTCGTCGAGTGACGAGGGCGTGCCGTGCGCCATTAGGAGAACGCCTGTTTTCCGCATGTCCACCGGTGCTAAGTGCCAGGTGTTAGGGTGCTGGGTGCGTTAGAGCCACGGTGCTCGGTGCCGCACCCGGCACCCCAGGGTACCCAAGCACCTAGCACCCAAGCACCCTAGCACCGTAGCACCCAGCACCGCGGATCACTGTCTGGTCTGGTTGTGCACGTATCGTGCGAGCGCCTGAACATGTTCCACCGGCGTGGACGGGAGAATGCCGTGACCGAGGTTGAAGATGTGGCCGGGGCGTCCTCCCGCGCGCTCGAGCACCTGGTCGGCCGCCGCGAAAATGCGGTCCAGCGGGCCGAGCAACAGCGTCGGATCGAGGTTCCCCTGAATACCACGGTCGCTGCCGATGCGCTCCCAAGCCTCGTCGAGCGGTGTGCGCCAGTCGGCGCCGATCACATCTCCTCCGGCATCCCGCAAATCGCGAAGGATTGACGCCGTGCCGACGCCGAAATGAATGGTCGGCACGCGCCCGCCGTCGGCGGTGTTCACGCACGCTAGACGGTCGAAGATCTTTTTCGTGTGCGGCAGAATGAACTCGCGGTAATCGGCCGAATTGAGCGCGCCCACCCACGAGTCGAACACCTGCACCGCGTCGACGCCCGCGTCCACCTGCGCGGCGAGGTAGTCGCCTACCACGTCCGCCAGGGTGTCGCAGAATCGATGCCACGCCGCCGGATGGCCGTACATCAGCGCCTTCGTGTGCGCAAACGACGTGGAATGGCCGCCTTCGATGGCATAGGACGCCAGCGTGAACGGCGCTCCGGCGAAGCCGATGAGCGGCACCCGGCCGCCGAGCGCCCGCGTGATCTGACGGATCGCGTCGAGCACGTACGACAGCGCTTCCCGAGGCTCGAATCGCTTGATCGCGTCGAGGTCGGCCTCGGTTCGCAGCGGGTTCTCGATCGCGGGCCCTTCGCCGTGGATGAAATCGAAGCGGACGCCGAGTGGTTCGAGCGGCAGCAGCAGGTCCGAGAACAGGATAGCCGCGTCCACCTCGAGGCGGCGGACCGGTTGGAGCGTCACTTCGGTCGCCAGGTCGGGCGTGCGACAGATATCCAGCAGGGAATAGCGCTCGCGCAGAGAGCGGTATTCGGCCATGTACCGCCCGGCTTGACGCATGAACCACACGGGGGTGGCATCGACCGGTTGGCGTCTGCAGGCTTTGAGGAACCGACTGCCCGACTCGATCAGTGGGTCACCTTGAGCAGATTTCGTGCAAGGCCAACCAGATCCTCGAGCCACAACGGCTTGAATCGCAGCTCCGCGCCGAGCTCGCGCAGCTCGGTCGACACGGCATCGTCGAGGAAATAGTCCCCGGTGACGATGGCCACCGGTACTTCGCGCTGTTCGTCGTGAGCACGGAGCCGCCTCAGGAACCCGAGACCGTCGACCAGCGGCATCCGCAGGTCGAGGATGATCGCGTCCGGATGACAATCCTCCGCTTCCTGCAGTCCGGTTTCGGCGTTGACTGCCGTTCGGACCTGATAGCCCTCGAGCCGCAACATCCGCGCAAACGTTTGCGTGACGCCTTCGTCGTCGTCGACGATCAGAATTTTGGACGCAGTTTCAACCATGGGCCGGCAACCCGGCTATTGTAACCGACGCGCACTCAAGGGAATCCGTTGATCGTACGGTTCAGCTTGACAGATCCATGCTAAAATTTCGGGTTTGATCCTCACGGTTATCCAATCGCTTGGAGGCGCTCGTTGAGCCCGATTCTGGTTCGGCCAGTTCGCGAGCAACTGGAGCACGACCGCCTGATCCGCCTGCTCCACACGAAGTTCCGTCGCAAGTACGACGCCGGTATGAACCCGGGCACAGAACAGAACGTGCCCGTCGGCGCCGGTCCGTCCCCGCTGTTCCCGGATCTCGTGCTTCACTCCGCCGATCGTGGCCGGAAACTGCAGGCGGTGGTCGAGGTCGAGACCGGCGAGTCGGTGAATCATCTAGAAGCGCTGGCGCAGTGGGCGCATTTTGGCAGGCTCCGCACGGCGTTCCACCTCTACGTCCCTGCCGGAATGGTCGACGTCGCACGCCGTTTGTGCGAGGACAACCAGATCCACGTCGGCGAAATCTGGAGCTATCACATCGTCGGCGATCAACCGCGCTTCACGCTGGTCCACCGCAGCAAAGAGGCGACGCCCCTGGTTCGGACGAAGCCCCTCGTGAAAGCGCCGGTCAAACCGGCGGCACCGCGTCCGGCGGCCGCACCGCGTCCAGCGGCTGCGCCGAAGAAACCGGAGCCGCCTCGCGCGCCGAAACCGGCGCGCGCCGTCAAGAAAGCCGTCAAGAAAATCGTCAAGAAGAAAAGGAAGTAGCTCTCAGCTGCTAGCTGAAAGCCGATAGCCGAAAGCTGTATGGCTTTTCTCCGCTTCACGCGCGACAAACGCGGCTACGAGCACTTTTACCTCGTCCAACCGACGACGAACCGCCGAGGCAAGGTCCGCACGCGCATCCTCTACTGGTTTCGTACCCCACCCAACGTCAAGGTCGGGCGGCAGCCGTTCGACGACGCGCTCCGTCGCGCGCTCGAGGCGCAGAATCCCGGTGTCACCTTCGATTGGCAGAAAATCGTCGAGACACCCATTCCGTCGGCTGACGCGGAGAAGTGGCGCGAACGGCGACGAGCGGAACGTGCCGAACGAGTGGCGCGCCAGGCGGCGACCGATGTGGAAGAGGCCACGGACGAGTCTGCGGCTGTGGAAGTGGAAGCGGACGAGTCTGCGACTGACGAGCCCGCCTCCGACGACCAGACGATAGAAGCGTCGCCCGCGAATGGTCCGGAGGTCCGCGCAGCACAGCCTGACGAGCGGCAGCAGCAGCAGCAGCGGCGTCGGCGACGTCGACGCGGCCGCCGCGGCCGTCCTGACCGGCCACAGGAATCCCAGCCGGGGGAAGCTCCGACTACGCCCGACGCGTCGCCCCCGTCCGACACTCCGGAATCGCACGAACCGCAGTGATTCGTTTTCGCGCGGCCGTTGGCGCGATTGCGGTCGCGCTGCTCATCTGGCTGGGCGGACGATGGGTTGGACCGCGCATGCTCGGCGTGATTGTGGACGTCAGGCACTGGGGCCTCGTCGCACCGGTGGCGTTCATGCTGCTCTACGCCGTCTCCGTCGTCGCGCTGGTCCCGGCCTCTGTGCTGACAATCGCGGGAGGCGCGGTTTTCGGCTTGGTGCGAGGGGTCGTTTTCTCGTTTGGCGGGGCGTTGCTCGGCTCAACCGTGGCGTTTCTGCTCGGCCGTTACGTGGCGCGTCGAGTCATCGAGCGTAAGCTGGCCACGATGCCACGATTCGCAGCCATCGATCGCGCCGTCTCGGCGCAAGGCCGCCGGATCGTGTTCCTGCTGCGGCTCTCGCCGATCGTGCCATTCAATTTTCTGAACTACGCACTGGGGGTTTCGAGAATCTCGATCAAGGACTTCACGATCGCGTCGGCCGGCACGTTGCCCGGTGCCGTGGTGTACGCGTACGCCGGAAAAGTGACGGGCGAAGCGCTGGCGCTCGCCGGTCAGGCCGAGCTCCCAAGGAACGCGTCTTATTACGCGATTCTGGTCGCGGGGCTTGCAGCGACGATGGCCGCCACGACCGTGATTACGCGGACCGCCCGGAGGGCTCTTCGCGATGTATAATGAAGGACCCTTATGAGTTTGAAAATGAACGGGTTCTGGTCCACGGCTCTGTTGGTGGTCCTGGCCGTGGGTCTGTCGGCGCAGACCCCCGCGCAGCCACCGGCACAGCCACCCGCGTCCGCCACTGCGACGCAGCAGAAACCCACGTTCCGCGTCCAGGTCGATCTGGTCACGAACGACATCGTCGTGCGCGACGAAAAGGGTAATTTCATCCCGGACCTCAAGAAGGATGAATTCGAAGTCTACGAAGACGGCGTGAAGCAGGAACTCACGTCGATGACGGTGGTCACTGGTGGGCGCGTGACGAATGTCCTGGCGCCGCCGCCTCCGCCGCCGCCAGAGGGGATCATTCTGCCGCCGTCGCGTCCGAAGACGGACGTCTCGGGCCGCATTTTTCTTTTCTTCGTCGACGACTTGCACCTGCAGTTCCACAACACCGGCCGGGTGCGCGATCTGTTCAAGCGGATCTCGAAGGAGCTGGTGCACGACGGCGACATGTTCGGCATCGTCTCCAGCGGTCCGTCGTCTATCGCCGTCGACATGACGTACGACAAGGCGCGTCTCGAAGAAGCGATCAAGAAAATCGCCGGCAGCGAGCTGAAGCCGACCGACATCATCAACGGCTCGTCAGGCGCCGAAGGGCCGAGCGAAGTGCGGTATCGCGCACACGTCGCCTTCTCGACGGTCAACGACCTGTTGAACAACCTCGAATCGGTGCACAATCGCCGCAAGGCGCTGGTGTACGTCAGCGACGGCTACGACTTCAATCCGTTCCAGGACGCGCGTCTCGGTCTGATGGAGCCCAACTCGCCGTTCGCGCAGAACGAGTTCGCGCGCTCGCAGAATCAGATGCGGCAGACCGACGATGGCTCGGGCAACGCGTCGAATGCGGTCGATCCATTGACGCAGCAGCAGAAGCAGAGCGAGCAGTTCGCCGACGCGGATCTCGCGCGCGAGCTCGGCGAGCTCACGCGTCAGGCGAACCGCGCAAACGTCACGATGTACACGATCGATCCGCGCGGCCTCGTCGGCATGGGCGACATCGACGAGCAGGTGGATCCGCGGCAGTGGGGCGAGTTCGTCCGCAAGTCACAGGACAGTCTTCGCGTGATCGCGGAAGAAACCGGCGGCATCGCCGTCGTCAACCAGAACGATTTCAGCAAGGCGCTAAAACGGATTGACGCCGAGACGAGCGACTACTACGTGCTGGGGTACTACTCGAACAACCCCGACGCGTCGCGCCGCCGCCGCCAGGTGGATGTAAAGGTGACTCGCAAGGGTGCGACTGTCTGGTTCCGGAAGGAATACGTCCTCAAGCCGCCGCCAAAGCCGTCGTCTTCGACCAAGAAATAGGCTGGAAGGGCAGGATGGGCTGGCCCATCCTGCCTAGACTGCCCGCCGCGGCCGTTTCACTTCAGACTTCAGACTTCGAACCTTCGCCGGCCGTCCAGTCATGGTCGCGCGCACCCTGGCGACCGCCTCCTTCAAATACGTCTCGTCGACGTCGGCGCCGATGAAGCTGACGCCGAGGCGGGCGCACGCGACGGCTGTGCTGCCGAGGCCCGTAAACGGGTCCATCACCACCTGAATCCGCTTCAGCCCGTGCAGGCGCACGCACTGTTCTGGCAGCCGCGACGGAAAGGTCGCCGGGTGCGGGCGGTCGCGATCGCGCCGCTGAATCGTCTCGTACGGGATGAACCAGGTGTTCCCGCGGCAGCGCACGCCGCCGGAAGCCCCCCGCCAGCGCCCGATGTTCGATTGGTCCTGGTAGGGGACCCCAAGGGCCAGCCGCTCCAGGCCGGTTTCGCCGAGCGGGGTGAAGTGGAAGATGAACTCGTGGCAGTCGTTCAGGAAGCGGTCGCTGTTGATCGGCTTGTAGTGCCCGATCGCCAGGTCGCGGGTGAGTCCGGCCGCGCTTCCGGCCGCCGAACGCTCGATTGCGATCGACTTGACCCAATGAATGATGTTCTGCAGCCGCAGGTGCGGGCGTACTGCCTGCGCCACGTCGAGAGCGGTCCAGGGGTCGGTCGGCTTGGCGCCCACGTTCAGAAAGAGCGACCCCTCGGGCCGCAGCACCCGAGCTGCGGCGGCCACCCAGGTGTTGGTCCATTGGAGATAGTCCGACCGCGACAAGGTGTCCTGGTACTGGTTGTACTGAATGCCCAGATTGTAAGGAGGCGACGTGACGATCACGTCCACGCTCCTGGCGGGCAACTGCGCGAAGACGTCGAGGCAATCCGAATGATAAAAGGTGCTTCTCGCGGAGCCTAAAGTGACGGAGTCGAAGGGCTTTTGCAGAACGGTCACGCCAGTATTTCGGCCGTGTGCCGCAGGTACGTTAGAGGGAGGGGGTCACTTGCGAGGTCGTACGATGACACTGGGTTGTGACCTGGGGGTCACAACCGGTGGTCAGGAAGCCTTAGTCGCGAGCGCGATCGGGACGGCCGATGAGATCCGGTCCGCAGCCACCGTGTGATTTCGTCGATGACCCGCGCTACTGCAGGTTTTGCCTTTTTCCTCGACGTAAGTGATTTCGCGGCTGGTCGCCACCTCGCGATACCGGCCGACCACGCAGCCGCATCGGAGCGTTGTGAAGCCGAGAAGCCGAACGAGACTCATCGTGTCCTCCGTCTTCAACCGCGGAGCAATATATGTACCGCGAGAACGTCCGCCTTCGCTTCGCGGCTATGGCGTGACAGGCTCGCTTGTCGTGCGCAGTACACATATCGGCACGGAGATTAGAGGAGTACATGCAGGATCGATCGTTGTCGCAACTTCAGATCTTTGGACTGATCTTCATCATCGTGGATTTGCGAGAGCGGAACGAGCCTGTGCGAGACCGGACCGCGCCGCTTCGGACTGACGGTCGATCGACAACGCCTCGGTGAAGTACCGCGCGGCTTCCTGTGGGTGGGCGGCTTGAAGATGAAAGAGCCCCAGGTTGATGTACGTCGACGGGTCTTTGGGATCGGCCCGCAGCGATGCTTCGAATGCCGATTGCGCACACTCCCGGCGCCCGAGTGTGGCACACGCCGCCCCTAACAGGTTCTGTGCCCGGGCGTGATCGGGGTGCCGATCCACCACGCTGCGGATGGCCGCAATCGCTTCCTCTGCCCGGCCGCGCAGAAAGAGCACCGTGGCCTGGTAATAGCGAGGGTCCGGCCGATCCGGGAAGCGTGCGGCCAGCGACGCGGCCAGCGGCTCGAGGCGGTCGGCGTCCTCGGCGTCGGCGACAATCGAGGCCAGCTGCTCGGCCGCACGTGGATCGTCCGGGGCCAGCCGCATCGCCGCAGACGCGGCCGCCACTGCGGCGTTCCCGTCCCCGCCAGCCGCGTACAAGTGGGCCAGCTCGATACGGATTGGAGCGTTGGAGGGCTCGCGAGACGCAATCGTCTTCAGCCACTCCAGCGTTTCGGGCTGTTTCCGCGCGCTGGCCGCCGCCGCCACCAGACCCCCCAGCGCTTCGGCGTTGTGGCTGTTCAGGGTCACAGCGCTTCGAAACGACTCATAGGCCAGATCGTACGCCTCCGCCTTGAGCTGCATGGCGCCGCGCGAGGCCCAGCTCGCGTCGGTGGCGGCGTCGAGTACGGCGGCAACGGCCTGAGGCCGGTCGCCGCCCAGGTTCTGGATGGCCCCGGCGTTGTTGCCGCCGGTCTTGCCATAGATACCGCGCGGCGCTGAATACTCCAGCCTGGTGCGGTCGTCGGTCTGGATGACGGCGTTCCCGCCGAAGCGGTTGAGCTCGTCCGGTCCGCCCTTGTAAAGAGAGAGCAGATCGAATGGCGCGTCCGCCGCGCGGATGTTGACCGCTCCCAGCATGCCGGCGGTCGACGGATTGCGGAGCCTGGACGGCAACCCCTCCAGCCTCGATCGCACGTCGTCGCCAGGCCCTCCGATCAGCAGCAGGTCGGCTTCGCCGACCAGCCACATGGTGCCCTGGGGAAAGACCGAAGCGAAGGTCCGGACGATCGACTGCAGGTCCTCCTGGCTGATGTCGTAGGTGTGCGCCCACTGGCAGAGCAGACCGTCGGGGGCCAGTCTTGCGCGCGCCGCTTCGAAGAACTCGCGGGTGAAGAGCGTCGCGACACCGGCCATCCAGGGGTTGGACGGCTCGGAAATGATCACGTCGTACTTTCTCGGCGTGAGCAGCAGATGGGACCGGCCGTCGCCGACGATGAGGCGGACCGCCGGGTGGGCGAGGACCGATCCGTTCTCGCGATCGAAGAGATGCGACGCCTCCACGACCTCGGGCGAGATCTCGACGACGTCGGCGTGACGCACGTCGCCGGGGGCGAGCGCCGAGCCGAGTGTCACGCCGCTGCCGAGCCCGATCACACAGATTTCGCGCGCCCGACCGTGGAGCGCGACCGGCAGCAGGCCGAGCAAGCGCTGCGTCAGCATGTCGCCGCCATTCGACGCGTCGACCTTGCCGTCGATCGACAACGCGCGCACGCCGGCCAGCCGGCGCACGCTCACCGTGCCGGCGGCGCCTTCTTTGTAAAACTCCAGCGTCCCGGCGCGCAGCCCGACGTCGAGATCGGCGGCTCCGATGTACGGCGCGTACTTGTAAGCGCCGCTGGACAGCAGCTGCGGATCCCATGCTGGCAGGGAGACGACGACCGCGACCGCGGCCACCGCGACGATCGCTGTGGCCAGCGCGTGTTTTCGTGTTTTCGTGGTTTCTTCGAGCGAGCGCGTCGTGCGGCGCAGCGCCACCGCCAGACAGGTCGCGCCGGCGGCGGCGCCCGCGATCGAGGTCCACTGAAACGTCGATTGCAGTCCCAGAAGAGGAATGAGCGCGAACCCCGCCACGAGAGAGCCGGCGATTGCGCCGAGGGTGTTGGAGGCGTAGACCCTCGCCGCCTCGCGGCCGGCGGAAACGCCGGGGCCCGCGGCCGCCAGCGCGAGCGGAAACGTGGCGCCCAGCGCGAGCGTCATCGGCAGCAGCAACAGACCGACGAGCGCCGCCTGGGCGGCAACCACCGGGCCGAACGCCGCTGCTGGATCGGCCACCTCGGCGGCTACTCGAAGCGGCAGGCGTGCCGCCGCGTACCACGCCGCGCCGCTCGCCGCGACCGAAGAGACCACCAGCATCGCCGCCAGCCAGACGGCCGGCCGCGACACGCGCCGTGCGATCCGCGCTCCGACGGCCGATCCGACGGCCAGCCCGCTGATGAAGGCCGCGGCCATGGTGGCAAACGCGTAGGTGGTGGGACCGATGACGAGCGCGAGCAGGCGCGTCCAGGACACTTCGTAGATCAGCGCGGCGCAACCAGAGATCGCGGCGGCGACGCACGCCAGCACCGGCGCCGGCGCGACAGGAAACCGCGGAGGGCGCGGAGCGCGCTGAGATTTGTTCTTTGGCTTCTTGAGAGGAACGTTCTCTGCGATCTTTGCGGGCTCCGCGGTTTCTGACTTCGTGCTCAGCCACAACGCGCCGGCGGCCGCGGCGACGTTCAGTCCGACGCCAACCCAGGTCGTTCCGCGAAGGCCGAGCGTCGGGACGAGCCAGAAGCCCGCCGCCAGCGCGCCGAGCGCGGCACCGGCGGTGTTCGACGCGTACAGCGATCCCGCGCCTGAAAAAGAGGCTCGGCCCTTGTCGTGCGAAGCCAGCCAGGCGGCTGCGATTGGAAAGGTCGCACCCATCGCGGCGGCGGGGATGCCCAGAAGCGCGAGACTGATGACAACGCGGACGATGGCGAAACGCGCCGGGGCCGCGCCGTCCGCGTACGCCCACGCCAGGGCCGGGATCGCGCCGGTCAACGCCAGCGGTAGCAGGAGTGCCGTCGCCGCGACCAGGAGCTCGAGCGCGGCGTAGGCGCGAAGGCCTGCCGTCGAAACATACCCGGCGAGCCAGGCGCCGAGCGCCAGGCCGCCCATGAATGCTGCGAGCACGGTGCTGGCGGCGGCGACGGTGTGACCAAGCTGCAGCGCAAGCAGCCGTGTCCAGGTCACTTCATAGACGAGGGCAGCGGCGCCGGAAGCGGCGTAAAAGAGAAGGAAACGGCGAATGAGTCGGGAGTCGGTAGTCAGTAGTCGGTAGTCTAGTCGGTAGTCGGTAGTCTCGTCGGTAGTCGGTAGTCTCCGATTCTGCAAAAAACCGGCGGCCCGCATCTCGCGAGCCGCCGGTCAGGGACTGCGACTGACTTCCGACTGACTTCCGACTCTCGACTAGGACTACTGACTCTCGACTCGACTATCGACTCCCGACTCCTGACTACCGACTATCAGAAGTCGAGCTTGAATCCGATCTTCAGCACGCGCGGAGCAACGATCTCCTGCACGCGGCCGAAGTAGGACGTCCCGAGCCTCGCCGCATCGAATGCCGCCTGAGTGGCAAAGTTCTGCGTCAGCGAGCCGTAGTTGCTTTGGCCGGCGCTCGAGTTCAACACGTTGTGCAGCTCCGCCACGAACGACGCACGATGGCCGCCGAGCCGGACGCCCTTGTCCGCGCGGAGTGACAGCAGGCTGAGTGCGTCGGCCCGATAGGTGCCGCGCGGCTCAACCGGAATGTTGCGCGACCCTTGCGCAAGCGCGACGGTGAGCGTTCGATCGATCGGCAGGCCGCTCAGTGCCTGGTAGTTCGCGCCGATGTTGATGTCCCACGGCGCCTGATAGCTGCCGAGCAGCTTGAACGCGTGCGGCTGGTCGTTCGCACCGCGTCCCTGACCGACGAAGTCGATCAGGTTGTTCGGGTTCGTGTAGTCATAGTTCACGCGGCCAGTGCCGTTCGTCGTGAGACCTATCTGGCTGCCATCGAGCCGCGACCACACATAGGAGCCTTGCATCTGCCAACGCTTCGACATCCGCTTGGTGATCGACAGTTCGAACGCCTTGTAGCGCGCGACGCAATCGACGGAAACGTTGTTGCCGCAGTTGGTGTGCAGGAACGTGTCCTTGCCAACGTACGCGGGCAGCACGTCGAAGAAGGTCAGAGAGCGATCGTCGCTCGTGCCGCGGATCTGGTCGAGGCCGGGGTCGGTCGCGATGCGGCTCGCCGCGTACGCCGTCGTCGCAACGGTGTTGCACGGCAGACCGTAGCAGTTCTGATCGGTGGTCATGTCCGAGAACCAGCGCTGGATCCAGTCGACGTTCAGCGACCAGTTGTTCGCGAGCTCGCGCTGAAACGCGAACATGATTTCATCGTTTTTGGGATCCTTGAGGTTCGGATCGATCGAGTTGGACTTCGGCACGAACTGGCTTTTCAGCGTCCCCAGCTCATTCCGATCCGCCTTGCCATTTCCGTTCAGATCGCCGAGGAACGACCAGGTCTGTACGCCGCCCGTCTGGATCGAATTCGGGTTGATGCTGGCGTATTCCGATGTGTACATCCCCTCGTAGTAACGGCTGTAGCTTGCCTTGGCGACGTTCTTGCCGTCTTCCGTCAGCTTGATGACGACGCCGGTGCGAGGCGCCAGCGTGCTCCACTTGTAGCCGGGATCGATTTCCGGATAGGTCGTGACAGGGAACCACTTGCCACCGCCCCCGGTCTGCTCGGGAATCGAGCCGTCGTAGTACGACCAACGCAGTCCGAGGTTAAACGTGAAGCGCCGATAGCTGGCGCGGTCCTGAACGAAGGCGGCGAAGTTCCGCATTTTGGTTTCCTGCGTCAACGGCGTGTTGTACAGGAACACTTCGGCGTTCGTGATCGAGCAGCCCGTGCGGACGGTGGGCGTGCAATTGCTCGCGCCGGTATAGCGGATGCGGCTGTCGTCGAAGACCACGAACCCGTCTGTGCCCGTCGGCGTCCACCAGTTTTCGAATCCCGTCTTGAGCTGGTGGCTCGCACCCAGGAATCCGTCGATATAGCGGGTCACGCCAATGTTGGTCTGATGCCGGTATGCGTCGCGGAAGCGCTCGCCCGTGGGCTCCGGACCATCGATGTAGATGCCGGACGTGATGTTGAACGTCGCCGGGAACTGCTGGTTCGCCGGCAGCGCGTTGAACTCGTCGGTCCACGTGCTGGGCCAGTGCATGTGGAAGTAAGTGGAGGACACCTCGAGGAAGGTGTTCTGACCCATCACCGACGTCCAGTTGGCGTTGATCAGATTCTTCGGCGACTCCTGGTGCAGCGTCCCCTGCGGAAGTGGCTGGGTGACGCCAGCGCCGCGGTGCGGCTGGAACTTCCGGTTGTAGGTCCAGAACGCCGACACCGTGTTGTTCTTGTTGACCTGGTACTTGCCGCTCGTCGTGTAGTTGCGCAGGTTCGAGTCGAACGGGTTGGTGAGGCTGCCGTCCGAGTTCACCACCGTGTAGCCGGCGGTCGCGTCAACGGTGCTGTAGTTGCGGAACGATCCGAAGTACCAGAGGCGGTCCTTCATGATCGGGCCGCCCACGTCGACGTTGAAGTCCCGCAAGTTTCGGAGAGTCGGATCGGTCACGCCCTGGGCCCGAAGCCCGTCGGTGATGTTGTTCCCGGTGAAGTGATCCCAGTACCCCTTGCCGGTCATGCTGTAGTAGGCGCTGCCTTTGAGGTTGTTGCCACCCGACTTCGGGATCACGTTGATGTTCGCCCCACCGCCGCCGCCAACCTCGGCGCCCATTGCCGCGGTGTCGACCGAGATTTCCTCAGCCGACCCGAAGTCCATGTAGTACATCGACCCGTAGTTCTGCGGCGTGTCCGCGGTGACACCGTAGTAGTTCAGGTTGTAGTTGCTGGCGCCGTGCGCCACCATGCCGGTTGACGTCGCCGCGTTCAGCCCGCCCGGATCCTGCCTCGCCATCGTCATACCGGGCAGAACGGTGGTGGACCCAAAGATCGTGCGCGAGGTTGGGACGGCCGTCAGAATTTCCTGCGACAGGCGCGCGCCAACCTTGGTGTTTTCCACATCGACCGTCGGCGACGCGCCGCTGATCGTGATGGTTTCCTGTAACGAGGCGAGCTTCATCTGCGCGTCGACCGTGATGGTTTGACGCACGGGGACGACGATGCCGTCCCGAGTGAGCGGCGCAAACCCGCCCAGTTCAAATTTCAGCGTGTAGGTGCCGGTCGCAACCGCTGGGAAGCGGTACAAGCCCGTCGTACCGGTGACGGCGGTGGGCGTGCCCATCACGGCCGGACCGGACAGGGTGACAGTGACACCGGGCAACACACCGCCCTGGTCGTCGGTGACCTTTCCCACGAGTTCACCGAAGGTCTGGCCGGTCTGCGCCGCCGCCGGCGCGAGGCCGAACGTCGTCACAATCGCCAGTGCCGCAAGTACCCGAATGAACGTACCTTTCACAGATGACCTCCTGTCGCGAAACTCGTAATTGGTGTGCCAAAAAGAATACGCGGCCTTATATAGGTTTTATCGACAAAAATGGGCCTCATAACCGAAGGCTGCCCAGCACATACGGGGATTTGGATTGTGCGGTCGCAACGGCCCTGCGCTACCATGCAGAACCGTAGAGGAGAGCGCATGATACGGCCGAAATGGCGGTTCCCTGGGAAGACCCTGGTGCGAGGCCTTGGCGGCCTGTGCGTTCTCGCGTTGTCGAGCGTTGGTGTATCGCTGGCCCAGCCGGCTTCGACCCTGACGGACCTGGCGAAAGACCCGGCGGTGAA
>Ga0207641_10001435_pt1 | contig 23402 bp, 20 predicted proteins | sample KBSSwiS62_FD_184306 | JGI IMG/M metagenome (GOLD analysis project Ga0207641, IMG submission 184306) | Switchgrass rhizosphere microbial communities from Kellogg Biological Station, Michigan, USA - KBS Switchgrass S6-2 (SPAdes) (version 2) | ecosystem: Host-associated > Plants > Roots >... | reverse complement strand
CACCTGAGATGGGGATTCGCCATAAGACGTTCGGGGTCCTGTCGCTGACTCCGCCCCGGACGAACAGAAGATAGCGCTGGTCCGGTGTCCACGTGAGAGTGGCGTAGCGCGAGGCGTCCATCCAGGGGGAGCCTCGGAAAATTTCGCGGGACTCCCCGCCTGCGGATGACATTATTGCGAGATAACTCGACGACCCGGGACGGACTGACACGAGGTACGCGAGCTGTTTCCCATCGGGTGAAACCGTCGGCGAGATGAACCATTCTCCGTGCTTCAATTCCGTCTCCTGCCGGCTATCCAGATCGAATCTCAGTAAGCGGTTGGTGAGAATCGAGGAATCAGAACTGCCCTGGGTGTAGAAGATGGCTTTTCCATCGGGAGAAAGCGCGAATCCCTGGAATCCGAATTGGCTGGAATGGTGCAGCACCTCGATGTTTCCATTTGCCAGATCGACGCGGGAGAGGTCAAAACCAGCCCCCTTAGACCCACGGGAAAGTATCAGCATCGAGCGGCCATTGGGGAACCACTGCGGCCCACTTCCAAACAGAGGAACAACACTCCGGCCGAGGGGAAGGTCTTTTTCCTCTCCGGTTTTCATATTGTGAACGACAAGGTTGGTGACTTCCTGGCGCTGCGAATACCAGGCCAAATACTGACCATCCCGGGACAACGCCGGACCTGTGTTCGAGTTGATAAAGCGTTCAGTGGTAAGTACTGGTTGTTTGGAGACATTCTTTTCCGCGCTCAGTTCAGTGGTGTAAATGTTGGAGCGGCCCGACCCGGTAAGCTCGTAGTAGAGGGTTCCCGTACTTGTGATTCCTAATGGGCTAATGCGGCCGACCTCCGATTTGATCAGAATGGGCGAACTCTGCGGCCTACCCTCCCTGACCGGTACGGCCCAAAGCGAATAGCCCCCGCTGCGGTCGCTTAAAAACAGAATTCTAGACCCATCGGGCGACCACATTGGGGAGAAATCGTCGGCCGAATGCTGGACCACAGCGGTTTCCTGACTGCCGTCGATGGCCAGGACGAAAACATCTCTAGCGAGGGTCTTATCAGTTGCGGGCGCATCATACGCGATGTATCTGTCATTTGGCGAGAGCGTGGCGGTCACCTTTTGCCAGCTAAAAGACTTGATCGCGCGAACCGAACCATCTTGCAGCGAAACCATGGCAATTTGCCTGGTGCTGTCCGGCAGTGTGTGGATAACGAGCAGCTGCTTGCCATCTCGAGTCCAGCCCTGAGGCTTCATGTAGTCGCGGTGGTTTTCGCCTCGATACAGCGTGCGGGGAGTTCCGCCGGCGGAGACAACGCGCAGTTCGTTCCTCCCCTCCCTTTCCATGAACCAAGAATATGCGGTCTGCCGGCCATCCGGGGAGACGGCAGAACCCTCGGCGTAATCTCCGGACCGTTCCCAGCCGCCGGTATTGGTCAGAAGACGATTTGTGCCTGTGGTTAAGTCACGCAAGCCCAGGTCGCCGGTTCCCCAGTTCGTGAAACTGAGGTAGCGGCCATCGGGCGACGGTACACTTTCGCTGGGGTCTTCGTCTGATCGGGATGTCCATATCTGCCGCGCGATTTGGATCCGGGCTTCCGGTGCAGTGAGAGCAGCGAGGCGGGCGCGAGACCGCCCCACACTCTCGGGCTGGTCCCCGAATTCCCGGACCACGCGCTCGTAAGTGCTGCGCGCCTCTGTATATCCCAGTTTCTCGTAGCACTGCCCCATCGCGACGAGGGCTCTTGCCGCGATGGCGCGCTCGCCGTTTTGGACGACTCTCTTGTATTGTTCAATTGCGCCCTTGAGGTCGCCTTCCACTTGTTCCTTGTGCTGCGCTGCTTTGAACTGCACCTCGATTGATCGAGGGGACTGGGCGAACAGCAGTAGCGCACCGGCGAAAACCCCCACGGCCGCAATTCTTAAACTGTTTTGCATTTTTGAAAACTCCATGACATCAGCTTAGAGAGCCGGAGTCAGCGTTCCATCATGCGAATGTCAAGGTCCAGTCACGCCTTCGCTATCGAACCGGTAGCCGATTCCTCGCAGCGCGAGGAGATACCGCGGGCGCTCGGGCTCGGGCTCGATCTTCTTACGCAAGTTGGTTACTTGGTTATCCACAACGCGATCGGTCACGTGCGTTCCCCGTCCCCAGACCTCGTCCAGCAATTGGGTGCGCGTGAGAACGCGGCCGGAGCGCTTCACAAAAGCCGCCAGGAGTTTGAACTCCAACGCCGAGAGATCCACCACCCTCCCCTTGCGGCGGAGCTCGCACCGCGCGAAACTCAGCTCCGCATCGCCAAACCGGTAAACCTCCGAGGCATGCATTCCAGCACGGCGGAGGTGGGCCTTGACGCGTGCTCGCAGTTCTTTGGTGCTGTAAGGTTTGGTGATGTAGTCATCCGCGCCCAGTTCCAACCCCAGAACTTTCTCCGCCTCTTGCGTTTTCGCGGTCAGCATTAGGATCGGTGTTTCGATTCCGGCGTGCCGCACCTGGCGGCAGACCTCGAAGCCGTCTTGCTTGGGCAGCATCACATCCAGCAGGATGAGGTCAAACTCCGGCGAAATGGCCCTGCGCGCGGCCGTGTCGCCATCGGACGCAAGTTCGGTCTCGTAGCCTTCACGCCGAAGATCGTCCTCCAGCGCCAGCGCGATGCTCGGCTCATCTTCGACAATGAGGATTCTTTTCATTTCTTGTCCACCTGTACGGGCAAGAAAATCGTAAAGCGGCTCCCGCAGTCCAGTTCGCTGGCCAATTCCAGGCGTCCTCCGTGCGCCTTCACAATCTTTTCCGCCATCGTCAATCCAATGCCGGTTCCCTTCACATTCAGCTTCTTCGCGGACGAACCACGAGCGAACTTCCGGAACACTTCCCGCTGTTCTTCCTTAGGGATACCTACTCCCTGATCCTGCACCGAAATGCCAGCCAGACCATTTTGTAATTCCACCGCTACGCTCACAGTGGACTCATCCCGAGAATACTTGATGGCGTTGTCAATCAGATTTCCGAGGGCCACCGCCAGCGCGCCGCGGTCGGCGTGTATGTGCAGGGGGCCGGAAGACGCCTGCAGTTGCACCCGGTGCCCGCCGATGGACGAGCGCTCGCGAAACTCGTCGACCACGTGCCGCACCAAGTCCGCCGCATTGGCGTCCTCCATGCGATAAGCGCGGCGGCCGGCTTCCATGCGTCCGAAATCCAGCAAGTTCTCCACCAGGGTATGCAACCGACGGGTCTCCTTTCCAAGCGCCAGGTAATAAGGCACCAAGCGATCCTGGGGAGTATTGCCCTCCTCGAGCATTTCGGTCAAATGACGCATCGCCGTCAGAGGCGTCCGGAATTCGTGGGAAACCGCCGCTACAAAATCCGATTGCAGGCGTGCGACACCCAGTTCGCGGCTGACGGCGCGAAAAACGAAATAACCCGCAGCAGCGATCACCAGCAACATGAGCCCGAAGCCGGCTGACATCAGTCTCCGCCGTGAAGCCGACACTTCGCTTGCAGCCGCAGGGTTGGAGGTGGCTACGCGAAGCGTCCACGGCAGGCCTGTCTCGCGAAAGGTCCTTGTGACTAGTAGTGCACTGCCGGCGGGCACAATGCCCCAGGACGGACGTCCCGAGCGATCTTCCAACGCCAAGCGGACCTTAAGATTCCGTATAACGGCGACGAGAGGCACCGCCAGTGAGTTCACTTTTCCCACGATGACCGCCGTGCCGGTGAATGTCCGGCGCCAGACGGCCGCAAACGACGTTCCCCCGTCTGTCCAGGAGGCTTGACCCGCAGCCTGCTGCTGCCAGAGGGGCCACAAACTCTCCACGGCATCTGCTAACTTCGACTCTCGCGGCTGCGGGGCCGACACGGATTCGCTATAAAAGTCGAATGTCGCGCGGTCGATCGCGTAGCGTCCATCCGAGAGTGCCGATCTGAGCGAGACTGCTTCGCTTTCCGCAGCTTTCTTGTCCCCGATCATCGCGAACAACGCGATCCGCTCCCGCCGAGCGATCAGCTCCGCTGGCGATCCAGCCACGGCAGTTTCACCCATTGATGCCAGTTCGCCGTACGCCACCAACGCTTCTTGGAGTTGCTGCTGTTTGCGAAGCGACCGGGCGAGTCTCATCAGGGCAGCCGCGCGAATGTGCCGATCTTTGGTTGACCCCAGTTTGCGGTAGGAAGTCGCCGCTTTAGCCAGACCCATTTCTCGGAATTCCTCAACCTCGGCGGCAGCGAACACGCCCGGGTACACCTCCGGCGCCGCCGGGACTCGAGGGTAAAATTGTAGCCTGATACCTTTCTGCTGAAGGATTCCGGAGGAATCAAAGACGAGCAAAATCGCGCCTGGCGGAAGTTCTGCCGAATCCTCTTGAACTGCCAAAGGCAGAAGTTCCTCCCAAGCTGTCAGCCCGCGTTCCAATTCGTGGGCTAGCAGGCTAGCTGCGCTTTCCAGATGATCACGCTCACGCTGGATCTCAAGTGCACGGTCCTGCTCCAACAACCGCCATCCCAGCCATCCCATAACCGCCAAAGGAACTCCTGCCAATATAACGAAAAGTGTGAGGAGCTTTATCGGCGCTGGCAGGTACGCGAGGGTATTCAAAATAGGATCTCTATCCGAATACTATTATTCGCCGCTCCTGGATCAGGGTTCAATCAGCGTTGTGTCACGGTTGTGTCATGAGAGGGAAGTATAGATTGATTTATAGCACCACCAAATCCGACTTTACTGCCATAATCAGTTGTCGTCAGTTTGGCTTTGGCGCGTCCGGCATGAGGCCGGAGACATCTTTTTTTCTATGCAAGTCTTTCTCGGGTTTCTCATTGTCGCCAGTCTTGTGGCTCTACTAATAGGAATTGTTCGGCCTCAGTGGGTACTGCCGTCTCGCATGAAACCCACCAGTCTCAAAGCCATGGGCATCTACTTTGTTATTGTTCTGGTGTTTGCGGGGGTAGCGCCGAAATCGACATCATCTACCAAGCAGCAGACAGAATCACCTGCCCATACGGAAGCATCCATAACACAGACCAAAGCACCTGTAAGCGAGAAGCCGGAACTTACCAGGATAGGACCGGGTTCGACAGTAGTGGTCCTAGACACTGTAAACAAGAAAGACTTTACCTATAAAATTCATATACGAGTTTGTGTTCATCGAGGGTAGCCCGGAGAATGCGAAACAAGCCTCGGTCACATCGCCGCTCGGCAAGGCTCTTCTAGGAAAGCAGGTAGGAGATTCAGTAAGCGTGCCGGTGCCCGTGGGTCCCAATCGGCAATTGCGATTCTGAAAGTGACGACCTCCCACCTAGATCCACCTCCTGCCAAACCCGAGGTAGTCAAAGAGGCCCTCGAGCTTTTGGACGACGCGGGGGAAACGAATGATTACAGTACAACGGTCACCGGGCGAATTCGTAACAATAGCACCAAGAATTACAGCTACGTGCAGGCTGTTTTCAATCTGTACGACGCGCAATCCAACCGAGTTGGCACTGCTCTCGCCAACATCAACGGCCTCGACGCGGGAGAAACCTGGAAGTTTTAAGGCTGTAGGGCTATCAAGTTCAAAACGCTTCAAGCTGGACAAGATCACTGGATTCTAAAAAAGGTCGATTACACGCTGGCACGTGGTTACGTACAATCGTGTGATAACAGATTTTATCTTGTGTAGTCAGAAGAGATCCCCTATTTGGAGACTGACTTGTGAAACGCGCCGAAGCTTGCCGTTGACGGCCAATCGCTATTGCTTCGGGATCTCGACAAAACGGTTTCATCCTTCATTAAAGGCATCAGGTCCTTGAGCAGAGAGCTCGCCTGTTGATATGTGGGGAGGTTGTGAATCTTCTCGTAACTCGACGCGCCCAGACCACGAGGACTCCCAGAGGTGGCTGTATGGGCCTTGCTGCTTTCCCGCTACTTTGTACAAACGATACTGAGCATTCGGGTGAACTGCGCGACCGTCTCAGTGAGTTTCGCCTCTTGGACGGCATCAAGAGTCACCAGTGAACGGTCTTGAATGGGCCTTCAGGGGGGCTGCTCCTGGGCCACTGCACCCAGCCGGTTCGGATACAAACTACACCTAAAACGACGGCAACTCGAGCACAGCGCCCGAAAGGTTTCCCTCTCCCGCCAGTTGACCCACCACGGTCACCCAGATCTTGCTCCCATCCGGCGAAACCGCGATGCCGTTCAGGCGACCATTGCCCAGAGCCCGGCCGTTAGCGAGCCGCACTTCGCGAATGGCTACGACTGTGCCGTCCTGGCGCATGCGAACGATCGTGTTATCTCCGCGGTTCGCCACATAGAAGTCGGCATTTTCCTCTAGCGTGGTATTGCTGGCCCAGTTCGGATCGGTCGTCTCAATATCGGCCGGGGCCAGATCGACTGGCTGATTCAGCGCCTCCGAACGTAGGCGGCGGATGCCTGCCATGCGGAAGATTACGCCATCATCGGTGAGATTGATGGCGGCAATACTGTTCTCAAACGGCTCGCTAACATAAAGGATTCTGGTGGGGCTGTAATTCAGGATCGCACCAAGGCGCGGCGACGTGCTACCCACTTCGTCCTCTCCATGGTTCCACCGCCGACCCTGCAGCGGGCTGATTGTGCCCACGGGCGCAATGCCGTCAACGGCCTTTAGCGTATGGGCCTGTATGATGCTGCCATCCGAGAGCACCACGCTGAAGACCGCTCTGGTCGAGCCATCGGGCGACCGGCCGAGAAAAGCAGTCCCGACGGCGCCGGCGCTCAACGCTCCGGGGAGAACCTGCACCGGCATGCGCGGCGTGAGATGGCCGGCAAAGACACCGCCGGTCGCTGGATTGGGAGCGCCGTCGAGGGGTTCCCCCGTTGGGTCGAGAATGGTTGAGGAGCCGTCGCCGTATAGCCCGGTCGGCGAGTTGGCTGGCCAGAGGCGCCCGAAAGCGTTGTTGATCGACATGCCGAGCGGGTTGCTGACGCCCGTGAAACGGGCCGTGGCCGCCAGCGGATTGTGAATGGAGTTTCGGAATGGGGGGCTTTGTGCGCTGTAGATCTGCACCATTCCTCCCAGAGTGGACGCCTGCCCGCCTGCGGAGGCAAACGCTGGGGGAATCACAAGTATGGCAGAGCCACGGGGGTCAATGGACAAGAACGAACCGGCCATCTGGTCGGCATTCGCCACGGGTTCTCCGAAGTTTGAGGTGCTGCCGACTAGAATGCGCGACGGGTCGAGGACGCGGCCCGGCAGCGTGTAGGCAGCAAACGTGGGCTTGTCATGGATCGGTCCACCCGGTAGGAATGTTCCTACAGCGCTGATGGCCGAGGCACCTGGGATCGCCATGGCGACAATGCGTCCCCTGAGTTGCTGTTTGGCAGGGTGTTCATCAGCCTTTCCGAGGTACAGGCCGCCGATCGCCAAGATGGCGGCAATCACAAACCTCAAAGTAGGAGCGTACCGTTGGCTGGGTGTTTTCATAAGAACCTCCCATCAAAATGTGTTCTGTGGCTACTGCGAACCGTCAGCACTAGCCCACGCGATGAATTTTTGGGCGACTGATTTTCCGAGCGGGTAGCCGGCGTTAAGGTCCATCCGGTAGTGAATCCCGCCCCAGATGCGGGACTCCCCAGCTTCGATGGCAATAGCCCTGGCATCATCTGCATGCTGGGGGAACAGATAAGCGAGAACCTCCATTCGCGCGGTAGTCAACGCGGCGTGATTCGAAGGATAGCTGGGATGATTGGGGACCGGGATCGAAGGAACGATAGACGGATCGAGCTGCGATGGGCGGATATACCAGTACGTGTACTTGGCTTCGTGATTCGCGATCAGGGCATCGTAATAGACATTCGCCACCAGAGCATACGCACGTGCCGCCCGGGGAGGATTCTGATCGAGCTTTTCTTCATTTAGCCATTTAGTTGTGTAAACAAAATGAAAGAAGTTTACTCCCTCCAGGCCTTGCCAGTACACCGCCCTCTGCAGTGTTCCGAACGCGGTCGCCGGCGAACGCGGAAAATTTCTCACTTCCGCCAGGTTTGCCTGGGCCTCGGCTGAATCGCATGCGGGCGGCGGCGGGGGTCTGAATTCACCTGCCGAACTCAGCAGAAAAGGCTTCCACATGGGGGCCGTCACGATAGCTGGATTGGTTCCGACCCAGTTGCACTTTCCAGTGGGCACCGTACCTGTCCACACCGCGTCCCCGCCATCCGATCTGGCACGGTCAATCACGCGTGCGGCCACCTGGCGGCCCAGCTCCATCCCCGCAGAGTAGTCACTTGGGAACTGCAGCCCCGCGTAAACTCGCGATCTGCCGGCTTCTTCCGCCAGAGCCTGGAAGGACTCAGCTTCGGTGGGAAAGAAGTAGGAAAGTACGGCGGCCGCGGCTGCGGCAGTGGCGGCGTGCTCCGATGGATACGAAGGACTGCGCGGCGTGGGAAACCTGGTCGCCAAAGTCGTATCGACTTCGGATGGGCGCGGCCGGTTGTATGCGTACTTTGAATCCCACGCGGCAATCGTTGCGTCATAGATGGCCGTCGCCACATAAGCATAGAGCCGTTGGGGATACGGCGAGATGTTTGCGCCACGTAGCACCCGATTGTTGAGTAGTTCAATCCACCGGTAAGCAGGCGATCCAGCATCCCAGAAAGTCACCTGCGCGGCAATTCTCGAGTCCTTTTCGGCCACCACGCCGCGTAACCATTCGATCTCCCCTTTTGTCGCGGCGGCGCCAGGCGGCGGAGGCACGCGAAAATCTTTGCCGGATGAGATCACCCAGGTTTTCCAGGTCCCGGCTTTGGGTTCGATGGGCTGGTTGAAAGACTGTGCGAACGCAGCATGGGCGCACGCTAGGATTACAACGACGGAAAACCGGCCGACGAACGCGACCATAGGTAGCCTCCTGGCGACTACATAGGTCCGGGTAATCGTTCCTCTCCAGCGCGCGCTTTAAAGAACAGTGCCCCTGGATAGAATTGGCAGCGGTTGCTCGGACCCTTAGTGAGTCCTTGAATATCTCGCGAAGAATTCTCCTACTTTCCTTGCGTCGAGTCAAGCCTTTTTACGCTCGCGATGTTGGTCGCGTTTGCGCGCCCGGCAACGCCGTGAGACGATCTAGTTCGCGCCGTATGAGATCGGCTTGCGCGACGGAATTCGCAAAGGCGATGGCACGGTTCAGCGCTTCCCGTGCGTCATGAACTTTATGCAACTCCTTGAGCAGAGCGCCGCGCAGCCCGTGAAAATAAAAGTAACCATCCAGCTCGCTGTTCAACGGGTCGATCATTTCTAGCGCGGCCTCGGGACCCCTCAACTTCCACACTGCCACGGCTCGATTGAGCGTCACCACCGGCGACGGCTGCAGTGCTTCGAGTGCTTGGTACAGCGAGTCGATTTCTTTCCACGATGTGTCTTCGGGCTTCGCGGCGTTCGCATGGAGCGCGGCAATGGCCGCTTGGAGTTGGTAGGGACCTGGGGTTTGGTAGACGGCGGCCCTCTCCAATAACAGCCTCCCTTCCTCAATGAGTGTGCGATTCCAGCGGCTCCGATCCTGCTCCTCGAGTAACACAATCTCGCCATTCCCGTCGAAGCGCGCCGGTGCGCGGGACTGCTGAAGCAGCATCAAGGCCAGAAGCCCCAAGACCTCTGGATCTGCTGGGAAAAGATTCAATAGCAGCCGCCCCAGGCGGATGGCTTCGTCCGCAAGCGCTTCGCGCGCCGCGGCGGTGTCCGGGGTGCTACCGTAGCCCTCGTTAAAGATCAGATAGATCATCGTCGAGACTGTTGCGAGTCGCGTGCGCCGCTCGGCGGCGCCAGGTGTGTCGAATTCGACACCAGCCTTCGCTATAGCCCGCTTGGCGCGGGTAATCCGTTGCTCCATCGCGGCGGGAGACACTAAGAATGCTTTGGCAATCTGCTCGACAGTGAGCCCGGACACGATGCGAAGTGCGAGGGCAATTTGCTGGGTCGCGGGCAACATGGGGTGCCCGCACACGAACAATAGCCGCAAAACGTCGTCTCGATAGTGACTCTCATCGAGGCACTCCGGAATCAAGTCGTCGCGGGCGTCCGTGAGCGCATCAGCGTCAGGTAACGATCCGAGGAAGCGGCTACGGCGCTTGGTATCCAGGGCTGCATTGCGCCCAACCAGAACAAGCCATGCCGTGGCGTCTCGGGGCGGTCCCTTCTGGGGCCAAGTCTGCAGAGCGCGAAGGCAGGCTTGCTGAAATGCCTCCTCAGCAGTGTCTAAATCACGAAAGTACCGCAGAAGGGCTGCAACGGCCTTCGGGCGGGCCCCTACAATCGCTACATCAATGTGCGCGGGATCGTCGTGCATTCTGGTATCAAGGACGATGGGCTACCCACCAGACCGACAAGGGTGCAACTTTTTTTCTATCCATTGTCGGCAGGGGCACCCCTCGCGCGTCCTTGAAGAAGAATATACCCCTCACTAGGAGATGTCTCATGAAAGTCATGATTTTTGGTAAGGCGACAAAGGACACTGAAGCGGGTACGCCACCCGATCCAAAGGCGATGGAGGCCATGGGCAAGTATAACGAGGCCCTTATCGCCGCCGGCATCTTGAAGGAGCAAATACTTGGCGGACTCAAACCAACCCGCTTTGCCAAACGCGTGCGTTTCTCAGGTGAGAACCGCACGGTGATCGACGGCCCGTTTGCCGAGACGAAGGAAGTGATTGCAGGTTTCTCGCTGTGGGAGGTCGAGTCCATCGACGAAGCCGTCGAATGGGTGAAGAAGGGCCCCCTGCCAACGGATTCCGAGGTCGAAATTCGTCCGCTGTACTCGATAGAAGACATCACTCGCTGGAAGGCTTCAGGTAACGACTGATAACAAAAGCCGAAGGACCAAATGACCGAGTCCCGCGGCGATGTTGGGAAGAATCACCGTGCGGTATTGGTCGACATGTGCCCGTCGAACAACTTGTCATGCAGAAAGCGCGGCTCCCGTGTAGGCGCCGTTGAAAACCACGGTTAAGCCGCTGCTTTCATGTCTGTCTTACTGAAATCCTGTCCCTTGTACAACAAAGCTTCCCCAGTGGCTTTGGCCAGTGCATAGGCAAAGCAGTCGTCGAAGTTGAGTCCTGCCGGATGGTGGCCTTTACCGAAATCCAGAAAGGCCTGGCGCGCCAGGTGGCCCTGATCGACTGTGATTGGTTCGATGTGAATGCCTGCCCTGCGGAAAAACACATCGCATTGACGGCTGGCGTCCGGCCCGATCTGACTTTCAATCACCATTCCGCGTCATGAATGAGCTGGGTAAAACGGGCGGCTTCGGGTTCCCCGAAGAATATAGCGGCAAGTGCGGAGGTGTCCAAAATCATTTTGGCAGCCCACGGTCGTCATAGAGGAATTCAGCGTGATCGAGATACGGACCTTTGACGAGGGCGGAGGACCGCTTCGCGATGGCGAGGAGTTCCTCAACCGTGGCTTTCCTACGCTGGTCTTGAAGACGCTGGTAGCGTTCCCGTAAGGCCTCGGTGACAATGCGGGTCATGGTTTCCCCTGTGGCTTGAGAAATTGCGGCCGCCAAGCGGTAGGCTTCGGGGTCTTTGATGTTGAGGCTCATCGGTGTCCTTTCTAGACTTTTATCTCTTTCTAGTATCGCCAAGAAGCCGCCTACGATAGTCCAGTGTTCATCACGGACCGACCGCTGCGCCGCCCATCGCCAAACAACTTAACTAGATGTATCTAGGAAATCCCGGATTGCGTCAATTTCCTCATCATCGATCGTGTGGCATGAGTATCCATTGTCGAGTGGCGTCAACCGCTGGCCAGCAAACTGCGGAGGCCTGATGGCGTGTATTATGCTAATAGTGGCATATACGCCGTATGAAGAAACTCACTTGGTTCGGTGATTCTTTGGACAAAGTGAAGGCGTTTCCGCCCCCTGTTCAAGACGATATCGGGTATGCGGTGTTCGTCGCGCAGATGGGCAAAACCCACCATAGCGCCAAGCCCCTGCATGGCTCGGCAGCGGCGTTATGGAGATTGTGTCGAAGGACCCGAGCGGAACTTATCGCACTGTCTACACAGGTATCTATTGGAGACGTGATTTACGTTGTACACGCGTTTCAAAAGAAGTCGAAGACCGGGATCGCGACGCCAAAGACCGAAATCGAGCTCGTGCGGCGACGCCTGCAGCAGTTGAGAAGCGAGGTAAAGAACAGTGAAAAGAAAAACTCCTGAACAACAACCGAGTACGGGCAACGTATTCGCGGACCTCGGTCTGGCCGATGCGGAAGAACACCTGCTGAAAGCCGGCTTGGTGATGAAGATCGATGGGATCATCAGGAAGCGTGGTTTGACCCAAACAGCGGCGGCGAAAGCAATGGGGATCGATCAACCTAAAGTATCGGCAATCCTTTCAGGGCAGTTCCGCGGGTATTCCGTCGAGCGGCTTATGCGTTTCCTGGTTGCACTTGGGCAAGATGTAGAGATTGTTGTGAAGCCAGGAAAGCGTGGCGGTGCCGAGCTTCGCGTTGCATAGGGCCTCCTGTTCACCTGCAACGGGGCTGGCTCCGAAGCAGATGGCTGCCAAGCCCCCAGTCAAACCGGGCCCTATGTTGCCCGTTCTGGGGGTTTGGTTTTTCGGAACAAATGCCTTGGTGAAGCTCCTGAGCAGTGGTCTTCGGATAGATAAAGCGCGAAGATCGCCGGGCCGTGTGTTTAGAGCCGCCGAGCGTTTTTACAGAAACCGGTGTGCTCCGTCACTTTCCTGAATTTTGCCGGTAACACAGGTCCGTACGCTGGAGGATTACTTATCCGAATTTGAGAGGGCTTACCCGCGGTTCAGCACGACACTGTTCAGCCTGTTTGCGGCTGTGGGATTGTTACTTGCGCTTCCGGGCTCTATAGCGTGGTCTCTTACACGGTGGCGCGCCGGACACCCGAGTTCGGAATCAGGATGGCGCTGGGGGCGCAGCGGCACCATGTGTTGCAACTCGTCTTTGGTTCGATTGGAGTGTTGATGGGTGTGGGAACCACCATTGGTCTGCTCGGCAGTTGGGCGTTGAGCAGTGTGATCGCCCGGTTTATAGAGGGTTGGAACCCGCGTGATCCGATTGCTTACCTGGCGGTTACTGCTGTGTTGGTTCTGACGGGTTTAGCCGCATGCTGGATTCCGGCGCGGCGCCGCCACCGGAATTCAGCCGATGGCTGCTCTGAAGCACGAATAGGACGAGCGGCTCAGCTCTTCACTTCGACGATGATCATCTCCAGCGGCTTGTCGTTGAGGTTTTCTTCCTTGTGGGTCTTGGCGGCGCCCCAGGAAGCCTCGCCTGCTTTGTGCTGCACGGTCTCTACCTTGCCCTGGGAATCCGTGCTGCGGACGTTCTGATCCGTAAGCACTACCGATACCCGGTTGAGCACATGCTCGTGCATGGGAATAGATTCGTGCGGACCGACCTTGACACGGATCACGCGAACCTGATCATTTTCAAACTCAAGCTTGTAGTGCTTGGGGTCGACCTTCAAGACATCTTGAGCGCCGGTGACTTTCTTTGCACTGCCGCCGGTCTTCTTTAACTCCACCTCGACGATGTTGAACGGTATATCTGTAGTGACTTCGGGAGCATGCATGCCATTGGCGGCGCTCCACTTCACTTGCCCCGCTTTCCAATCGAAATTCTCGGGCTTTCTGCCATCCTGGTACTCAAAGCGCTGGCTGCCGGCCTGCAGATAAATCATCACGCGGTTGGTTTTGTGCTCGTGGGCCTTGCCTTTGACGTGGGGCTTTTCCAGCGCACGGACCACGTTCACCTGGTCGTTTTCAAACAACTTTGCTGAGGGTTCCGCCGCGGAGGCGGCCAGGGCCGCGCAGCAGAAGAGAATCGATGTTTTCACGCCCTGTATCATATCCCAGTTATCATCCAGGTCCGGCTGTGGAATTCCAATCACCCCACGGGCTCGAGTGACTTCCCACTTGGACATTGACCTCGCGATAGTGGCCCAGGCCGGAGCGGCGGATGTATTCCGCGGCCGGAAGAAATTCGTCCTTGCGCTTTCTGAGTTCGGCATCGAGGCCGTGATCGAGGCTCGCCTGTAGTTTCCGGGCCTCTGGCTTGCCGATCAGATTGTGCATCTGGTAGGGGTCGGTCTGGTTGTCGTAGAGGAGCCAGGGGCCGCGGATGGAACGGACGTAGGTATGCCGGGGTGTGCGCAGTCCCCGATATTCGGCGAAACCATAGCGCCGGGCTTCGGTGATCGGGACTGCCAGAGTGATCAGCGCGGCGCGGTCCTCGTTCTTTCGTTGCGAGCGGGGCGAGTGATCGATACCCTCGACGGAATCGGGAATGCGGAGGCCGGCCAGCCCGAGCAACGTGGGGAAAATGTCGGGTGAGTTGAGAGGCGTCCGGATGCGGCTTCCTTTGTTTCCCAGCTTTCGCGGATAACGGATCAGGAACGGAACACGCAGGGATTCGTCCCACGGATAGAGCTTGGTGGTCAGGCCCTGGGAGAGCATCATGTCGCCGTGGTCCGAGGTGAAGACGACAATTGTGTCGTCGGCAATGCCCGTGCGGTCGAGGGAAGTGAGAAGACGGTCGAAGCATTGGTCGAGAGCAGCCATGTGCGCGTAGTAGCCGCGCAGCATATCGGCCGCTTCGGTGCGGCGGTCTTGCGGGACATTTGGACGGAATTGAATCTCCCGTTTGCGGTAGGCGTCCTGGAATTTCTGGGGCGCGGAGTTCAATGGGAAGTGTGGGGGTCCGAGCGAGAGGACGAGGCAAAAGGGATCGCTCGATTTGGCCTGCCGCTCGATGAAGGCGCAGGCGTCGTCTGTCTGTGCGAAGGCGTCATATCCAGGCCAGTATTTGGGCGCCGGATCGTTGCCTTCGTAGTAGAGCGAGTTGTTGTATTCGTGCGTGCATTCGCAGGCTTTCCAATAATCGAACCCGAAGCGCTTCTCCGGTGGAATGTAGGCCAGCCGCCTTTCGTAGTTGCCGCCTGGGCTTCCGTAGACGTGCCATTTACCGATGAATCCCGTATGGTATCCGGCGCGGGTGAATGCCTCGCCCATGGTGACGCCGTTTGGTTTCAGTTCCACATCGTTGATGAAAACGCCGTGCGTGAGAGGATATTGCCCGGTAAGCAGGCTGGCGCGGTAGGGGCAGCAGACTGGCGTTCCCGAGATGGCGGTGTCGAAGCTGACGCTCTGCGAGGCGAGGCGTTCCAGCACGGGAGTGCGGACGTTCGGGTCGCCATTGTAGCCGGTGGCCTGGGCGCGCCATTCGTCGGCCAGGATGAAGAGGATGTTTGGGCGCCTGGTGGCTTGCCCCAGCAGGGCTGGCGCGCCGGCGGCAAGGGTGCGGATGAAATGTCTGCGGTTGGAGGGCAACGGTATTATCTTATCTTTCGCCGGGCGAGATGCAGAAGTTGATCGTACAATTCCGAGCCGATAAAAACTCCTGTGGTTACGAGCGAATGGCTGCCGCCAGGTCCGCCCCGCTGCTATCCTGCCTAGAGGCCGTATTGAGTTCCCGGAAAACCAAATCACACGCCGCGCCAGCGCCCCTCATTTCTCCCAAGGTTTCCTGGTCCGAGCGCCCGCTATGGACGGCGCTCACCTATCTGCTGGGCCTCCTGCCCATCTGTCTTCTGTGGCACGGCAACAACGCCTTCTATCTCGACTGGAACAACCATCTCTGGGCCATCGGGTATTTCGGTGAATACTTTCGCCAACACTGGGCCTTTCCCATCACTCTCAACACCGAACAGCTCGCCGGCATTCCGTACCCGGTCTTTTACGGCTATCTCTTCTATCCGGCCGCGGGCCTGATCAGCGCTTTCACTGGCTGCTCGTTTGCGCTGCGCCTTGTGTGCAGCCTGGTATTTCTGCTGCAGGTACAGCAGGTAAGAAAGGCAGTGGAATTGATCACCGGCAATCGCTTTGTGACCTGTGCTGTCACTGTCCTGGTTTCCTTTGCCACCTATCCGTTGACTAACCTGTATAACCGTGCGGCCATCACGGAGTTCGTTGCGGTCTCGCTGGTGACCTCAGTTTGCATGATGTGGCTGAGAATTGTGCATAGGAACGATGTCCGTATGCTGTTTGGAGCGGCCTTTGCGCTGGCCTTCGCCATGGGAACGCACCCGATTACGGCTATCCTGGGCGGCTTGATCATATGCCTTGCGATCCTGGCTTCATGGCCGCTTCCCCGCGATCTCTGGAAGCCGATGGGCTGGGCCGCGGCGCTCATCGCGCTGGTGATGGCTCCGTGGATTTATGCGGTCGCGCTCTTCGGACGGAAAGTACAGCTATCCGGCGGATTGATCAATTTCTTCCCGCACACTCTGGACCACTTCGCCACCCGGTTTTCTCCGCTCCCCTGGGATCCACGACTGGGTACCGAGGAAGGACGGTTGTGGGGCACTCCTTACCTGGATACGCAGATCAATTTCGCCCTGCTGATCCTGGCTGTTTTCCTGCTTTTCCGCGCCGCCCGGTCAGGCCGCGAGTTCCGCCTCGCCTGGGGCGCCTTTGCCGGCTTCGTGCTTGTGTGTGTGATGTCCGTCTCGCCGCAGGCCTGGCGGCTAGTGCCGGCTGCCCTGCATTTCATCCAGTTCGCCTATCGCCTGGTAACCTACGCGGATTTGTTTCTACTGTTCGCGGTTCTGTTTCTGCTGGCGGGCATGCGGCGGGCAACAACGTTTCCGGATCGGCCACTGACGGCGGCGCTTGCCGTGAGTCTCGCTCTCTCTATCGTCGGCGTCAGCATCAAGCTGCTTCATGCCCACTCCGTCGAGGAACCGAATGCGATGGCAGGATCGGGATGGCCAACCACTCATCGCGATGCGCTGCGTTCCCTGCCCTTCCATTTTTACGGATGGTACAGTTACGCAGTGAAAAGCGGCTCGCGCGGCGTCCTGGCCGACAGCACAGCCCTCTCGACTGTATCGTTTCCCATCGGATCACAGGAGTATTTTGGAGATGCTCTGCCATTTGCTGTTCCGGCCGGAAACACAGGCAGGCTTCGGACAGACATACAAATTTTTCCCTGGAACCGCATCCGCTGGAATGGCCGCGAGATCCCGTTTGAGGAGACATTCACGGATAAAACCTCGGTCGCTATTGTCGATAGAAAGCCGGAGGCTGGGACGCTGGAATATGTTCTTCGCCCCGATCCAGTGTGGGTGGTTTTGCGGACTCTCTCACTTTGGACAGCCGCCGCTTGGGCCCTTGCGCTTTGTCTCTGGACTTACGGAAGCACGCGGATAAGAAAAGGCTCCGAAACCACATCGCCCGGGTTTCTCACTTGAATAGAAATGTTTCCGGGGCGCGCATAAGCCTCTCGCGGCACGGTTGTCGAGACAAAGCCATCTCCATTCACGGTTGGCTGCTTCTCGCCGTTGATCAAAATTACCGCGCCTGCCTCGAAATGCCGGCCCGCGACCCCGATAGCTGAAAATCCGCTGGGCTGCACATTGAAATCTACACCTGCCTGCGTCTGTGTAGGAGAGACGCTGGTAATTGTCGGGGTGATCACCGCCTCAGTCAGCTTCTTTCTCGCAAAGGCGCGAAACTCATTGCTCGCGTCGTACCAATGGTAGTTGTCGTCGTAGCGAAAGAAGAAGGCATTCGGTTCCTTAATCCATTCCTCACACTTGGCTCGCGGCACTTTACTCATTTCAGGCACGAGATCCTGAAATAAACGGACTCTCAGATAAACAAGATTGAAAAGCGATCCCGCTCCGTAATACCACCAACCGAAATTCTTTCGATCCTCTACATAGACCAGTGCCCGTACCTGCGGCATCTCCTGCATACGCTCAAACGAAACAGGCGGCTGCGCCAGGACAGTGGAGTTGATGCGATAGGTTTCCGAATGGATTCCGGAGACAATGGATGCAGCCGCATCGAGCCTTGTCAGTCCCACCATCCCCGCAATTACGACTGCCAGCACGGCGAAGCGCACCGTTTGAGTCTGGAGGCGCGACGCCAGCCAGTCAATGGACACGCCAAACAACATGCAGTAGCCGCACAGCGCAAGGTTTCCGTGCCAGAAATAGCCGCCGCTGTAGACCGGCACAATCAGAAATACAGCGACCCAGGCTACTGCCAGCAATAAGTACTTGCGGTAGATCTCGCCGGCCCGCCAAAGCATGATTGACGCGGAGAGAACCAGAATCAGCGCGAGGATACCCGCTGCATCGTTCCTCCCATTCTCATAGCCCGCCGCATTGTGTCCCAGATCCATCGTGTAGCTGTAAATCCGGGCAAACCAGAGTGGATACTTATTCAGGTTTTGCCAGATCAACGGCCAGTTCACGCTCATACGATAGTCGGCCGATGCGCCAAATTGGCTCATCGGGATGCGCCTCACATGGACCCACCAGTAAGCCCCCGTCAGGAGGAAAAAAGGCATCAACCGTTTCGCCTCGCGAAGGAGCCGGGCTGTCTTTGTATCCGGGCCGGGTTCATAGAAATACAACACCGTGGAAATTACCGCCAGGTATATGGGAATCACGACGGCGATCTCTTTGCTGGTGAGCGCGGCCGCATAGGATAGCAACGCCAGTGCAGTCCAGCCCGCTCCACTCCAGGTTTTTAATCGATAGCCGATGGTGAAAGCGATGGCGCTCAGCAGGCCGAAAATGATGTGAAGAAAGTCGAAAGCGGCCAGCTCATACAGGGGCGCGTTGATCACAGGCACACATGTGAAATAGAGAGCCGCGAAGAATGCCGCTATCCGGCGTCCCGGCAGCAGCGTCAGCACAAACCAGTAGATCAGACCGCTCACCACACCTACGGTGAACAACTCATAAGCCCGCCATCCCTGCGGATTGTGCCAACTGAGAAACGATTGCCCTATCCAATAAGGCAGTATGAATTGGGACGGGCGGTACCATGGCCCGGTGAAGGCGAGGTACTCCTTCATGATCTGTGCGAGCGAGCGATCATGGACAATCAGATAGAACTGCGTGAACTCGGAACCGAAGCTTGCCGACGTGAGGAAGGAGCTGAATTCCACCACCGTCAGAAGGACAAGGGCGAAGAGTAGCAGCAGGTCGAGCCGTAAGTTTCGAACTTGCGTCATGTGGCGATTTTGTAGAGCGCAATCGCCTGTGCCACGTTGGTTTGGTGATTGAATTTCGCTGTGGCCGCCCGCAATCCGGCCTCACCCATACGACGCCGCTGTTCCGGGTTCTTCAGCAACTCCAGAATCCTTGCCGACATTGCGGTGGTATCGCCGCGGTTTACCAGAAATCCCGTTTCGCCATCGGCAATCAGTTCAGGGATGCCGCCTACCCGCGTGGCCACAACCGGCTTGCTGGTAGCCATCGCCTCGGCAATCACATAGCCGAACACTTCTTCCCAGCGCGACATCTGGCAAACCACATCAGAGGCGCCGTACAGCCCGTCGGCCAAAGGATCCTGCACCACGCCAGTGAAGGTAACGTGCGAAGCTATGCCTAAATCCGTAGCCATCTGTTCCAGCTTAGCCCGATGCGCTCCCTCTCCTGCCAGCACAAAGTGTGTATCCGGTTCGCCGGCCAATACTCCGCCGGCAGCGGTCAGCAGATCCTGAACGCCCTTCTCGGGAATCATGGAACTCACCTGGGTTACGACCATACAACCGGCCGGAATATGGAAACGCTTGCGGAATTGGACGCCTTCCGCTGCACCTTGTTTCGCCCTGACGATATCCACGCTGTTGTAGATGGTATGGAACCGGCGCTCCGGCAGCAGATCGCGGGCGGTGAAATTGCGATAGCCGTACTGGCTCACTGAAATCACGCCGTCCATTGGTCCGTTGATGATCCTCATGGCCGCCCGCTTCCACAGCGGCGCGCGCAGAGGAACGAAACCCTCTGGTTGTGAGCTCTGATCGGTAAAGTAGATTTGCTCCACTTGCAGTAACTTAGCCAGCCATGGATAAGCGCTCAGGAAGCCCGTGAAATAGAGGTGCAGAATCCGCGGCCGGTATTTTTTCAAAACCTGGTACAACTGCCCCGTCGCCCTGCGGCTCAAGCGCCACGCATCTTCGATTACTTCAATGGTGACATTGGGCAGATCAAGAAAGCGGCGCACCGGTTCCGGAGGCGGGGTGAGATAGCAAAGCACGCTGTGCCAGCCGAGCTTTCCCAGTTGTAGAGAGAGTTCGCGGGCAAAAATCTCGAAGGCCCCGATGCGGTAGGGAGAAATCCCGAAGACCGAAACGACGGTGTTATTGTTCAAAGCCTAATTTCTCACAAGAGTCTCGGTACGATGAATCATATGGCTCAGCAGGCTGCCGGAGATTCATCGGTCGAAGCATCTTCCCAACGGAAGAGCTTCTTGATGAATGTGATCTGGTCCTGGGCCGGTACGGCAATCAATATTTTCATCGGGATTTTTCTCTCCCGCTATATCGTGCGATCGCTGGGCGAAGAGCGGTATGGAGTCTGGGCGTTCGTCTGGTCCATGATCGATTATCTGTGGTTTTTCGACCTGGGATTCAATGCGGCGCTGACTAATTTTCTGGCTCGCTTTCGCGCCAAGAACCAGCCGGACAACATCAACACCGCCATCAATACGGCCTTGTTTTACTTTATGGCTGTTTCCGCAGTAGCAGTGATTGTCTCCGTAGCCGTCTCGCGCAATGTGCCGCGGCTGTTTCCGAAAACCTTGCCGCAGAGTCAGAAGGATCTATCTATGCTGATCCTGATCATCGGCATCAGTTGGGCGTTTTTCGTGTTGCTGCATATTTTCACTTCGGCTCTCGACGGTTTTCAACGCTTCGATCTCACCACGCGGGCCACGGTGATTGGACTGCTGGTCCGGTCCGGCGGCGGGGCGCTGCTTTTGAAAATGGGCTATGGTCTGCGGGCCCTGGCGGTGGTTTTCATGGTGGGGCAACTGACCGGGTATCTGATCAACTTCTTCAGTTTCCGGCGAGTGTTTCCGCAACTGCGCCTCTCGTTCCGGTTTGCCGATGTGGCCATGATCAAGGACATGATTCGCTACGGCATTCCATCGTTTCTCTCGAACGCTTCGAACCTGGTGCTGAATCAGAGCGCGCCGATGTTTATTGGGCGCAATGTCTCCATGGCCGGTGTGGGGTTCTATACGCTGCCGATCCGCATGCTGCAATATGCGGGCGATGCCGTCTCCCGCGTGGGGCTGATCACGCGTTCGAACGCGGCCGAACGCGAGGCTTCGGGGCGGAGGGAATCTGTACTGAACCTGGGGATCTTTTCCAACCGGTATTGCTTCACGCTGTTTGCGCCGTTGTCGATCTTTCTGCTGATCTACGGACGGGAGTTGATCCGCCTGTGGATCACGCCGGTTTACTCGGAGAACAGCGCGCCGCTGCTGCCGATTATGATTCCGGCTATTGCGTTCGTAACGGCCGGGCAGTTTAATTCGAGCGCGATTTTATTTGGACTCGGGACGCATCAGCGCTATGCCTACGGACTGATGGTGGAGGCGGCGCTCAATGTGGCCGGGATGTTGCTGTTTGTTCCGCGCTATGGAATCTTCGGCGCAGCTTGCGTTGCCTCGGCGCTAATGATCGTCATTCGAGGACTTTACACGCCGTTTCTGGTGGCGAAGAGTCTGGACAGCAGTTTTATCGGCTATATGGTGGCTATTTATCTGCGGCCCTTGTTGATCGCGGTGCCGGTGGCTGTTGGGGCGGTGCTGTTGAAGGTGTATGTGCCGGGCAACACCTGGTTTCAATTGGCCCTGGCTGGGGCTTTTGTGTCGGTCAGCTATCTGGGGCTGGCGCTCTTCACTTGCTTGGATCCGTGGCACCGGGAGCTGTTGTTCGGGCGGATTGGGAGGGAGTGGGTGAAGCGGAGGGGGTAAGACCTGCTAAAGTTATACAGTTATCCGACCCACCCGCCCTGGCATCCCGTAAATGAAAACCGTCTTCCGAAAGGCTGTGGAGCGCGGCAAGGAGATCCTTCGCCCCTACTACCTGCGATGGTTTTACTTCCCCCTCTTTCCTAAACGCCGGCCGGAATACTTTCAGGATTGCTGGCGCTATCCAGTGCAAACTCCTGGCAGCAATGGAAAAACTCCCGCGCTGCTGTTCCTCCCCATGACCGACTGGCATACCCGCATCCAGCGTACGCAGCACCTGGCGCGCACCTTTGCCTCCCTCGGGCATCAGTGTTTTTATGTGAATCCCCACCTCGGCCGGGAGTTTCCAAACCCTTATGTTTTCAGCGACAGTCCGAAGCTGCATACCTTGGCCCCGCTGATCGCCGAGATCCATATTCACCTTCCCCTGGAGCCGGTCTTTCACGACCGTCTGCTATCGGCTCACGAAAGCACTGGCATCGTAAATGCACTGAAAACTGTGCTCGCCGCCACCAGAACCCATACACTAGTGCAGATGGTCAGCTTCCCGATCTGGATCGATGCCGCGCTGCAGCTCCGCGAACAGTTCGGATTCCCCATCGTCTACGACTGCCATGATGTGCTCAGCGGCTTCCGGAAAATCTCCCGCGAGATCGTCGAGAAAGAGCCTGCGCTTTTTGAGAGCAGCGATCTTGTCGTGTTCTCCTCGCAGAAGCTTCTCCAGGAGAACGCCGCCCGGTTCCCCTATCTCAAAAGTAAATCCATTCTGGTGCGCAATGCAGTGGACGAATCCTGGCTCAACCGCAGCGCCGCCGACCGCAAACCGGCCGCCCGTGAGGAAATCGTCATCGGCTATGTCGGCGCGCTGGATTTCTGGTTCGATACCGATGCGGTGGAGAACGCCGCAGGGGCCCACCCGGATTGGAAGTTCCTGCTCATCGGCCGCGTGGAAGACAAGCGCATCCTGCGCTTGAGCCGGCTGCCGAATATCGTCTTCGTTGGGGAAGTGCCGCATGCCGAGCTTCACCAGTACATGGCCATGTTCCGCGCGGCTCTCATTCCTTTTCTGCCGAGCGATCTCACCATGGGCACCAACCCCATCAAACTGTATGAGTACTTCAGCTATGGACTTCCTGTGGTAAGCGCCGATTTACCAGAGATGGAAGAGTTCCAAACGCTACTATATCTTTACGATCAGCCTGGCCAACTCAATGAACGGTTGGAGCGGGCAGTGGAGGAAAACGACGCGTTTCTTAGGCAAAGCCGCATTGGCATTGCGCACCGGGAAAGTTGGAACGCCCGGGTAGAGCAGCTTTCAGAGGCATTCCGTCCCCTATTATGAGCAAAACAACTTTGGTATGCCTTGGCTTAGCAGGCATGATTTCCAGCGGCCTGTTATCGGCGCAGATGCAAACATCCGGACAGGTAGCAGGTGGTCAGACATCGCTGTCCTCTTCCTTTAACCCGCTGCAGCCGACAGGCTCTCCGGCTTTGACGACACCGGCCTTTCCGGTTCCGCCGCAGGCCACGGTTTCGGCGGGGGAGTATGTCAGCCAGAAATCAGTCGCCCAATCCCGCGTTCCCTTCCGCGCGCCGGCGCCGCCGGTCATCTCCTATACAGATGGCATCACCACCTACATTCCGG
>Ga0207641_10001434_pt1 | contig 23403 bp, 17 predicted proteins | sample KBSSwiS62_FD_184306 | JGI IMG/M metagenome (GOLD analysis project Ga0207641, IMG submission 184306) | Switchgrass rhizosphere microbial communities from Kellogg Biological Station, Michigan, USA - KBS Switchgrass S6-2 (SPAdes) (version 2) | ecosystem: Host-associated > Plants > Roots >... | reverse complement strand
AAACAGGCTTGCAATTAATCTCGGATGGGCGATCGGTAGCGGCATTGGTGGTATCCTGGCCAACATAAATTTCAGTTTGCTTTTTTATGTAGATGGCATAACGAATATTGTAGCAGCTATTCTTATTTGGGTTTTCTTAAAACCTGTAACGTTTAAGTCTGCTAGTGAAAAGCATTTTGAAACAGCAAGATCATTATCTCCTTACAGAGACAAAGTTTACCTCCTTTTCATCTTACTTACGGTTTTATTTGCTAGTTGCTTCTTTCAATTATTTACAAACCTCTCCCCTTACTTTTTCAGTGAGCTGCATTTTTCAAAGCCATTAATTGGATTTTTACTGGCAGCAAACGGTATTATAATCGCTATTGTTGAAATGGTATTGATCTATAAATTAGAAGGCAGGCAAAAAAACCTCGACTATATTTTTTTTGGGATATTAATGGTGGGAATTGCTTTTCTAATGCTCAATATCCCGGGAATGGGTCCAATCCTGGCTTTTTGTATGATAAGCATGGTAACATTTGGGGAGATTTTTTCCATGCCATTCATGAATAGCTTTTGGATAAGCAGAACCCAACCAGCCAATAGAGGAGAGTATGCGGCTTTATACTCCATGGCCTGGTCGGCAGCACAAACTTTGGGCCCTCTTGGCGGCTCCCAACTGGCGGGTCATTTAGGGTTTAAATGGCTCTGGTTCAGTGCCGGCGTGCTGTGCATTACAGTTTCACTTCTGATCAGAAGGTTAAGGAAAATGGATGCTGGCGAGAGAAAATAATTGTGTCTCCGCTTCCTGTTACTTGGCATGATTTTCTTAACTTGGATACTCAAATTTTCATTATGGATAACACTATTGACAACACTACGGGTAAAAAAGCTAAAAAAGAATTGCGTAAAACAATATCCGCAAAATTGGAGACCAGTTTATTTGAACTCCAAAATGGTACAAAAGAGAAGAAATTTAAAGCTGCTATAAAAAGAGCAAGTAAACTGCTGGCAAATGACCTGTTTGTAAAGTCGCAAAAAGAGAAAAAGAAAAAAGAAAAAAACAATACTGTAATGGCAGAAGCTATTGGAGCATAATTTTCTAGTTATTTTATTACCGTCTTGCTTTAGGTGAGACGGTTTTTTATTTGCCTTCTCTTTCGATCTGAAATATTTAAACCAATACTCAAAGCCAATGACACAAAGAAAACGATCAGCGTTATTTTATCCACAAGTTCTTTTTGAAAATTAATACCAGTAAGTTTTAAGAGTAAAAAATGAACGTAAGAAGTTGATTGATCATGGAGGCCCATTTTTTCTCTTACCTGCCAATGCCAGTCGGTACAAAAGCAATAACCCCATCCATACCAGATACCAACTATAAACCAGGATGCTGCAGTAAGTAGAAGTGTAAACAAGTTCCAGCGACGGGTCTTTTTCCATGCCCAACCAAAACAATTAAATAACATCAAGATCGTGTGAAAGACAAAGAAAAAAATATTCAGAAATGGGTAAACCATTAATATATTTTTCTGCCTTCATCATAATTCAATAGTTGCTCCGCAATTGAATTATCAAATACTGCTTCTTTGTTGGAGATCACCTGGCGCAGAAGATCGTGTATGGTAATGACGCCTGCAAATTGCTGGTCATTATAAGCAAGCAGGTACCTTGCTTTATGAGAGAGCATCAGGTTCATACAATGCTCTACTGTATCAGCTGTGTCAACCATAGGGAGATCATTGGTCATTACTTCCTTTACTTGTGTATTGGCACTTGAACGGCCTTTGAGAATTACATTTCGGCTATAATCTCTTTCACAAAATATCCCTTTAAACTCATCTCCATTTTTTACAACCAGGTAGCTGAGATTAACGGAATTCAGCATTTGCAAAGCATCAATAACCAGTGCATCTTCATTAATATTATTGAAAATAACTTGTTTGCTCCTCAAAAGATCGTATACAGTACGCATAACTTATCGTTTGTTATAAAGTTCGGGTTTTTTACCAAAAAACAAATTGATTTCTGTCGGGAAAAATACGTGATCATTTTTTGAAATACAAATCTGACTCATCAGCTTTATTTTTAATACAGTATTTTCGCCATAAATCATTTACAAAATGGACTTGCAAAAACAATTTGAAGAAGCAACAGCGAATAGCAAAAATCTAACTGAAAAGCCATCCAATGAGGTTTTGCTTCAACTCTATTCTTTGTATAAACAAGCCTCCATTGGTGATGTCAACGCTGAACCGCCTTCTAATCCATTTGATTTTGTAAATAAAGCCAAGCATGATGCGTGGGCTTCGCTGAAAGGGAAAACAAAGGATACAGCCATGCAGGAATATGTTGACCTTGTTAATAAACTTAAAGGTTGAGTTATTTAGGATATGCTTAAAATCCTTGTCAATTCTTGTTTGTCCCGCCCACGTTCTGAAGAACAAGCAGTATCAGGAACGATAAAGTAAACTCAGTTGCTCTCCCACAGTATAAAAACTGAATTTATTTTTTGAATCCTCTGCAATCGCCTGTTTGTTATAATTCGAATATTCTTCTAAGATCTTTTCAATTGCTCGAAAAAGTTGTAATTCATTTTTTGGTTCTATTAGAATTCCATTCTGTGAGTTTATTATTTCCGGGATCCCTCCTACTTTCGTAGCGATCACTGGTACTCCGCAACACAAAGCCTCAAGAATACTACACGGTTGATTTTCATAATTACTAAATGAAATAAATACAGATGCGGATCTAACTATCTCTCCAACTTTATCGTAGGAGATCTCTCCAGTAAACTTTATTTGGGTTCCTAATCCCGATTTTATTACAAGCTCCGCTAAATCTGGCTGGACCGGCCCATACATAATACATTCCCAATCCTGCCTGATTTTATGAAACTCAGAAAAAACCTTGATCAGGCCCTCGGTATTTTTTTGCCCGGTCCAGGCAGATACGTAATGTATAAATTTGAAAGTTTGATGAGTAGTTCGCTCAAAATAAAATAGTTTTTCATTTACTGTATTTGGAATCACTTTTGTTTTAAGAATCGGTATAATTGAGCTCAATTTGAAAGCAAGATCTTTACTGACGCAAATCACATTTTTTGAGTTGCTGAGAATTTTTTTGCTAATATACCTGAATGACGCAGGGCGAGAGAAAAAATTGTCGGTGCTTGTTTTATCATACCCGGTCCAATGTTCTGTTACATAGTAATTAAGGTTGTATTTTTTTTTTAACCACAATGCGATCAAACCTGCTTTATAAGGAACATGTACATGAACAGCAGATGGCCTTCCATTTTGACTAATCCATTTTGAAAAGAATCGTTTATACACAGAGTTGTACTTACGAATTGACATGAGTCTTTCAATAAAACCAACTCTATAATTTCTGGAAGTATAATAAATAATTGTTTCAGTAAGATTGCCCGTTGTTTTTTCCTCAATACTTATGGACTTTGAGAGTGTTTTATCCCTGACAATAAAAACCACTTGAACAGGTATAAATAATGAAAGTGCCAGCGCATGACGTTGAATAAAATCACCTGTAAAGGCATCCAGACGACTAGGATACCAACTTGGCAAAAAAAGAATACTCTTCATGCTTTTATTTATTTGGAATCAGGATCCTGTTTGAAAATATATTAAAATCGGATCTCTTGATGATAAAAAAATCTTTAAAGGAAACCTTCATAAGCTTTTTCGCCTGGAAAATAACAAAAGTTATGGTGATAGAATATGCGAGTAAATTGGCAATTGCAGCCCCCTTATAGTTTAACCGTGGTATGAATAAAAAGTCAAACAACAACATCAATACACAACAAAGAATACTTCCGTATAAATTAACCCGCAACAACCTGTTTGCAGAAAAATATGCAGCTAAAATAATGTTGACAGTATAAACGAGATATCCTGGTAACATTATTAAAAGCGAAAAAAAGCCATTATAATAGTCATCAGGAAGAAAAAAATTATAAATTATCAGCGCAGCAATTATCAACAAGACCGTTAAGGCAATATGAATATAAAACGAGACCCTGCAAAGAGAAATAAATATTGAATCAGATAGTTTTTCATCTTTATTTTTCAAAGCAGGAATTAATAAACCAGCTAATACACCAGGGATGATCCATAAAAGCTGAGCAAACTTTGAAGCCTGTGCATAAACTCCCACTGAGGTATGGTCGTAAAAAATACTGATCAACCAATAATCAGCACGAACGGCAACGAATTGAATTAGGTTTGTAATTAAAACAATAAATGAGAAAGAAGTAAATGATCGCATTTCTTCCTGGGAAATATTTTTAAATGCCGGGTTGAATTTAATTATGAAAAAGAAAGCTAATATGAAGGACGGAATAAAAACAAAAAGGCTATAGATCCAGATAGGATAATCGACGATATATATGGGCTTGATAAGCCAAATGATCAATACAACAAGGAATAGTAAACCAGAAACAATTGATAATATCTTGTTACAAAGTTTTGCCTCGTGTTGTGAGTAGTAAAGGGATAAAAATTTATCCATTAATACCAAACCTGTAAAATAAATTATTTCGGGGAAAAAAATTCTTAGCTCATAACTGCCACCAAGAAGTGTATGCCCTAGAAAAAAGTAGCCAAGAATTGCAATAATATAAAAGAATAAAAGCTGGATCGCTGCAGTTATCACGGTAAAGGAAAAGATCTTATTGCGGTCGTAATTTGTACCAGCTACTCCATGCCAAACGATTGCCGCATCTGTTCCCAACCCGGTAATGATATGAATGAGTGCTGCATTCACAATGATCAATGAAAGTGTACCAAACTGGCTTGCACCAGCAAGCTTCGCTATTAGCAAGCTGATCAAAAAACCAATACCAGTAAAAATGACCCTGAAAATAAATCCTCTTAGTAGAAGCTGCACAATCTAAGTTTATGCAAATAAAATATAATTTTACCCAAAATAAGGGATTGAACTGATATGTTTTATTAATTACTCAATGTTTGTACCCGAAACTTTTCTAATTCGCACTAGTATTTCGGCAGGACAGCGAAATCATTTTTGTTATCCCGAATTTAACAAATAACTCATGGCAATTTTTAAAAGAAAAATAAATATTGAATCGGAGGTAGCCACGGGCTTTGGTGTAAGCAGTGAGAATAGCAGTGGTAGATTTTATGACCGGGAAACAGAAGGCGCAAATGTGATAAAGAGGGGTGTTGGAATTTTTTATAGATATAGTTGGTACCACACAATGCTTGCCATGTCTCGTGCAAGATTTCTTTCGATCTTGTTTGTAAGTTATATTATTATCAATCTCTTTTTTGCCGGTATTTATTATCTAATTGGTATTAGCCGCCTTGCCGGAGTTCACGCAGGATCTCCATTAAAAAATTTCAGCGAAGTTTTTTTCTTTAGTGCGCAAACATTTACTACGGTGGGTTATGGACGTATCAGTCCTGTTGGATTTGCCGCAAGTGCTGTTTCAACTTTTGAAGCTTTTCTTGGGTTGCTAAGTTTTGCATTAGCAACCGGCTTATTTTATGGAAGATTCTCAAGGCCCCGTGCATTTCTTCGCTTTAGTCATAATGCTCTTATCGCTCCGTATAGAGGAGGAACTGCATTAATGTTAAGAATAGCTCCCTATAAAAACAACTTGTTGTCAGAAGCTGAAGCAAAAATAAATCTAGCCATGCAGATCGAGGAAAATGGCAAAATGATGAATAAGTTTTATAATCTCGATCTTGAGATCACCAAGATCAATTCACTGGCGTTGAGTTGGACGATCGTACATCCAATTGATGACAAAAGCCCTCTTTATAATTTTAATTATACAGATATGGTGAATGCAAAAATGGAGGCCCTGGTATTTATAAAGGCATTTGATGAAGTTTTTTCGAATACGGTGGTTCAGCGCTTTTCCTATATTGCTTCGGAAGTTGTATGGGGAGCAAAATTCAGGATCATGTATCATGCGGATCCAATACATGGTACAACTGTACTTGACCTTGATAAATTAAATGATCACGAAAAAGTTGAATTACTATCTCCTGTTATCACGCAATAATTTATCCTGCTTTATTTGAATAAATGATTTTCTGTCTATATAGTAGGCAAATAATAAATAGAATATTGGCAGGAAGCTAAGCAATTTAAGAATAAGATTGCCGGTAAAAAAACCGAGAAGATAGAAAACAATTAATACAATGATACTTCCAAGCAACTGCATATCATCGATGGAACAAACTACTTTAAAATGATAATAACTCGGCTGTTTATAATTAAGATCAATTGGTTTTGTAAAATGAAACCCGTCTGTTACAACTATCCGGGGATGTTTGTCAAATACTTCTATTACAACCGGATCTTCATTAGTTAATGGATAGATCTCTTTATTATTTACAATCACTCTTACATTCAGAATGCTAAGCAGCAGCTGTTTCTTTCGACTGATGACAATATAATATTGAGCAGATATATATATTTATTTCAGTGAACGGATGATCTCGATAAAATCGGCTGCAACCAGCGAAGCGCCACCAACCAATCCTCCATCCACATCCGGGCAACTGAATAATTCTTTTGCATTATTTGCTTTTACACTGCCACCGTAAAGAATAGGAACCAGGCTTGCAATTGCCTCGCCGTATTTGCCTGCAATGACAGAACGTAAATGTGCATGCATTTCTTGTGCTTGTGAAGTTGTAGCCGTTTTCCCTGTACCAATTGCCCATATTGGCTCGTAAGCGATTACAATCTCTTTTATTTGTTCTGCGGTTAAATGAAACAAAGACTCCTGGAGTTGTTTTGTTACAAATTCGTTTTGTGTACCAGCCTCACGAATTGCTAAAGCTTCGCCGCAACAAAAAATGGGAGTAATAAAACTTTCAAGGCAAAGATTTACCTTGTCCGCAAGTATTGCATCGGTCTCTAAAAAATATTCTCGTCTTTCGCTGTGTCCAACTACACAATAATTGATTTTTAGAGAATGAAGCATTTCAACAGATATCTCACCCGTATAAGCGCCAGATTTTTTATGATAACAATTTTGAGCTGCTGCATAATAGTCCTTTTCTTCTGCAACTTCACTCCGGGTCATTGTTAGGTAAGGATAGGGAACTGCAAAAATTGTTTTTTGGTGATTTTTTAATTTAATTTCTGCTGCCAGGATATCATCTAAGAGTTTTTCTCCTTGCTGAAAAGTCAAATTCATCTTCCAGTTAGCTGCCGCAATTTGTGTACGCATGATTTGGTTTTAGTAGTTTTTAAAGATATAGGTAAGAATTGTTTTTTCGTTTTCCGAGATCGCTTTTCCTTTCAATTTTTTCCAATTATCAATATCTGTCAATGCCTTTTCCAACTCATATCTTCTCAAACCATCACTGCCCCATGAAAAATTGGGGATATACTTTGGTGTTAGCCCTGCTTCAAAAACATTGCTGCAGACACCTATTACGGTTCCAGTATTTAGTGATGTATTAATTGAAGTTTTTGAATAATCGCCCATAAAAACACCGCATTTTTTCCCGGCATTTATCTCTCCTTTTGGCGTCCATACTTTTACTATACTTGCATTATTCTTGATATTTGAATTACAAGTGCCAGCTCCAAGATTACACCACTCACCTATTACTGAGTCTCCAATATAACCATCATGAGCTTTATTTGAATAAGCAAAGAAGACAGAATTTTTAATTTCACCGCCTGCAATACAATAAGGACCTATCGTAGTAGCTCCATATATACGGGAATTCATTTTAATGACAACTCCCTCGCCGCAGGCAAACGGACCTCTAATAGCAGTGCCTTCCATGATGAGAGAATTTTTACCAATATAGATAGGGCCTTCAGATGCATTTAGGACACAATGCTCAACGATTGCTCCTTTCTCAATAAAAATATTCCCAGCCTTAGCTACTCTATTAGTTTTAGAGATTTTTTGTGACTTTCTTTTTTCTGTCAACAAGATGAAATCCTGGCGGATCGCATAGTCATTCAATTGGAAAATATCCCAGGGGAATTGAATGCTTTTTATTTCATCGCGAATCGTTATTGCTTTTGATACTTTTATTTTGTTTGGTTCCTGTATCTCTTTTTTTGAAAATCTGAAAATGACACCGGTATTCCCATTCGCAGAAATGAATTCTCCGTCCTTTAATTTTTTAAGCGCTTTTATAAGTTTGGGAGTGGGAAGAATATTTCCATGTATCATGAAGCAAATATCATCTTCACTGATTTTTTCAAGATGAATTGGCCGATCTAGATCTTTGTAATCATCCTCCAGGCGATCATAAGATGTTACATCAAGAAGATTTTCCCATTTTTCACGGATCGTAAGAATGCCCACTCTTATATCCTGTATCTGCCTTGTAAGAGTAAATGGATATAAGTTTTCAGGCTGGCAAAATTCTTCAGTGAATATGATTTTAACGGGCATGCGGTAAAGCTAAAGATTTTAAAAAAATAAAAAGCCCCGAAGAAGAATCTCCGGGACTAAAGTATAGCCATGAAAAACAAAAACTTAATAATATCCTAATTTAGGAATTTATTTTTTCTTTTCGTATGTCCGTTTGAATTTATCAATACGGCCTGCCGTATCAACCAGCATATTCTTACCGGTAAAAAATGGATGAGATGTATTTGATATCTCCAATTTTACAAGGGGATATTCGTTTCCATCTTCCCATTTAATTGTTTCTTTAGAGCCAGCAGTTGATCTGCTCAAAAAAGTGTGACCATTACTCATATCCTTAAAAACTACTAGGCGATAACTTTTCGGATGAATATCCTGTTTCATAAATGTTTGATTTAAAGGCTGTACGGATTTTGCCGTACTAATTAAAAAATTTAGCTGCAAAAGTAACGTAACATAAGCTAATCACCAACAGAAGGTCTAAAAAATAGAAAAGCGCCGGATTTTTCTTCCGTTCATTTGCCGAAGCTCCTGAACGTCTTACTAACCCAACGCTTTCCGTGAGGTTCTGTATCTTTTGACGGACCATCGACCTCAGCGACCAAATTCTTCTTTTGACGGATTCCTCTGATCGCAGACCCTTCGAATCTTTTGACGGACTTTCCGGATCTCAGATCAAACTCGCTTTTGACGGCTCATTCAATCTTATAACGCTAAGATGCTTTGATAAAAATTACTTTCCAAATTTTTTGCCTCTTTGATACTCACTTGTTTTGCACAAATTAAATTTGAGATATACACAAAATATGGCTAGTTATGAACAGTTTATAAACTAATTAATCTCGCATATTGACAAATTGAAGAGGCAATTTCAAATTAGATGACCTACATAGCTGAATAACGGATTGGAGATCATCAATTTTTTTTCCAGTGACTCTCACAAGGTCATCATTTATTGATGCCTGGACCTTCATTCCCGAATCTTTTATCAGTTTTACTATCTTCTTTGCATCATCCTGCGGAAGTCCATTTCTTACTTGCACTTCCTTTTTCCAGGTTTTGCCACTTTGTATTCCTTCTTTACTTAAATCGAATGCCAACGGATCTATCCCTTGTTTATGCGCCCTGCTTACAAGTACATCACAAAGCTGGCGCATTTTCATATCATCTTCAGTTTCGATATTGATCTTGAAATCTTTTTTATTCAGATCAATAACAACATGACTTCCTTTAAAGTCAAACCTGTTGGTTATTTCTTTTGATGTTACATTAACTGCATTGTCCAATGCTTGCGCATCTACTTTTGAAATAATATCAAATGAAGGCATAATTTAATTTTAGATTTATAAAATTGAATATTTTAAACCGAGTTTAAAAATAAAGTTATAGAAAAAGAAAACCCCTCTTAGAAAAGAGAGGTTTTAATACACATGAGAAAACTTTTTTTATTGGCTCTGTCCTACCCTACTTTGTTCATCTTGTGAACTACTGCTTCTGCGTCGTGGTTGATTTTGCTGACTTGTTTTCCCGAAACGCCATGTAAAGGTTCCGGTTAATTGTCTAGTATCGGGTCGGGAAACAAATCCTCCATCTATCATTCCGTATGTATTTCTGCCTTCAAATTTTTGCCATGCAAATGGATCCCGGAAATTAAAACGAAGGGTGCCTTTTCCTTTCATTATTTGTTTTTGCAAACCAATACTCATCTGGTAAATAGGTTCCATTTGTGTAAGTCCAGCAAGTGCCTTATGACGGTAAAATCCACTCAACTCAGCACTCCATCCCTTTTTAAAAGTGAAGTTATTCGTGACGTTAGCTGTAAAGGAAGTATAAGACATATCAATGTTAAGTGTATCATAACTTCCCTCATAATGATTATTGAAAACATTTGCAAAGAAATTACCACTCCACCATTTTGCAAATGCAATTGGCGCAGTAAAAGAAAGACCAATGTTGGTAAAGCTGGCCACATTATCAACTGTTAAGTATCGTATTTTACTATTAGGTTCAGGTTTTACTATTTGGGAAATTATATCATCTGTCTTATTGAAATTGAACGTAGTTATAAACTTACCATTGAAACTATGTGTCAGGTCAATATTATGAGCATACTGAGGACGCAAATAAATATTTCCTTGTCTGTAGGATAATGTATCAAGAAAATAAATAAATGGATTTAGGTCCTGGTAGTTGGGTCTTTGTATACGACGACCGTAAGCAATTGTCAATGTGTTTTTCTTATCTAACTTATAACTTATGAATGCAGTTGGGAAAAGGTTTGTTGTGTCTCTTTTAAATGTCTCGTGTGTTAACACCTGGTTGCCATGAGCAACACTGTTCTCGACTCTTAGTCCTGCCTGCAACGTCCATTTTTTAATTGCCTTGCTGTAATTAATATACCCGGCGTTTATATTTTCATCATAAATAAAATGATTAGAACGTATATGATCAGTTTCCCATTCATTATTAACCATTCGTTCATAGTTAACAAGATTATCATTACTTACATAACTTACTTTTACTCCTGCTTCAAACTTCCCACCTTTAAAAGGTTGTGTGTAATCAGTTTTGAAAGTATAGATATTAATGTTAGATGGCAAATGCCCCTTCAAATAAGATGTTCCTGTTTTTTGTAATGTACCATTATAAAATTCAGTTGTCAGAAGCATATCAGACACGTTGTCGTATACCACATAATCAAAATCTGCAGTTAATTCTTTGCCCGTTGTGTCAAATGTGTGTTTCCAATTAAGATTAAGAGTTGCGTTTTGAAATTTGATCTTATTATCAGTTGTAGACACTAGTCGGCTTTCTAACTGCATATTTTCATCAACTAAATCAGAAACAGAGACTGGTGTAGGGTGTCCCCTAAATGTAAATCCACTAACGATAATTCCGAAAATATTTTTTTTATCTGCATACCAGTCTAATCCCAATTTTAATGTATGATTGTTGTTGCCAAATTTGAATTTTGTTTCGGTGAAGTTATAACCCGTTGTGTTGTAGTTTTCATCCATAAAACGGCTGTCAAGACTCAAACGATTCATACCGCGAAAAACATTGGGATTATAATTGCCGAAAAAGTTGATCTTATTCTTTCTCCAGTTAAAATTGAAACTGTTTTGTGATTTTGGGATCATATAAAGTGCTTCATCAGGTTTATAGAAGCTAGTAGTTGCCCCTAGCATTACACTTCCATTAAAGCCATTGTTCATCCCTTTTTTTGTTTTGATATTTATAATACCAGAATTCCCAGAAGCATCATATTTTGAAGACGGATTTGTCATGATCTCAATTTGATCAAGCGATGATGCCGGCATATTGCGTAGAAGCATAGCCAGGTCAGACGCAGATAAATAAGTTTGTTTGCCATCCATCAGCACAATAACCCCCTGTTTACCTCTTAAATTAATATTGCCATCGTTGTCAATAGTAATGCCGGGTGATTTTTCTAATATATCGAGAGCAGTTGAACCGACACTTGTTGGAGACGCATCTACATTTACTACTGTCTTGTCGATCTTTGTTTCAATAAATGGTTTCTTAGCGGTTACAGTCACAGCCTGCATTGATTTTGCATCTGCTGAAAGTTTAATTGTTGCAGCTATGAAAGTTGGGTTTTCAGTGGTGATCTCTAACAATTGACCGAATTGTTTCTGAAAGCCCACCGAAGAAACAAGTAGCAGGAATTTGCCTTCAATAATATTTTCAAATTCATACTTCCCTTCTTTATTTGTCACGGCAATTTTCACCAAGGATGAATCCTTTGCCCGCAACAATGATACTGAAGCAGATTGTACTGGCTTTTGCGATTCGTCGGTGATGATACCAGACACTTTACCAATCTTAGTTTGTGAAAAGATAACAGCAGATAATAATAGGCTCGTTAAAAGTGTAAATAACTTTCTCATAATAAGGCTATACTTTAGTTGATAAATGGCTACTATATAAAATTGCGGTGAATAAATTCTATAAAGAAACGAAATATGATAAGCTTCGTAGTTGTGGTGTTGAAGGGTAAATACTTCTTATCTATACACAAGCGGTAAGAATCTTATTTAGTAAACAATATTTGTGAAAAACTGTTAAAAGAAAAACCCGTTTTGAAAAACGGGTTTGCTTTTACGAAAGCTAAAACTGACTGCTTGTAATTTTCAAGGCTATACTCGATCTAATGATTGTATTTTAATTATCACCTGTTTTTATACGACTTTGTTCTTCGTTTGCTCCGCCTGTTTTTCTCTTTTGATTATTATTCATTTTTCCTTTTGCAAAACGATAAGTAAATCCAAGAGCAACTTGTCTTGAGTCACGACGTTGCTGGAAAGCTGCATCGATGTTGCTGTATTTTATTTCACCTTTTATTTTTTGTGTGCGGAATACGTCACGACCAGTTAATCTTAATGTTCCTTTTCCTTTAAACAACTGCTGGCTTAATCCCATATTTACCATCCCAAAGCTTTGGATCTTGAAAACACCTTCGATGCCGCCTGAATTAAAATAACCGCTTAGTTCAGCACTCAGTGTTTTTCCAAGTTTAAACTGGTTTTGAAGATTAGCCTGGAGAGTTGTTGCGCTGGTTATTACAAAATCATTATTAATTATTCCCTCATACTTGTTGTTGTAAAGATTTGCCCACAAGTTCGGAGTCCACCATTTTTTTATTGGACCACCCGCACTTACCGAGATCCCATATTGACGTTGCTTTGCAATGTTATCTTTCTTCACGTAAGTTTCATTTCTGTCAGTGTTTTGTTCAAGCACTTCGTTGATGATATCAGTTGTTCTTGTATAGTTCAAGGTTGTATTTATAAATCCTTTGTAGCTATGAGTGAATTCAATGTTATGAGCAAATTGTGGTTGCAAATTCGGATTGCCCTGCTCAAAAGTGTATTTATCAAGGAAAAGGATGAATGGATTCAGATCCTGGTAATTGGGTCTTTGAATACGACGGCCATAATTCAACACAAAGCTATTTTTAGCACTTGCTTTATATTGAATAAACGCAGTTGGGAATAATTGTGTGTAATGACGATCGAAACCCTGGCTTGTAGTCACCTGGTCACCTGTTGCATTTGTATTTTCAAGTCTCAAACCAAATTGTCCAAACCATTTTTTAGTGAAGGGTCTGCTATAGTTTACATAGGCAGCGTTTACATTTTCTTGATAAATAAAATGATTGCTACGGCCATAATCCGGGACTCTTATTCCATAATTTACGCTATCATAAATTGCATTGTTATCGGTTTCTACAAAACTAGTTTTGACACCTGCTTCAAACTTTGCACCTTCTTTTAATGGCAAAGTATAATCAGCTTTAGCAGAATAAATATTTATGTCTTGTGGTAAATCGCCAAGCAATGTATCAGGTTTGTGAGTTGATATACCATTAGGATCATAATACGCATTTATTAGGTATTGTGAATTTGTGCTTCTATATGTGATATAATCGAGGTCGGCGGTGATTTCCTGTCCAGTGGTATCTAGTAAATGACGGAAGTTTACATTTGTGCTGAAATTTTTCCATTCCCTGTCATTGCTTGTTTTAGCAAGAGTTTGGCTCAATAAGACTTGATTAGCATCGGAAATAAGAACGTCACTTTGATTAGTGAATAATCCTGGGTTAAAATAACCTGTTACAACTGCACCAATCGTTGTTTTCTTATTTACAAAATAATCAAACCCAACTTTTGCATTATAAGATTGACCTTCTTCTTTAATTCTTGACTCCTGGTCAAAATGGGATTTTACTACTTTGGTAGAATGCTCAATGAATTTTCTTTGAATATCGAGATCTTGCCAATTTTTACGGTAGTTATATCCTAGTGTAGTAAACAGGTTCAATTTGTTTTTTCTATAATTGAAAATGAAAGACTCACTCACTTTTGGATAACGTCCCTGGCTCCAGGTGGAAGAAAAACTACCACTATATCCAAGTTGTTTGGTCTTTTTTGTTTTGATATTAATAATGCCGGCGTTACCTGCTGCATCATATTTTGCAGGTGGGTTGGTCATTATTTCAATTTGATCCAATTGATTACTGCTAAGGTTGCGCAGGTAATTTGCCAGGTCTGCGCCTGACATATAAGTAGGTTTTCCGTCAATATATACCTGTACACCTTGTTTTCCTTTCAAACTGATATTGCCATCTTTATCAATGGAAATGCCGGGAGATTTTTCTAATACTTCTAATGCCGAAGTACCCACATTGGTAATCGAGGCTTCAACATTTACGATCGTTCTATCTATTTTCTGTTCGATCAATGGCTTTTTAGCTGCAACAATTACCCCTATAAGATTTTTTGCAACAGGAACAAGTTCGATGGTCTTAAGAATAACATTTGTGTTTGTCGGAGTGATTTCAAATGACTCTGAGAATCCTTTGGAATGTCCAACAGCTGTAATTGAAACGAAGTATTTCCCCTCACCTACATTTTCAAATACAAAGTTGCCGTCTTTATTCGCGGCGCCGATTTTTGCTACGCTAGAATCCTTGGATCGCATTAAAGTAATGGTAGCTGCCTCGATCGTTTTGGTATTTCCGTCAATTACCTGCCCGCTGACCTTTCCAGAGCTCTTTTGTGCCTGGCTGGAAAAGGATAAGGTTAAAATGGCTATCAATATGGTCAAAATCTTTCTCATTTCTAATGGTTTAAGTGTATTAAGTACTCGCTTTTAGTTATTACAGTTCAAAGATAAGTACTTGTTATTACCAAGTACAATGCTTTAAAATAAACGGCCATATTTATTGATGAGTGGCCGGTTCCCATGACATCAATATGACGCAGGCCTTAAAAACTGGTTACAGAAATCGATTTATTCATGATTAGTGGTGTTTAAGTTATATAAAGGGTTAATTACTATTGATCATTTATGAAATGAAGGTAATAGCCTGATAAACGAATGGCAATGACTGACCGGTAAGACGACACCAAATGCCGGCAAAAAACCATTGCGTCAGATTAAAGAGGAGTTTCGATTTCACCGACTGCCTGTTTATATTGCAGGAAATTAAACTGATGGTTATTGACTTTAGATCGGATACTGTTACAAAACCAACAGCTGCTATGCTGCGAGCAATGATGGCTGCAAAAATTGGCGATGACGTTTTCAGTGAGGACCCGTCCATAAATGAATTGGAAAGGATGTCTGCAGATATGTTTGGAATGGAATCTGGCCTCTTCTGCCCTTCCGGAACAATGACGAACCAGATTGCCATTAAGTGTCATACACAACCTGGTGATGAGGTGATCTGTGATGAGAGTGCACATGTTTACCAATATGAAGGAGGAGGTATTGCATTTAATTCATCGGCATCTGTAAAGCTTTTATATGGCGACAGGGGAAGGATAAATGCAGAACAGGTAAAAGCTGCAATTAATGCTGATGATAATCATAAGGCTCATTCAAGTTTAGTGTGCATTGAAAATACAAGTAACCGGGGCGGTGGCAGTTGTTATGATTTTAATGAAATAAAAAAGATAAAACAAGTATGTCGTGAAAATGATCTTGGCCTTCATCTTGATGGTGCAAGATTATGGAATGCAATGATCGCAAAAAATGAAGTTCCAAAACAATACGGCGAAACTTTTGATAGCATTTCGATCTGTCTTAGTAAGGGCCTTGGTTGCCCGGTTGGTAGTGTATTGATTGGCAAAAAGGATTTTATTAAAAAAGGAAGGCGGGTTCGGAAGGTCTTTGGAGGTGGAATGAGACAAGCAGGTTTTCTTGCTGCTGCGGGTATTTACGCCTTAAAAAATAATATTGAAAGGTTAAAGCAGGATCATGATAATGCAAAGAAGATTGGCGAAGTGATTGTGAAAACTTCTATGTCCAGATCTGTTCTACCAGTTGAAACAAATATTATCATTTTTGAAACCGTTGATTCAACAACTGCAGCGGCAGTAGTTGAAAAACTAAAGCAACAAGAAATTCTTTGTTCTGTAACTGCTCCTGATCGTGTACGATTGGTTGTACATCTTGATATAACTGAAGAAATGGTTAATAAAACAATTGAAATTATAAAAGCTCTTTAAGATAATATGTTACCAAAAGTCAACCCAACAAATACCGCAGCCTGGAAATCCTTATATGAACATTTTTCTGAAATGAAGAATGTGCATATTAGAGAATTATTCAAAGCCGATCCAGACCGATTCTCAAAATATTCTATCTCTAACCGTGATATTATTTTTGACTATTCTAAAAATATCATCGGTGAAAAAACATTTCAATTGCTGCTTCAATTGACTAATGAATGCAAATTGAAAGATGGCATTGATGCCATGTTTAATGGAGAAAAAATAAATGAAACGGAAGGCAGGGCCGTTCTTCATACCGCATTAAGGAATCTTTCTACTGAACCAGTGTTTGCCGACGGCAAAGATGTGATGCCGGAAGTAAGAAAGGTATTAAAGCAAATGAAAAATTTTTGCAGCCGAGTACATGATGGAAGATGGAGAGGTTATACCGGAAAAAGGATAAAATATATTGTCAATATTGGTATTGGCGGAAGTGATCTTGGCCCACTAATGGTAACTGAAGCTTTAAAACCGTATTGGTTGGAAGATATTCAAACGTTTTTCGTATCGAATATTGATGGTACACATATCGCCGAGGTTTTAAAGAAAATAAAACCCGAAAGAACACTGTTTCTTATTGCATCAAAAACGTTTACTACACAGGAAACGATGACAAATGCTTTTACAGCCAGGGAATGGTTTCTTGAGCATGCCATCGATGAAAAACATATTGCTAAGCATTTTGCAGCCTTAAGTACAAATGAAGCGGCGGTAGTTAAATTCGGGATCAATAAAAGGAATATGTTTCGGTTTTGGGATTGGGTCGGCGGTCGTTATTCACTTTGGAGTGCTATTGGTTTATCAATAGCATTAACTATTGGGTATAAAAATTTTGAAGAGCTTCTTGCAGGTGCTTATGACAGCGATCAGCATTTTAAAAACTCTTCGTTTGAAAAAAATATCCCTGTGTTGATGGCTTTAATAGGACTATGGTACACTAATTTTTTTGGTGCACAAAGCGAAGCTATACTTCCTTATGATCAATACCTGCACCGGTTTGCTGCTTATTTTCAGCAGGGAAATATGGAAAGCAACGGAAAATCAGTTGACAGAAATGGTGAACAGGTTGAATATGCAACTGGCCCTATCATTTGGGGCGAACCGGGAACAAACGGGCAGCATGCATTTTACCAATTGATACACCAGGGTACACCACTAATACCATGCGATTTTATTGGTGTAGCACAAAGTCATAACCCAATTGGTGATCATCATCAAAAACTAATGAGCAATTTTTTTGCTCAGACAGAAGCATTGATGAATGGGAAAACTGAAGAAGAAGCAGAAGCGGAGTTGGCAAGCTCGGGTTTAAGTAATGAATTAATTTCTAAACTACTCCCCTACAAAGTTTTTGCTGGCAATAGGCCCACGAATTCTTTTTTAATAAAAAAGATCACACCATTTAGCTTAGGGCAATTGATCGCATTATATGAGCATAAAATCTTTGTACAGGGAATTATCTGGAATATTTTCAGCTTTGATCAATGGGGTGTGGAACTGGGAAAACAATTGGCGAACAAAATTTTACCTGAATTAAGAGATGATCAACAAATTTCATCACACGATTCTTCAACCAATAGCCTGATAAATATTTTTAAAGAAATGAAAAATGATTTAAACTAATGAAAAATAAAAACCCCTTCATTGAAGGGGTTTTGTTTATATATAAATCAGCTTCGGTTTACTTGATCGCTTTCAAAATATAGATCTTCTCTCCTACTTCAACTTTTACAGAATATACTCCATGAGCTAATAGCCTATTCGTGGTATTTATTTGCAATGAAGTTTGATTGTAATTATTATACATTACCTCATAGACCCTACTTCCTTTCATATCATAAATGCTTACAACAACTTTGCCATTAGGTGTTTTAGCAAACTGAATATTAATATTGTTTGTTATTGGGTTGCCGGCAAGATAAACATCCTGTTTCCCGAAAGTATTTTTCACTAATACCACATCACTGTAATCAAACTTATTATCAATATCAACTAATTTTAAACGATAGTAATTGAATTCAACTGCACGTTGCGGATCTGTAAAACTATAGCTTCTGGTTGCATTGCTATTGCCCGCTGCTGCAACAAAACCGATATTTCTGAAATTGATGCCATCAAGTGATTTTTCAATTTCAAATCCTCTACTGTTTTGCTCAAAAGAAGTCGACCAATTCAACTTAACATTTTCATTTTGCAATTTTCCAGTAAAGCTTAACAGCTTTATTGGCAATACTCCCAGTGCGCCGGGTATACCTGCGCCAAAGCCCGAGAAACCATTACTGAAAGTATATGATAAGCTATAATTTGTTCCCAGCGTACCTATCGTAGGTGTTACCACTTGTACTGTTCCTGGCCCGTCTGGTTCTGGAGTCAGCGGAGTTACATTACTGATCAGGCTTGGTAATTTGATCAATTGGATATTAGCCCATGATTGACCGGTTGCAGTTTGCCACCCTGTAACTTCCGCTGATGAGAAATACAGTGTAATGGCGTATTGACCAAATGGATCATTATTTGTTGGAATAACTCTGAATGATTTATTCATTAGGTAATTTGCAATGTTAGTATTCCAGAATTGCGAAATACCAGTTCCTGCACGAACTATTTCAATGCTTGTACAACCATAATCATGCGAACTCAGGTTTTGAATTCTTCCAATTAATTCTCCATCTGCAGCAGAATATAAATAAACATCGGCGTTGGGTCCCAGATAAAAAGATCTTGTAGCGTTTAATGCACTTTCGATAGGGGTTTGAGGAACTGCTTGAGTAAATCTGAATTGTGGCCTGCTATCACTAATTCCTCCGCCGGTAAGCGAACAACCTGCAGCGGGTCCACCGTTGGTCGCATTAATTGCAGTTGCCCTGGTGCCCGTTCCAAGTGGTTCTGCCGTTCCCTGTAAAACATCTATCGCTGATGTAGTATTACCATTATCAAAACAGGTTTGTATGAGTATATTACTTGTGCCATCCCATGTAAATGGAGTTGTAAAATTTATAGTTTGCCATCCAGTAGCAGACACTGTATAATTATTAGAATACACCTGTGTGAGTGATGGTGAAATGAGGCCGGAATTCAAATTTGCAGTAGCTGTATTTGCCATAGAAATTGTAAAACCAGCGTATGCTGAAGTTGAGCTGTTGGTAATAACATTCCATGCAAGTGCAGTTATCTGCCTGTTGCCTACAAGTCCAGCGGCATTCAATTCAGCAGCTGTTATGATATATTGAGATCTTGCTTTTTTATTTCCACCCTGAAATGGTGAAGTGGCACTTGAATTAATATCATAAGTGGCCACAATATAATTGGCACTTGACGCTCCAGTTGGTGCTGAGTCATTGTCATTAATTGTGAAAGTATACGTTTGATTTGCAGATCCTGCTTGCGCATTTGTAGTACCCGAGATTGTATATGTCAATGTAAATGTTTGCGCTCCTTCTACCTCAGCATCATCATAAATACGAAGGTTAATTGTTTTAGATGCGGTTGATCCATTAGTGAACACTAATGCATTGCTTGGTAAAGCAAAGTTCCCATTTGTTGTAAAATCATAATCGATACCCTGAGTAGCTGTGCCGGGTCCTGGTATTGCTACAGAGACTGCTATTATAACGTTTGCATCACCTGTTGGCGCATTTGCAATTTGCATATTAACAGAGTAGTCAGTATACGAACGGCAATCACTTGTTGCAGATGTTAACTCAGTAGCAGCTGCTGATGGTGAAACGAAACTGATATCCGGTGTAGTACTAATTGGAACTACTGCAGTAAATAATCCACGACCATGGGTAGCGGCGGCGATAGTTCTGTCGCTGCTGCGATATTGAAGCATATCAACTCTAACATTAGCAAGACCAGAATTTGTAGGATCCCAATTAGTTGAAGCGCCGTTAAGATTATCTGTTGACCATACACCCAGCTCTGTCGCTATCAATGCCCAATCAGAATTTCTTGGATCAAACATAGCCCAACGGACTGGCATGTCTGGCAAATTGCCCTCGACAGAAGTCCAGGAAATACCACCATTTGTTGATTCCCAAATGCTATTAAGACCATAATTGCTATAAGTAACCAAAATATGATTTTCATTTGCAGGGTCAATTGCGATACAAGAAACTGATCCTGCAACTCCTGTTGTATTTAGTAAGGTAATGGTATTAGAAGTTCCGGTGTTTGCATTATTTATATAACCAACACTGCCGTTATCAAAACCGAAATAAACACGATTGGAAACAGAAGGCGAAACGGCAACATGTGTTATCATTGCAGTTGTTGGGGAATTTGATAAAGTAACAAGAGATGCAGTATTGGTGGTTCCCACACCTGTAATACGAGTGTAACGATTGTAAACATAATTCATGGATGGACTTGCATCAATATCTTCTGAACTACACGCATAAAGAATATTAGCTGTATTATCATAATCTGTCGGATTGATGAAATCACCGCTTCCTCCATTTGGATCTGGATCAGAATATAATGTGTTAAATGAAGCTCCTCCATCTGTTGAGATAAAATAATTGTTGTATACATACGATGTGATCTGGATATTAGGATTATCCTGATCGATATGACAAAAAGCGCCATCCCCACCGGTAACTTCTGTTGTATTATTTACACCAGCTGATGTAAATTTTTGAGATCCGTTATCCTGCGCACCTGCAAGAAAAAAATCTGTTGAGGATGGATGAATTGCAACAGCATAAAATTGGGTTACGTTATAACCTGAATTCTTATCTGCGAAGTTGGGAGAAGCAACATTTGCATCAGCAGAATAGAAGATGCCACCATCACATCCAATTGCAATACGACTGCTACTTCCGGGAGCATATGATATTTGATGAATGTCAGCATGCACGTAAGGTAATGCTACTGGCCTCCAATCTGAAACTCTTGTCCAGTTGGTACCATTGTTTGTTGATTTGTAAACATCAATTCCTCCAATATATAATGTATTTGCGTTATTAGGATCTACCGAGGCAATAAGATCGTACCATGCCTGATCCCGGGTATATGGTCCGCCTCCGGAATAAGTAGGAACGGTTCTGTTGGTCCATGTATTTGTTGAGGCGTCGTATTGTTTAATATTGCTGACATTAGAAGTTCCGGTCCCTTCAAATATTCCATACACAATATTCCCATTGGTCGGTGCCGTAGCTATTTCAATTCTATCATATTTATCGCCGACTGCTGGAATTGAATTGGTGCTTGGATCAGGAGTAATATCAATCCAAGTACCTGCATTTCCAGCATTTGCCCCATTTGTAGCAAATGACGATCGATAAATCCTACCTTCTACAACCTGTCCAGGGAATGGTCCTTGTCCAATAGATGCATAAATATCTCCATTTGCTGCTAATTCAAGATCGGAGCCTCTTCCACTCTGAAATCCGGCCAACGGTGCTCCTAAAACTTGTGTCCATGTGTTACCACCATCTGTTGATTTTTGAATACCTCTTGCTTGGGAACCTGTCCTGTTTCTAACTGAACTATATAGATTACCATTCTGATCAACTAATAAATCCTGAACATAGGCGAAATTTAAAGTAGAAGATAGCTGAGACCAGGTTGAGCCACCATCAGTAGACTTCCAAATTCCTAATCCCTCAATTGCATCAGCATTGAACCAACCTTCACCTGTACCAAAATACATTGTATTGGGCGATGAAGAACTTTGTGCAAAAGAAGTAATTGCTATATTATCGAACAGATCATTTATTTTATTCCATACAGGAGATGCTACCGTTATATCATTTGTATACCATAAACCACCCCCAACACTTCCCGCCCATACTTTTTTATAACCATTGCTTGCATCATTTAAATCGTGCCAAACCACACGACTTCTTCCTCCAACATTTGATGGTCCTCTTTCTATCCAATTGATTCCAGATACTGCTGTTGCAAGCCGATTGTTATTTAGTTGAGAAAGTTTTTGATCCTTGAAATTTTTAGCCTGTATGAGGCGTTGCACCGGGACTGAATTTGTATGGGGATCTTTGGTGCGTTTGATCTCCTGCTGAATTGCTAAATCAATTCTATCTTTCTCTTCTTCCTTTTCTTCTCCTTCTCTTTCTTCACGCCCTTTTTCTTTTCTTTCGTATTTTTTCTCAGAATAATGCTCCCAGGTGAAGTATCCGAAAATGGAAAGCAATGCGACAAGCACTACAACTGTAGATCTCTTTTGCATAGAAAATTGGATTTATAAGTGCAATAACCTATTCAGGCTTAATATTGAAACGGAAACAAAATATAAAAATTGTAAAAATTAAAGAGCCCTCAAAATACTTGAGGGCTCTACTTAGTATAATTACTTTAAAGGCATTTACCATTTATCAACATCTTCATGTGTACCATTATCAGATGGTGTTGGGGCCGGTTCAGTCTCCGTTTCTGCTTTTTCAGTATTCTCAGTAGCTACTGTTGCTTCAGGGTTTTCGCTTTCCCCGTTTTCTGATGGTAAATTATCATGATTGAACGCATCGAAGTCAAAATCGGGCATCAATTCAGTTTTTACATAGTCAACAGCTTCGCCAAGTGCTTTTATAAACTTATTGAAATCCTCTTTATAAAGGAAGATCTTATGACGATCGTACCCGTTATCATTAAACCTCTTACGGCTTTCTGTAATAGTTAGGTAATAATCGTTACCACGAGTTGTTCTTACATCAAAGAAATAAGTCCTGCGTTTACCAGCACGAATCCGCTTGCTGTAAATGCTTTCCATTTTGTTTTCGTTGTTATTCTCGTACGCCACAGTTAGTTGTTTTACTGATTAATAATCATATTCTTAGGCAGTCACAAATATAATTATGTTTTTGATATAGCCAAATTTGTGGGGATTTTGTTTCCCGTCTGTGTAATTTTCTTACCGGGACTGGGAGTCCTGTTGTTGCTGACGATTATACAATTCTGTATAGAAACCATTTAGGTTGATCAGTTCTT
>Ga0207641_10001430_pt1 | contig 23467 bp, 19 predicted proteins | sample KBSSwiS62_FD_184306 | JGI IMG/M metagenome (GOLD analysis project Ga0207641, IMG submission 184306) | Switchgrass rhizosphere microbial communities from Kellogg Biological Station, Michigan, USA - KBS Switchgrass S6-2 (SPAdes) (version 2) | ecosystem: Host-associated > Plants > Roots >... | reverse complement strand
AGAACCCCGTCGGAACCGATCTCGGCAACCCGGGCCCCACTCCCCGATGGGGATACCACGGTCTCGTCCACTGACCCAATTGCCGCCGACCCCCAAAGCAGTCTGATCGCGGACCTGCTGGCCACCGGCGACGTCCCCGCAGTCGACGCGGCGACGGACGCCTTCAGTGATCTCTACGAGACCTGGCTGCGCGCCACCGGCAGCGTCGCGGACGCCGTGTCACCACCGCCCTGAACTCGTCGTCACGCCGCACCGCCGCCAGCAACACCCGCCGGGGCGCTGGAAGATGTCGACGCAGCGATCGGCCCGAAGGTCTGGTGGCTGGCGAGGCGAGCCACGACCTGTCGAGGCGTGGCGACATGGCTGAGATCACGCCGTCACGGCGGATTCGCCATTGTCGCCTGAAGCTCGCGGTGGTCAGGGCGTCGATGGTGCGCCGCCGGCGACGGCCCAGCGGTGCACGAAGAGGGCGGCGATCTGGATCGTGCCGAACAGCGCGGCGACGACGATGCCGAAGCCGCTGCTCTCGCCGGCCCCGGCGAGCGCGCCGGCGCCGGTGCCGAGGACCGCCCCACCGAGCGCGAACAGCCCGGCGCGGCGGGCGCGGCTCGGTCTGGGCGCGGCGCCCGCCGAGGACACGGCGACGGCCGACGGCCCGGTCACGCCGGTCGGGAGCAGCGCCGGGACGGCCTTTGCGTGCGGGGGAAGGGCGACGCCGGCGAGGGAGACCGGCGTGTTGACCGCCGCCGCGAGGCCGCTACCGGCCGCGCCGATCTCGTGGACGATCAGCTTTCTGCTGAGTTTCCCGCGGGTGCGGCTCAGGGGTACCAGCCTGGTCCCGTCGGGTAGCTCGACCACGACCCGGGGCCAGCGGGCCGGGTCGCCGTGGACGGTCACGGTAGTGCCCGCGGGCAGCTCGTCGGCCTTCGGGTTCCACATCACCCGTTGCCAGCGGGCCGCGGGGGAGGCGAGGGGCACGCCGGGCTCGGAGAGCCGGACCCATCTGCCAGGCCCGCCGGACACCGGGATGTCGCTCCGGTCCCCGGTGTAGATCACGGCGGTCATCGGCCGGGCGGGCCGGCGCGTGGCGGCGAGGAACCACAGGCCGCGGCCTGCCCACCACAGCGCGATCACGAGCGCGCCCAGCCCGGAGAGGATCGACGGCACGATGAGGTTGTCCTCGCGGGCGGTCTCGTCCTGGTCGGCCGCGAAGGCGTGGGACGGGCGGCGCGGATCGTAGGTCAGCAGGTAGGTGGCGCCGCGGTGGTACTGGCCGGTGTCGTCGGTGCTGAACGACCCGACGTGGGCGTCACCGGCCTGGTCGGTCCAGCGCACTTGAATCAGGTCGTGGTCCTTGCCCAGGCCGTCCTCGACGATCTGGCCGGTCGTGGCGACCGTGGCGTGGGCGCGCTGCGCCCGGTAGACGGCGAGGCGCCACTGCAGCAGCGCGGTGATTAACGCCGTCGCCAGGATCAGGCCTCCGGTCGCCAGCAGTGCGACGCGCAGCTCGGGCCGGCCGCGGCGCGGCGCCGGGCTCATCGGGACGTCTCCGTGGCCGTGGCGCCGCCGACGGCCCGCTGGACGGTGGTGGTGGCGAGAGCGCGGCGGTGGGAGCGCAGCCGGCGGCGGGCCCGCAGCCTGGTGAGCAGCGAGAGCTGGTCGTAGGTGGTGGCGGCGTCGCTGATCGCGCGGGTTCCCCAGGCGCACAGCTGCGCCTTCGACTCCAGCGGGACGGGGGCTGGGGCTGGTTCGCCGGGGATCTGCGCGGCGGCCAGATCAGTGAGGGCGGTAACCGAGGCCGGGGCGCCGAGAGCGCGCAAGCGCACCGGCAGCGGCGGGTCGACGGTCAGGACATACCTGTCGGTGAGCAACTCGGCGATCTGCTCGTCGGCGGTGGCCGCGAGGCCCGAGCGGAGCACGGGGTCGGCCAGCGTCGCGGTGATCGCGTCGTAGAGGTCGTCCACGTGCGCCGCGCCGACGGTGATCGGGTGGCCGAGGGTGAGCGCGTCGCACCACTGCTCGCCGTGGACGCCGAGGGCCGCGTCCGTGAGCATCACCCGGGCGAGCGCGTCCCGCAGCTCCAGGGCACCGACCGCGCCGGCGGCTCGGGTGTCCGCGTCGAGGTCGAGGCGCCACGCGATGGCGCGCCCCGCCCGCGCGGCCGGCGCGCAGAGCGCCTTCGGCGGGTGCACCGGCCGGTCCAGGCTGGTGGCGAGTGTCTGGTACGCGCCGCTGATCCACCGGTCACGGCGCGGCGCGCTGATCGTCGGGTCGGCCAGCAGACAGGTCGCGAGCGCGGCGAGCGCCGGTTCTCCCAGCGAGACGACGTGGTGTAGCGCGAGCAGCAGCGCGTATGCCGGCCGGCCGTCGATCTTCGTGCGGACCAGGCCGGCATCGGTCGGGGTGATCCGGACGACCACCGGCTCGGTAAGGCCCAGGCGCTGGCAGGCCCGCGCGACGAGCGCACACAACGCGGGCTCCTGCTCGGGCAGCACGGCCCGGCCCGGCAGATTCTCGACGGGGACCGGCCGGTCCGAGCGGACGCCGAGAACCGACGAGGCGAGGGAGCCGGCCATCGGGATGGCCCAGGCGACAGCCAGCCACTGCCACCCTATGCCCAGCGGCGCCAGCCAGCCGACGACGAGGATCGCTGGCACGGCAAGGACGCCCAGGTCGCCCAGGATCAGCAGCGCGACGACGAGCGCCCATTCGGCGGTCGAAGACCGCCGCCGGACCCGGCCGGAGGCCAGCGAGTCCACCAGGGCGGTCACCACGGCCAGGCTTACGCTGTCCGCCGCTCGCGCAGGAGCAGGTTCGGCTTGGCGGGACATGGAAGCCTCCGGGAGTTGGCGACGACGAACAAGAACGCCGACCAGACTTCCCGGCACACCGGGCATGAAGATAGGACTCCGGTCGAACCGGTGCAAGGGGAACGGAGCCGGCCGCTGGTCTTACCCTCGCGGCGCTCCGCCGGTGAGGGCCCAGCCGTTGATGACCACGGCGGCACCGGCGAATGCGCAGCCGAGCGACGCGAGAACGGCGCCGAGGGTCGACGACGCCGCCGCGGTTGCATCCGGCGGGCTTAGCCTTAGCCAGGTCGACGGCCCGACCAGCCGGAACAGGTCGTCGGCGCGGTTGCCCCGCGGGTAGTTCGCCGACCAGGCGACCGCCGTCATCGGCCGGGCCGGCAGCCGCGCAGTCCACCGGCGCCGCGCCCGCCGGGCCACCCAGCACAGCAACTGCGCCACCAGCGGCACGCCATACACGACTCCCGGCGCGAGCACCAGGTGGCCGGCGTCGACCTCGTCGGCGTGGCCGGCGAGATAGGCCGGTGCGGACGGATGACGCGGGTCATATGCCACCGAGAAGGCGGTGCCCGGCTTGGGCACCGCCTCGTCGTTCGTGTCGAAGCCCTGCGTGTGCGCGCCGCCGCCCGGGTCCACCCGGCGGACCCAGACCTTGTTCCGCAGTAGATCGACGAGGCGCGCTTCGGCCGCACCCGGGCCGTCGGCGGCGGCGAAGGCCTCGCCGTGCACGGCGGCGATGGCCCGCTCGTCCTTCGTCTGTTCCCGGCGTATCAGCATGGCGCCCGATGGTTGCGCCGTCCGGGCTCGCCGGCAACGGCATTTCCCGCGGCCTCGCGTCGCCTGTGGGGCCAACCGGAACCGAGAAAGCCATCGAGGACGGCGCGGAGCCGTTCGATGTTGCCGCGAGTGCGTGTCCGCCGGTGGGCAGGACGTGCAGCTCGCCGCAGCCGAGGCGGGCGGTGGCGGCAGGGCGGGGGAGTCCTCGGCGGCGAGCAGCAGTGTCGGGCAGGTGACGGCGTCGATGCCGACGCAGTCGGCGAGCAGGTCCGGGGCGGTCACCGGGTAGGCGAACAACATCCCGGCGCGGCGCGGGCCCACCGGCAGGGTGGTCCACGATGCCCACGATCACAGTCAGGAGACTGACCAAAGCGTCAGGAAACGCCAGCCCCATGGAACACTCGTTCGACTCGGTGGGTGAGGTTCCGGCCGGCGCGGTCACTGGGCATCGTCCCTGGGCAACCTCGTGGCTTCGGCGACCGCGACCTACCAGCCCATCTCCACGGACGAGGCCCGGGCGCGGCTCGCCCTGAGCCCCGACGCGTTCGCCCGCGCCGAGTCCACCCTGACCACCACCGCCGCCGCCCACACCCAGGACCAGGGCAACCGATGGCACTGTTCCGCGACGACATCGTCCGCACCGTCACCGAGATCGCCCACCGCAAGATCGGCATCCCCTCGGCCGGCTCGCCTCCGACCTGGACCTGCGCGGCATCGAGGGCGCCGACTCGGTGAAGGTCCTGGTCATGATCTCCCGGGTGGAACGCGCCTACGGCATCGAGATCGACGATGAGGACGTCTTCACCCTTCGCTCCATCGACGACGTCGTCCGCACCGTCCGGGAAGGCCTCGCCCCCGCCGCGACCTGACGTCCGCGGCCGCACTCCCCGGCCAGCCCCGGCGGACCGACGCCCACGCCCAGGCACCGTACGATGCCCACCGAGCTGGGTCTGCCCGCGCTGACCAGACGGCCAGCACATCCCGCCACCGCCAGGGGCCCGGGTGCTCGCCCACGACGGGAAAGCGCCCTTCGACCGCTAGGAGCGCGTCGATCAGGCCCGGCAGATCGGTCTGATCGAGACCGGGTAGCGAAAACCGCAGAGTGTTGCGAGCTGGCGAGTCCTCGCTCAGCTCGCCGCCCACGTCGAGGTGGCCGTTCGGCTCGCAGACGATCTGAAGAGTGATCCATTCCTCCATGGAGACGAGCTCGGCACTTCCGCTCATCGTCCGGTGGACCCGCTCCAGTTCCCGCCGAAACGACTGCAGCTCGTCGGTACGGAGCGCGGCGTCCAGGGCGACGGTGAATCCGCGCAGACGAGCCGTGATGGGGCTGGCCAGCCAGTTGCCGTCCCAGTAGTCGTCAGCGCCTGGGTGCATACGCCCGACGACCTGGATCAGGACGTGATCAGAGTCCCGCCGGCCGATGACGATCTCCAGAGGTTCGTCCGCCACACGGCGATTATGTCGGCCTCGGAAGCAACCTCGCCCCGGCCGATGAGCAGCAGGGGGCCGGCGTCGAATGCTGCTTTGCCGTGCTGGCCTGCGATCGAGGGTCCGAGATGTTCAACCCGACGAGGACCGTCACCAGACGGGCCGGAGTCTCCGAAACCGCTGGATTGACGGAACGCATGTTCGATCCGCTGTCGATGTTGCCAATCGGAGGGTCACTCGGCGTCGCCCCTGCTCAGAGCCCGGGTAGCGACCGGCCGGACGGTAATTTCAGGGCCAGCAACCCCGCTCAGGTCTGGACGAATCGGGTACCTGTGGCGGAGATGAGGAAGCCTCGGCCGCGGCCCGGTCCGCTGGGTGGATAGGTGAAGTACCGGCCGCTGACGGGGTCGGACTCGCCGGGTTCGGGTTCGAGGACGAGTTTGGTCTGTGCGGCTTTGAGCCGGCTCGCTGTCGAGGTGTAGTCGGCCGATCGGAGCTCTCCCGTGCGGGCAGCCGCGACCAGGCGCAGCTGGGGATGCCGGTCCTGCAGGAAGGTGTTGAGGCTGTCCCCGAGCCGGTTGACGTCGTCGATCAGCAGCAGCGCCGGCCGGTTCTCCGCGGCGGCGCGGGTCGCGAGGGTGACGGCTGCTTCGGCGTCCTCCCGGACCCGGTCGGCGACCTGGCAGCCGGCGAGGGGCGAACCGGCCGGCGCGGCGGCGTAGATCGCTACGGCGTTGCCGAGGCTTTCCCGGGTGAGTTCCGCGAGTCGTCGTAGCAGGCTGCTCTTGCCGCATTTCGGCGGGCCGTAGATCAGCGTCGGGCTGTCCTCGGCTAGTTCGAGGCATACCTGGACGACGGCGCCGGTGTCTGTTCCAAGCCCGATCGGGATCAGAAGAGCAGGGCCGTCCAGGCGGGCGCCGCCCGCCGCGGTCAGCTCGCCGCGCTCGACCGAGGTCGGCAATGCCCTGATCAGCCTGGGCAGGCGTGCCACGTCCTCGTCGGCCGGTTCCGTCCGCGGCCTGGACGGCTGGTGCGTGCGGAGACGGCCGATGTCGGGGGCCGCGACCTGGACTTCCATCTGGAGGTCGTTGCCGGTCGTCCACAGCCCTCGGCCAGGTGTGCCCTGGGGGATCGCGCCGCGGGCGATGTTGAGGTCGGCGTAGGCGTTGCGATCCGGTAGCCGCAGGATGAGCCGCTGTGGCGCGCGCGCCGCGACCTCGGCGCGTACGCGGGTTCCGGCGACGGAGGCGGCGACGGCTACCTTCGTCGCGGGTCCGGCGCCGAACACGGCGACGAAGTCCTCGAGCACCGCGGCTCCCTGCTTGGAGCGGGTGGTTTCGTGCGCGTTGATGAATCCGGTCAGGTTGTCGATCAGAAGGATGGACTGCGCTTCGGCCGCCCGGCGTGCCGAGCTCAGCGTGCCGATCCTGGCGGCGCGGGCCCGCAGGTAGGCAAACAGGTTGACCTGTCGTTCGAGTTCGTCGCCGAGGATGACGTTGCCCGCGCAGTGCGGCATGGCGGCCAGTTCGCGGAGATCACCTCCGGCGTAGTCCAGGACGTAGAGGTGCAGCTCGGTCGGGGACATGGTGGCGGCGAGGCTGGTGGCCAGGATGGTCAGGGCGGTGCTCGCGCCGCTGCCCGGGGCGCCGAAGATGAGGGCATTGCCGGCGTCGAGGTGCCAGGCGACGGCCGGTTGCCTGTCGTGCTCGGATTCGTCCGGTCGATCGCCGCGCGCGAAGTATGCCCTGATCCCGTCGGAGGGGCCGGTCAGATCATTGCCCGCCTGGACCTGGTCGATGATCTCGTCGAGTTCCAGCGATTCCGGAAGTGCTGGCGGCCAGACGTCGGCGACGGGCTGAAGCTCGCCGCGCTGCCGAGCCGCCTGGTACGCGAGCCGCACGCCGGCGATGAGCGCCGTGAGCTCGGTGTGCTCTGCGGCTGCCGAGTTGGGGCGGCCGTCGGCCGGTGCGAGCGATCGGTCCCGCGGTGGCGATCCGGGCTCGGCGACGCGCCGGACGCTCGCGGGTGGCGGGCGTTCGGCGCTGAGCCACTCGTTGCCCCTCCACAGCCACGACCGGTCGCCGATGTCCGAGCGCGTCGCCTCGGTTGGGCCCGCCGGGCCGGCTGTACTCGTGGGATCCCTGGCGGGCGGGTCGTCCTCCCACCACGGGTCGTCCTCGGTCCACCAGTCGGGGGTGCGCTCGCGACCGGCTCTGCTTCGCGCTGCCGGCCGCGTCCCCGCGGCCGGCTCGGCGTCGGCTTCGAGGCCTGTCCACCAATCGGCAGCGCCCTCGATCCCTCGGTCTACCAGCCCGCTGGGCGTCGGCGCGCCGTGGCCCGACGCGGTGCCCACTGACCTGACAGTCGCTGGCGGGGAGGCGGCCGGCTGGTGGCCAGCGCGGCTCACGGCCTGGGCAGGGAGCAATGCGAACGGCGTCAGTCTCAGCGCGCCGCCTTCGGGGACCTCGACGGGGCCGGACGGGTAGCCGGCCTGGAAGGCGAGCACCCGGTTGTCGATCCGGGCCAGCCCTCGACCAGGGACAGTGAACCGGGCGGCGTCCGGCACGTCGATCAGCCGTATCGAGTCCTCGGCGTCAAGGAGCTTGAGCGTCATCCGTAGCTGGGTGTTGCGCTTGATCTCGTCGTAGTTGCGGACGGAGGCGGGGCTCTGGGTGGCGAACAGCAGGTGGACGCCGAGCGATCTGCCTCGTTTCGTCAGGTCGATGATGGTCTGGAGCTCGTCAGGTAGCTCGTCGGCCAGGATCTGGAACTCGTCGATGATCACGATCAGCCGGGGCAGGCCGCGTGGCATCTGCTCGATCTTCTGCGCCGCGTGCTGGAGAAGCAGCCGTTCGCGGCGCAGCAGCTCCGTCTTGAGGTAGCGCAGTGCCCGCTCGGCCGCGTGCAGGTCCGTGTCGCTGACCAGTCCCACGCAGTGCGGCAGCGCCGTGAGCTCCTGGAGCGACGTGCCGCCCTTGAAGTCGAACAGCCCGATGATCACCTCGTCGGGTGGATACCGGGCCGCGAGCCCGGCGACGATCATCTTCAGCAGTTCGCTCTTGCCGGATCCGGTCGCGCCGCCGATGAGGCCGTGCGGCCCGTGCCGCACGATGTCGATCTCGAAGGGGCCGTTCTCGTCGAGGCCGACCGGGACCGCGAGGCCTCCCGGGGCGCGGCGGACCGCCCAGTGCCCGGCGACGGCGTCGGCGACGACGTCGGGTGCCCGGGTGAGGTCGAACGGGACGAGCGCGGACAGCCGCACGCTGGCGGGAAGCGGCGGCTGACGGTCGGCGTCGAGCGGGTCGTCGAGCCGTGCCAACATTCGGACGCACCGTGACGCGTCTGCCGCGGGAAGCGGAGCGGGAGCCGCGCCAGCGGCGGTCTTCCCGGTGCGGGTGTCGTGCTGTGTCACAAGGTCGTCGGCGCCGACCTCCACGAACGTGGTCGTCAGGTTCGCCGGCGGACCGCCCACGACGATCGCCGACGTGTCGGCGGCCAGAGCGCGGCGGAAGGTGAGGCTGGAACCGGGCCGAAGCCGCGGACCGTCGACGAGCAGCAGGGTGCGGACAGCCTGGGTGCGATCCGTGGGGTCCGCCGCGCCTGCGGTCCTGCCGCTGGAACCGGTGGCCGGCGGCGTGGCGGTCAGCCGTCGTACCGCCTCGTCGACGGCACGTTCGAGATCCTGCGCCGCGTCGATCACCTCGACGCGGAGCGCGCCGCTGACCTCGTCGCGCAGGTGCGGGAGCCACTTGAGCCATTCCCAGTCCGCGGTGTCCTCGACCAGGAGGCCGAGCCGCAGGTGAGCCGGTCCCTGCGCGCAGCAGACCTGGCAGATCAGCGCGCGGACGAGGCCGAGCACCTCGGGCCTCGAGCCGGTCAGCGTCACGAGTTCGCCGCGGTCGACGCTGAACGTCAAGGGCACGGGCCCGAGGCCGTCAGCCCGCGCGACCTGCTGCCGGACATCGGACCCGGCCTGTTCCATCCGCTCGACGGCCGGGCGCCAGCCGCCGAGCGTCCCGACCGCGATGAAGGCGTCCAGGAAGTCGCTGTCGGTCGGGCCGCGCTCCCACAGGGCGGGGCTGAGGCGTTCGGCCGTCTGCACGCAGTCCGCGGCGACGGGCGTGACGTCCCAGCGGCGGGCGCGTTCCGCGGCGCGGGCCTCGTCGAGCCGGGCGCCGAACGCCGCCAGCTCCCGCTGCCGGTCGGTGACCGTTCGGCGTAGCTCCCGGCGACGCCGCAGCCGGCTTTCCACGAAGGTGAACAGGACGATGAGTGCGCCGAGCGACGACATGAGCGCGAAGGTCGCCTGGTGCGTCATCGTGAACATGACGCCGGCCAGGATCAACGGGGCCCCGAGCGCGGCCCAGTTGAACGGGCTCGCCGTCGCCGGCTCCCGGGGCAGGTCCGGTGGTGCGACAGCTCCCGGCGCGGCTGGCCGGGGGAGACGGGCCGTGCGGTGCAACGGGACCGTGGTCTGGCCGTCCGCGGGCACCCCGACCACGGGCCCCGGCCGCGAGCCGCCGGTCCAGGTCAGGCGGGCTGTGGTCGAGCCGGCGGCGAGGATGGCGCCGGGCCGTAGGAGCTCGTCGCTGAGCGGCTCCCCGTCGATTGTCAGTTCGGGCGCCGTCCAGGTGCAGGCCACCGTGTCGGCGAAGATCGTCAGTTCCGCGATCGGATTCTCGACCTCGCCTGTATGGATCAGCAGGCCATCGAAGGGATCGAGCAGAAGCGAGACCAGATCGCCGTCGGGGAGGGGTAGCCGCCCGCCCGCGCCGGGCCCGGTGACCACCACCAGCTCCCACGAACCGGCGCGGCCACCCGTCGCCTGTCCGGAGCCGCTGTACCCGTGCCGAGCGTGGTCCGGCCCGGCGGGCACCACCTCGGCACCGTCGAGAATCCCGGAGCGCGCGACGAGGCCGCCCGGCGGGAACCACTGCCCGTCGGCCAGCAATCCGCGTTCTCCGACCGCTCCGAACAGTCGCGTGGCCAGGTCCAGGACGGTCGTGTCGTCGCCGACCTCGACCTCCCAGTCCCGTGCCGAACTGCCCCTGCCACGCGCATGCAGCCTTATGATCACGGTTGTCGGAGCCGCCTCTGAGCGTCGTGCTGACATCGAGCCGGGGCCTGTGCCGGCCGCGCCGGGCGTCGGGCATCTGTCTCAAGCAGACCAGAATTCTGCGCGCCGCGGCAAGGCTCCGTCGCCCGCCGCTCGGGGGTAGATCACTTCCTGCCGGCGGCCCGCTCCCGTTCGGCTCGCGGTCCACAGGACGATCCGTTCGCCCGCCCATCCGAGCGATACCACTAACTGGCGAGCTTTGACTCGTAGCGCCACCCATTCTCGTAGAGAAGCTGGCATTTGTCTTCCAAGCCAAGAGCCCGTATGACGGCAGCCGAAGCCGCCGCGTGTACCGCGCTAGGTTCGGTATCAGCCACATTGGTCCCGACAAGCGTCACACGGACAACCTGGTCCTTAACATGTGCGCCAAGGGATTCGGCCAGCACGAGCCCGTGAAGCGCGCCGCTCAGTGCCGCTGAAGCGTCTAGCGGATCGGTATCTGGCTGAATCGAAGACGTATCTGCTTCATTCACGGCCCAGATCACCCTAGACTCTGCGCCGGCATGTGCAGGTCCGACCACGACATGGACCTCCCCGAAGGCGCCGCGACCATGAATCTGACGCAAGAGCCTGTACTTACCGACCTTGTCTTCGGTCATGCCGATCACCCTGGCAGGTTAGAGAAAAGCGGAAATACGTCGGGAGAGAAGTAGTTCTCGGGACCATAGCGACCAGTCATTCGGCGAATCCATTGGAAACCGTGATCAGGTGAACTGTCGAGGAGTGCATTAGCAGCATCATCGGTCATCGATGTCATATCAGCAGATCTGAATGAGTTTAGCACACTCTCGGGAACGGAGTGCTGGATAATTTGTAGGTCAGTCGCACCGCGAGAAGCCAGCCCTTGGCTATACGCCTCGGCCTGCGAGCTAGTATCCCACGCATAGAGGCCTGGGCCAAGGAGGGCGCGCTCCGAGCCACCCGGCCCACTTCCAGTGGGCCAAGGCTCGCCGCCATTATGAAGCAGACGTGCTGCATCCTGGGGTCCTTGCACACTGTAGAACGTGCGGACGCCAGCGCTGGAGCCGGTATCTGCGCTTTGCCGCAGCAAGCCGCTGCCAGCGCCGGCAAGGCCGCCTGTTGCGGTGCTGAAGGCCAGCTCGCCGACGTTCAGTTGCCCCGGATGGGCGAGTTCCTGGGTGACAAGATCCTGCGCTCCGCTGCCGACGACGTTGCTGGTCAGCGCAGAGGTGCCTGCTTTTGTGAGCACACCGGCGGCGCCGCCGCCGATGCCTCCGGCGATGCCGGCGATGGCGACCATGCGGGGGTTGAAATTCCCGGTGACGAGGCCGATGCCGCCCGAAACTCCGGAGCCGATGAGAATCCCGGCGCCGACGACCTGGCCGCCGGGGACGAACATCAGCCCGACGCCGACACCTATGACGGCGGCGGCGGCGAGGCTTCCCCAGGGGTCTTTTTTGATGTTGTCCCAGGCCTTGTCGAACATGCCCTTGCCGGCCTGGACCCGGTAGTCGTTGTACTCGTCGTCGGTCAGCGGGCGCAGCCCCGTCGGGTCGAGCATGCCGATCGGGTCGTTGTAGGCGTAATGGTAGGGGTTCGCGGTTCCTGGCAGGCCGGGTATGTGTTCGAGCGGGTCGGGGGAGAGGAAGGACCGCGTCGCTGGGTCGAGAAGGCGTTCACGCTGCCAGACGAGGCCGTTGACGGTGAGTTCGCCGCGGTAGCCGAGTTCGGCGGTCGCGTCCGCTGGTCCACCCGCTTGGCCGTTGGGGCCGCTTGGGATAGGCAGCCCCCAGGGGTCGTAGCTGCCGGGGGAGCCCTGCCAGTCGGTCTCGATCCAGTGACCCTGGCCCGGCCTATCCGCCGCCGCGTCTTCGATGATGCCGAGGGCCGATCCGGCGCGGGCGTAGGTCGTTGTGCCGAGGCCGTGCACCTGCCCGGGCCAGTCCACCGGATCCCAGAGCACGCCGACGCCGTTGACCTGGAGTGGGTCGCCGAGCGCGTCCACGACGAGCCGCGTCGTCCGCGCCGTCGCGTCGCCCGGACCGACCGGGACGTGGCGGACGTCAGCGAGGTGGCCTGACGTCTCCCAGCCGTAGCGGACTGTCCCGGCCGGTCCGTCAGCGACGACCCGCCGGCCGGCCGCGTCGTACCTGAACGTGGTCGCCGCGGCGTTGCCTACCTGGCGGGTGATGAGCTGGCCGGCGGCGTCGAACGTCGATCGGACCGTGGTCGCCAGGTCGCCGTGGTCCTCGGCGACGAGGCGCCCGCCGAGGTCCCAGGTCATGGTCTGTGGGCCCGTGGGCCCGTCGACGGTGATGAGTTGGCCGGCCGTGTCGTAGCCGAAGCGCAGCTCCGTGCCGCGGTCGACGATCCGGACGATCCGCCCGGCGGCATCCCGTTCGACCGTGCGGCCGGGGACGTCGGGCCGTCCGTCGGCGTCGTGCGTGAGGCGGCGCTGGCCGAGGGCCGGATGGTCGACGGACCGCAGGTAGCCGTCCTCGTCGTAGTCGTAGCGCAGCGGCGGCGCGTCGGCTCGGCCCGCGCTGATCCGCCGGCCGTCGGCGTCGTAGCCGAACTCGAGCCGTCCGGACGCGGTCGTGCGGGCGACGAGTTGCCCCACCGCGTCGTAGTCCAGCGCGACGGCGATGTCCGGCCCGGGCGGATCGGCGGTCGCGACCGGGCCTGGAGGGCCAACCGGATCGGCTGTGATCAGCCGTCCGGCGGCGTCGTAGCCGTAGCGCAGCCGTGGCTGGTCCTCCCCGGGCAGGCCTCGTCCGATCAGCCGTCCCGAGGGATCTCGCCACCACCGCGTGCCGGTGCCGTCTGCCTGCCGGACTGTCTCGACGGCGCCGTTGCGGTCGCGGGTGACGCTCGTGGCCCGTCCGAGTGGGTCGGTCGCGCCGGTCTGGCGCCCGACTTCGTCGTAGCGCAGCAGGTGGCGCCCGCCCAGCGGGTCCGTCCAGGCGTGTAGCTGGCCGCGGGTGTCGTAGTCGTAGCGGGTGACCGCGCCGAGGGGATCGGTGGCGCTGGTCAGCGCGCCGCGTGCGTCGTAGGTGTAGCGGCGGGCCGCGCCGTTCCCGTCGGTGACGGTCACCGGCCGGCCGAGGGGGTTGCGCTCGATGGTCAGCCGTCGGCCGCCGGGGCGGATCACGGCGCTGACGGCGCCCTGCGCGTCATACTCCCAGCGGGTTTCCTGGCCCGCCGGGGTGACGAGGGCGGTCAGGCGGCCTGCCGGGTCGCGCCGGTAGATGGTCCGCGCACCGGACGGGGCGAGGGTTTCGGCCAGTCGGCCGGCCTTGTCGTAGCCGTAGGTGACGCGGTGGCCGAGCGGCGAGGTGACCGAGGCGAGGCGGCCGCCTGGCGTCCACGCGGCCGTGCGCCGCCTGCCCGCGGCGTCGGTGACCGCGACGACCCGTCCGCGTGGGTCGTACTCGTAGTGGGTGGTCGCGCCTGCCGGATCGGTCAGCGCGAGGACCGATCCGGCCGGGTCGTAGGCGCGCCGCCAGGTCCGCCCGTCGGGGGCGACGCGTTCGACCGGCCGGCCGGCGTCGTCGTAGTGGACCTGCCATTCGTGGCCGTCGCCGTCGGACTCGGCGGTCGGCCGGCCGTCCGGGTCGTAGGCCCGGCGGAACGTCGTCCCCGCCGGGTCGCTGATGGTGACCAGCCGGCCGAGGCCGTCGTGGTCGAAGTGGAACTTCTGCCCGTCCGGCGCGACGATCAGCCGGGTGTTGCCGAACGGGTCGTACTCGAAGCCGACCGTCGACCCCAGCGGGTCGCTGGCCTGCTCGACGCGGCCGTGGGCGCCGTAGGTCGAGTTCCACCGGCCGCCGGCCGGGTCGACGTAGCCGTCGGGGCGGCCGGCGGCGGTGTAGTGGAACTCGCTGCGCAGGCCGCCCGGCGCCTGCTCGAGCACGACGCGGCCGGCGTCGTCGGTCTCCCACAGCCGGGAATGACCGTCCGGGCCGATGATCTCGACGAGCCGGCCGGCCGCGTCGTACCGAAGACGGGTGCGGCCGCCGCCGGCGACCGCCAGCTCGGTGAGCTGCCCGTCGGCGTCCCAGCGGAACCGGGTCGTGACACCGTCAGGGTCGACGACGCAGGTGGGCAGGTCGTCGTCCGAGACGGTGATCCTGGTGAGTGCCCCGGTGGCGTCGACGATCTCGACCGGGGTGCGCGCCGAGCCGGCGTAGATCCATCGGGTCAGAGAGCCACGCGGGTCGGTGTGGGAGGTGAGCCGGCCGAGGCCGTCCCACGTCCACCGCTCGGTGACATCGCACGGGCCGGCGCGGTGGATCAGGTTGCCGGCGTCGTCGTAGTCCATCGCCCACCGCGCGCCCGAGCGTTCCTGGACGCCCCGCAGCCGCCCCGCGTCGTCGAACACCCGGTAGAAGGCACGGTCCGCGTCGTCGACGACGCAGATCAGTCGCCCGGCGGCGTCGTGGCGGAACTCGTTGATCGCGCCGGCGGATGCGTCGGTGACCAGCGTGCGGTAGCCCTCGCCGTAGCCGAAACGGACGAGCCGGCCCTCGGGGGTCAGCTGGGTGAGCACCCGGCCGGCCTCGTCGTAGCTGTTGCGGGCGAGCGTCACTCCGTCGGCGTCGACGGCCTCTACCAGTAGGCCGGCTGTGTACTGGTAGCGGCGGTCACCCTGCGGACCGCCGGTGACGGCGACCAGCCGCGCGTCGTCGTCGTACGTGTAGGACACGGTCCGGCCGTCACTCGCCCGCACGGCCGTGATCAGTGTGCCGGCGGCGTTCCATTCCAGCAGCACCGAACGACGCGACCGCGGGTGGTGGACCCGGGCCAGCCGGCCCTCGGCCCACTCGAGGGTGATCTCGGACTGGTCGACCCGGACCCGGACCGGTCGGCCGGCGTCGTCGTACCACCAGGTCTCCGCCGGGCCGCGTTCGAACCGAAACGCGGACCCGTCCGTGTGCAGCACCGCGCCCAGCAGCGGCATCTCGGTCGGCCGCTCGGCGCTGGGCCGCTCGACGATGGACTCGGCGCCGTCCGGTCCACGCCACTCGATCAGCTCCGAGCTCAGGTCCAACGCGGTGTCCGCCCAGGAGCACCACCCAGGCCCGAGGGACCCGACCCGGCTGTGGCCCCGGGAGTTGTAGGTCCGCCGCCAGCCCGCCGGCGCCGCCCGCCCCGGCAGCGGCAGATCGAGTTCCTGCTCGACGTAGTTGCCGTTGGCGGTGCAGACGGGGTCGGCCACGAAACCGCTGTCCGGCGGGCGAGCATGCAGATCTGGCGCATCGACGGTGAGCGTCGTCGTCGGCAGCGAGGTGATTCCGGCGGCCTTCAGACCGCTCGCGATCCGGCTGTCGTCGACGGTCAGCGTGCCCGCGGCGCCGCCCGCGGAGCCGTTGTCAGCGGCGACGAAAGAGTCCCGGACCGTGCCGACGAAACGGTCCCGGGTATCAGCGTCGCTCAGATGGGCGTCCAGTTTGATCCAGAGATCAGGATTGGACAGGCTGTACTGCGCACTAAAACGCGATACCACATCGTTGTAGTAGGCCCTGACTCCCGCCGCCGCGGTTGACAGCTCCGTACGCGCCTTACCGGCGTCGGTGACGAAGGTGCCCAGGTCATCAGGGTCCGCGGAGCTGGTGGCCATGACGGTCGTCCTCTCTCCGGCTTCCCTACCGCGCCGGAGGCTCTACACTTTGTCTGACGGACTGCCGATCTCCGGGGGAGGCATAAACGTGCACGGCGGCGAGCATGTGGTCTTTGACTTTCCCGGGGCGCTGGAGCTGGCCCGACGGCTGTGGAGCCTCGCGGACGGTGTCGATGATTCCAGAGTCAAGCGTGACACTGCCGCGGGTGTGGCTCTTCGAAGCTGGGTGGGTCGGTACGCGAACGATTTCCGGACCAGTATGACGGCGGAGTGGACGACCGAGGTCAATCTTGCCGCGGCGATGCGTGGAGACGCCCAGCTGCTTGCCGCACTCTGGGCGCAGGCGATGCTCGAAGAAGCGAAGGTCCGCTACGCCGACCACGTCACCACCAGAAAACACAAGCGTAGCCTGCTGACCCAGTTCCAGGACGCGCTTTTCGGGTCCGACGAGAACTACGGGCCGGAGCCTGGGCCGTTCGAGACGCCGCAGCCACCCGCCTTCGAGGCGACCGGCCAACTCCCCGTGTACGACGACTAGACCCCTCAACCGTCACGCGTCCCCAGCGGAAGGCGGCGGCGGACGCAGAGGCCCCCGGGTCTGGGGCGGGCACCTGCCGCGGTGCGCGCCCCGGCCTGGCGGACAGGCGGGCCGTTTCGGCCGGCTGCGTGCGGACTCAGTTTCCGCCGGCGGACATGATGTCGGTGTTGATCTGACTGATCTTCTGCTGTAGCTGGCCGAGCTGGATGACAGCCTTGTCCAGCGCCGACTTCGTCTGCGGCCAGATATCCGAGCGGAACTGGGCGGCGAGGTTACCGTCCCAGTTGTTCGGGTCGCACAGCAACTGACCCTCGCGCTCCAGGTTCTGGATCTCCGTGCTGAGACCAGAGTTGATGATCTGCTGAAGACGATTGATCGCATCTCGCGCGGTGTCGGTTGAAACAACTCTGGGCATTCGCTACGACCCCCGTCTCGACAACGGTCAGCTCAGCTCGTGCACCGACCGGACAGCTGGACCTACGGATGGCGAACCAAGATTCTTTGGGAACCGTACCACAATCGCTCCCCGCGCCCGCCACAGACGAAAGCAAGTCCGGCCAAGCCGAAAGGCGGCAAGGCTCTCACCTGTGCCTCTGCCCACAGTTGAGACCGCCACGACGGTCACGGGGCGAGCGCCGGATGGGTCAGAGCGCCCGTGCCGAGCGAGGCCGCCGCGGCAGACCAGCCTGCGGTCAGCGGCACAACTGAGGAACCCCGTCGCGAGACCGCGGTCCGCCGGCTGTCTTTGATGCCAACGGAAGTAACTATTCGGAAGTCACGTGAGGCCGGCAGGAGTGAATGGCGCGAAAGCGCTGTGCCGAACCGAGCGAGCAGATCCTGAGCGAGACCAGTAAGGTCCTCGGGCTCGCTGACCGCCTCGGTGAGGATCGCACGGATCTCGGCCTCCGTCGAACGGCCGTGATGTGCCGCCTACCGGGCGGGTCGCCCGGTACTCCTTGGCGTCGAGAGCGCGGGCCAGCTCAACGCAGCAGAGCACTCTGAAGCACTCTGAAGCACCCGAACTTCAGAGCTGGCTTCCGAGCGCCTTGTGCCTGTGGCGCGTGTCGAGTCCGTCGGGCCGCTGCCTGCCTCGTGGGCAGGCCGGCTGTCTCGATCAGACGATGCCTAGGTGGACCGGAAGTAGCGGCGTTTGGGGTCGCGCGGGCCGGCGCCGACCTCCCGGACGAGGCCGCGGTCGATCAGCCTGATGAGCCTGGCCCTGGTAGCGCGCGTGGACAGATCGATGGCAGCGGCGATCTCGCTGGTGGAGGCGCCGTCAGTCGGGAGGGCGTCGAGGATCATCTGGTCCCTGGCGTCCAGCATCGGTGCCTCGAGGGGCTGCGTCCACAGGGTGACGCGGAACCGGGTGCCTATCTCCTCCAGGCCCGGAGGCGGAAGGCCCGCCTCACGGCAGGCCGTCGTCATGCGCTGGATCCCGCTACCCCACTGCTCGATCAGTCCCAGCGAGTTGAAAACTCGACCGATGACCCGGTTGCGAAGTTTGGACACGCCGCGGCGGATATCCTCGACGGTCAGACCGAATTGCAGCAGACCCGGGTTCTCCACCTCGAGCCGATCGTCGAAGATCGCGATGCGGATGGGTGCCCCGCGCTGCCGGTAGTCGGCGTGCGCCACCGCGTTGACCACCGCTTCCCGTACCGCCACGGGCGGCAGGTTCCACCGGTCGGTACGTCGGATCGCACCGATATCGAGACCGTGCAGGCTGTGTTTGCGCACGAAGCCGACCGCGTCCTCGACGGAACGCACCAGGTTCGCGCGGATCTCCAGCTGATCGACGATCTGGGACTTGTCGAGGCCCAAGAAACGTCCGGCCTGGATCCAGGCATCAGGGAACAACCGACCGCGGTCCTGGTCGCGGCCGAACAGCAGCAGACCTCCCACAGTCGGCACGAGGCGGCCCTGATGGGTCGCCACCAGCCTCAGGGTCTCCAGGTCCTCAGGTCGTAGCTTCCTGACGTCCGCGAACGTGCCGACCGCCGTCTGGAAGTCAACCGCCTCCGAGCCTAGTTCGGGCAGTGCCTGCTCGTCGTACGCCTCACCACGGGCGTAACGGCGCAACTCCTCGATCAGGTCCGGATCAGCCCGCCGATTCGTCGACCCGACCCGGACATAGACGCCGTTCTCCGGACCCTCCTGGGTCAGGTGATACGGCCGCGACGAGCCGGGAAACACCTCGACGGCCACCACCTGAGTTCCACGCCAGGAGACGATCTCGATGTCGGGAACCAGCCGGGGAACAATCGCGTCACTGATCAGGTTCGCTAGTCGCTCCTCAAGATCGAGTGGCTCCAGGACGCCTCGGACGGTGCGGGTGTCGTCTTCAACGCCAACCAGCAGAATGCCGCCAGCCGTGTTGGCGAATGCGACAAGACTACGCAGGACGCCCCGAGGGGACGAGAGGTCACGTTTGAACTCGAGCGTCTTGCCTTCGCTCCGGGTCAGGAGATCCGACAGATCCACAAGCTCGGAAGTCTACTCTGAAGCCCGGGAGTCGGACTGCATGGCGTCCCTGGGCGTTCGATGACACCTGCCCACAGAGTGGACCGCGGGCCTGCCGCCACGCCCCAGTTCCTACGGCTCAGAGACCCTCCCACTCCGGAGGAAGACCGGCCGGGCGCGGCTGCTCGCGGCACGCGGCGGCCGGCCGCACGCGGCCGTTCTGGGATCATGCGAACCGTCCGTCAGCCGAGGTATTGAGCGGCGGCGACTTCGGAGGACACCCGCGGTTGTGGCCAGGCAGCTGCCGGGGCAGCGCCAAGAACGTGCAGGGCAACCTGTTCGGCGACGGCCTGTTCGTCGAGGCCTGAGCTGGGAGGAAGGGGACGGTCACGTCCATCTGCCGTCCGGTATTGCGGTTGCACCCGCCGGGCGTCGCCGTTCACGTCATTCGGGATGATGCCCATCGCCCTGGGCCACGTCGTTTCCGAGGTCTCCTGGGTGGACGTCCCCGATTTCGGCGGAGATCATGGTTGACACGTCCCGCGTACGGCTGTTCGGCAACCTCGACCAGCTGGCGGCTACCTCGCGGCTGGTGGTGGACCGTCCGGCCGGCAGCAGGCACCCGCGGGTGCCAGAGGCTGTGTACCCCGTCGACTACGGCTACCTGGAGGGCACCGTGGCCGCGGACGGCGCCGGCGTGGACGTCTTCCGTGGCAGTGCCGTCGGTGCTGGCGTGATGGGATTCCTTGTGACGGCGGATCCGGGCAAGCGTGACGTGGAGGTCAAGGTTCTGATCGACTGCACCGCCGAGGAGATCGACAGTGTACGGCGACTGCTCGACGACGTTCTGGGGATCGGGGGCCTGCTAGTGCGGCGGAACCTGGAGACCGCCACTGGCTCAGACGGCTCGACGGCTGGCGAGAAACCGGTGCGCGGACGTCGCAGCAGTGGGGACGATGGGACGCCTCGTGCATGACGGCATGCCTTGAGGAGGGTCGCGTACAAGCGCGTGCAGCGCCTGATGTCCGAGGCTGGCCTGGTCAGCATCCATCTCGCCACCTCGGCGCCCAGCCTGGGGATCGTTATGTCTTACCCGCCGGTGAGCGGGTACTTAACGCCGTACCAGCGGTCGCGTTGGGTATCGACGTACTGGCCGATGACCTGCGTGAGCCGAGGTTGTGTCGTTGGCCCGAAGAATGCCTTGATGTCCCCCGTGCCTCGATCGACGTAGATGCTCATATTGCCACCCCTGTAACCGGCATGAGTCCATACTCTCCAGTCCCCGAAGTAGCGATACACCTTCACCGGCTCTTGCCATGCGACGCCTCACCTGGCGCACTGGGCTCGCGCGAGTTCCTTTGCCTCGTCCTTGCTGATGTTGCCCTTCGACAGGAACAGCCATCGCGCAACTCGGCTCATCGTGCTTCCTCGTAGATTTCATAGCCGGCAGTGCCGGACGGTTCTTTATCACCGTGGCAATGGCCCGTGGACCGATTTGATGGCCCCCGTGCCTCGATCAACGATTATATAGGCGGAGCCGCGATAATTGGCACGAGGCCAGACAGCCCAGTCCCCGAAGTGGCGATACACCTTCATCGGCTCCTCCCACTTGAGGCCTCGCCTCGCGCACTCCGCTCGCGCGAGTTCCTTGGCTTCCTCCTTGCTGATGTCGCCCTTCGACAGGAACAGCCACCGCGTAACTCGACTCATCGTGCTGCCTCGTAGATTTCATAGCCGGCAGGCTGGAGGTTCCTTGTTATCGCGGAAATGGCTTGGAGACCGCCTTGATCGCCCCGGTGTCTCGATCAACGATCAAATGGGGGTAGCTGCGATAATTGGCAGAAGGCCAGACGGCCCAGTTTCCGATGTGGTGATACACCTTCACCGGTTCCCCCATTTGATGCCTCGCCTCGCGCACTCGGCTCGCGCGAGTTTCTTGGCCTCATCCCTGCCGATGTCGCCCTTCGGCAGGAGTATCCATCGTGCAACTCGCCTCATCGCGCCTCCACGTGGATTCCGTAGTCAGCAGTTGCCTGCCGCGCTGAGTAACTTCATCTGTCCCCAGAGGCCACTGATTGAATGCCGCATACGCCCTGAACGGAAATTCCTGGGTTGTCTCACTGTTGCTGCCGTACTAGGAGTCAAACTCGATCAGATCTTCGATGGCCTGCCTGAACCAGGTGTAGAAGTCCTTGAACATTCCCCTGCGATGGCGGCCTGGATCCGCGAAGTCGTGTACTATGACAATGTTCCCCGCGGCGAGGTCCCAGCAGGCGATGTCATCATTATCCTCCCTCTTTGCAAACGGTACAAATCTGTCTTCGGGATACCGTTTGGCAAGTCCGTTGTATATCCTGAAAAGGATATCGCCGTCCATGAGCCACCAAGGCTCAAGGTTGGTCAGCTCGAGTTCCATTATCCGCAGGTATTCCTTGGGATAGGAGAAGCCTGCGGGGAGCTCGGTCATCGGTATCAGTGATGCCACGTCAGCCTCCGTCCCAGCCAACTATCGGAGATCCTGAAGGATACCGGTTCCGGTAGCTGGCATTCTGTCTTGCTATGCGGTGCTCCACCGCATCTCCCCAGGTTTCCGGTATTTTACCGGTTCGAGTCGTGAACCGGTCGGCCAAGTCTACCGGTATTGGCTGCGAGTAAGGGTGAACATTTGCTGCCACGCGGGTACCTGTCATCTTGGCCGCGAGTAGCCGGGTATTATCGACGCTCGTAAGCCCGCCGTCGGGCATGCGCACCACGTCGATGGGAGCACCTACCCATCCACGAGTGCGCATACTGTCGACTATCTCTGCGGCTCGGTTTACGGAGGTCTGACTGAACCGTATGGTGGCCGGATCGAACGTGGGCCGAACCAGGAGGCGACTCCCGGCACCGGCTAGGCCTCCCGTTGCAGTGCTGAAGGCGAGTTCGCCGATGTCGAAGTGGCCTGGGTGGGTGAGTTCCTGCTGGGTGAGGTCGCCGGCCGCGCCGGAGGTCATGCCCGAGGTGATGGCTGCGGCGTACGAGGTCGTCGACATCATTCCGGCGGTGGCCTGTCCAACGCCGCCGCCGATGGCGCCGGCGATGCCGGCGATGGCTACCGACGTCGGGTTGAGGTTGCCGGTGACGAGGCCGAGGCCGGCGGAGACTCCGGAGCCGATGAGGATGCCGGCGCCGACGACCTGGCCGCCGGGGACGAACATGAGTCCGATGCCGAGGCCGATGACGGCGGCGGCGCCGAGGCTCCCCCAGGGGTCGTGTTTGATGTTGTCCCAGGCCTTGCTGAACGTGCCCTTGGCGGCTTGGGTCCGGTAGGCGTCGTACTCGTCGTCGCTCAGCGGCCGTAGGCCGGTGGGGTCGAGCATGCCGGCCGGGTCGTTGTAGGCGTAGTGGTAGGGGTTCGCGGTTCCTGGCAGGCCGGGTGCGTGTTCGAGTGGGTCGGGGGAGAGGAACGATCGTGTCGCCGGGTCGAGTAGGCGTTCACGTTGCCAGACGAGGCCGTCGATGGTGAGTTCGCCGCGGTAGCCGAGTCCAGTGGTCGATTCGGCCGGTCCGCGCGCCTGCCCGTTGGGGCCGCCAGGGATTGGCAGTCCCCACGGGTCGTAGCTGGCGGGGGAGTTCTGCCAGTCGGTCTTGATCCAGCGGCCCTGCGCCGCCTCATCCGTCGGAGCGTCTTCGATGACGCCGAGGGCGGATCTGGTGTGGGCGTAGGTGGTTGTGCCGAGGCTGTGGACCTGCCCGGGCCAGTCCAGGGGGTCCCAGAGCACGCCGAGGCCGTTGACCTGGAGTGGGTCTCCGAGCGCGTCCACGGTGAGCCGCGTCGTCCGGCCCGCCGAGTCGTCCGCGCCTGCCGACAGGTGGCGAACCTCGGCGAGGTGGCCGAGCGGGTCCCAGCTGTACTCGGCCGCGCCGGCTGGTCCGTCCGTGGCGACCCGCCGGCCGGCTGTGTCGTACCGGAACGTGGTTGCCGCGGCGTTGCCTACCTGGCGGGTGATGAGCTGGCCGGCGGCGTCGAAGGTCGATCGGACCGTGGTCGCGGGGTCGCCGTGGTCCTCGGCGACGAGGCGTCCGCCGAGGTCCCAGGTCATGGTCTGTGGGCCCGTGGGCCCGTCGACGGTGATGAGTTGGCCGGCCGTGTCGTAGCCGAAGCGCAGCTCCGTGCCGCGGTCGACGATCCGGACGATCCGCCCGGCGGCATCCCGTTCGACCGTGCGGCCGGGGATTTCGGGCCGTCCGTCGGCGTCGTGCGTGAGGCGGCGCTGGCCGAGGGCCGGATGGTCGACGGTCCGCAGGTAGCCGTCGTCGTCGTAGTCGTAGCGCAGTGGCGTCGTGCCGGCTCGGCGCGCGCTGACCCGGCGTCCGTCGGCGTCGTAGCCGAACTCGAGCCGTCCGGACGCTGTGGTGCGGGCGACGAGCTGACCTACCGCGTTGTAGTCCAGTGCGACGGCGATGTCTGGCCTGGGTGGATCGGTGGTCGCGGCCGGGTCTTGAGGGCGAACCGGATCGGCTGTGATCAGTCGGCCGGCGGGGTCGTATCCGTAGCGCAGCCGGGGCTGGTCTTCGTCGGGGAGGCCACGGCCGGTCAGCTGTCCGGCGGGATCTCGCCACCACCGCAGCCCGGTGCCGTCGGCCCAGCGGACGGTCTCGACGGCGCCGTTTCGGTCGCGGGTGACGCTCGTGGCCCGTCCGAGTGGGTCGGTCGCGCCGGTCTGGCGCCCGACTTCGTCGTAGCGCAGCAGGTGGCGCCCGCCCAGCGGGTCCGT
>Ga0207641_10001427_pt1 | contig 23500 bp, 28 predicted proteins | sample KBSSwiS62_FD_184306 | JGI IMG/M metagenome (GOLD analysis project Ga0207641, IMG submission 184306) | Switchgrass rhizosphere microbial communities from Kellogg Biological Station, Michigan, USA - KBS Switchgrass S6-2 (SPAdes) (version 2) | ecosystem: Host-associated > Plants > Roots >... | reverse complement strand
GCACAGCGGGTGCAGCAGGCCGGTGTCGATGCCGGTTTCTTCGTTGGCTTCGCGCAGCGCGGTGTGCACAGGTCCCTCGTCGCCGGGGTCGGCGGCCCCACCGGGGAACGCGGCCTGACCTGCGTGATGGCGAAGCGTCGAGGCACGCACCGTGACCAGCAGGTCGGCCTCGTCGGGCAGGCCGCCGGTCGGGGAGTCCGGCGGGCCGGAGAACAGCACCAGCACCGCCGCGTCACGCTTCGCTCCGGTGATCGCCGCCTTGGCGTTGGCGGCGGTGACCAGCGCCAGCACCTCGGCAGGCACGCGCCTGCGATAGGCCCGTTTCACGTGGCCACAGTTGTCGGTCAGGGGCTTCAACCAGCTCGGGGCCGCGCCAGGGGTCAGCTGCCCCGGTTCGCTGCCCCAACTCACCCCGGCTCTCCCGTCTTCTGGCCGACCGCCGGTTCTATCGCCGCGGCGATCTCGTCGGCGCTGGCGAATGACCTCGGCAGGACTTCGGCAACGCTACCGTCCGAGCGCAGCACCACGGTCGCGGGCATGACGTTAGGTACCCCCAACGCGGCGGCCACCAGCCTGCGTCCGTCCTGCAGCGTCGGCAGCCGCACCCCGAGGTCGGCCAGCCGCAGCAATGCCGCTTCCTCGTTCTCGTCCTGGTGCACCGTCAACACGGTGACGTTGGGTCCAACTCGGCGTTGGTACTCGGCCATCGCCGGCAGTTCCTTGGCACATGGCGCACACCAGTAGGCCCACAGATTGAGGATCGTCGTGCGGCCCGCGACAGCCTTGGCCACCTCGACACTCACACCGTCGCCCGCGCATTCGAGCGTGATGCCGCGCAACGGCTGAGGCCCCGGCCCTTCGCCGACGGGACACGGCGGCAGGTCGGCGCGGGCGCGCGGACCGGCGAGCGTTTGGGCGGTATCGGCGTCGCGACGGTCGCGAGGCTGACCCGGCCCCAGCGATCCCGAAGGCGAACGGTCGTCACCCAGTTGCATCCACAACGCGACGCCCAGCGCGACGACCACGACCAGCACCGCGACGGTCCACCGGGTCGACGTCCTCATCTGCAGCAGGTTAGAGGCCGGCCATCGCGAGCAGGTGCTCGGTCTCCGGACCCTTGACCAGCGGCGCGGCGATCAGCGGGTCGGTGGGGCCTGCGCCGAAGGACGGGCAGTCCTTGGCCAGCACGCACACCCCGCAGGCGGGCTTGCGCGCATGGCAGACGCGGCGGCCGTGAAAGATCACCCGGTGGCTCAGCAGCGTCCACTCCTGGCGCTCGATCAGCTCGCCCACCGCGTGCTCGACCTTGACCGGGTCCTCTTCGGCGGTCCACCGCCACCGGCGCACCAGCCGACCGAAATGGGTGTCGACGGTGATCCCCGGAATATCGAAGGCGTTGCCGAGGATGACGTTGGCGGTCTTGCGGCCGACGCCAGGCAGCGTCACCAGTTCCTCGATGGTGTTGGGGACGTTGCCGTCGAAGCGCTCGACCAACTCCTGGCCGAGCCGCATCAGCGAGGTGGTCTTGTTGCGATAGAAACCCGTCGGCCGGATGAGCTCTTCGAGTTCGGTGCGGTCGGCCTGCGCGTAGTCGAGTGCGGTGCGGTAGCGCTTGAACAGCGCGGGCGTGGTGAGGTTGACGCGTTTGTCGGTGCTTTGCGCCGACAAAATGGTCGCGACCGTCAGTTCCAGCGGATTGGTGAAGTCCAATTCGCAGTAAACATGCGGAAACGCTTGTGCCAGTGTGCGATTCATCCGGCGGGCCCGGCGGACAAGACCGACGCGCGTCTCGTTGTCCCACTTGCGCGCCGACGCACGCCGAGGCGCCTTGGCAGGGGTGGTCTTATCGGCTGAAGTCTGGCCAACGGTCACGAATGTCAGCCTACGCAGCGGGTACGACGCGCCCGGCGGATACCGGTGCGGACCGGTTACATTTCGTGATCCCGCTGAGACCTTGGCAGTGTTTACTTCACCCTTGTGTCTTGGTTGCTCGCTGCGTCTATTCCGGCGTTGCTGATGCTGGCAACATTCGGGCTGCAGCGGCTCGAATCGAATCTCGAAAACGACACCGTGTCGGCCGCCGACGTAGCCGAGTTTCTCGACCAAGCCGAGGCTGATGACGTCAACACGCTGGCGCGGGAAGGCATGGGTAGCGCGCTCGACGGCCTGCATAAGCGATTGGGCGAACAGGATTGGATACCGGCCACTGCGCCAGCCGCTCGCGAGATGTCAAGTTTGCCAAATCGGCTGGTCATGCATCATCGAGCCAATCCTGAATTTCAGCCGACCCGACATGCCAATCGTGTGTAGCGTGGGCTAGTCGCGGCGGGCCGTACCTCTAGACTGATCTCGCTAACCAGTAAGAGGTCGGCTGGCGCATGTCATATCACCCAACAGCTTAAGAGGGGCAACGTGGACGAGATCCTGGCGAGGGCCGGAATCTTCCAGGGGGTCGAACCCAGCGCCGTATCCGCGCTGACCAAGCAATTACAGCCCGTCGACTTCCCGCGCGGACACACGGTGTTCGCCGAGGGAGAGCCCGGCGATCGGCTGTTCATCATCATTTCGGGAAAGGTCAAGATCGGCCGCCGTTCGCCCGACGGTCGCGAGAATCTGCTCACGATCATGGGTCCATCGGACATGTTCGGCGAGCTCTCGATCTTCGACCCGGGGCCGCGGACGTCGAGCGCGACAACCATCACCGAGGTACGCGCGGTGTCGATGGACCGCGACGCGCTGCGTGCGTGGATCGCCGATCGGCCCGAGATCGCCGAGCAATTGCTGCGAGTCCTGGCCCGCCGGCTTCGTCGCACCAACAACAACCTGGCCGATCTGATCTTCACCGACGTCCCCGGGCGCGTTGCCAAGCAACTGCTGCAGTTGGCGCAGCGGTTCGGCACGCAGGAGGGCGGCGCGCTGCGCGTGACGCACGATCTGACGCAGGAAGAGATCGCGCAGTTGGTCGGCGCGTCCCGCGAGACGGTCAACAAGGCGCTCGCCGATTTCGCCCACCGCGGCTGGATTCGCTTGGAGGGCAAGAGCGTGTTGATTTCCGACTCCGAACGGCTGGCCCGCCGCGCCCGCTAGCTCCTTGCGATTTCGGCGCGCTTACCGTCGCTGAGAGTGGATTAGCGCGCCGAAATCACTCAGGCGCGTAGGTAGTCCAGTTGTGCTTGGACGCTCCATTCGGCTGCGTCCCATAGCTTTTCGTCGACGTCGGTGTAGACGTGCTCGACGATCTGGCGCGCCGTGGCGTCGTCGCCGAGTGCACGCAACGCGTCGCGCACCTGGTCCAGCCGCTCCTCGCGGTGCGTCAGGTACATGGCGCTGACGGCTTCGAGGTCGTCGAGGTCGGGCCCATGGCCGGGCAGCACGGTGCGATGGCCAAGGCCGTGCAGCCGGCGCAGCGACTCCAGGTAGTCGCCGAGGCTGCCGTCTTCGTTGTCGATGACGGTGGTGCCGCGGCCCAGCACCGTGTCCGCGGTCAGCACCGCATCGTCGAGCAGGAACGACACCGAGTCGGCGGTATGCCCCGGCGTCGCCATCACCGTGATGCGCAGCCCCGCCGCGTCGATGACCTCACCCTCGACCAACGGCCCACCGAGGCCGCGCAGGAAGCCGCTGCCAACGGAGCGGACCACCGCGCCGGTGCGGTCGACGATCTTGTCGATGGCCCCGGTGTGGTCTTCGTGTTTGTGGCTGATCAGCACCAGCGGGATCTTGCCGAGCTCGGCGATCTTCGCGATGTGCTCATCGTCGTCGGGCCCCGGGTCGACGACCACCATCTCGTCGCTACCCGGTCCGCGCAAGACCCAGGTGTTGGTGCCATCCAGCGTCATCAGGCCCGGGTTGTTGCACAGCAGCACCGACGCGGTGTCGGTGACCGGCCTGAGCAGCCCATAAGCGGGGTGCTCGAGCGTCATCCAACCTCTGCCTGACCGTCGCTCACGCGACCTCGACGATGATCTCGACCTCCACCGGCGCGTCGAGTGGCAGCTCCGACACCCCCACCGCTGAGCGGGCATGGGCACCCGCATCGCCGAACACCTCACCGAGCAGCTGCGAAGCCCCGTTGATGACGCCTGGCTGACCGTGGAATCCCGGCGCGGACGCGACGAAGCCGACGACCTTGACGACGCGCGTGACGCTGTCGATGCCGACCAGCGAATGCACGGCCGCCAACGCGTTGAGCGCGCACGTGCGCGCCAGCGCCTTACCGTCCTCCGGCGTCACCTCCGCGCCGACCTTGCCGGTCTGCGGCAGCTTTCCGCCCTGCAGCGGCAGTTGGCCGGCGGTGTAGACGATGTTGCCGGTGCGCACCGCGGGCACGTATGCGGCCAGCGGCGGGACCAGGTCGGGCAGCTCGATGCCAAGCTCGGCGAGCCGTTTTGATGCGCTCATTTCGGACGTTTCAGATATGCGACGTGCTGCTCGCCCGTCGGACCCGGCAGCACCGACACCAGTTCCCAACCATCCTCACCCCACTGGTCGAGGATCTGCTTCGTCGCGTGCGTCAGCAGCGGGACGGTGGCGTATTCCCAACGGGTCGGTTCGCTCATGTGGCTGAGCTTATCGGTCACCGATTTCCTCCCAGCTAGCATGCAGGTGTGGCTACCTCAGCGAACAGCGGTAGACCGGTCGGCTGGCCGTCTCGCCTGACAAAGGCGCGGCTGCACTTCGTCACCGGCAAGGGCGGCACCGGCAAGTCGACGATCGCGGCCTCACTGGCGTTGGCTCTGGCGGCAGGCGGACGCAACGTGCTGGTGGTGGAAGTCGAAGGGCGCCAAGGCATTGCACAGCTGTTCGACGTGCCACCGCTGCCGTACGCGGAGGTGAAGATCGCCACTGCCGACGGCGGCGGCACCGTGAACGCGCTCGCGATCGACACCGAGGCGGCCTTCCTCGAATATCTCGACATGTTCTACAACCTCGGCCTTGCAGGGCGCGCGATGCGCCGGATCGGGGCCGTCGAGTTCGCGACGACGATCGCGCCGGGCCTGCGCGACGTGCTGCTCACCGGCAAGATCCGCGAGATCGTCACCCGCGCCGAGAAGGGCAAGCAACCCGTCTACGACGCCATCGTCGTTGACTCCCCACCGACCGGCCGCATCGCCCGATTCCTCGACGTCACCAAGGCGGTGTCGGATCTCGCGAAGGGCGGACCGGTGCACTCGCAGGCCGAGAGCGTGGTCAAGGTGCTGCACTCGGACCTCACCGCGATCCACCTGGTCACCCTGCTGGAGGCGCTGCCCATCCAGGAGACCATCGAGGCCATCGAGGAACTGCGGGAACTGGAACTGCCGATCGGCAGCGTGATCGTCAACCGCAACATCCCCGCCTATCTGCCCGCCGATGACCTCGCTAAGGCCGCCGAGGGCGACATTGATGCCGACGCGGTTCGCACCGGACTGGAAAGTGTCGGAATCACGTTGTCCGACAATGAGTTTGCCGGCTTGTTGACCGAGACCATCCAGCACGCGACGCGCATCACGGCGCGTGCCGAAAGCGCCGAGCAACTCGACGCGCTCGACGTCGCGCGGTTGGAGTTGCCGCAGATCGCCGACGGGGTCGACCTCGGCAGCCTCTACGAACTGGCCGAAGCGCTTGCCCACCAGGGCGTTCGATGAGCTTGCGAATCGGACCGACCAGGAGAAGTCGATGAGCACCACACCGCCGGCCCTCGATATGGGCTCGATCCTGACCGACACCTCCAACCGCGTCGTGGTGTGCTGTGGCGCTGGCGGCGTCGGCAAGACCACCACCGCGGCCGCAATGGCGTTGCGGGCAGCCGAATACGGCCGCACCGTCGTCGTGCTGACCATCGACCCGGCCAAGCGTCTGGCCCAGGCACTTGGCATCAAGGATCTCGGCAACACCCCGCAGCGGGTACCGCTTGCCCCCGAGGTGCCCGGCGAGTTGCACGCGATGATGCTCGACATGCGCCGGACGTTCGACGAAATGGTGATCCAGTACTCCGGACGCGACCGCGCACAGGAGATTCTGGACAACCAGTTCTATCAGACGGTGGCCACTTCGCTTGCGGGCACGCAGGAGTACATGGCGATGGAGAAGCTGGGTCAGCTTCTCGCCCAAGACAAGTGGGACCTCGTCGTCGTCGATACCCCGCCGTCGCGTAACGCCCTGGACTTCCTGGACGCCCCAAAACGGCTGGGCGGCTTCATGGATAGCCGACTCTGGAAGCTGCTGCTCGGCCCGGGGCGCGGCATCGGCAAGCTGGTGACGGGCGCAATGGGGCTTGCCATGCGTGCCTTGTCCACCGTGCTGGGGTCGCAAATGCTTTCCGACGCAGCGTCTTTCGTGCAGTCGCTGGACGCGACGTTTGGCGGCTTCCGAGAGAAGGCCGACCGCACCTACGAGCTTCTCAAGCGACGCGGCACGCAATTCGTCGTGGTGTCGGCCGCCGAGCCCGATGCGCTGAGGGAGGCGTCGTTCTTCATCGATCGGCTCTCGCAGGAACACATGCCGCTGGCCGGGTTGATTCTCAACCGCACCCACCCGACGTTGACCGAACTGCACGCCGACAAGGCCGAGGAAGCCGCAGACGAACTGGATAAGAAGGACCCCGACTCGTTGGCGGCCGCGGTGCTGCACATTCACGCCGACCGGGCGATGACCGCCAAGCGGGAAATCCGGTTGCTGTCGCGCTTCACCGGCGCCAACCCGCACGTGGCGATAGTGGGCGTGCCGTCGCTGCCGTTCGATGTGTCGGACCTGGAGGCACTGAGGGCCATCGCCGATCAGATCACCGGCGAGACGAAAGCGGTTACTGAAACGGCTTAAACCGCGCTGCGGTGCTTGCGTTGTGCTGCGAAGAAGTCAGCCCAGGAAACGACCTCGGGGTGCTGCTTGAGCAGGGCACGGCGCTGGCGTTCGGTCATGCCGCCCCAGACACCGAATTCGACGCGGTTATCGAGTGCATCGGCGCCGCATTCGAGGATCACCGGGCAGTGGCGGCAGATGACGGCGGCCTTGCGCTGTGCGGCACCGCGGACGAAGAGCTCATCGGGATCGGCTTGCCGGCATCGAGCCTGGGATACCCAGGCGATACGGGCTTCGGCCTCCGCGCCGTGGACAATGGCGTGTGCTGACATGTTCGGGGTTGTCCTCCGCGCGGCGGGCCTCGTTGCTGACACCAGCGTTCCCTTCGTTCCATGCCGCCGAGCTAGCACAGCGACGGCGTAGTCCTCCGGTGTAGAACGCTGATGCGATCTACGCCACATTGCGAGGGTCGAGTGTGACCTGCATCGCACTGTTAGCTCAACTTAGGTGGTCAGGGGCGTTCTTGGCAACAGTCTGGGAAGCACTTTTTTGGGACGACCGTGCCGTCAGACTGCAAAATTGACGCAACGGCAGGTCGGCGCGGCCAGCCAACCCGGCAATCGACCGACATGAACTGCCATTTTGTGCCCTGAAGGCCCTAGTTACTCTGTACGCATGCCGGAGCAGCCACCGACCCGACCACCGGCCGTGCCCGTCGCGGTTACGGTCATCAAGCTCGCCTGGTGCTGTCTTCTGGCCAGCGTGGTCGTTGCCGGGCTGATGTTTCCCGTCGTCGGCGGGTTCGGATTGCTGTCCAATCGCGCCTCCGACGTAGTGGCCAACGGCTCCGCCGCGCTCGTCGAGGGTGAGGTGCCGCAGGTGTCGACCATGGTCGACGCCAAAGGCAACGTCATCGCGTGGCTTTACTCGCAGCGCCGGTTCGAGGTGCCAAGCGACCAGATCGCCAACACGATGAAGCTCGCGATCGTCTCGATCGAGGACAAGCGGTTCGCCGAACACAACGGCGTGGACTGGCAGGGCACGCTCACCGGCCTGTCTGGCTACCTGACCGGAAACCTCGACACCCGCGGCGGGTCGACGCTGGAACAGCAGTATGTGAAGAACTACCAGCTGCTGGTGATCGCGCAGACCGACGCCGAGAAGCGGGCCGCCATCGAGACCACACCAGCCCGCAAGCTGCGTGAGATCCGGATGGCGCTGACCCTGGACAAGACGTTCACCAAGCCGGAGATCCTGACCCGCTACCTCAACCTGGTGTCGTTCGGCAACGGCTCGTACGGCATCCAGGATGCGGCGCAGACGTACTTCGGGGTCAACGCCTCCGAGCTGAACTGGCAGCAGGCCGCGCTGCTGGCAGGCATGGTGCAGTCGACGAGCACGCTGAACCCGTACACCAACCCCGACGGTGCCCTGGCGCGTCGAAATCTGGTGCTGGACACCATGATTGACAACCTTCCCGAACACGCCGACGAGCTGCGCGCGGCCAAGGCGCAGCCGCTGGGCATTCTGCCGCAGCCCAACGAGCTGCCTCGAGGCTGCATCGCCGCAGGCGATCGCGCGTTCTTCTGCGACTACGTGCTCGAGTACCTCGCCCGCGCCGGCATCAGCAAGGAGCAGGTCGCCAAGGGCGGCTACCTGATCAAGACGACGCTTGATCCCGACGTTCAGATCCCGGTGAAGTCGGCGATCGACAGTATCGCCGCGCCCGATCTCGACGGTGTGGCGAGCGTGATGAGCGTGATCAAGCCGGGCAAAGAGTCGCATCCGGTGCTGGCGATGGCCAGCAATCGCACCTACGGCCTGAACACCGACATCGGCGAAACCATGCAGCCGCAACCGTTTTCACTCGTCGGTGACGGCGCGGGCTCGGTGTTCAAGATCTTCACGACGGCGGCCGCGCTCGACATGGGCATGGGCATCAATGCGCAGCTCGACGCGCCGGCCCGGTTCGAGGCCAAGGGTCTTGGCAGCGGTGGCGCCAAGGGGTGCCCGGCGGCCACCTGGTGCGTGCTGAACGCAGGCAATTACAAGGGCCAGATGAGCGTCACCGACGCGTTGGCCACGTCGCCGAACACCGCGTTCGCGAAACTGATCTCGCAGGTCGGCGTGCAGCGCACCGTCGACATGGCCGTCAAGCTGGGGCTGCGGTCCTACGCGCTGCCGGGCACGGCCCGCGACTACGACCCGCAGAGCAACGAGAGCCTGGCCGACTTCGTCAAGCGACAGAACCTCGGCTCGTTCACCCTCGGCCCGATCGAGGTCAACCCGCTCGAGCTGTCCAACGTCGCGGCGACGCTGGCGTCCGGTGGCACCTGGTGCCCGCCCAACCCGATTGAAAAGGTCATCGACCGCACCGGCAAGGACGTCGCCGTCACCACCGAGACCTGTGAGCAGGTGGTGCCTGAGGGCCTGGCCAACACGCTGGCCAACGCGATGAGCAAGGACGATCAGAGCCCGGGCACCGCCGCGGGCTCGGCCGGTTCGGTGGGTTGGGATCTGCCGATGTCGGGCAAGACCGGAACGACCGAGGCTCACCGCTCGTCGGCCTTCGTCGGGTTCACGCCCTACTACGCCGCCGCGAACTACATCTACGACGACTCGACCACGCCGGGCGATCTGTGCTCGTTCCCGTTGCGGCAATGCGGTTCGGGAAACCTGTTCGGCGGCAACGAGCCTGCGCGCACTTGGTTCACCGCGATGAAGCCGATCGCCACCAACTACGGGCCGGTCGCGTTGCCGCCCACCGACCCGCGCTATGTCGACGGCGCGCCAGGCTCGAAGGTGCCCAGCGTGGCAGGCATGAACCAGGACACCGCGCGCATGCGGCTGAAAGAGGCGGGCTTCCAGGTTGCCGACCAGGCCACGCCGGTCAACAGCACCGCGCCGTACGGAGCGGTGGTCGGCACGTCGCCGACCGGGCAGACGGTGCCCGGTTCGATCATCACGATCCAGATTTCCAACGGCATCCCGCCGCCACCGCCTCCGCCGCCGCCCGGCGCGATTCCCGGCCTACCTGGCATGCCGCCGGAAATCGGCTCGACCGTCGTCGAGATTCCGGGTCTGCCGCCGATCACCGTTCCGGTGCTCGGGCCACCGCCGCCGGCGCCGCCCCCACCGTGATCAGGCTGTGGAATTGACCACGCGCAGCGGGTGTGAAGTCGGTGCCTGCCAGTAACTGGCAGTAGGCTCTCTGCATGCCCGCCCGTTCGTCGATCCTGAAGAACACTGCAGCCGTGACCGTCGGTTCGGTCGTAGCAGGGATCGGTTATGCGTCGCTGATCGAGCGCAACGCGTTCGTGGTGCGCGAGGTGACCATGCCGGTGCTGTCGCCCGGGTCGTCACCGCTGAAGGTGCTGCACATCAGCGATATCCACATGCGGCCGAAGCAGCGGCGCAAGCAGGCCTGGCTGCGTGACCTGGCCCGCTGGGAGCCCGATCTGGTCGTCAACACCGGCGACAACCTGGCGCACCCGAAGGCGGTGCCCGGCGTCGTTCAGGCGATGGGCGATCTGCTGGCCGCTCCGGGTGTCTTCGTGTTCGGCAGCAACGACTACTTCGGGCCGCGGCCGAAGAACCCGGCGAACTACCTGACCAAGCCCGGCCACCGCATCCACGGCGAACCGTTGCCCTGGCAGGACCTGCGGGCGGCGTTCACCGAGCGCGGCTGGCTGGACATGACGCACACCAAGCGCGAGCTAGAGGTGGCCGGTCTGCGGATCGCGGTGGCCGGCGTCGATGATCCGCATCTGTCGCGGGATCGCTACGACACCATCGCGGGTCCGGCGAGCCCGGCCGCGAACCTGACGCTGGGGCTGACGCACTCCCCCGAGCCGCGGGTGCTTGACCGCTTCGCCGCCGACGGCTACCAGCTGGTGATGGCAGGCCACACCCACGGCGGCCAGCTGTGTCTTCCGTTCTACGGCGCCATCGTCACCAACTGCGACCTCGACAGGTCGCGCGCGAAGGGCGCGTCGCGGTGGGGTGCGCACACGCAGCTGCACGTCTCGGCGGGTATCGGCACGTCGCCTTACTATCCGGTGCGGTTCTGCTGCAGGCCGGAGGCGACGCTGCTGACGTTGGTGGCTGCGCCCATCGGCGGGCGTGATGCGGGAACACGGGCGGAGTCCCACCCGAGCGTTTCGGTGCAGTGACCGAAAAGGGCGCGACGGCTGTTCGGAGCCAGCCGCGCTCATGGGTGGATAACGCGGTTCGGCTGATCGAGGCCGACGCCCGGCGCAGCGCCGACACCCATCTGCTGCGGTACCCATTGCCCGCGGCGTGGTGCGACGGCTGCGACATTCAGCTGTACCTGAAGGACGAGACCACCCACATCACCGGCAGCCTCAAGCACCGGCTGGCGCGGTCGTTGTTCCTCTACGGGCTGTGCAACGGCTGGATCGGTGAGGGCACCACGGTCATCGAGGCGTCGTCGGGGTCGACGGCCGTTTCGGAGGCCTACTTCGCGGCGCTGCTGGGCCTGCCGTTCATCGCGGTGATGACGTCATCGACGAGTGCCACCAAGATCGCGTTGATCGAATCTCAAGGCGGCCGTTGCCATTTCGTCGCCGAGGCGTCGCAGGTGTACGCGGAGGCCGAACGCCTGGCCTCCGAAACCGGCGGTCACTACCTCGACCAGTTCACCAACGCCGAGCGCGCGACCGACTGGCGCGGCAACAACAACATCGCCGAGTCGATCTTCGAGCAGATGCGGGACGAGACGCATCCGATTCCGGAGTGGGTCGTTGTCGGTGCGGGCACGGGCGGCACCAGCGCCACCATCGGCCGCTACATCCGCTACCGGCGCTACGCGACGCGGTTGTGCGTGGTGGATCCGGAGAACTCCGCGTTCTTCCCGTCCTATGCGCAAGGCCGCCGCGACGTCGTCACCGGTATGTCGTCGCGGATCGAGGGCATCGGCCGACCAAGGGTAGAGCCGTCGTTTCTGCCCGAGGTGGTGGACCGGATGGTGGCGGTGCCAGACGCCGCATCGGTCGCGGCGGCACACCACGTCAGTAAAGTGCTGGGCCGTCGGGTGGGCCCATCAACGGGGACGAATCTTTGGGGGGCGTTCGGCCTGCTGGCCGAGATGATCGCGGAAGGGCGCAGTGGCTCGGTGGTGACCCTGCTCGCCGACAGCGGCGACCGCTACGCGGACACCTACTTCTGCGACGAGTGGCTGACCAGCCAGGGGCTCGATCCCTCGGCCTCGGCCGAGGTGCTGGTGGAATTCGAGCGGTCGGGCCGCTGGCCGTGATCGTCGGATCCGCCGGTGAGTGGCCCATCGGAGGTCAGAAACAGCCACAATGCGGCGAGCGCGAAGAATCCCAGGTAGATGGAAGCTCCAAGCCCAGTCATTTCGTGCCTCGATTCTGGAGTTACTGCCGTCAGTGTGCATAACGCCACCGACAAGTGACTTCCATCCCGCGGCGTGTCGTGATTCTGGCTAACGCCGATTTCTGTTCGCGGTTGTTGCCGGAGCTAAATCGCGACCCCGGTGCAGAAAACGGCCCAAAGCCGTTTGGCTTCACCGACCGCCGGTGCGATACGCTGTCGTGGCTTCACGCGGGGTGTGGCGCAGCTTGGTAGCGCGCTTCGTTCGGGACGAAGAGGTCGTGGGTTCGAATCCCGCCACCCCGACTGTGTGATCTGCTCGGCGTGATGCGCTCACGCTGAACCGGCCCGGCCGCCGAGTTCTTGGAACACTCAAAGAACTGGCTGCCAATATCGGCGGTCATGGACTCAACCCGTTCGGGATTCCGCCGGGCCGCCGCCACCTCGTGGGCGCTGGCAGGCATCGGCATCGCCGGTGTGGCCGGCGCATCCGCCCTTGCCTACGCCGACACGGTGAAGCCGGCGCCTGCCGAACCGCCAGCCGACGTCGTCGAGCAAGCGCCAACCGTAGTCGCACCCAGTTCGGTGCCAGACGTTCCGCCAGGACCGCCTGTCGCCCCGCCCCCGCCACCCCCGACAGCGACGCCGGAAACGACGGTCGAGCAGGCGCCGACTCGCACATACACACCCCAGCCGACGTATGCCCCCGAGACGACCGTCGAGCAGGCTCCCGCCACGCGCCAGGCTCCAGCCCCGACGACACCGCGCAGCACCTCAACCCGGCGAGCACTCACTCCCACGACGGTGAGGGCGCCGAACTTCTCACCCCAGATCTCGCGGTCCCGCGGGTCATGACGACCGTCATCGAACACACCGCGTCCGCCGAATGGCAGCGGTGGAGCACCGAGATGCAGATCGTCGTCACCGATCCCGAAGCTCTGGACGTCGCACGCCGCGAAGTCGACAACGAACTCGACGCCATCGATGCCGCCGCGTCGCGATTTCGCCCCGACTCCGAAATCAACTCTTTTGCAACATCTTCCGGTCGGCCGATGGCGGTCAGTGAGGTGCTCGCGGACCTACTCGACGCCGCGCTTGCCGCGGCGCGCCTGACCGACGGTGACGTCGACCCCACGATCGGCGCCGCGTTGGTGGCACTGGGCTATGACCGCGATTTCGGTGCAGTCACCGGTTCGCCGACGCTCGCCGGTTCGATGACCATTCCTGCCTCGTGGTCGATGATCACACTGCAGGGCCGCCGCGTCACCGTTCCGCCGGGAGTCATGCTGGACCTCGGAGCGACGGCCAAGGCGGTCGCCGCCGATAGATGTTCGCGCCGTGTACATTTCGTCACCGGCTGTGGAGCGCTGATCAATCTCGGCGGTGACATCGCCACTGCGGGACCGGCACCAGACGGCGGCTGGCAGATACTGGTCCAAGACGCCGACGCCGACCCTGCGAGTTCGATAGCCCTGCCTGCCGGCTCTGCGCTGGCCACCTCGAGCACGGTGCGGCGACAGTGGCGCATCGGCGAACACCTCGTCCACCACATCCTCGATCCGCGGACGGGCCGGTCAGCAGATCCGGTGTGGCGCACCGTCAGCGTTGCGGCACAAACCTGCTTCGCGGCCAACACCGTCAGTACGGCTGCGATCGTTCGCGGCTGGGCAGCACTGAAATGGATTGCAGCCCTTGGCATGCCCGCACGACTCGTGGACGAGAACATGGAGGTTCACACCGTCGGAGGCTGGCCATGACCGACGAAGCACTGTGGGCCGTCGGTCGTGGCACCGGCATCACAGCCCTTGCGTTCCTGACCATCTCGGTGGCATTGGGCATCGCAACTCGCTCGGGCCGCCCGCTGCAGGCGCTACCCAGATTCGCCGTCGCCGATGTACACCGTTTCGCCGCCCTTGCCGCAACTCTTCTTGTCGCGCTGCACATCACGCTGCTCTTCTTAGATCCCTACGCACAGCTGCGGTTGGTCGACTTCGTCGTACCCTTCCTCGGCGCGTACCGACCGCTGTGGCAAGGCTTGGGGACGCTCGCCGTCGACCTGCTCGTCGTGATCATCATCAGCAGCTTGCTGCGGCAGCGCCTCGGCCTACGGGCTTTCCGCGTCGTCCACTGGCTGACCTATGCGTTGTGGCCGGTCGCGTTGGCGCACGCGCTGGGAAACGGAACAGATGCCTACCGCGGGTGGTTTCTGGCGTTCGCCGGCTGCTGCGCACTGACGGTCGCCGCCGCACTCGTGTGGCGGCTGCGGCCCAACTTCGCCGAGTACGCCGACGCGCGACTATCGGGGCGCGCATGACGACGAATCACGTTGCGCCGCCGCACATGCCGCGCCTTCTCGCCGCGCAGGGACCGGCACTGGCAGCACATCGACTGCGGTTCGGCGACTGCCCCAAAGTCAATGCACCCGAATTGATTTCGTTGCTCGACGCGGCCGGGCTGTCTGGCAGGGGCGGTGCGGGTTTCCCCACGGGTCGCAAGATCGCCGCAGTCTCCGGCCGCGATCCGGTAGTCGTAGGCAACGGTGCCGAGGGCGAACCGCTGAGCCGTAAGGATGCAGTGCTTCTGACCACCGCGCCCCACCTGGTGCTCGACGGGCTCGAACTGGCGGCCGGTGCCGTGGACGCCGACAAGGTCTACCTGTACGTGCCGACTCACCTGGTACCCGACGTGACTCGCGCGCTGGACGAGCGACGGGCCAGTGGTCTCGACCGGTTCAAGGTGACGGTGGTCGAGGCGCCGAACACGTTCGTCGCGGGCGAAGAGTCGGCACTGATACGGCGAATCGAGGGAGGTCCGGCGCTACCGCGGGACCGCACAGTGGTCACGGCTATATCCGGGGTGCGGGGACGGCCCACCTTGGTCAACAACGTTGAAACACTGGCACATATCGCGTTGATCGCCCGATTCGGACCGCACTGGTTTCGGTCTGTCGGCGGCGGCAACAACCCCGGCAGCATGCTGGTCACGCTCTCGGACGCCACGGCCAAACAGAATGTCGTGGAAGTTCCGGCCGGCACGCCGGTGGCCGACCTGATCCCACGCCCCGAGGTCGTGCGCGCTGCGCTGCTCGGCGGCTATCACGGCACGTGGGTGCGGGCAAGTGCCCTTGACGGGACCGGGGTGTCGGGGGTCGGCATCGTGCACACGCTGCGGATCGACGAATGCGGCCTCGCGCGGACCGCCGAGATCGCCGATTACCTTGCCGCTCAAAGCGCACGCCAATGCGGACCGTGCACAACCGGTCTTCCCCGGTTGGCTGAACTGCTCGGCAAGCTTGCCTACGAACGTGCCCAGAACACTGATGTGAGGGAGATACGCAGGTTGGTCGGTCTGGTTGAGGGTCGGGGCGCGTGCAGGCATCCTGACGGAACCGCGCGAATGATTCGCAGTGCCCTCGAGACATTCTCCGCAGACATCGAACGTCACCGGCATCGCAGCTGCGAAGCCGCCGAGGTGTCGGCGGTATGAAGTCGACGAAGAAGCCGACGCAGCGACTGCACGTCGACTGGACGCGGTGCGACGGACGTGGGTTGTGTGTGGAACTCCTGCCGGATGTCCTCCGCCGCGACCCATGGGGCTACCCGCTGGCCCGCGACGGGTCGCGCGAACCTGCCGTTCCAGTGCAGGCGTTGCGTAACGCCCGCGCCGCAGTCGGACGCTGCCCGCGACTTGCGCTTTCCCTGTTGGCAACCACCCCGGAGACCCGTGGGCGGCATTCCGCGCCATGACGACCGCGCAGCGTGGCACGCTCGCAACGTGGCCACGCCAACCTCCGGGCCCGCTCTGTTGCTGGTGGAGGACGACCGCGCGCTGAGCGCGATGCTTGCCGAACTGTTCGCCGAGCAGGGCTACCGGGTTGACACGGCCTACGACGGTCAGCAGGGCCTGCACCGTGGGCTGACCGGTGCCTACGACGCGATGGTCGTGGATCGCGGCTTGCCGGTGATGGACGGAGCCGAGCTGATCGTGCTGCTGCGATCTCGCGGGATCGTCACACCGGCCCTGTTGCTCACCGCCCGCGGCGCGGTGGCCGACCGTGTCGAGGGCCTTGACTCGGGTGCACAGGATTATCTGGTGAAGCCGTTCGAGATCCCGGAACTGATGGCCAGAGTCCGGGCGCTTTTGCGGCGAACGGACACCGCATCCGCGACTGTCTGCGCGGGCGGCCTGCGGCTGGACCGGCTGACACGACGCGTATCAGGAGCCACCCCGGCTGGTGTGGATGTGGAGTTGTCCGAGCGCGAGGCATCGCTGCTGGCGATGTTGATGACGGCACCCAAGCGCGTGTTCAGCCGTGGGCAGCTGCTCGATTCGGTATTCGACGGCGCCGAGACGCCGGGTGCCGTCGATTCGTACGTGCACTATTTGAGGCGCAAACTCGGCAAGAACGTAGTCCGCACCGTCCATCGCACTGGTTACCGGTTCGGTCTCGAGTGAGCACGCAGCGCCACCCCGACCACCGACCGGAACCGCCGGCGCCGGTAAGCGATCTGACCGTGGTGCAACGAGCAGGCCGCATCGCCGCCGTCCAAGCCTCGCTGGCACTTGCAGTGGTGCTGCTCGTGGTCGGGGCCGTCGTGTTCATCGTTGACGTTCGCGTGCAGAACCGACAGATCAGCAGCCAGTTGCACACGGTTGCCGCGACTGCCGACGACGTCAACGATCCGCCGCCCGGCATGGAACTGGTACTGCGCGAAAACAACGGCAAAGTTTCGACGAGTGACGGTGGCCAGCCCGGGGTCGCATTGCTCACCGGCCCAACGGGTTTCACCGATATCCGGGTCGGCGGTTCCGAGCTTCGCGCCCTTGTGATGGATCGGCCGGAAGGCAGGGTCGTCGCACTTCTCGATCTGGGGCCGTATCACGCCGGCCGGAATCGACTGCTGCTTTCGCTCGGATTCGCCGAATTGGCAGGCATTTTGGCCTCAGTCGCCGTCGTCGTGCTTCTCACCAGGCGATCGGTGCGGCCGCTGGCTCAGGCACTCGCGCTGCAACGCCGTTTCGTGGCCGACGCGTCTCACGAATTGCGGGCACCGCTGACCGTACTTCACACGCGCGCACAGATGCTCGCGGGTCGTGTCAGCGAAGGCGATCTCCCTGCGCTCCAGAAGGACGCGAACGCGCTTGTCACCGACACCCGGGTACTCGGAAACATCGTCGACGACCTTCTCGCCTCGGCCACGATGATGGCCGGCACCCCACCCCGCGAGGTTGTCAGCCTGTCGGCGGTGGCCCGGGCGGTCTGTGCCAGCATGGCCGATCATGCCGAATCCCTCGGTGTGACAATCCATTTAGAGCCCACCGGGTCGGCCGATGACAACTTCGATGTGATGGGGTCAGCACCCGCGCTTCGACGAGCTCTGACGTCCCTCATCGACAACTCGTTGGCCCATCAACACCAGGGCGGGACCATCGACGTACGGCTGTCGCGTCCCAACAAGCACGTCAGCGTCGCGGTGGCCGACGACGGGGTTGGCATCGATCCTCAAGCGCTGCCGACGTTGTTCACCCGGTTCTCGCACGGTGCAAGCCACACCGGAACCTCGCGCCGCGAGCCCTACGGCATCGGGCTGGCGCTGGTCCGCGAGATCGCCCAGGCCCACGGCGGCGACATCGCGGTGATCTCGACACCCGGACAGGGAGCCACCTTCACGCTCACCGTGCCCGCCGCCGACTGCGACCGCGACTAGGCGTAGATGCCGATGCTGCGCCTGGGCTTCGACGGGACCTTGGTCAGCACCATCACTGAGCTCATCTCGACGAGCCCGACGACCAACAGCGGCCAGATGGCGCCTGCGCCCAGGCTGACGACCACCATCAACGGCTGATCCGGGCGTGCCCTGCGATCGGCGAGTCGGGTGCCGGCTGCGTACGCCGCAACACTCACCGGCAGCCACCCGATGAGATAGATGGCTATCAGTGTGCCAACCATGGCGTTACCCCCCTGCGGCTCGACAGCGTTGGGAGCCGACTTCCCCACCAACTCTAGAACTAAACAAACCGCCACGACATTAGGCTCGCGATCATGACAACGGATTTGCGGTACGAGCGGTGGTTCCTGCCTATTTCCGTACCTTTTGGTCTGGGGCCCAAGCAGAGCGAAGTGCGGGTGGCAGACCGTTCCCTGTACGTGCGTTTCGGCTGGGGGTTTCGCGCAGAAATCCCGCTGACCTCGATAAAGGCGGCCAAGCCAAACACCGACAAGGTGTACGCGTGGGGCGCCCACGGGTTTCGCGGCCGGTGGCTGGTGAACGGCTCTTCCAAGGGCATCGTGCAGTTGACCATCGACCCGCCGGCCCGCGCGTACGTGATCGGTGTGCCGATCACAGTTCGCACGCTGGATATCAGTGTCACCGACCCGCAAGCGCTCATCGCGGAGTGCGCTCCGGAGTAGTTTGACTGCCCGTTTGGTGGGGAATTACCTGCGGCGTGACTTTGCCGTCGACATCAGTCGAACCCAAACTGCCCCGCGCCGTCGGCCCCCTCTCATCGGCGATCATCGACACACTTGCCCGCGGCAGGCCGGCGCTGCACGCCCGTCCGATCGACGTTCCACTCTGTGAGGCCGACCCCTACGGTCTCGATCTGCAGCTGGCCCTCTACGTCTGCTACGAACTGCACTATCGCGGCTTCGACGGCGTCAACCCGCGCTGGGAATGGAATCCTGGGCTGCTGCACGTGCGCGGCCGTCTCGAGGAGGCGTTCTTGAGCGCGGTCCGACAGGACGTCGGCGAGATCGCCGAAGACGAAACCGCGGCCGACGCGATGGACGCGTTGTCGCTCGAACCGGTCGACGGTGAGGGTCCGTCGTATTACCTGCGCGACAGCGGCACCTGGGACCAGATGCGGGAGTACTTCGTACATCGCTCGCTGTATCACCTCAAGGAAGCCGACCCGCACGCCTTCGCAATACCTCGCTTGATCGGACAGGCCAAGGCATCGTTCGTCGCTGTTGAGTTCGACGAATACGGCGGTGGCCGTGGACCTTTGGTGCATCAACAGCTTTTCGCCGACCTGTTGGACGCCGCAGGCCTCGACTCGACATACCTGGCTTATCTCGATGATGTGCCTGCCGACGCGCTGGCGTCGGTCAACCTGATGTCGCTGTTCGGTCTGCACCGCGAACTGCGCGGCGCCGCCGTCGGGCACTTCGCATCGACGGAGATCACGTCGTCACCCGGGTCTCGCCGACTGGTCGACGCGCTGGAGCGGATGGGCGCACCAGAGCCGTGCATCAGTTTCTACCGCGAACACATCGTCGCCGACGCGGTGCACGAACAGGTGGTCCGCACCGATGTCGTCGGGGATCTCGTTGCGCGCGAACCACATTTGGACCGCGACGTGGTGTTCGGCATCAAGGCCCGCGACGTCGTGGAAGACCGGGTCGCCGCGCATGTGATGGCGTGCTGGAAGTCGGGCCGCTCGTCGCTACGCCGACCGCTCTGACCGTTCCGGCCGCTGACGGCAGCGGTGGCTGGTGTCGCACAACGGGTAGCTCTTGCTGCGCCGGCACGTGCAGATCGCGACCATGAAGCGGTCGGACTCCACGACGCTGCCGTCGGCCATCTCGATGCGCACCGGCCCCTGCACCATCACCGGGCCCGCGGGCACCACCCGCACGATGCGGGGCTCGTCGTCGCTCACGCCTTGTCCGCCCTGATCACCAACAGCTCTTCCTCGCGGCGGCCCGGCTCGAGCCGACCCGCCTCCTCTAGCCACTGGGCCCGTGACGACAGCACGGGACCAAAGGGAATCCATTGCCATGCAATGATTTCCGCGTCCAGCCCGGTGCTGGCCAGCTGCGCCAACGTCTGACGGGGACCGGCGAACTCCGACTGCACCAACAGCAATGTGCCGCCGGTAGCGAGTAGATCGTTCGCGGCCGCGCACAGGGGGTCAAGGACCATACGGCCGTCGTATCCGGCATCCCACGCCGACGAGGACCCGAGGTGCGACGGCAACTGCACGTCCTCAGCGTTTGGATCATGCGGCACATACGGCGGATTGCAGACGATCAAGTCATACGGGCCGAATTCGATCGCGCGCGCCCACGATCCGAGGTGCACCGCGACGTCGAAACCAGCGGCAGCGGCGTTGCTCCGCGCGCAGTGCACCGCGCGCGAGCAGATGTCGAAGGCCGTCACCTCGGTGGCGCCCTGCTCATAGGCGGCGATCGCGGCAACGCCACTGCCGGTGCACAGATCGGCGACGCGGTGACCACGCGCAAGGCCGGTCTTCTCCATGACGTCGATGAGCAGTTGGGAGTCCGCTTGTGGGGTGTACACACCCTCGGTCACGGCTGGGAAATCCAGGTCGGTGTATGCCCCTGTCAACATCGGCCTTTCGACAGTGTTTGCTTGTGCGTCCAGCACTGCCGTCATTAATGCCCGCTATGGTCGCCGTTAAACCACTGGTATTGGTTTTGTAGGGCGGCGTTCTGGGCACCCTTGCGTGGTGCATGCATCTGACTTCGTGGGGTTGCCGGTTCGGCTCGGAGCCGCCATCCGCCACAGTCGGCTGTTTCACCCGGATGGTGTCCTCGCCGCGGGCCGCCTCGAGCGGGTAGCGCCGTCAGATGAGGGACTGCCGATGCAATCCTGCGATGTCATCGGGCGGGTCTCCAAGGGGGTGGGCCTGCCCGGCGCGATGGCCGACATCGCCGGCTTGGCCTGGCGTATCCCTCCTCCGCAGGATCTGCGCTCGTGCGTGCCGTGGGATGTGCTGCTGGCCTCCACGATCGCGAAGAGCCGCTTCGTCCTCGCGCCGACAAGGTCATGGTCTGCCACGACGTTCTCGAGCCTGATGCCGCTTCGATTCCGCGACAATACCTGGTGGGTGCGCGCCAGACTGGTAACAAAGATCGATGAGCCGGGCCTGTCGCTGGACACCATCAGTAACCAAATCGATTCTGGTGGAATCGATTTCGATATCCAGCAGGCGAAGGGCACCGGCAGCTTTGAACCGCTGGCACGGTTGAAACTCCTTCATCTGGACCCGAGCAACGACGACATCGCGTTCGATCCTGTGATGCACAGCGATGAGGATGTGCAGTTGGCTCCGGCCTGGCTCGCGGACATCCGCCGTGCGGCCTATCGGCGCAGTCGCGAAGGCAGAGAAGCCGACTAGGCTGTGGGTTCCGCGTCGGTCTCCGCGACGTCAGGCGCGCTCTCGCGGGTCGCCATGCCGCCCTCGCGTCCTTCGGCTTTCGGACCGGGACGCCCACCCTTCGGCTCGTCGCTGTCTTCGTCGTCGTAAATCCCTTTACCGGTTGGCATAGTTGTTTCCTCTCAATGAGATTCGGCGCGCAGCTGCTCCAATAGTGAGCCCGCGGCTTCCTTCAGGAACAGCTCCTGGTTGTCGTCGCCGATCTGTACGAGCGCGATGTCGGTGAAACCGGCGTCGGCGTACTTGCGCACCGCGTCGACGATTGCGTCGAGATCCGGTCCGCACGGGATGGATTCGGCCACGTCCTCCGGCCTCACGAATTGTGTGGCACCCTCGAATCCCGCGGTCGTCGGTAGATCGGCATTGACTGCCCAGCCGCCACCGAACCAACGGAACTGATCGTGTGCGCGCGCGACCGCAGCGTCGCGGTCGGGGTCCCAGCAGATCGGTATCTGCCCGATCACACGCACGTCGCCGGGCAGCCCGGTCGCGCGGCGCGCTTCGTGCCATGCATCGACGAGGTCCTTGTTCGGCTCGACGGCGATCAGATGATCGGACAGCGGCGCGAACATGTCGACCGACCGCTCACCGGAGACAGCCGTGGCGATCGCGACCGGTGTCTCGGGCACATCCCATATCCGGGCCGAGTCAACCTCGAAATACTCACCTTTCCAATCGATCAACTCGCCGGTGAACAACTCGCGAATGATCTGGATGGCTTCTTTGAGCATCTGCTGACGCCGCGACACCGTCGGCCAGCGCCCGCCGACGACGTGTTCGTTGAGGTTCTCTCCGCTGCCTACGCCGAGGGTGAATCGCCCGTCGGCGAGGATCTGAAGTGTCGCGGCCTTTTGCGCGACCACTGCGGGGTGGTACCGCATCGTCGGGCAGGTGACGTAGGTGAACAGCTCGACCTGTTCGGTCGCGTGGGCGACGGCGCCGAGCACCGACCACGCGTACGGTGCGTGGCCTTGCGACGCGAGCCACGGGAAGTAGTGGTCGCTGGACACCTCGAAGTCGAAGCCTGCGCGTTCCGCCGAAACGGCATAACGGACAAGCTCTTTAGGTCCGCTCTGTTCTGTCATCAGGGTGTAGCCAAAACGCGTCATGGCACTCGGGTACCCGGGCGTCTTTCCCGAGAAACGACGGGCGAAACGGCTACAGCCTGTCTTTGACCGCCTCCGACAGACGCTTGCCGTCGGCCTTGCCTGCGGCAATCGCGGTCGCGGCCTTCATCACCTGGCCCATCTGCCGCATGCCGGGCCGCTCCCCGATCTCCTCGGCCACCTGTGCGATCGCGGTGTCGACGACGTCGGCCACCTCGGCTTCCGTGAGCTGCGTGGGCAGATACTCGTCGATGACGCGAGCCTCGGCGTGCTCGTTCGCAGCGAGTTCGCCGCGGCCGTTCTGCGTGTAGATCTCGGCCGACTCACCGCGCTTCTTCGCCTCGCGTTGGAGCACTTTGATCACGTCTGCGTCGGATAACTCACGCGGCGCGTTCCCTGAAACCTCTTCGGTCTGTATCGCGATGAAGTCGCAGGACAACGTCGCGGTGCGCAGCTTGTCCTGCGACTTCATCGCAGAGGTCAAGTCGGCGCGCAACCGGTCTTTGAGTTCGGCCATGACGCAGACGCTACGCCGGGGCGGCCGCCGGCCGGTGCGCCTTTCCGGCGGCGCGCCGTCGACGACGTTGTCAATTCGCACTGTCATCGACAGGATGGTGACCATGAGCAACGACGCCGGCGGCTACCCCACGGCTGGCCCGCCGACGCCCGGCTATCCGCCTCCCGGCTATCCGCCGCCGGGCTACCAGGGTCATCCGACGCCCCCGTATCAGGGCTATCCGCCGCCTGGGGCCTACCCCCCGCCCGGATATCCGCCACCGGGCTACCCACCGCCTGGATACGGCGCCCCGGGTGGTTACCCACCGCCGGGCTATCCGCCACCGGGCTATCCGCCGCCCGGATACGGCGCACCGCTGGCTCTCAAGCCCGGCGTGATTGCGTTGCGACCGTTGACCCTGTCGGACATCTTCAACGGGGCGGTGGCCTACATCCGAGCCAATCCCAAAGCGACGCTGGGGTTGACGACCGTGGTGGTGGTTGCCGCACAGCTGCTTGCTCTCGCCTTATCGGTCGGCCCGTTCGCCGTCACGGGTCGGCTTCAGCCGACGCTGAACGGTCAG
>Ga0207641_10001422_pt1 | contig 23554 bp, 12 predicted proteins | sample KBSSwiS62_FD_184306 | JGI IMG/M metagenome (GOLD analysis project Ga0207641, IMG submission 184306) | Switchgrass rhizosphere microbial communities from Kellogg Biological Station, Michigan, USA - KBS Switchgrass S6-2 (SPAdes) (version 2) | ecosystem: Host-associated > Plants > Roots >... | reverse complement strand
GGCCGATTCGCCGGTCGGCCTCGCCGCATGGATGCTCGATCACGACGCGCAGAGCATGGCGCTCATCACGCGCGTCTTCGACGGCCAGCCGGAGGGCTTGACGCGCGACGACGTGCTCGACAACGTGACGCTCTACTGGTTGACGAACACGGCCATCTCGTCGGCGCGTCTCTACTGGGAGAGCAAGCTCGCTTTTTTCACGCCGAAACACATCGCCATCCCCGTCGCCGTGAGCGCCTTTCCCGACGAGCTCTATCAGGCCCCGCGCAGTTGGACGGAGAAGGCGTACCCCAGGCTCCTCTACTACAACCGGCTCCCCAAGGGCGGGCACTTCGCGGCCTGGGAGCAGCCGGACTTCTTCGTGGCGGAGATGCGCGCGGCGTTCAATTCGCTGCGGTGATCGCGCGAATCGCCGCCGACGTGGCGGCGGGACAGGCGGATGGGGAGCGGGCCACGTAGCCACCTGGTTCGGCGAAGGCGACGACATGTTCGAGGTCGACGGCGAAAAGGTCGCCTCGATCCAGGGGACCGGCTCCGAGGACGACTTCAACGACGCGTGGGGCCTCCACGTGGCCGAGGGCGAATACACGCGCTCGCCAATTTCAGAGGGCGAAGGGCTGGCGCGCGCATGAGCGCGTAACGTTGGCATCTCATGGGCCCCGTGCCCTTCGCGAAGTCGATCCAATTGGCGTTGCGAGTGTAGTCGGTTCGCGTGCGGCACATGAATGGAACCTAAGGACGCGCGTCGCTTTTCGCTCCGTGGCACTGCACTTGCGACAAAAGGCGGCGTGGGCGGGGGCGTTTGGCCACGTCCGACGCGGTGGTCGATTTCTTACTCTGGAGGTGGTCCATGATTCGAAGACAGCCGAAGCGATTGCTTTTGTTCACGGGCATCGTCGGGGCGATCCTCGCCGGCGCATGCAACGACAACAACACGTTCACGGGTCCTCTGCCGACGGTCACGCCAGCGCCCGGTGTCCCCACGGCGACGCCCGTTCCCGGCGCCCCGACGGCGACGCCGACGCCGCCCGGCGCCCCCACGGCAACGCCGGCCCCGGCCCAACGAATCGTCAACGTGGGGCAGGGCGGAGGCAATGCATTCGCCGATCAGCAGACCGGTGGCTCGACGACGACGATCACGGCCGGCACCACGGTGCAGTGGGTCTGGGTGTCCGGTACTCACTCCACCACCTCCGGAACGTGCGGCACCGTGTGCACGCCGGACGGCGTGTGGGATTCCGGGATCGGCGGCGGAATGACGTTCTCCCACACCTTCAACCAGGCGGGGACGTTCCCGTACTTCTGCAGCGTGCACGGCGCGATGATGACGGGGACGGTCATCGTCCAGTGACGTCGGCGGCCGGGCGGGAAGCGCGCCCGCCCGGCCCGACATAGAATCCCCGGTCTCGAACGAGGAGGTATTCCCCCCATGAGACCGGCTCGTCCCAGGATCGTCGCGCGCGCGCTCGTGTTTCTCTGCGTCGCCGGCGCTGCCCGTGCCGCCCGCGCGCAGACGATGTCGATCGAGGAGTACGAGCCCAAGTCCACCCTGGTCGTGCCCGAGCACCACCCGGCGCACGCGAAGTACGCCTTCATCGACGTCCACAATCACCAGGACACCGACATCTCCGCCGCGGACGCGGCGCAACTGGTCGCGGACATGGACCGGATCCACATGAAGGTCATGGTGAACCTGAGCGGCGACCAGGGCGCGGAGTTCGAGAAGGGCTACCGCAATCTTCCGGGCCGGTACCCGGGCCGCTTCGCGGTCTTTGCCAACCTGGACTTCAAGGGGATCGGCGGTCCCGGCTGGACCGAACGGGCGGTCGCGCAACTCGGGGAGGACTACAAGCACGGCGCGCGCGGTCTGAAGATCTTCAAGAACCTCGGGCTCTCCGTCGTCGACACGGCCGGCAAGCGCGTCCCCGTGGACGACCCGCGGCTCGATCCGGTCTGGGACAAGTGCGGCGAGCTCGGAATCCCCGTGCTCATCCATTCCGGGGAACCGCGCTCCTTCTTCGATCCGCAGGACAAGTACAACGAGCGCTGGCTGGAGCTGAAGCAGTTTCCGCAACGCGCGCGGCCGCCGGAGAAGTACCCGCCGTTCGAGCAGATCCTCAAGGAGCAGCACCACATGTTCGCCAAGCATCCGAAGACGCGCTACATCGACGCGCACCTCGGCTGGCTCGGCGGCGACCTCGCGCGACTCGGCAAGCTGTTCGACGAGATGCCCAACGTTTACACGGAGATCGGCGCCGTGCTGGCCGAGCTCGGCCGCCAGCCGCGCGCCGCGCGCGAGTGGTTCCTCAAGTACCAGGATCGCGTCCTGTTCGGCAAAGACACGTGGGCGGCCGACGAGTACCTCGTCTACTTCCGGGTGCTCGAGACCGAGGACGAGTATTTCGACTACTACCGCAAGCGCCATGCCTTCTGGAAGATGTACGGCCTCGGGCTGCCCGACGAGGTTCTCAAGAAGCTCTACTACAAGAATGCCCTCCGGGTGATTCCGGGCATCGATCCCTCGGCGTTTCCGCCTTAACGCATCCTTAAGGCGAGCAGCCGGCGCGCCCGGATCCGTCGCAGTGTGGTAAATCTGTTCTCGGCAAGGAGGCCTCCATGCGCACGTCCGGACGGAAGTCGTTCTCGATCTCGGTTGCCCTTGCGGCCGTCGCGGCGCTCGGACTGACGCTCGCGTGCAACGACTCGAACGCCGTCACCGCCCCCGTCTCCTCGCCGATGGCGGCGAACGTCGCCGGCACATGGACCGGGATGTTCCGCTCCGACTCGAGTGCGTGCGCGAGCGCGCCGGTCACGGCGACGTTCCAGCAGAGTGGCTCGCAGGTGACGGGAACGCTCTCAGGCCCATCGTGCGGCGGCTCGGGAGCGTTCAAGGGCATGGTGAGCGGCAACACGCTGACCGGAAGCATCGAGATGCTGGGTTGCGCGGGCGGGGGAGTCTCGGCAACCATCAATGGGTCGGATCTCTCGCTGACAGTGGGCGACCTCACCCGGCCGATCGTGTCCGGAACGCAGGTCGTGATGTACGGCGGCACCGCGAGCCTGCAGCGTTAGTCGTTCACTCCGGGGCCTGCCGCCGTAGCAGCAGGAGCTCCGGGGTGTCGCCGATCCCGGTCATAATGCGGCCGGCATGAGGCGCACGAGGGGGCCCCGGATGTGCGGCGGCTGCCCGGTGTTCGCCGCGGCCGTCCTCGCGCTCGTGCTCGTCTCCGCGGCCTCCGGCCAGGACCTGCACAAGTGGGTCAACGAGGAGCGGCTGACGGGAGACTGGGGCGGCGCGCGCACGAAGCTCGAGCAGAGCGGCGTCAAGATCACTTTTCAGTACTTCACCAACCTGGCCGGCAACCCCGTCGGCGGGCGGGCGCAGGGGTTCACGTACACGGACAGCCTGAATCTCGAGATCGAGCTCGACATGGAAAAGCTCGTCGCGTGGAAGGGAGGCATGTTCCGGACGACCTTCACCGACCGCGACGGCTCGAGCGTCACGAAGAACTACATCGGCAACATCTTCACGGTTCAGCAGATCTACGGTCCGACGGAAACCTACCGGTTGACCGAGATGACGGTCGAGCAGTCCTTCGACGGGGATGTCTGGAACCTCCGTGGCGGCCGCTATCCGGCCGCCGAATTCGCCACGTCGTCGCTGTACTGCATCTTCATGAACAACGGCTTCTGCGGCTATCCGGGCGGCGTCGCGCAGAATCTCAATATGCCGTACTTTCCGGTGCCGTCGTGGGCCGGACGCGTGCGGTGGAAGCCGCGGCCGGAGCTGCTCGTTCAGGTCGGCGGCTTCGAAGTGAACCCGACGCTCGCCGATACGCACGGGTTCGACTGGTCCACGAGCGGCTCGACCGGCACGGCCGTCGTCGGCGAGCTCTGGTACGTGCGCGGCGATGGCGCGCCGGGCCTGCCCGGACACTACAAGCTGGGCGGCTGGTACCAGACCATCGACGCCGCGGCGGCGGGCGAGCGCGCGCCCGTTCGCGGCGTCGCCGGGCTTGCGGCCTTCCCGCAGAGGATCGCCGCGGCCGGTTCGGACAAGGGGGGCGTGTACTTCCTGGCGGACCAGAACCTGGTGGCGGGCAAGCCGGGGACGGGAACCGACGGGGCGCCGTCGGGGCTGAGCGTGCTCGGCGGCGCGAGCTGGGGCCAGGGCCCGACCACGACGAACGACTTCGCGGCCTTCGGGGGCGTCGTCGCCAACGGGATGATCGCGTGCCGTCCGTTCGACACGCAGGGCTTCGCCGTCACGTGGGCGAATTTCACGGCGCCGGGCGAGACCTACGAGATGGTTCTTGAGTGGAACTACGGGATCGAGGTCACGAAGTGGTTCACGTTCCAGCCCGACTTCCAGTGGATCGTGCGGCCGGGCGCAAGGGGTGAATTGCCGAACGCCTTCGTCATCGGAGCGCAGGCCGTCCTCGACTTCTGAGCGCGGCACCGACTCGGGCTATGCGGCCGCGAGGCGGGCCACGTGCTCCGCGATCGCCGGCGCCGCCGTCAGCCCGGGCGACTCGATGCCGATGAGGTTGTAGAAGCCCGGCAGTCCGCGCGCTCCCTCTTCCGCGATGACGAAGTCGCGGAACGGCTCGCCCTTGCCCTGCAGCTTCGGCCGGATGCCGCTGATGTCGGGCTCGAGGTCCTCGTCGCGGACCGCGGGAAGCAGGCGGCGGGCCGCCGCCGCGAACTCGCCGCGCTTCTCGGGGGCGACCCGGTAGTCCGCGCGGCGGTCCGGCAGGTACTCGGCGTCGGGCCCGAAGCGCAGCCGGCCGCCGGTGTCGAGGACGACGTGCATGCCGAGGCTTTCGGGCGCGGGAACGGGATAAACGAGGCGCGCGACGGTCTTCGCGAGTCGGGTCGGCGCGGAGAAGTAGCTGCCCTTGCACCAGCGGAGCCGGTAGCCCGCGGCGTCCACGTCGATCCCGGCGAGCGCGGCGATCGTGTCCGCGTCGAGGCCCGCGGCGTTGACGACCCGCTCGGCCGTGATGCTCTCGAGCCCGCCCGGCTGCCGGGCGCTGACGCGGTAGCCCCCGGGCGCGGGCTCGAGGCCCACGACCTCCGCGCGGGGCAGGAACACGGCGCCCGCGTCGAGGGCCTCGCGCAGGAAGTGGTCCATCAGCCCGTGGGCGTCCACGATGCCGGACTCGGGGGACCAGAGCGCGCCGACCGAGGCGATCGCCGGCTCGAGCGCGTGCGCCTCGGTCTCCGAGAGGCGCGTCAGCGCGACGCCGTTGGCGAGCGCGGTCGCGGCGATCGCGTCGAGCACCGGCAGTTCCTCGGGCCGCGTGGCGCTGATGAGCTTGCCGGTCTTCGCGTGGGGAATCGCGTGGCGAAGGCACAGGTCGTAGACGCGCTGCCGTCCCTCGACGCAGAGGCGCGCCTTCAGGCTGCCCGCGGGATAGTAGATGCCGGCATGGACCACCTGGCTGTTGCGGCTCGAAGTCTCCATGCCGTGCTTCGTGTTTCGGTCGAGCACGACGACGTTCGCCCGCGCGCGCGCGAGGCGGGCCGCGACGGCGAGGCCGACGACGCCGGCCCCGATCACGACGAAGTCGGTATCCGGCACCGCTCGATCTTAAGGCAGCGTTGACCCCTCTTCGGTCGGCGGTGTACGGTGACGATGCATGCGACGCGCACCCGGCAGCCCCGTCGCGGCAGTCGTTCTTGCCGCGGGATCCTCGACACGGATGGGACGCAACAAGCTGCTGCTTCGGCTCGAGGGGGAGAGCCTGGTGCGGCGGATCGCTCGACGGGCGCTCGCCGCCGGTCTCGATCCCGTCGTCGTCGTCGTCGGTGACGCGGCCGGGGCCGCCGCGGGCGAGCTCGCGGACCTGCCGCTGTCGATCGTCGTGAACGCCGAGCACGAGCGGGGCATCCACACGTCGCGGCGGGCGGGCCTGGCGGCGGTCCCCGCCGACCGCGATGCCGCGGTCGTTCTGCTCGCCGACATGCCCTTCGTGACCGAGCAGATGCTGGGCGCAATCGTCGCCCGTTACCGCGAATCCGGGGCCCGGCTGGTCTTCTCCGACTACGCTGGCGAAACGGCGCCGCCCAACCTCTACGAGCGGTCTCTCTTCCCGGAGCTGGGCGAGGTGGAAGGCGAAGGCCGCGCCGGACTGCTGGCGCGAAGGCTCGGCCGCGACGCCGTGGCAATGCGATGGCCGGCGGCCGCCCTCGGCGATCTCGACAGCCCGGAAGACTACGAGCGTTTTCTGGCCGACAGCCGCCCTCCCGGCGGCGCGGCCTAGGCCGCGACTACCAGCTCGCCTCGCTCTTGTCCCGGCCGCGGGCCATCTCGACCGCCTTGCGGTAGCGGCCGTCGCCGCGCAGGTTGTCGAGGTCGTCGTCGAAGCGCAGGGTCCAGGCCTCGTCGAAGCCGGCGTCGACGGCCTTGAAGAGCCAGTCGAACGCGGCGTCCTTCTGGTCGAGCCGGGAATAGCTGCACGCGAGGTTGTACATCGTCGTCGGCTTTCGGTAGCCGAGGTCGAGCGCTTTGTGGAAGGCCGCGGCCGCCTCGTCCGGCCGGTCCCCGGCCAGCGACGCGAAACCCAGGTTGAACCAGGCCCGGCCGACGGTGGGGTGCTTCTCGGCGTAAGACGCGAAGCGTTTGGCGTCCTCGCGCCACCGCACCCGCGTCGAGCGCGCGCGCACGTGCCAGGGGCCGTTGGAGTAACCCGGCAGCGAGAGCTCGGCGGCCTCGTCCGCGAGCGCGGCGAAACGCGGGTCCTGGCGGACGTTGTCGAGGTCGTCGTCGCTGTCGAACATGTCCGGCTGGTCGAACCCCGCGTCGAGCGCTTTGCGCAGCATCGCGATGGCCGCATCCTTCTTGTCGTCCCGGGACAGCGCGCAGGCCTGGTTGTAGAGCGAGGTGCCCACGCGGTAGCCGCGGTCGGCGGACGCCTGGAAGGCCTTCGCTGAGGAATCGTAGAGCTCGGCGTTCAGGAGCTCGCGCCCCATGTCGAAGAAGGGCTCGCCGCTCTTCGGGTTGCGCGCGACGAGGCGTTCGTAGCGCGACGCGAGGGCCTTCGTCTCGCCCTTGTGGTCCTCGGCCTTCTGCGCGCGCGCCAGCTTCTTGTACTCCGACCAGCGGGGATCGTCCCGAAGGGCGTCGAGGTCGTCGTCGTGTCCCATGTACGCGTGCAGGTCGAAGCCCTCGTCCATCGAGCGCTGGAGCCACTCGAAGGCCTTGTCCTTCTGGCCCAGCAGGGCATAGCCGCAGGCGATGTTGTAGCTCGCGGCGGCTTCGTTGTGGCCGTCCTCGATCGCCTTCTCGAAGGTCGCGATCGCTTCCTGGTACTTGCCCTTGTGATGGAGGCGCATGCCCTGGTCGTACCAGTCGCCGCCCTCGTGTTTGCGCGGATTGGACGCTTTCACGAAGCCCATGAGGGTCTTGTGCGCCGCGTTGATGGTCTCCGTGTTCCGCGTCGACCAGATCGCATGGACGGGCTTGCCGGACTCGGGCTCGGCGGCGTCGATCGGGTCCTCGTCCGGCTCGGGCGCGGCGGTGGCCGCGACGACCGGGACGACGGCGCTCCGGGACAACGGACAGGTCGCGCCGTGGGGCGCGGCGCCGACCGCCGCGGGGGCCTGCGGCTGGATCGCCGCCACGGCGGCGGACACGCCCACGAGTCCGACGGCGGCGAAGCGCGCGACCCAACCCGCCGGCGCCGTGCCGGAGGGCGGGTCGAGGATCGCGCGCAGGCGCTCCTCGAAGTGGTGCGGCCGTGCGATGGCGAGGGCCGGCGCCGCAGCCTGCGGCGTCGCGCCGAGCGCGCGGAAAATGCCGAGCAGGTGCGCGGCGTAGACCGAGGGTTTGGTCCCGGAGGCGATGACCAGTTCGTCGCAGGCCTGCTCCGCGTCGCGGCGCACGCGCCTTCCGAGCCACTGCGCGAGCGGGTGGAACCAGTACACCGCGATCGCGAGCTCCGCCATCAACAGGGCGGGCCAGTCGCCGCGCTTGACGTGCGCGAGCTCGTGCAGGAGCACCACCTGGCGCCGGTCCGCGGCCCAGAGGCGCGCGGCGCGGCCGACGAGGAGCAGCGGCCGGCGCCAGCCCGACGTGATCGCGACCGGGACCTCTTCGCTCTCACGGACGTCGACCGCCCGGTCGAGTTCGAGGCGCCGGGCGGCTGCGTGCTGATCCTCGATCCACTCGGCCTCTTCGATCGGAGAAGCCTCGCCGGCCAGGCGCCGGACGCGCAGGCCTCCGGCGAGCAGGCGACCCGCCACCACGAGCGTGCCGGCCGCCCAGAAGCCGAGTGCGAGGGCGAGCCACGGCAGGCGCGGCGCCGAGGCCGTCCAGACGGAGAGGCGCCCGCCGAACGGCACGGCGATGCGCGGAAGGACGAGGGAGAGGACCGGCAGCAGCAGGGCCAGGCCGAGGCCGGCCGTGCCGACGCGGTGGCGCGTCGCGGCGCTCGCCCGGCGCAGCGCGAGCATCGCGATGGAGGCCGCGCCCAGGATCAGGGTGGCGCGCGCCAGCAGTCCGATCGCAAAGAGGATTCCGGAATTGAGGATGCTCATGTCAGCGCCCCTCCAGTCGGGCCTGTTCGATCATTGCGGACAGGCGGTCCAGATCCGCGTCGGTCAGGTCGTTGCGCGAAAGATCGAGCAGGGCCGCGACGGCCTTTTCCGTCGAGCCCTCGAAGAAGGTCTCGAGCACGGTCGCCATGGCCGGCCGCCCGGCACGGTCGCGCGGCAGCGTGGGAAGGTAGACGTAACGGTTGCCCTCGGCGACGTGCCGGACGTGTCCCTTCTCTTCCAGGATCCGCAACATCGCCCGAACGGCCGAGTAGCCGGGCGGGTCGGGCAGGGCCGCGAGCACGTCGCCGGCCGTCGCCTGGCGGTCCCGGTAGAGGACTTCCATGATCTGGCGCTCGCGGCGGGACAGGCTCGAAAGGGGCTTCCTGCTTCGCATCGGCTGTCGCCCTCCGTTCGGGATTCTACTGCTAAAAATTTAGCATGTGCTGGAATTTTAGCTGCTCGGAGGAAGGTACGCAGCTCCGCGGGGAAGGTTTCCCGGGGATCTCCGCGAAGTCGCTTTTTCCCGTCCCGGGAACCTTTCTGACCGACCGGCGTAACTGTTTGAGGCTGCGAGAGCGGCCGGGAGGTTCCATGCGCGTGACACGTCGGACTCTGGCCGTTCTGGCCGCGGTGTTCCTGGCCCCGTCCCTGCTGCGGGCCGACGAGACGGTTCGCACCTTGAAGGCCGAGCTGACGGGCGCCGAGGCGTCCCACTTCGCCATCGAAAATCTGCTCGGGACGATGCGCATCTCCGTGGGGACGGAATCGTCCGTCACCGTGACGGCGACCGTCTACGGGGAGACGGCCGAGCTCGCCGACGGCGTGCGCCTCGAACGCACGGCCGGGCAGGGGGGTGCGGTCACCCTGCGGGTGCGCTATCCGTACGACAAGGTCTCGACCTTCCGCTACCGCGAACCTTCGGACCGGGGAGACGACCTCGGCTTCGGCAGCTGGGCGTCCTCGAGCGACTATGACTACGACGGCCACCACGTCCGCGTCAGCCGCGGCCGCGGCAAGTGGCTCCACGCCGACCTCGAGATCCGGGTGCCGGCCGGGTCGCTCGACGCGAGCTTCCGTAACCTTGCCGGGCTGGTCGAAGCCGACGGTCTGAAGGGGAAGATCCACTTCGGCGTTTCGAGCGCCGACCTGCGCCTGCGCCGGCTCGACGGGGCCATCGACGTGGACGGGTCTTCCGGCGACGTGCGGGCGCGCGACATCAAAGGGAGCTGGAAGTCGGATTTCTCGAGCGGCGACACCGACCTCGACGGGTTCGAGGGCGAGTCGCTGTCGTTTCAGACGAGCTCGGGCGATCTCGTGCTGCGCTCGATCCGCGCGAAGACGGCCGAGTTCGAGACGAGCTCGGGCGACGTGCGGCTGGTCGATGCCGACCTCGAGCAGTTCTCGGCGCGTGCCACCTCGGGAGACGTGGCCTTCGAGGCGGCCGGCAACGCCTTGAAGCAGGTTCGCATCACGACCTCGAGCGGCGACGTGGCGCTGCGGCTTCCTTCCAACGCGGCGTTCGACGTCGAAGCGAGCCAGTCGAGCGGCGACATGGAAGTCGGGTTCTCCGACGGGACGGCCGTGCGGCACCGTGACACGATGGTCGGGTATCATCGGGGAACCGGCGGCGCGCGGATCCAGGTGCGCACCTCGAGCGGCGACCTGACGGTCTCTCCCGGCTAGCCTCGCACGACGCCGGCAACCCGCGCCCGGGCACGCCGCATTGCGGCGTGCTCTATCTCTTTCGCCCTCTTTGAGTTACCCTTAGAGCCAAGGCAGTCAAGAGGCGGAAATGAGCGGGCAACCACCCAACCCGGAGCTCGACGAGGCCCTCATCGAGCTGCATCAATATTTGTCCGACGCGGTCGCGCCGCTGATCGTGGCGGACTCGGTGCAGCTGTTGATGAAGTATCCGCCCGACGTCGTCGCCAACTCCATCCGCGCATGGACCGGCGGGCAGTACCGGAGGGGCGCCGCCGCCGCCGTGCCGGTTTCGGACTACCTGTACCACACGCTGAAGAAGATCCACCAGATGGCCGAGTTCAACCTCGTGCCGCGCGAGCCGCTCGAGATTTACCTCGCCGGCCTGCGGCCCCTCATCCTCCAGCTCTGCCCGCAGGAAGACCGGGCGATGCTGCTCGAAAACCTCGGCCGGCTCGGCGAGGCGCCCGCCGCGGTCTCGCAGGCCCAGAACATCTTTCGCCAGGCACCCACCGAGGGCAGCGGTCCGCGGGCCAGCGCCTCGGCGTCGGCGGGCGAGGCGAGGTCTTCCGGCGGCGGGGCGGCCGCGGGTGGCGAGTCCGGGGCCTCGGGCGACGCGGTGCGGGGATTGCACCGGTTCTCGCTCCTGCTCGAGCGCCTCGAGGCGCAAGGCGGCCTGACCGGAGGCGTCGCCGCGCCGTCCACGGCTCCTGCGTCCGTGCCTTTCGGCGGCGGCGGAGGCGGCGGCGTCGTTGCCGGCGGCGCAACCCCATCGCAACCTCGCGCGCCACTGCCGGCCGGCGCCAGCGAAGCGCTGGCGTACGCGGCGCGCAGCTCGCAGTCGGGCCAGGAACTCGAGGTGTATCTCGAGCGGCTCAAGAATCTGGGCCTGGAGGCCGGGATCGGCAACGTCTTTCGCGCCCTGTCCCAGACGCTGCCTGGATGGGTGATGCCGACGATGCCCACCCCTCCGGGATCGGCGACCCCCGCTCCGCCTCCACCCGAGTCGGGCGCGCTCGGCGCGATGCGTCGCATCATCCAGGACGCCGAGGATCCGGTCGAGACGGGCCGCCGCTTCCAGGAGATGGTCAAGGCCGGCATCGAGCGCTTCAACGAGGGCTCGCTGCCGCAGGCGGTTTCCATGCTCGAGCTCGCCGAGCGCCTGACGACCGAGAAAAAAGTGGATTCGGGGACCGTCGAGCTCGTGCGGCGCAAGCTCGGCGACACGCTCGACGGTGAGCAGTTGAAGAAGTCCACCGAAAAGCCGGACCAGTGGCCCCAGCTCGCTAAAGTCCTCCAGTTCTTCACCGCGATGCGACCCGAAGGGCTGCTCGAGGAACTGCCGCGCGAGCAGAAGCGCGACCGCCGCCGCCTGATCCTCGCGCTGCTCGAGGTGCACGGTGCGCCGACGCGGGTCGCCGCGTTCGAGGGCCTCGCTCGCGTGCCGTCGACCGCGGTCGACGAAGGGGAGTGGTTCTACCGGCGCAACCTCGTCTACCTGCTGCGGCGCATCCCGCGGACTGCCGAAGCCACGTTCGAGGAGGAGAGCGACGTCGTGCTGCGCCACGCGCAGCTCGGGCTGCCGTTGCTGCTGGTGAAGGAGTCGATCGCGACGCTGGCCCAGTACAAGGACGAGCGCGCGGAGCAGGGTCTCACGCAGCTGCTCTTCGAGCTCGAGGCGATGCTCGGTCCGCAGGAGGAGGCGCCGTACGAGCCCAAGGACCTGAGGGCGCTGCTCGACCGCGTGGCGGCGACGCTCGGAAAGCTGCCCGCGCCCCGCGCGCGGCGCGCGCTGATCGAGCACGCCGGCAAGAAGCAGCCCCAGCTGGGCGACACGATCGCGCGCATCTCCGAGCTCGCGGGCCAGGACATGTCGGAGGACACGGAGACGGTCGAGCAGCTGCTCGCGCTCCTGAAGGCGAACCTGCCGTTCAAGCTACTCGGGATGACGCTGCGGCAGAACGACCAGAGCCTCGTGCGCGTCATCGAAGCGCTGTCGGGGACGCCATCGCCCGCCGTGCGTCGCGCGATGGAAGAGATCGTTTCCCGCTTCGCGGGCCAGGACGCCGGGAAGGCGGCGGCCCGGGCGCTGGCCGGTTTCGACAGGCCGAAGGCCGAGGTGCCGGCGGCGGCGTCCCCGGAAGCGGCCGGGGCCGCCGCGGCGGCTCCCGCAGCAAGCCTCCAGGGCGACCTCGAGGTGTTCGGCCTGCCGGCCCTCCTGCAGAGCCTGGCGGAATCATCGGCGTCGGGCGCGCTGACGCTCCGCGGCCCCAAGGGTGGCGAGGTCTACGCGTCGCTGGCGATGCGCGAGGGCAAGCTGACCGAAATCCAGAGGGGCCACCTTCGCGGCGAGGATGCGTTCTACCAGCTGCTCGAGCGGCCGCTGCCCGGCCAGTTCGCCTTCGTGAAGGGCGCGCCTGCCGAGAAGCCGGGCGAGAAGCCGCGCGAGATCCTGCCGCTCACGCTCGAGGCCATGCGCCGCTACGACGAGTTCCAGGAGGCCGCGATCCTCGTGCCGGACACGGTCGTCCTCGTCCGCACCGAGGTGGCGGCGACACCGCACCCGACCGAGAAGGACGGCAGCTTCCTGCAGGCGCTCTGGGAGCGCGCGAGCCAGGGCGGCACGCCGCTCGACTGCGAGGCCGTCGTCCCGAGCGACTCCTACCGGATCCGGCGGGCGCTTGCCCACTGGGTCGAGTCGGGCGCGCTCAAGATCAAGAAGGCCTGAGGGTCGCCGCGCCGGCTAGCGCCGGATCGACAGGTTCTCGTAGTCGGCGATCGGGCTGCCCTGTCGGACGGACGCGAGTCCCTCGAGTTCCGGCCGCGCAAAGCAGTAGGTCTGGTCGTGGAAGAGCGGAAGGAGCAGGGCCTCGCGGGCGATGATCTCCTCGGCGCGCCTGTAGACGGAGTGCCGGACTCGCGGATCTGTCTCCGCCCGCCCGCGTTCGGCGAGCGCGTCGATCTCGGGAGTGGCGACGAACCGGCCGAGGTACCCCGAATCGGAGTGCAGCAGCGTGTGGATGAAGTTGTCGGCGTCGGGATAATCGGCGTTCCAGCGCCCGACGTTCAGATCGCCCTCTCCCGCGCGCTGCAGCTCGAGATACTCGGCCATCGTCTTGTTGAGCGGTTTGATGCGGAACCCGATCCCGCGGAACGCCTCCGTGAGCTCCCGAAAATAGGCCGAGAACTCTCCGAAGTAGATCGGGTGGACGCCCGCCGTCAGCTCGATCGTTTCCCGCGAGACCGTGGCCTCGACCGAGCTGTCCCGTGGCCCGGCGGCTCCCGACGCCGGGCCGGAGGCCAGGCTGCCGGCCGAGTAGCCGAGAAGGCCCGGCGGGATGAGGCCGTGCGCGGGAATGGCCATCCTCCCGATCGCGCGCCGGGCGAACGCGCCGAGGTCGGTCGCGCGCACGAGGCTGCGGCGTAGCTCGACATCCCGGAGCACGCCGCGGTGGCAGTTGAATGCGACGTAGTACGTCGTCAGGCGCGGGTTCTCCCGGTATCGCGAGGCGAACCGGGGATCATGTCGGAGAGTCTCCGCGTCGGCGGGAAGCAGGTCGAAGGCGAGCGAGAACCGACCGGCCAGGAACTCGCTGCGAATTTCCTCCGGAGAGACGCCGAAGCGGAAGACGACCCCGTCGGCCCGCGGGTAGCTTTCGCGCCAGTAGCTCGGATTGCGCTCGAGCTCGAGCCTCCGGCCGGGCTCGAAGCCGACGATCCGGAAGGGCCCCGTTCCGATGACGCCTTCCTCGCCGGTCGTGCCCACGGCGCCCGTGCCCTCCGGAAGAATCGCGGTCGGCGAGTACGAGAGGACGGCCGGAAAGAAGGCGACGGGTTTCTCGAGGTCGATGTAAAACTCCGTCGGCGAGACGATGTGGAAGCCCTCGAGGTCGGTCGCCGCGCCGTCGATGATTTTCCGGGCGCCGCGAATGGGCGACAACAGCCAGCGGTTCACGGTCTCAGTCGCGAGGAGTCGCTCCCAGGAGAAGCGGACATCGCGTGTCGTCAGCCGCCGCCCGTCGTGGAACCGCACGCCCGGGCGCAGCTTGAAACGGTACCGCTTGCCGTCGCTCTCCGTGATCAACTCGGAGGCGACCCAGGGCACGATGCGCGTTCCGCCGAGCGCCCGCGTGAGGGTCTCGAAGAGGCTGGGCGACACCTCGCTGTGCTCCAGGGTCTCGCAGAGCGCGGGATCAATGCTTCGGACGACGCCCGCGATCGGCACGTGGAGGATGCCTCCCTCGGCTGGTCGCTCGGCTGCGGTCCGAAGCGCCCCGGCCTCCGCCAGTCCGAGCTCGGCGTAATTGACGTAGGGCGAGGTGCTACGAAGCTGGAGGCCCCGGACCCGCGGGCCCGCGATCCGGTAGTCCACGTCGTGGAAGAGAGGCGCGAGGATCGCGGGGTCGAGCAGGGCGTGCTCGAATTTCCGATAAAGAGCCTCGCGGGCGGCGGGCTGCGCCTCGGCGCGGGCCCCTTCGAGCAGGCGATCGGTCTCCGGCGAGGAGAAGTAGGTGCGCAACGCCCCGTTTCCGGAGTGGAAAAGCGTGAACGTGAAGTTGTCGGGATCGTCGTAGTCGGCAATCCAGCGGCCGAGCATGACGTCGATGCCCTGGTTGGCGTGCCACGCCTCGAGGAATTCGGGCATGGTCTTCGTGACGATCTCGACCTCGACGCCGAGATCGCCCCAGATCCGGAACAGGGCTTCCGTCAGCGCCCCGTACTGATTGAGGAGGGCGGGGTGCATGCCCACGCGCAGCCGGATGGGTGCGGGCAGGGACGAGGAGCGAATCATCTCGATGGCCTTCTCGCGGGCGAAGTGCGTCTGCCGCCGCCCGGCGTCGTGGCCGAGGATCCCGGGAGGGATCAGGCCCGTGGCCGGGAGGGCGAAACGCCCGAGGGTCCCCCAGACGAGGTCCTGAGGACGGACGGCATTGACGAGCGCCTTCCGGAGTGCCAGGTTGGATCCGGCCACGGTTCCGGTGTGGAAGACGGCGAAGTACGTGTTCTTGTTCGGAGTTTCGACGAGGCCGGCGCGAAAGCGCGGCTCACGGAGAATCGCATCGAGGTCCTGGGGGAGAAGGTCCCGCGCGATGTCGAGCGAGCCCTCACGCAGGCCGTCCGCGATCGCGGACGCCGCGAGCGAGGCCTGGAATTCGATCCGGTCCACGCGCGCCGGTTCCTTCGCGTAGCGGGGATTGCGCTCGAGGACGACGCGCTCGGGCGTGTGGAGGGTCACCTGGAAGGGGCCCGTGCCGAGAGGCGGGCCGGTTCCCGTACCCGCGGCCACGACGGCGGTTCGGGGATCGGTCAAGAGGGATGGGAAGATCGGAAGGGGATCCGCAAGACGGATCACGATCTCCCGCTCGGAGGGGGCTTGGATACCTTCGACGTCCTCCGCTTTTCCTGCCACGAACTCGGAGGCGCCGCGGATGGCGGCGAAGGCCGCGGGCATCTGGTTCTTCGAGAGCCGGATCGAGCGTTCCAGCGATGCCTTGACGGCCGCCGCGTTCAAGGGAGCGCCGTCGGAGAACACGATTTCCCCCCGCAGGTGCAGGCGGACGGCGAGCCCGTTCTCCTCGAAGGTCCATTTCTCGCAGAGCGACGGCGCGAGATTGCCCTGGGGGTCCGTCGTTACCAGTCGCTCGTAGACGTTGGCGAGGGCCTCCGGCTCCTCGTTGGTCTCGTACAGTCCCGGCTCGGTCGCGGCAATCGGGTTGGCGACGGCCACGAAGAGCGTGCCGCCGCCGGGCAGCTCCTCCTCGATGTCTTTCTCTCCCGGCGTGAGGTGTTCGATCTCGGCCTGGAAAGCCGCGGCCTTCGCGTACTCGCCGCGGAGGTTGGCCAGTGTCGCGGCGAGCGAGAGCAGCCGCGCCAGGTGCTCGGCGTCGCCGCTCGCCCGGGCCATTTCGACGCCTCGCTCCGTCCACCGGCGCGCCTCGTCGATGCGGCGTGCCTGCCAGGCGGTCTCGGCGACGAGCAGCACGGCGGCCGCGGCGCGGGACGTCTGCTTCTCGGCTTCGAGGACGCGAATCGCCGCTTCGGCCTCGCGCAACGCCGCGTCGATGTTGCCCGCCATGCGGTGCCCCTGGGCCAGCAGCAACCGCGCCTCGCCCTCGCGCTTGCGGTCCTCCGCGTCTTCGGCGTCCTCGAGGTAGTCGAGCGCGACCTTCGCGACCCGGACCGCGTCTTCCGGGCTGAAGGCGTCGAGCGACTTCTGGGCGAGCTTCAACCCGTACGCGACGGTCTTCTCCGGGTCGTCTGCCTGGGAGAAGTGATGGACGAGCTCGGGGTAGACGCGCTCGAGCCGCCCCGCGTTGCGCTTTTCGAGGAGCTCGGCGAACTTGCGGTGGAGCGAGCGGCGCTTGCGCCGGGACAGCGCCGCGTACAGGACGTCGCGGACGATCCCGCTCGAGAAGGTCAGCCGATCGCCTCTGGACTCACGCTCCTCTTCGAGCATTCCCTCGCGGACCAGGCGATCGATGTCGTCGTCGAGGTCGCGGTCGTCCTCGCTGATCTCCTCGAGGTCCTTCGAGTCGAACGTCTTTCCGAGCACGGACGCGACCGAAAGGAGGTCGCGCAGCTCCTGCGAGAGCCGCTCGATGCGCTTCTCGACGGCCTGCTGGATGGTCGCGGGCAGGGCGTCGGCCGAAATCTCGGCCTCCTTCGAGAAGCTCCACGCCCCGGTGTCGTCCTTCGCGATGCCGCCCGACTCGACGAGCGAGCGGACGAGCTCCCGGGTGAAGAAGGGGTTGCCCTCGGTCGCGTCCCTCAGTCGCCGGGCGAGGTCGTCGGAGACGTTCGGGGCCCCGACGAGCGACTCGACGAGCGAGCGGTGCTCGGAGGGAGAAAACGGCGGGAGAGTGATCGAGACGAAGCGCGGGTCGTCGGCGAAAGACTCGAGCATGCGGATGAGGGGATGTCGCTTGTCCGTCTCGTTCTGGCGGTAGCTGCCGACGATGAGCGTGGGCGTGGGCCGCAGGCGCCGGACGATGTACTGCAAGGCCTCGATCGAGACTTCCGCTCCGTGCAGGTTGTCGAGGATGAGCACGAGCGGCTTGCCGGCGGCAATGCGGGTGAGCGTCTTGGCGATGAGCTCGAAGATCTGGATCCGGTCCTCGGCCTTCTTCTCCTCGGCCGGCACGGCGATGCGGGAGTCCCCGCTGACGGCCGAGCGCAACTCGCCGATCTCCGAGAGCTGCGGGAAGAGAGCGACGAGGTCCGCGGCGAGATCGGAGAAGTCAGGGCGCTCGGCGGAGGCGCCGGTGTCGCGGGACTGGAAGTAGTCCTCGATCAGCTCGCAGAAGCCCTGGTAGGAGAAGGACCGGTCCTGCTCGACGAAGCGCCCGTAGAGAACGCGGATCTTTCGGACCACGGCAAGGTTCTTCAGCTCTTCGAGAAGTCGCGTCTTGCCGATCCCGGGCTCGCCGGCCACGACGGCGAACTGGCCCTCGCCCGCGATCGCGCCGTTCAGACGCCGCTGCAACTCGGCGAATTCCTTCTCCCGGCCGACGAAGACGGAGCTCGCGGGACGCTGGATCACGCGGCTGGCCGAGAGAACGACCGACATGCGGAACTCGTCGCTCGCGAGGCTCGACCGGTGGCGCTTCAGGGCCTCGGCGATCTGGCCCGCCTTCTGGGGGCGCTTGCCCGGATCCTTTTCGAGGCAGCGCATCAGGATGTCCTGGAGCTCCTCGCGAATCTCGGCCCCGAGCGCGCGCGGGGGCTGCGGGACCTCGTGGACGATGCGGTACAGGATCGACTGCACCTCGCCCGTGAAGGGCGGCTCGCCCACGAGGCATTCGTAGAGGACGACGCCGAGGGAGTAGATGTCGGAACGGCCGTCGAAGGCCCGCGAGGCGACCTGCTCGGGCGAGAGGTAGGCGACGGTCCCGACGAGCGTGCCCGTCTTGGTGAGGCGCGACTCGGTGGCGGTGTGGGCGAGGCCGAAGTCCATCACGCGCACGCGCACGCCCGATCCGCCTTCCTCCCGCGTGACCATGATGTTGGCGGGCTTGATGTCGCGGTGGACGACGCCGCGGGAGTGGCTGTAGTCGAGGGCCTCGGCGACCTGGATGCCGATGTCCACGACCTCGCCGAGGCGCAGCGACTGGTCGCGGACGAGTCGCAGCAGGGTCGTCCCCCCGACCAGCGGCATGACGAAGAAGAGCGACCCTAGGTCTCTGCCGAGGTCGTGGATCGGGACGATCGCGGGGTGGTCCATCTGGGCGACCAGCTGCGCCTCGCGCTGGAAGCGCTCCTCGAGCTCGGTCGTGAGGTCGCTCGAAGAGATCAGCTTGACGGCGACCTCGCGGTTCAGGAGCGGGTCGCGCGCGCGGTAGACGACGCCCATGCCGCCGCGCCCGAGCTCGCCGAGGATCTCGTAGCGGTTGGCGAGCTTCGAGCCGATCATCGGACCCCGCCTAGCGCCGGATCCAGAGGTCTTCGTAGGGGATGGAGGCGTTCGATTGTCCGATCGTCGTCAGACCCTGGACCTCGGGCCGCGCGAAGCAGTAGACCTGGTCGTGAAAGAGCGGGAGCAGGACCGCCTGGTCCGCGATGAGCTCCTCGGCCTGGCGGTAGACGGAGTGGCGGACCCGCGGGTCGACCTCGGCCCGGCCCTGCTCCGCCAGACGGTCGAGCTCCGGCGAGCTCAGGTAGTTGCGGAACGCGCCCGAGCTGGAGTGGACGCAGCCAAAGAGAAACGTGTCGCTGTCGGGATAGTCCGCCGTCCAGCGCCCGATGTCGACGTCGGCCTCGGCGGCGTCCGAAACCTTCAAATACTCGGCCATGGTCCGGTTGACGGGGCGGATGCGGTAGCCGATCTCCCGGAACGCGTCGCAAAGCCCGTCGTAGAACTTCGCGAACTCCCCGAAGAAGATCGGGTGCACGGACGCCGCGAGCTCCACGGTTTCGCGCGACACGGTCGCCTCGACCGAGCTGTCCGACGGCGAGGAGTCCCCGGACAGTCGCGCGCCGGAGGCCGGCCCGGACGCCGAGTACCCGAGCAGGCCCGGCGGAATGAGGCCGTGCGCCGGGATCGCGAGGCGGCCGAGCGTGCGCCGCACGAGTCCGGCCGTGTTGAGCGCGTGGAGAGCGCTGCGCCGCGCCTCGAGATCCCGCAGCGGTCCGCGATGATTGTTGACGATGACGAAGTAGGTCGTCAGGCGCGGGCTCTCGCGGTAGCCGGAGGCGAACCGCGGGTCCTGGCGGAACGCTTCGGCGTCGGCCGGGAGCAGGTCGCGGGCGATCGAGAGCCGGCCCGCCACGAACTCGTTGCGGATCTCCTCGGGCGGGATCCCGAAGTGGAAGACGATGCCTTCGCTGCGGGGGCGATCGGCGCGCCAGTAGCTCGGGTTGCGCTCGAGCTCGAGTCGGCGTCCGGACTCGAAGTTGACGACCCGGAACGCGCCGGTGCCGATCGCCCCGGTGCGGGCCGTCGCTCCGATCACGCCGGTCCCCTCGGGCACGATCGCCGTCGCGGCGTAGGAAATCATGGCCGGAAAGAAGGGGACCGGCTTTTCGAGCTCGACGACGAACTCGCCCGGCGACACGATGTGAAAGCCCGCGAGGTCGGTCGCCGCGCCCTCGATCAGCTTCTGCGCTCCGCGGATGATCGAGAGCACCCAGCGGCTCTCGCTCTCGCGGTTGCACAGCAGCCGTTCCCATGAGTGGCGAACGTCCCGGGCGGTCATGCGTCGGCCGTCGTGAAACCGGACGCCCGGCTGGAGGCGGATCCGGTAGCGTGCACCGTCGTTCTCCATCCGCACCTCGGAGGCGAGCCACGGGACGATGCGCGTGCCTTCCGCGGCCCAGGTCAGCGTCTCGTACACGCTCGGCAGGACGTCCGCCTGCTCGACCGTGCTCGTCGTCGACGGATCGAGGCTGCGCACGACGCCCTGGATCGGGACGTGGAGGATGCCGCCGCCGGTCACCGCCGCGACGGGCGCGGCCGCCGCCGAGGACTTTCCGAGGTCGAAGTAGTTGACGTACGGTGCCGTCGAGCGCAGCTCGATGCCGCGGACCGCCGGTCCGGCGATGCGGTAGTCGACGTCATGGAAGAGCGGCACCAGGATGCCGGCGTCGAGCACCGTGTGCTCAATCCGGCGGTAGAGGGCCTCGCGGGCCTCGGGGCGGGGCTCGGCCCGCGCCTCGTCGAGCAGGCGGTCCATCTCCGGCGAGGAGAAGTACGCCCGGAGCCGTCCGTTTCCGGAGTGGAAGATGTTGTGCGTGAAGTTGTCGGGATCGTCGTAGTCGGCGATCCAGCGGCCGATCAGAAGGTCGATGTCGTCGTTGGCGTGCCAGGCCTCGAGGAACGTCGGCATCGTCGACGTCGCGACCTCGACCTCGACGCCGACCTCGGACCAGAGGCGGAAGAGCGCCTGCGTCAGGGCGGCGTACTGGTTCTGCAGGATCGGGTGAACGGCCGCTCGCAGGCGCACCGCGCCCGGGAACCCGGCGGCGCGGATCGCCTCGAGCGCCTGCTCCTTGGGTAGATGCGGCTGGCGCCGGCCCGGGTCGTGGCCGAGGATGCCCGGCGGGATGACGCCGGTCGCGGGAAGGGCGAAGCGACCGAGCGCGCCCCAGACGAAGTCCTGGGTGCGGGCGAGTCCGGCGAGCGCGATCCGCAGCGCCGCGTTCGAGCCGGCCGGAGTGCCGAGGTGAAACACGGCGAAGTAGGTGTTCTTCTTCGGCGTCTCGACGAGGCCGCCGCGCAGGCGCGGCTCCCGGAGGACGGCCTCGAGGTCCTGGGGCAGGAGATCCCGGGCGATGTCGAGCGATCCCGAGCGCAGACCCTCGGCGATCTCGGACGGCGAGAGCGACGCCCGGAACTCGATGCGGTCCAGGCGCGCGCCCGGCGATCTCCAGTGAGAGGGGTTGCGCTCGAGGACGGCCCGGTCGGGCGCGTGGGAGACGACGCGGAAGGGGCCCGTTCCGATCGACGGCGTCTCGGGCCCGGCGCCTGCCGCGGCAATGGCGGTCCGACCGTCGGTCAGGAGCGACGGCAGGATGGGAACGGGTTGGGTCATCCGGATGCGCAGCTGGCCGTCGCCGACGACCTCGATGCCCGACACGCCGGCGGCGCGGCCGTCGAGGAACTCGGCCACGCCGGCGACGGCGGGAAAGGCGGCCGGCATCACGTCGCGGGACAGGCGAATCGACCGCTCGAGCGCGGACTTGACCGCGCCGGCCGTGAGCGGCGATCCGTCGGAGAAGAGGACTCCCGCTCGCAGGTGCAGGAGCATCGCCGCCCCGCCGTCCTCCAGGACCCATCGCTCACAGAGATTTCCGGCGAGGCTGCCCTGGGGATCGGTCGTGACCAGAGTCTCGAACACGTTGGCCAGGACTTCGTGCTCCTCGGTCGTGTCGTACAGGGCGGACTCGGTCGCGGCGACGGGGTTCGGGAAGGCGACCACGAGCGTTCCGCCGCGCGGGATCTCGACGCCCGCCGCCTGCTCGCGTGGCGTGAGGCGCTCCACCTCGGCCTGGTAGGCCATCGCCTTCGCGTGCTCGCCGCGCAGGCTCGCCACGGTCGCCCCGAGCGCGAGGAGCTTGAGGAGCGGATCGGTCGCGCCGGCCTCGCGCGCGGCCTCGATGCCGCGCTCGACCGAGCGGCGGGCGTCGTCGATCCGTCGCGCCTGCCAGGCCGTCTCGGCGGCGAACAGGGTCGCCGCGGCGGCGCGGTCCCGGCGCTTGTGCTCCTCGAACCCGCGGACGGCGGACTCGGCTTCCCGCAGCGCGACGTCGACGTTGCCGGTCATGCGCTGGCCCTGAGCGAGCATCAGGCGCGCCTCGCCCTCGAGCGAGGGATCGCCGGACCACTCCTCGTCCTCGAGGAACTCGAGGACGATCTTCGCCACACGGATCGCATCCTCGGGATTGAAAGTATCGAGCGACTTGCGGGCCAGCGTGAGCCCGAATTCGACGGTCTTATCGGGCACGTCGCCTTGCCAGTAGTGGTGGACCAGTTCGGGATAGACGCGCTCGAGCCGGCCGGCCGACCGCTTTTCGATCAGCTCGGCGTACTTCCGGTGGAGGGACCGGCGCCGGCGTCGCGAGAGGGCCGCGTAGAGAACGTCGCGGACGATGCCACTCGCGAACGTCAGGCGATCGCCGCGCGACTCGCGGTCCTCTTCCAGGATGCCTTCGAGGATGAGCCGGTCGATCGAGTCTTCGACGCCTTTCGCGTCCTCGGCCAGCGTCTGGAGGTCGCGCGAGTCGAAGGTCTTGCCGACGACCGAGGCGATCGAGAGCAGGTCCCGTAGCTCCTCGGGCAGCCGCTCGATGCGTTTCTCGACGGCCTGCTGGATCGTGGCCGGCAGCGCGTCGGCCGAGATCTCGGCCTCGGTCGAGAAGCTCCACGCGCCCGTGTCGTCCCGGGCGATGTCACCCGACTCGACGAGGGAGCGGAGGAGCTCCTTGGTGAAGAAAGGGTTGCCCTCGGTCGCGTCGCGCAGCCGGTGCGCCAGCCGGTCCGAGACCTTCGCGTCGCCCACGACCGATTCGACGAGCGAGCGGTACTCGGAGGGAGAGAGCGGCGGCAGCGTCAGCGCGACGAAGCGCGGATCGTCCGCGAAGGAGTCGAGCATGCGGATCAGCGGGTGCCGCTTGTCCGTCTCCGTCTGCCGGTAGCTGGCGACGATGAGGGTCGGCGTCGGGCCGAGTCGGCGCACGATGTACTGCAGGCCCTCGATCGAGATCTCCGCGCCATGGAGGTTCTCGAGGATCAGGATGAGGGGCTTGCCGCCCGCGATCCGGGTCAGCGTCCGCGCGAGCAGCTCGAAGATCTGGATCCGATCCTCGACCTTGCGTTCCGCGGCGGGTACGGCCATGCGCGAGTCGCCGCTGACGGCCGAGCGCAGCTCGGCAATTTCCGAGAGCTGCGGGAAGAGGCTGATCAGGTCCGGCGCAAGGTCGGAGAAGTCGGGGCGCTCGCCCGCCGAGGAGGACGCCGCGTCGCGCGTCCGGAAGTAGTCCTGGATGAGCTCGCAGAAACCCTGGTACGAGAAGGACCGGTCCTGCTCGACGAAGCGGCCGTAGAGGACGCGCAGCTTGCGCGCGATGGCGAGGTTCTTGAGCTCCTCGAGCAGGCGCGTCTTGCCGATGCCCGGCTCTCCGGCGACGACGGCGAACTGGCATTCCCCGGTGATGGCGGCGTTCAACCGGCGCTGGAGCTCGGCGAATTCCCTTTCGCGCCCGATGAAGACCGACAGCGACGGCCGCTGGATGACCCGGCTCGCCGAGAGAATGACCGACATGCGGAACTCGTCGGTCGCCAGGCTCGCCTTGTGGCGGCGCAGCGCCTCGGAGATCT
>Ga0207641_10001420_pt1 | contig 23618 bp, 20 predicted proteins | sample KBSSwiS62_FD_184306 | JGI IMG/M metagenome (GOLD analysis project Ga0207641, IMG submission 184306) | Switchgrass rhizosphere microbial communities from Kellogg Biological Station, Michigan, USA - KBS Switchgrass S6-2 (SPAdes) (version 2) | ecosystem: Host-associated > Plants > Roots >... | reverse complement strand
GCCTGCCTCCACCAGTCGCCACAATGACTCCGCGCTCGTCACCCCGCCCGGGAACCGGCAGCCGATCCCGACGATCGCGATCGGCTCCGTCGTCAGGGGGCGGCTGGTAAGGCGCACGGCCGGTTCGCCGCTCGCGGACGCGAGGCCGAGCTCGCGCTGTAGGTGTGTGGCGAGCGCCAGCGGCGTGGGATGGTCGAAGACCAGGGACGAGGGAAGGTCGAGGCCGGTGGCCGCCGACAGAGCCTGGGCCAGCTCGAGCACGGCGAGGGAACTGAAACCGATTCCCAGGAAGGTCTCGGTGCCCGCCGAGAAGGTATGTCCCAGCACCGCGTTCGTCGCGCTGGCTATCAGGTCGACCAGGATCGCGCGCTGTCCGGAAGGCGTGGCGCGGCGCAGCGCCGCGAGGTCGAGCGGCTCAGGGCTCGCCGGTCGTGGGGCGGAAGCAGGCTGACCGCCGCCCGGATGCAACGGGGCTGGCCCCGCGAGTGGCCGCTCCGGGCGGGCGGGCGGCAGCGGTCCTGTTTCGTCGTCCCCTCCGGCCACTGTTCCCGGCCTTGGCTCCCGAGCGCGAGGGAGAGGGCTTAGCGTGATCTCGGGCCGCCAGCCGAGCTGTTCACGCACCGTTTCCCAGCTGATCGGCACGCCATGGACGAACGCGTGGGTGAGAGCGTGGAGAAGGCTTTCCCTGTCGCTCTTCCGGCGGTCCAGGGTCGGAATCGCCACGCCGGTCACCCCCGCGGTCCGCAGCGTCTCGCTGATGACCGTGGTGAGCGCGGGATGGGCACTCACCTCGACGAAGAGCCGGTGGCCGTCCTCGATGAGCGCGCGCACGGCCTTCTCGAAGAGAACGGTGCCGCGGACGTTGCGGAACCAGTACGCGGGCGTGAGGCCGACGCTCTCCAGCCGCGAGCCGGTGACGGCCGAGTAGAAGGCGGAGCGGGGCGGGCCCGACGGCCCGTACGGCGCCTGGTCGAGCATGATCTCCCGCAGGCTGTCCAGCTGGCGCGTGTGTGCCGCGACGTTGATGCCCGGCACCTTCCAGGCCCACAGGCCCTCTTGTGTCAGCGCCGCCAGCAGTTCGTCGACTGTGTTCGGATCACCGCTGACCGTCACGTTCCCGGGGCTGTTGACGGCGGCGATTTCCAGTCGCCCGCCCCACCTGTCCAGCAGCGGTCCGACACGTTCGACCGACGCCGCGATCGACGCCATAGCGCCCCGGCCCTCGATAAGCGAGAGCGCCGTGCCCCACCGGGTGACGAGCCTTGCGGCATCCTCGGTGGTCAGGGCGCCGGAAACCTGGGCCGCGGCGACCTCGCCCACCGAATGCCCTACTACCGCCGCCTCCTGAAGCCCGTAGGCGTGCCACGAATCCGCCAGGGCGCAGGCAAGGGCGAACTGGACGGGCTGGACCGCGCCGGGCGGTGCGATGTCCGCACCAGAGGCGAGCGCGGCGACCGGATCCCAACCGAGCTGGGAGCGAAGCGACTGGGAGTAGTCGTCGAGCCGCTCCCGGAGCTGGGGAGACGACGCGATCAGCTCAGCCGCCATGCCCGGCCACTGAGGGCCTTGGCCGGGGAACACCAGGACTGGCTTCTGGGCCACGTCCGCGGCACCAGTGAGCACGTTCCGCGAGACCCGGCCATGGGCCAGGTCGGTGAGGCCGCGCATGAGCTCGGCCCGGTCCCGCGCGATGACCGCGCCGCGTCGATGGGCATGCGCCGTGGTCAGGAGGCGGTAACCGAGGCCGGGCAGCTCGTCATCCGGGGTCGACTCGACCTGGGCACGCAACTGGCCGGCCGCGCCCGCGAGCGCGTCGGGCGAGTCTCCCGAGACCACCAGGGGTGGGTCCAGCAGCTCCATGGGTGAACCTCCGCTACTTGCCGGCGGACTTCCGCCAGCCCAGGTGGGACGCCGGGTGAATCAGCAGGCGCGCCGGCTGCTCGCTGCGCAGCAGGACTTTGGCGAGCTGCCGCCGAATTTCCTGGTCGTCGACAGCCGCGTCCGCGCAGTAGACATCGAGAGTGAAAACGACGTCGCCGGCAGCGTTCTCGTGGGGCCAGGCCTCGGCTCCCCGGACACCGGGGATGGTTTCCGCTATCGCGCACACCGACCGCAGGTAAACCTTCTCGCCGCGACTGATCACGTAGTTCGGCTTGCGGCCGCGGAAGAAGAGATAGCCGTCCTGCACGCTGAACAGGTCGCCTGTGCTGATCAGGGTCCTGGTACCGCCGGCCGAATCCGCGGGCACGTCGCGCTGTCCAACCCGGCGGAGCATCCCCGTGTCCGTCTCGACGATCAGCTCGCCGACCTCGTCATCGGGGTCTGCCTTCCGAAGCTGGACCTGGACGCCAGGGAGCGGGAGGCCCACCGAGCCGTATCGGAAAGCCGGCTCCCGGTGAGCGGCCAGTGTCGAGACCCGAGGGCCGGCCTCGGTGAGGCCGTAGGTGACGTAGAGCTCCAGGCCGGGATTGCGCTGCAGCAGATCCGCCACGGACGACTCGTCGAGCGCGTCGCCCCCGACCGTCAGGAGGCGAAGGCCGGCCGGGAGCCGCCCGCCCGCGCGACGCCATGACGCGATCAGCGCCGGCGTCAGCGAGGAAACTGTGACCTGGTGGTCCTGAATGGTCCGCGCGTAGCGGGTGGGCGTAAACGGCGGCCCCGTGATGATCAGTCTGCCGCTGGAGACCAGGGTTCCGAGCACCTGGGCGACAAAGGCGTAGGAGTAATGCATGGGGAGGGTGACGAGAACGTTGTCGGGCGCGGTCTGGCCGATCGCCTGCACATGCCGGGAAGCATTGCGAAGAAGTGCGTCGACGCGGTGCAGGCAGCCGCTGAAGACACCCGACGTGCCGGACGTGAGAAGGATTATCTCGCCGGGCTGGTAGCGACGGGTATCGACGCCACGGAGGAACACGAGCTCACCGACCTGCCGGATGGGATGCGGCCGGTCGCCGCCGGGCAGGTCCTGGGGAATTCTCGGTGCGACGAGCGCGTCCGCTCCGAGCGCTTGGGCCATCCGCTCGATGCGGGACGCGGGCGCCGACGGCGTCAGGAGCACCGGGACCGCGCCCTGGGCCAGCAGGGCGAACACCACCGCGATGAGCTGCCTGCCGTTCGGCATAGCCACCATGACGGCCCGTCCGGGCTCGACGCCGAGCCGGCGAAGCTCGTCGACCATGGTGTCGAGCCTGGGAAGCGGGTCCGGGGGGCGGTCAGCCTCGACAAGGTTGTCGAGGAAGCTTCGCACCGCGCTCGGTTCGAGCGCGCTAATGGTTCCCACGTCAGCCTCCCTGTATCTCGCGCAGGAGCCGGCTGGTGACCCGGTGACCCGAAGCGGCCACGTCGTGGGACGTCACGAGCACATGGGACGCCGAGCCTTGGCGCAGCCAGAGGCGGGCGATGGTCACCGCAGGTGGCAGGCCTTTCTCCGGCGGCATCGACAGGGTCATGCTGGGGCCGCTGAACCCGAGGAACTGCGCCGGGAGGCTGCAGATCGAGCCCGGGTTGGCTCCGGAGAACCGCAGTGGCGAGATGTGGCCCGCCGGAATCGTCGCGGCGAGCTCGCGCATGGTGTGGCTGGTGCAATGGTCGCTGACGGCGACATGTCCCACGGCCTCCCGGGCCGACAGGAGCTCCTCGCCGTGTTCGTCGATCGCGCGTTCCACCGCTTCGAGCACGAGCCACGAAAGGGGGTCCGCGTAGAGGGAGGCCTTCCGCTTCGGTGGTAACGCCGACAGGTCCGCCGCCGTGGCGACTCCTTCGCCGACGAGTGTCATCCCCCAGCTGCCCAGCCTCGCGAACTCGTTCATGTCGCCGCGCTTCCGGCTCCCTGGAAGACGAGGCAGGTGTCGAACCCGCCGAATCCCAACGTCACGCTGATCCCCGAGCCCGGGCCCACGTTCATGGGATCCGCCGCGGGAATCGGCAGGGAGAGGTTCGGGATGGGCTCCCGCAGGCCGTGGACGGGGGGCGCCAGTCCGGTTTCGAGCGCCTGCAGCACGGCTACGGCCTCGATCGCGCCGGTCGCGCCCAGCGCGTGTCCGAACGACCCTTTGGTCGCGAACACGACGGGCGGGTCGGGCATATGGGCGAACACCTGCGCGTAGGCCCGGGCCTCCACGTCGTCGTTCACCGGAGTCCCGGATCCATGCGCATTCACGACGGTGATATCCATCGGGGTGAGGTGCGCGTTGCGCAGGGCGCGGTCGATGGCCAGGACCACGTTCCGGCCCGATGGGTCAGGGGCCACCGCGCTGGCTGCGTCGTTCGACGATCCCGCGCCGGCGAGGACTCCGCGCGGCTGGGCTCCGCGGGCGCGCGCCCGCGCGGCGGGCTCGAGGACCAGGAATGCCGCGCCCTCACCGAGAACTGTTCCGTTGCGGCTGACGTCGAAAGCGCGGAGGTCGTCAGGGGCCATGGTTCCAAGGCGCGTGTGGCCGAGTCGTTTCCCTGGTGTCAGCACGTCAGCTCCGCCGCACACGCAGATCTCCGCGGCGCCTGCCTGCAGCAGGCCAAGCCCGGCGAGAATGGCGTCAGAGCCCGCGGAGCAGGCTGTGGTGACCGTCACGGGGTCCGCCACGCATCCGGCGGCCCGGGCGGCCATGGCCGACCATTGGGACAAGGATGCGACATCGGCCATCTCGAGATGGGGGCCGTAACTGGTCCCGAGCACGGGAAGGACATGCCGGTCGGCCGCGTCGATCCCCGCGTCCGCCAGCGCCCTGGTCAGCGTGGCGCGCGTGATCTCCTGCTGGCGGTCCCACGCGGGCCAGTCCATCGGGATGCCGGGCACGGCTGCCGCGCGCGAGTTTCGTAACGGGACGGGGGATGCGACCTCGGCGATGCCGGAGATATCGGCGAGAAGCGAGTCCCACACGGTGCCCACGGCGGGGCCGAGAGCTGTCGACCACGCCATTCCCGTGACCCAGATCTCGACGTCTGTGCTCACCACAGCTGCTCGCCGAGCTCGGCGACCTTGAGACGGACAAGCGTCCCCCTGAACATCGCGACCGACGTGTCGGACACCTGGGCTCGGCACGCGAACGTGAAGGTCCTGTCGCGGAGCTCCTCGCAGGTGGTGTGGAAGACGACCTGGTCGCCGGGCACAACCAGCCGCGTGAACCTGGCCTTGACGGAGCCGACCAACGTGATCTCGTCGTCGGCCAGCGGCGAAGTCGACAGCTGAAGCAGAACAATCGCCGACTGGGAGATCGCCTGCATCAGGTGGCTGGCGGGAAAGATGCCGCGCTCGGGGAAGTGCCCGGAGATGGCGTCGGTCTGTCCGGACACGAGCATGAGGCTCGTCAGGTGCTCGCCGGGCTCGTAGTCCAGGACACGGTCGAGGTAGACCATCGGATGGCGGTGCCGTAGCCAGCCCTTGAGTTCCGTGAAACCCATGGTCCTCGGCGTGCGCACCCCGGCGTCCGGGGTCTCGGTCACTTGCTTCTCCCCTCGTCAGGGAGCGACTCGCGAAGACGGGACACCAGCTCGGTCAGCGTGCGGACCGTCGAGAAGTTCTCCGGGACGAAGTCCTCGTCCGAGATCGTCACGCCGAATTCGTACTCGCACTTGGAGCGAAGCTCGACGAACCCGAGCGAGTCAAGCCCAAGGACGTCCCGCAAGCCGTCGTCCAGTCCGATCTGCGACGGCGCAACGCTAACAAACACATCGTCCACCAGCATCTTCTTTATCGTGCTCTCGATGTACATAATGCGACCTCCAGGGTCATTGTCCGAGGGCGTTGTCGTATGTTCTGGCGGCGACGTGGGAAGAGTCCGCCACAAATCCCCTGAGAGACGCCGCCGACGGTACGCGGACGACACGGCTGTCTGCGCGGGCACGACCGCTCTGGCGAGATATCAGGCAGCTAGTCCCGGCCTGCGTCAGAAAACCGTCAACAAGGCTACAGCGGGATGCCGCCCGCCATCTCCGCCGGCCACGTAAGCGAATCGGACGACATGCCGGGAACAGAAGCGGCGGTCCCCGAGTGCGTCGCGGATCATCTCTGCTCCCTTGACTAGGGCGTGAAAACACGTGTTTCGATCACCCGCGGCCGCCAGGTGCCTTGCTTTTTTTCTACTTGCCTGGCGCTCGTCGTACAGGAGGCCGGCAGGCCAAGCCGCGCCCGACAGTCATGGCGCGTCAGGCCAACACGCCGGTAACTGAGCCTTTCCCGGTAACGGTCGGCGACGCTGTGTGATGGTCGCTGATGGCTGCGCAGCGTCACCCTCGACGGCCGCACCACCTGACAACCACCAACCGCACATCCGTTGTCTACTGCCGGAAACAACAGTCGACGGCACGACCGTCAAGCCGGCCGCGGTCATGCCACCATGTGCGGCAATGGTCTGTGCCTGTTGGGGGGCGGACGCTGGTGCGCGATTCGGTGTGGTTCCGGGAGCTGCTCCGCGATGTGGTCACAGACCCGCGGCGCGGCGGGGTCGCGTTGCAGCATCTGTGCACGGTGGTCAAGGGAAGGCTGCCGGTCGACGGGGTAGCGGTGGCAGTGACCGCTGACGCGGTTGACAGGTTCGCCTCGGCGGCCAGCGACGCGGCGGCAGCCTGTGTGGACAGACTGCAGGTCAGCGCCGGCGAGGGGCCGGGTCGGGACGCGGTGCGCTGCGGGCAGCCGGTGCTGTTATCTGATCTGGCCGGTCCGGTCGGCAACCGGTGGCCGACCCTGCGTACCTTGGCGACCCCCGTCGGGGTCCGGGGGATCTTTGCCCTACCCATGCTGCTGGGCTTGGCTTCGCTCGGTGCCCTTGAGCTGTTCCGCTTCACGCCGGGCCAGCTGACCGCCGCGACGCTCGCGGACGCGCTGAACGCCACACAGGCAGCCGCGCTGCTCGCTGCGCAGACCCTTCCCGGCGATCAAGGAGCCGTCCGGGCAGATCCGGCGCTGCGACTGCGGATCGAGGTGCATCGGGCGGCGGGAGTCCTCATGGTCCAACACCACGTCGGTGCGGCTGAGGCGCTCGCGCGGCTGCGGGCCGACGCCTTCGCCCGGGGGCTGACCGTGACCGATCTGGCGCGCCGCATCGTGGCCGACGACCTCCTCTCGGACCTGGATACCTCCCTCGGACGGGGCAGCGACGCCAAGCAATGACGGGCTAGCTGCCCAGCCCCCGAGTGGCGAGGCGCGAACTCGACTTCGCCCACGGTGACGGGCGTTCGGCAGAATACGCGAGTGGCTTCCGGATCATTTGCCGAGTACCTGGCCGGGTTGGATCAAGCGGCGCTGACCGGGCTGCTGCGCGCACGACCTGACGCGCGAGTCGAACCGGCGCCGCGCGGGTTCGAGCAGTTGGCACAACGGTTGTGCGGGCCGGACTCGCTGGTCGCGGCGATGCGGTCGCTCGATCGGGACGCGATCGTCGTTGGTCAGGCGGTGGCCGCGTTGGGATCCTTGGCCACCGTCGAGGCGGTGACGCGCCTCGTCGCGGCGCCGGAACCGGCTGTGCGTGATGCGTTGGACGCGCTGTGCGCTCGCGGGTTGGCCTGGATGGCGTCCGGGATGGTGTTCCTGCCGGAGCGGCTGGCCGAGCACTGGTCGGCCGAGATCGGCGGCGGCCGACCGTTGGCCAAGATCGCCCCGTCGGCGCTGGTCGACGATGTGCGCGCCGCGGCCGAGGCGCTGGGCGTCAGGACGGTAGGGCTACGCAAACCGGAGCTGATCGCCCGGCTGGTCGAGGTCGTGTCCGAGGCCCGCGCAATGGCCGACGTAGTGCGCCGGCTGCCCAGGCCCGCGCGGGATCGGCTGGATGAGCTACGCGATGGCTATGTCCAGTACTTCGCCGCGCAGAGCGCGGGAACCGATCGTGTGCTGGCCGCCGGTGGCCTGCTGCTGCGGGTCAATGGGCGCTGGGAGATGCCCCGGGAGGTCGCGGTCGCGGCCTGGCTGGCGCAACGGGACCTGCTCCTGACCGGACGGCCGCGCATCCCCCAGGCCGCGGTGGCAGGGTCGCCGCCGTCGGCTGGGCCGGCGGCGGCGCAGGACCTGCTTCGGGGGGTCACGGCGCTGCTGGACGAGGCGGGCGCGAGTTCGATCGCCGCGTTGAAGAAGGGCGGCGTCGGATCACGGGAACGATCTCGGCTGGCCGCGCGGCTGGCGCTCCCGGACGAGGCGCTGACCTTGGGGCTCGACCTCACCTACGCGGCGGGGCTGCTCGGCCGGGCGGAGACCGGCTACGCACCGACGGAGCGGTACGCGAGCTGGCGGGAGGCGCCGCCGGCCCGCCAGTGGTCCGAGCTGGCGCGGGCCTGGTTCCTGTTGGAACACGCGCCGACCAGCCGGGAAATCCAGGGAGACAAGGAACTTCCCCCGCCGCTGCCCCTTGTGTCGGGGGCCGGGGCGCTGCGTCGCGCCGTGCTGCGGGAGGCGCGCGGTGGGCTGTCGGTGCGGGCGGTCGGCGAACACGTCGACTGGTTCGTCCCGCTGCACGGATATGAGCCGGACCAACTGCGGAACAAGGTGGCCGCCGCCATCCGGGAGGCGGAACTGCTGGGAGTGGTCGTCGCTGACGTGTTGACCGACTGCGGCGAACAACTCGCGGCCGCCCTCGATGAGGAGTCGGCCGACGCCGAGCCGGTGGACGTGGTGGACGGGCTGGCCGCGCGGGTGGCTCATGTCCTGGTGGAAACGCCGTGCTCGGTGATTCTCCAGTCGGATCTGACCGCGGTGGTGGCCGGCCGGCCACCGGCGGCGGTCTCGCGGCTGCTGGGTGCAGCCGCGGCCAGCGAGGCACGCGGCGCGGCCGGCGTCTGGCGATTCAGCCCGGCCAGCGTCCGAGCGGCGTTGGACGCCGGATGGACGGCCGCGCAGTTGCTCGCCGAGTTGGCGGCGATGTCGGATCGCCCAGTTCCGCAGCCGTTGGAGTACCTGGTCAACGATGTGGCCCGCCGCCACGGCAAGATCCGGGTCCGGGGGATGCGCTCGTGTGTGGTGGCCGACGAGACCACGATCACCGAGGTACTGCACACCCGGTCGCTGACGAAGCTGTCGCTGGCGCGGGTGGCGCCGACCGTACTGTCCAGCCCCTACGAGCTGGACGAGGTGTTGGCGCGGCTGCGCGCGGCCGGGCTGTCCCCGGTCGCCGAGGACGCGTCGGGCACGGTGATCGTCGAGCGACGGCGCGAGCAGCACGCGTCCGCTCCCCGGTCGCCGGTGCGGGCCGTGTCTCGGGCGCGGCTGCCCGCCGAGACGCTGGCCGAGCGGTTGCTCGCGGACCCGATCGGCGAGGACAGCGGTGGGGACGCGGCCGTGGCGACGTTCGAGCGGTTGGCGCAGCTCAATCCGAGCCTGACCGACGCCGAGCTGATCCTGCTGGCTGACGCGGTCGAGTATCAGCGGGACGTGCTGATCACTTACCGGAGCAAGACCGGCGCTCGGACGGTGCGGGAGATCCAGCCGCGTGAGCTGTACGGCCGATGGCTGGACTCGTGGTGTCACCTGCGGGACGCGCAACGGGAGTTCACCGTGGCCGGCATCGAGTCGGTCGCGCCGGCCGGATGACGCATCCCTGCGGCGAGGTACCGCGTTGGTGGTACGCGCAAGTGCCTGCGCCGGGACGTCGCAGGCGGCACTACGTGATCCGCCGGTCGGCGGCCCAGCGGGTCAGCTGATGGCGGCTGGACAGGCGCAGCTTGCGCAGCACGTTGGACGCGTGGGTCTCGACCGTCTTCACCGAGATGAACAGCTCGGCCGCGATCTCCTTGTAGGCGTAGCCGCGGGCCAGCAGCCGCAGCACCTCGCGCTCCCGGGGGGTGAGCCGGTCGAAGTCCGCGTCGGTGGCGGGGACGGCGACGGGCGGCGCGGCGGGCGCGTCCCGGAAGGCGTCCAGGACGAAGCCCGCCAGCCGTGGGCTGAACACGACGTCCCCACCCGCGACCCGCTCGACGGCGTCGGCGAGCTCGTCGGCGGAGATCGTCTTGGTGACGTAGCCACGGGCACCGGCGCGGATCAGCGCGATGACGTCCTGGGCCGCGTCCGAGACGGACAGGACCAGGAAGCGCGTCGCCGGCAGGCTTTCGCCCACGCCCCGCAGGACGGCCAGGCCACCGCCGTCGGGCATGTGCACGTCCAGCAGGACGACCTGCGGCCTGGTCGTGAGGATGCCCGCGACGGCCTCGGCGGGCGTCGCGGCCTCGCCGACGACCTCGACCCGCGCGCCGAGTTCGGCGCGGACGCCGGCCCGGAACATGGCGTGGTCGTCGACCAGGTAGACCGTCGTCATCGCCGCATCCTGATGGCCACCTCCGTGCCGCCTCCGGGGCTGCTCCGGATCGAGACCGTACCGCCGCCGCGCTCGACGCGGCCGATGATCGAGCCGCGCACGCCCTGGCGGTCCGCGGCGACCGCGGCCGGCTCGAAGCCGACGCCGCGGTCCCGGACGAAGACGCTGACCGTGTCGGCTTCCACCTCGGCGTAGACGGAGACGTCCGTGGCCCCGGAATGCCGCGCGGCGTTAACCATGGCCTCGCGGGCCGCCGCGCAGGCTGCCGCGAGCGCGTCGTCGAGCGCCACGTCCCCCACCACGACGACGTCGACCGTGACCGCGTACGCGTCCTCGACCTCGGCGGCGGCGGCCCGCAGCTCCTCACCGAGCTGGCCGCCGGCCGAGCGCGTCCCGTAGAGCAGGCGGCGCAACTCGCGTTCCTGGCCGCGCGCGAGGCGGGTGACCTCGCGCGGCGAGTCGACGTTGCGCTGGATGAGGGCGAGGGTCTGCAGGACCGAGTCGTGCAGCCGGGCGGCGATCTCGGCCCGTTCCTCGCCTCGAATCCGCTCGGCGCGCTCCGCCCCGAGCTGGGACGTCAGCCGGATCCACCAGGGGCCACCGAGCAGGGCCAGTCCGACCGTGGTCACGCCCATCGCCCACAGCCCGTCGCGCAGCGTGTTGACGTCCGCCCGCTGCAGGACGAGGAGCGCACCGGCTACCACGAGCCCGGCGCCGGCGACGAGGCGCAGCTGTCCCATCCGGTCGGCGCCAGGCGCGCCGAGTGTGCTGCGCGAGGCCCGCAGCCAGCGCTCACGATCCGGACCTGCCGCCTGGCGCCAGATCGTCGCCCCACCGAGACAGGCCAGCAGAGTCGGCACGAACAGCGTGCCACCGGCGACCCTGGTGGCGAGCAGCCCCGTGGTCACGACGACGACCACCGCGAGCAGCGCGACCTCGACGGGACGCGGCAGCCGCGACCGCCGAGCGCCCTCGGGCGTCGGCAGCACGATCCAGTACGTCGCGTAGAGCGCGACCCCCAGTCCGCCGCCAATCGTCAGCGCCAGGAACAACAAGGCGACGACTCGGCGCCGCAGGCCGGTGTGCAGCGCGATCCCAGCGACGACGCCACCGGCCCAGCCCACGTCCGGGCGTCGGTACAGAACGCGGCTCGTGGGCACAGCGCTGATCACAGCACCATGATTGCGCCTCAAAGGGCCGCCTGGGTATCGGGAGTTACCCCCAGGCGCAGGATCAGGGTCGAGATCAGGGGTTCGCCGGATGCGCAGTGGCCGCGTGGGCAGCAGGGTATTGCGACTATGACGACTGATCCAGGACCAGCCACCGCTCCAGAAACCCTCGCGGACCCGGCCGCGGCCCCGGGGCGCCGGCTGCGCCGCAGCGCGACCGACCGCGTCGGCGCCGGGGTCGCCGGCGGGCTCGGCGAGTACGCGGGCGTCGATCCGGTGCTGTTCCGCGTCCTGTTCGCCGTGTCCGCGTTCTTCGGCGGCGCCGGGGTGCTCGCCTACGCGGTCGCCTGGGCAGTCATCCCCGTCGAGGGCACGCGGCAGGCGCCCGTGGACGGCTGGATCGACGGCCTGCGCCGACACCGCGTGCCGGTGTGGCTGGTCGCCGGCGTCGCCGGGTTGCTGCTGTGGGCCGTCGCCTTCAGCTGGTGGTCCCCCCGCCCGCTCTGGCCGCTGCTGGCGCTGGCCGTCGTGCCGCTGCTGCTGCTCGGGACGCGGGACGGCGGCTGGCGGCGCCCGCCGGCGACGTCGTGGCTGGCGGAGTCCGTGGCCCCGGCCGAGGCGGTCCACCTGGACAAGGCCGCGACCGACGCGCCGCCCGCCTGGCCGACCGCGGCCCGAGCCTGGGTGGGCGAGGCCAGAGAGGCGTCCCGCACCCGACGCCGGCGGTCCTGGCCGCTGCGGGTCGCCGCGCTCACGACACTCGTGGGGGCACTGACCGTCCTCGGCGTGCTCGACGCTCTCGTGGGGATCTGGCTGCCCGTCTACTTCTGGGTCATCGGCGGGATCGCCCTGGTCACGCTGCTCACCGGAGTCGTCCTGCGCCGCACCCCGTGGTCGTTGCTCCCGCTGCTGGTCCTCGGCGCGCTGGGGACCGCCGCGTTCGGCGGCACCCACGCCAGCCTGCACGACGGGATCGGCCAGAAGGTCTGGACGCCGGCCACCGCCGCTGACCTGCGGGGCGACTACCGGCTCGCCTTCGGCCAGGGCGTGCTCGACCTGCGCCGGGTCACGCCACGGTCGGCCCAGGACCTCCACGTCGTCCTCGGCGCCGGGCAGGTCCGGCTGCTCCTCCCCGACAGGATGAACGCGACCGTCGTCGCCGACGTCCGCCTCGGCGATGTCACGGTCGACGGCGACTCCTTCGCGGGCGGCCACCGCGGCCCGGACGAGCTGCGGCGGGGCGTCGGCACCAACCAGACGATCCGGCCACCCGACGGCGCCACCGGCCCGGCCGTGACCATCCACGTCAATATCGCCGACGGCAACATCTCCGTCGCCCACGGCTGACGAACGCTCCCCCGAGCTGACGGGTCGCGAAAGGCGCGCGGGTCGGCTCCGCGTTCCGCGGAACGCGGAGCCCGCTGGGACATCTCACCCGAAACGTCCACTGGTATCGCCGATCAGGATGGTTGCGCGGCGCGGGACCCTTCAGACGTCGACCGATGGTACCGTTCCGGACTGCTGGACAGGGCCGCCGTCGTAAAGTGCGGGTGAAAGCGTGTCCGATCAGGAGAACTGGGCTGACGTTCTGATCAGCCAGATCATGTACCCTGCCCTCGAGGTCCTCGTGAACACGGTTCTCCTCGGCCTCTCAGGGTACTACGTGATACACGCGTTCAACGAGAACGTCTCCCTGGGCGTCCGGACGGCCGCCGTCATCCTGATCCCGCTCATCGTCGTGACGTATCTCGTCAAGAATCTTCGTCTGCCCATTTCCCGGGCAGCCTCCGCCGGTTCACCGCGGCTGACGTTCGCGCTGACAACCGCCGTCGGGTTCTCTGCGTTTCTGGTGCTCCGGCAGTCCGGCTCCCTCGCACTGGACGGGTTCGTCCTGGGCCTCGTCTTCTCCGCGCTGATAGGAGTGCGGGCGAGCCTCCAGGAGGACAGGAGAATCTCGTATCTGTTCGGCACCGCGCTCGGCGGCCTGATCGCCGTCGCCATCTTCGGCCTGCCAGGCGGCTAGCCCCCGCTGGACACCAACCTCCGCCGGTTTGACCGGGCCTTACGGAACCTGACACGACTGGCCCGCGCGACGGGTCATCCGTCGGCGGCACGCGGCTTGACGATGGGAGCGAGGACGCGCACCAGGGCGTGCGGCTTGCCTTTTTTCATGTAGCGCTCGCAGGCCCGGGCGTTGGCGAAGCGGCCGAGGGAGCTCCAGTCGACCGTCCAGCCCGCGTTGGCGGCCAGTTGACGCAGGAACGCGCGCTGGGTCCGCCCGTTGCCCTCCCGGAACGGATGGATGGCGTTCAGGTCGCCGTAGAGCACGGCGAAACTGCCGATGAACGGTTCCCAGTCCATCCCGACGAAGAGCCGGCGGGCCGCGACCCGGGCGAAAAGCCGGTCAAGCCGGTCGGCGAGCTCGGCCGCGGGGCAGAACGGCTGGCCGTCCTTGGAGATGTCACCCTCGCGGAACCTGCCGGCCCAGTCGTACACGTCCTGGAACAGGAACTGGTGGAACGCCCGCAGGTGTGCCGCGTCGTAGTCGCCGGGCAGGAACTCCTTGTCGAGCTGCAGCCTGCGGGCACGGACGACCTCGTGCTCGGCCGTGTGGAATTCCTCGCGGTCGCGGATGCCGAGCAGGTTGCGCAGGCAGTCCGTGCCGGGCCAGAGGTACGGGTCGTCATCGAGCCCGCTGCGCGCCCCATCGAGCTTCACCCGTCACCTCCGGTGCCGTGGGCGTACCCCACGACCTTCCTATTGATACCCGTCGGACGCGGACGGGCCACCCGGAAGTGACTTGCGGCTCGCCCCGCCGCGGCGGGGGGCCGGCTAGACGCGGGCGACTCCGCAGTAGCTGCCGACGGCGGTGGGGGTCGTGCCCGGCGCGGGCCGCCAGAGGGAGGTGGAGACGACGCCCGGTTCCACCAGGGAAAGGCCGTCGAAGAAGCGCGCGATCTCCTCCGGGGTGCGCGGGTAGTACGGGTCGCCGGCTTCCTCGCGGAGGCGGCCCGCCTCGCGCGCGGCGCCGGCGGCCTGGTCAGTGCGGCTGATGCCGTCGTTGATGACCAGATAGCTGCCGGCCGGCAGTGCGGCGACCAGGTGCTTGACGATGTTGCGCGCCTCGCCGGTGTCCGCGACGTTGCCTAGAACGCCCAACATCATCAGCGCGATCGGCCTGGTGAGGTCAAGGGTCGCCGTCGCCTCGGCGAGAATGAACTCGGGGTCGTGGACGTCCGCGTCGACATAGGCGGTCTTTCCCTCCGGGGTGCTGGTCAGCAGGGCCCGGGCGTGCAGGAGGACCAGCGGGTCCTTGTCGACGTAGACGATGCGGGCGTCCGGGGCGATCCGCTGCGCGACCTCGTGCGTGTTGTCCGCGGTCGGCAGGCCGGTGCCGATGTCGAGGAACTGGCGGATACCCACCGCACCGGCGAGAAAGCGCACGACGCGGCCGAGGAACGCGCGCGACTCGCGGGCGATGTCGATGATCTCCGGATAGATCTGGCTGACCTGCTCCCCGACGGCCCGGTCGACAGGGTAGTTGTCCTTCCCGCCCAGCCAGTAGTTCCACACCCGCGCCGAGTGTGGAACCGATGCGTCGATCGTGGGCTGCGGATCGCTGTCCGGGTCGGGAACGTTCGACGTCACCATCGCCTCTTCCAACAGGTGGTTTCTGGTTATCCTAGTCGCCCTCGTCGCATCGGTCGCAACGCATTGCCAAACGACCGGAGGTGCCCACGTCGGCACGCCTACGTGCGACGACGGGCAGAGAGCGGATACCACCGAAGGCTATGATGTGAACACGGCGCCGCTTCCGACACGCCCGGAGCGCCGGGGCAACGGCGCGCCGATCAGGTCCGAATAGCCGAGTGGAGTCGGGGGAAGCGCGTGGCTGTTCCAGCGGGCAGCGGGCCGACCGTCCGCCGGATCCTGCTTGGTTCCCAGCTACGACGGCTACGGGAGCGCCGCGGGATCAGCCGGGACGACGCCGGCTACAGCATCCGCGCGTCCGGCTCGAAGATCAGCCGGCTGGAGTTGGGGCGGGTCAGCTTCAAGAACCGCGACGTCGAGGACCTGCTCACGCTTTATGGCGTCGCCGACCCCGCCGAGCGGGCCGCGATGCTGGCCCGCGTCGAGGACGCCAACAAACAGGGCTGGTGGCAGCCCTATGCCGAGATTCTCCCCTCCTGGTTCCAGCGGTACATCGACCTGGAGGAATCGGCGTCGCTCATCCGGGGCTACGAGGTGCAGTTCATCCCCGGGCTGCTGCAGACCGAGGAATACGCCCGCGCGGTCATCTCCCGCCGGCCAGGAGTCTCGAAGGACGTGGTAGACGGGCGAGTCCACGTGCGGATGACCCGGCAGAAGGCGCTCGGCCGATCCGACGGCCCGCGACTGTGGATGGTGCTCGACGAGGCGGCCGTGCGCCGTCGGATCGGCGGCCGGCGGGTCGCCCGGGCACAGATCGCCCGTCTTCTCGAACTGACCGACCATCCGGCGCTGACCCTGCAGGTGACGCCCTTCTCGGTCGGGAGCAACGCGGCCGACGGTGGGGCGTTCAGCATCCTGCGATTCCCCGATCCCGACCTGGCCGATCTCGTCTATATCGAACGGCTCACCAGCGCGTCCTACCTGGACAAACGCGAGGAGGTCGACGAGTACATCATGGCGATGGACCAGCTCAGCCTCGACAGCGCCACCCCCGACGACACCATCGAACTCCTCCGCGAGATCGCCCAGGAACTCTAGGCGGCGAGGCCGCCGGCCCCGCCGCCTGGAGGCGCGCAACCGGGCGGTTGGCGGGGGTTAGCGGCGCCGGCCAGTGGCGAGGACTCTCCGCATGGCGATCGAGCCGAAAACCCCCGAGCCGGGAACCCCGCCCTCCCCCGGCGACGCGTCCCCGGAAACCGCGGCCGCGATCTCGTTGCAGCGGGACGGCGGCTCGGGGAAGAGCGAGAGCACGCTGACGATCGCCGTAGCCTTCATGGCGAACCTGGTGATCGCGATCGCGAAGTCGGGGGCCGCGCTGCTGACCGGCTCGGCCTCGATGGTGGCCGAGGCCGCGCACTCGTGGGCCGACGCCGGCAACGAGATCTTCCTGGTGCTGGCCGACCGGCGGTCGCGCCGGCCGCCGGAGCCGGCCCACCCGCACGGCTTCGGCCGGGAGGCGTACGTGTGGTCGCTGTTCGCGGCGCTCGGGCTTTTCGTCGCCGGCGGCGCGGTCTCCGTCACCCATGGCGTCCAGGAGTCGTTCGCCAGCGGCCCGTCCGGTGACTACCTCATCGGGTACCTGGTTCTCGCCGTCTCGTTCCTGCTGGAGGGGACGTCCTTCCTGCAGTCCGTGCGCCAGGCCAGACCGGAGGCCAGGTCGATGAACCGGGACGTCATCGAGCATGTCCTGGCGACCACGGATCCGACGCTGCGCGCGGTCTTCGCCGAGGACTCGGCGGCGCTGGCCGGCATTCTGATCGCCGCCTGCGGCCTGGCGCTGCACCAGGTCACTGGCGTGGCGGCCTTCGACGCGGCCGGATCGATCCTGGTCGGCGTCCTGCTCGGCGCCGTGGCCCTCGTCCTGATCAGTCGCAACCGGCGGTTCCTCATCGGGCAGGAGGCCGACCCGCAGGTCCGGACAGCCACCCTGCGGGCGCTGCTGGCGATGCCCGAGGTGGACCGGGTGACCTACCTGCGAGTCGAGGTCGTGGGCCCGCGGATGATCACCGTGGTCGGCGACGTCGACCTCACCGGCGACGACATCGAGCCGCGCATCGCCGTCCGGCTGCGCGCGATCGAGGCCCGGCTCGCATCCACCCCGGCCGTCGTCAACGCGGTCCTCAGCCTCTCGTCCCCCGACGAGTCATCCCTGAGGCCGGAGGCCTGACCAGCGCCGGCGTGCCGGCCGCCGCAGGCGACCCCGCCCGCGGGTTGACCAGGCAAGGGGAGGTGGACCTGGTGGTGGGCCGCCAGAGAGTAGGCGACGTCGCGAATGCCCGTCTCGGACATCGCGACCTGCCAGTCCAGCAGCCCCGGCCCCACCGGTTGGACGTTCGCCGGCTGGTCAGTCCCAGGCGAGCCAGGATTCGGCGCCGTCGTTCGCGAGCACCAGCGCGCGGGCCGACGGCGCGGCCGGCGGCTTGCGCGCCGTCCGCTCGGTGACCAGGGCACGGGCGAGACGGGCCTGTCCGGACCTCGCGGCGCCGGCGATCAGCGTCAGCTCGACGACGTCGCGCTGCGCGTGGCTCCCGCCGACGGCGTGGGCCTGGGGGCGAACGTCGATCAGCAGATCCACCGCGCGCGCGGGCTCGTCGGCCGCGAACGCGGCGAATCCCTCGAGCAGCGCGTGCCCGGCGCGCTCGGCCGCCCGCCTGTTGGTCGGGGCGAGGAGCTCGCGGTTGGCCGCGATCACCCGGGCCACCCGGGCGGTGTCACCGGCGAGCCCGAAGGCCATGACCGCGTGCCAGTCGTTGAAGATGTACGCGGGCGCGCCCACCAGATCGTCGATGTCCGCCGCGAGCGCGGCCGCCCGGTCCCGGACATCCGTGCCATAGAGCGCGAGGCGCCACAGCAGCGCCGCGGCGTCGACGACGTCCAGCCACTCGGTCGACCTGGCCGCGCGGATTCGCTCGTCGTAGAGCGCGAGCACCTCTTCCAGGCGGCCCAGCTCGAGCAGGTACAGCCCGAGATGCCACCAGTTGTGCACCGCGAAGTAGCTGTCCTGCCAGTTGGGCGCCGAGGACGTCAGGAACGCCACGCCGGGCGCCAGTCCGCCCTCCATCTCGAACACGTGGGCCAGCGCGTGTACGGCCCACACGTCCTTCGCCTCGCGGTCCAGGGCGCGGCCGGCCGCCTCCCGCGCGCCCTGGTAGTCGGCGTTCTCCTCCAGGCCGAATGCGTACATGCCCTGCACGAACCCCCAGGCCGGGTCGGCCCGCGGCCAGGCGGGCAGCACCCGCGCCACGACGTCGCGCAGCCCGTGCCGGTCGCCGACGAAGAAGTACAGGTCCTGCGCTACCTTCAGCGCCAGCAGGTCACGGGGGTTGGCCAGCAGCGCGCGTTCCAGCGCGCGGGTCGCCGCCTGCCAGTCACCGGCCGCCCAGGCCGTCGCCGCGGCCAGATGGTGCGCCTCGCGCGCCGCGGCCGGCCACCCGTCGACCGCTGGCGCCGTCAGCGGCTCGAGCAGCTCGGCCGCCGCCACGCCGCCCTCGGCGGTCGTCGCATACAGCGACAGGTAGGCGAGGAAGATCCGGGCGAGTGCCAGCTCGCCGTCCTTGGCGAGCGCGGCCTGGGCCCGGCCAGAGGGGTCGCCGGCCAGCGCGATGAGATCCTCGATCGCCTGGTCAAGCAGCGCGACGGCGGTCCCGTCGCCGGCCCGTACCGGGACTCCCCAGCGATCCGTGAAGATCTCGCTCATGGGCCGATTATCCAGCCCGGGCGGCTCCCGGCCGCGAAACGGCGCTGCCGGCCCGGGCTCGCCGCCCCGGACGGCACCGCCCGTTGCCGTCCGAAATCCTCGTCTCCGAAAAGGTCAGTGCTGGGCGAACTGGACGTTCGTCGTCTGCGCCGACCCGGGCGTGAGGTTCACCGTGCAGACGAGCTGCTGGCCGTAGATGTCGGTGATCCGTACGGTGAACGGCCCGGCCCCGAAGCCCTCCTGCTCAAAGAAGTTGTACATCTGGCGCGGCACGGCGACCCAGGAGCCGTTCGACATGACCTCGAGCGACGCGATCGGGTTGCGGTGGTTACGCACCTGCAGCGACACCCACCACTGCGACGACTCCTTCTTGACGAAGAACTGGACGGGCCCGATGTTTGCTGGGCTCAGCAGCCGCCAGCTGACCTTGTCGAGGCCGCCCTGCGCGCCGCCCGCGATCCGGGCGAACGCCTGCTGGCTGAGGTCGAGCGCTCCGACCGGGCACTCCGGGCACCGGTCGACGACCTTCACGACGGTGCTCCCGCCCGGCCCGGTCACCTCCAGGAAGGCGCCGCAGGACCGGGCGTTGTCGTAGTCCACCTCGTTCATCGCGACCACGAGCATGTCGTCCGACGGCCCGAGCAGGCAGTTGCCGTCGCCGGCGCCGGCGTCGTGCTCCGTCGCCCGCCCCGAGTAGACGACGCCGGGCCGGATCCGCCCGGCCGCCACCGCCACCTGCGCCGGCGGCGCCGCGGGTCTGGTGGTCGGGGGCGGTGACGTCGTGGCGCCGGGTGCCGTGGCCACGGGACTCGTCGGCGCGACCGACGCCGCCGGCGGGGTCGTCGGCGACGCGCTGGTCGGCCGCGCCGCGGCCAGCAGCGCGTCCACGACCGGGAACCGGGTCGGGGCGCTGACCGGGGGCGACGCCGCACCGACCTGCGCGGGCGCGCCCACCGGGGCGGCAGCCGAGCCGCACCCCACGAGAGCGAGGACGGCCGCCGCCGAGGCCATGCCGATGGTCAGGCGCCAGGTGAGCGCGCGAGGGCCGCGGAGCAGGGACACCAGAGCACCCTCCTGGTGGGTAAAGCGCGGCACTTCTGCTTCGGACAGCACTTTGGGACGACAGGTCTACGCGTGAGCAGACGCTAGCCGCTGGCGCCCCACGCCGACCCCGCGGGCAGGGCGACGGATGAGCCATGGCGAGACCGTTGTTGGAACGTGGTCCGGAACGTGTCCTTCGATGATCGGGTTGGTTCCCTCGATGATCGGGTTCGCCGCCCGGCGGCACGGGTAGCAGCGTCCCGTGACAACCGCTGCGCCGACGGCCCCGTCAGCTCCGATCGCGTTCGTGCTGGGCGGCGGCGGGGTGCTCGGCGCCGCCGAGGTCGGCATGCTCGCCGCGCTGCTGGAGGCGGATGTCCGGCCCGACCTGGTCGTCGGCACGTCCGTCGGGGCCATCAACGGCGCCGCGCTCGCGGCCGACCCCACGCTCGCCGCGATCGGGCAGCTGACCGACCTGTGGTCCGACCTGGGCAGCTCCGACGTGTTCGCCGGCGGCCCCGCGAAACGGCTGGCAACGGTCGTCCAACACGGCTATCTGCACTCGAACACGCCGCTTCGCCGGATGCTGCACGACCAGTTGGCCTCGACGTTCGAGGACCTGGTCGTGCCCTTCCAATGCGTGGCGGCCAGCATCGAACGCGCCGCCGCGCGCTGGTTCGGCGAGGGCCCGCTGGTGGACGCCGTGCTCGCGTCCTGCGCCGTCCCCGCCCTGCTGCCGCCGGTGAAGATCGGCGACGAGCACTACGTCGACGGCGGTCTGATCGAGAGCACCCCCGTCGGCCGGGCGGTGGCCCTCGGCGCGCGGACCGTGTATGTCCTGCACGTCGGCCGGATCGAGCGCCCGCTGCGTCCCGGCCGCTGGCCCTGGGAGGCGGGCCTGGTCGCCTTCGAGATCGCGAGGCGCCGCGGCTTCGCCGACGCGATGGCGAACCTGCCCGAGGGCGTGACGGTGCACGTCCTCCCGGTCGGCGAGGGGAACGACGTCCCGTGGCTCGGTCTGCGCTACCGGTCCGCCTCCGGGGTGCGCCGCCGCATCGACCGGTCCCACCATGCCACCGCCGACTACCTTGACCGGCTCCGAACGAGCGTCCCCGGCGGCGCCGGATGACCGTGCCGCCGCGCGCCCTGCGCCGCCTGGTCATCGACCCGCTGTTCATCCCGGTCGCGGCGGCCGGCGCGGCGCTCGGCACCATCGCGGCACTCGTCGGACTGGCCGGCGCGGCGGTCGACCGGCGGTTACGGCTGAGCCGGATCGCCGCGCTCGCCGCGGTCTACCTGCTGGCCGAGATCGTCGTGATCGTGGCCGGCTTCGGCCTGTGGCTGGCCCGCCCCCTGATCCGCCCACGCTGGGAGTCAGCCCACCTGGCCCTGCTGCGAACTCTGCTGCGACTGCTGCGAACCGCGGCCGAACGCCTGACCCGGTTCCAACTGACCGTCCAGCAACCACCAGCCGGGACGGTCGGCTGCGACAGCGGCCCGGTGCTGGTCGCGAGCCGCCACGCCGGCACCGGAGACTCGTTCGCGCTCGTCGACCTGGTAGCCAACCGCTACCGACGTACCCCGCGGGTCGTCGCGCTGGCGAGCCTCCAGCTCGACCCGGCAATCGACATCCTGCTCAACCGCCTCGACGCCTGCTTCCTGCGCGACCGCGGCCACGCCGCGGCGGTGGCCCGCGTCAACGCGCTCGCGTCGCGACTGACCGACCGCGACGCCCTGGTGATCTTTCCGGAAGGCGCCAACTTCACCGCCCGGCGCCGCCGCCGCGCGATAGCCAGCCTGCGCCGCCGCGGACACACCCGACGAGCGAACGTCGCCGAGGAACTCACCCACGTGCTCCCACCCCGCCCCGCGGGCCTGCTCGCCGCGCTGGACGCGGGAACCGCGGCCGGCACGGTGGTGGTCGCCCATACCGGCCTCGACCACCTCGTAACGCCCAGCCTGATCTGGCAGGCCCTGCCACTGGCAACCCCGATGAAGGTCCGCTGGTGGTGGTTCCCCGCCGACGAACTGCCGGCGGCAGGCGCCGCCCGCGCCGACTGGCTGACCATGCAATGGGCCGTCGTAGACGCCTGGATCGACGTCCACCAATCCGCCAATCGGGCGTCGGGCATCAACTGACCGACAGCCGCACCGCGGCGAAACCCAAAATGCTGGCCCTGTCGGAAACGTGCATGCGGCCAAACGTCCTTCGATCGTGTCGGTGCGTCAAGACCCGGCGCGCGCATGCCAGGGTCCAGGCAACTTATCGCGACCGGATGCCGTCAGCGCGGAATCCGTGGACGTTTCGAATGTGCAGAAAGGGCGTGAACGATATGCGACTGGCGCGACTGGCCATCGCCACCGGGGGGCTGCTCCTGGCGGGCGGCCTGGTGGGCACGAGCGCGATTCCCGCCGCCGCGGCACCGGCGGGGCCCGCTGGTCCCGGTGCCGCCGCGAGCTGGGTAGACCAGGAAGACTGGGGCTGGCCAGCCTGGGACGACTGGGGCGGCCCGCAGCATGACAGAAACCGTCGGAACGTAGTCGTCAACATTCCCGACGAGGACCGTTTCACGCCGTTCGGTCTCACCATCAGAACCGGCGACTCGGTGACCTGGAAGAACAACGACACCGACGACCACACCGTGGTGACCGACAATGCCTTCACCACCACCGACCACCGCGGCGTCAATCATCTGATACCTGGAACGGACTCGAACAACGGCAAGCCTGGAACATTCACCCTGACCTTCCGGAAGCCCGGGAACTACGTCTACTACTGTCGCTTCCACTCACATCTCGATCAGTTCAACCAGCCGGTGGCGCCTGGGCCGGAGGGTGGCATCCAGGACCCGGACGGCAACTTCGGCACGCCGATGATGGGTGTCATCACAGTCCTCCCAAAGGACCGCGGCAAGGACGACTGGTTCTGGTTCTGAGCTGACCGGCCGGTGCCGGCGCTGGGCGAAAGGGCGCCGCTACCACGACCGGGCGCTCGTCGACACGATCGACAAGAACCTGCCCGGCCGGCACCGGCTACTCGTCGGCCGCAGCCATACGTCCGGCGACTACACCTTCAACCGGGCACACAGCTGGGCTACTAAGCGGCGGTGGTGTGCGGTGGTTCCCAGATGCCGGTGTACAGGTGGTCGAGGGTGCGGTGCAGCGGGTTGCGCCGTGGCCGGCGCTGCCGATCCACCGCATACGGCGGGATGAAAGACGGATGACCATCGTCGCCCATCCGTATGGTCCAGTCACCGCGGTGGATCACCCGATGGTGAAACGGGCACAGCAGCACCGTGTTCCCAAGATCGGTGGCGCCACCGTCGGTCCACGCCAGGATGTGATGGGCATCCGCCCACGCCGCCGGTTTCGAACAGCCCGGGAACGCGCAGCCACCGTCCCGGGCGACCAGCGCCCGGCGCAGCCACGGCGGCACGATCCGCCGCGTCCGACCCAGCTCCAACGGCACCCCCTCCCTTGACAGCAGCACGTGGGTAAGGTCTGCGTCGCAGCAGATCCGTTCCAGAGCCGCATGCGACAGCGGCAGACCATAACCCGTCGCCGCAGGCCGGGCCCCCGGCCGACCCAGCACCTGCTCGACCGTCGTGATAACCGTGACATGCGGGCGGGTACCCCGCGACAGCGGCAGACCCCCCGACGCCAACACCCGCTCGGTGATCTCGACCAGCGCATCGGCCCGCAACTGCGGCACCGTGCGATGATCCTCCGGGTTCTCCCCAAGCCGCCGCGGTCGGGCTAACGGCTTCA
>Ga0207641_10001417_pt1 | contig 23642 bp, 26 predicted proteins | sample KBSSwiS62_FD_184306 | JGI IMG/M metagenome (GOLD analysis project Ga0207641, IMG submission 184306) | Switchgrass rhizosphere microbial communities from Kellogg Biological Station, Michigan, USA - KBS Switchgrass S6-2 (SPAdes) (version 2) | ecosystem: Host-associated > Plants > Roots >... | reverse complement strand
CGCGGACTCTAGCGTGGACGCCGCCACAAGCACCACTTTTGCCTTCGCCTGGTAATCCTTCATGGTCTGCGAATCGATGAAGCGCACGCCGCTGGCCTTCCCTGTGTTGGGATCGACCGTAATTTCGCGCGCCGTAGAATTCGGACGCAGAGTCAAATTGCCCGTATCCATCGCCGGGTAAATTAATCCTGTCGGCGAATCAAACGCGGCATGGATGTCGCAGCCACCCTTGCGTTCGCAAGCGCCGCGCCCATAACACCGGCTACGATACTTGTTGTGCTTCAGTCCATCGCTTGTGACGCCCGCGCGATATTGCGTCAGCACGCGTCCCATGGACTGAATGCTCTGCTTCAGTGTGACTTCAGCACAATTGAGTTTGGTAGGTCGCTGAAAAATGCTATCCGGCAGATAGTCCAGATTCTCTTTTACGCCGGTGATGCCGAGATATAAATCCACTTTGTCGTAGTACGGCGCGATGTCGCTGTAGCTGATCGGCCAGTTTTCGCCGTATCCGTCGCGGTCCTTGGCCTTGAAGTCGTAGTCGGAAAGACGCAGCGCCAGCCGGCCCCAAATGTTTGTTTTGCCTCCCAGACATCGCGCGCGCACCCACGCGTAGTTTGTGCCGGTGTAAGGATTCTCCCGCTCGTCCACCACGATGTTCTTTGTGTAGTCGCTGTTGCCGATATAGCTGTGCAGATGTTTCGCCTTTTCAAAGCCCGGCCCGTACGGCGGCCTGCGAATCGTATATTCGTTAAAGCTCAGCGCATGGTGATCAGGAGGCAGCGACCCTCGGTAAGCATTGTCGTAAGGCCATTCCATCGAGCGCAGTTCCTGCTCAATCGGCAGCTTCTTGCCCGCTTCCAGCAACAACACCTTCAAGCCCTTGCTGGTCAGTACGTGCGCTGCCATGCCGCCCGCCGCGCCCGATCCAATCACCACCGCATCGTAAGCTTTGCTGAGATCGACTTCCGGCTCCGCCGTCATAGGATTCCCCTGAACTCTGCCTGACATCCACAGTGCAAATTTACGGAATGCCGATTATGCCAAAAAGCACTATCAATGTCGCAATGCTTGCACCATTAAAACGCGTTAAGTGGAGAATAGACTTGAGCGATAAACTTATGGCTTTGGCTTTGCCGCAGCTTCCGGCACTGCCAGCGGACCCACACTTGCCGGCAGCGGCTTGATGTCCGTCCACTTGATGATCAGCCGCACCGGAACGCTCTCATCTTTGAAGTGCAAAAAATCATCCGACCGCGAATAGCTGGGAAACCAGTATTTTCCGTCCACATTTTCCCGGTAAGTTTCAAAATTCACGAACGGAAATTCCTGCGGATGCACGTCGCCCAGGTCGTTCACCCATTTCCCGTAAGTTTTCACCACTTCCAGGTACTGCTTGTCTACCCAGACCACGCCTTGAAACAGCGCATTCGCGCGTTCCAACAATTTCGGCTTGGCATTAAAGATATAGCAGTCAATTTCGTCCACTTTTTCGTCGCCCACATATCTCAGATCGTATTTCGCCAGCTGGCTCGTGACCAGCGGATACGCAGGAAGCTTCGTCAGCGGCGCCACTCCTCCGCCCGGCAAAATCTCCATGTAGTGCAAACTGGACTGCGGCTTCTCCACCGTTTTTTCGTACACCCTCCCATCCGAATCCACGGTGGTCTGCGTGACGATCTGATATTCCCCGCTTGGCTGCCCGTCTTTGCCAAACTCCGTCAGCTTGATTGTTTTTTTGTAGCCGTAGCCCACCCGCGCACGCAGGTATCGGTCCTCTTTTTCGGCGAACGCTTTCACGATTTCCGCGGGAGGCAGTCCCGGCGGAGCCGCAGCCGCATCAGTCGTCGTCACGCGATGCACGTTATGATCCTCGGTTGGAGGCGGAGTCAGGGGGCCGCTGGTGTCCTGCGTCCGCGCCACCGCTCCGCAACCCAGCACCAGCCCGACCATGAGCAGGGTCTTTGCCACCGCGTTCATCGCTCTGTAAAATCCGTATGCTTCCATCTTCACTAAGATGCGCTTCCGCTCACCTTCGCCGCCCGGCAATTGCAGCCCTGTCAGCCGTTTCAGTTTATCGCACTCAGCGGCCTGCCATAGCTTAGGCACTGCTTCGCCTTTGCTACAATCTCTACTTTAATGGCCACCGACCAGATCGCACGCCGCTATTTTGTTTCCGGAATCGTGCAGGGTGTCGGCTTCCGCTACTTTACCCAGGACGAAGCCGAAAACCTCCGATTGGCCGGCTTTGTTCGCAATCTTCGCGACGGCCGTGTGGAAGTCTACGCCATCGGCCCCGCCGAAAAGCTCGCCCGCCTCCACTCGCTTCTGGAGCGCGGCCCGCGCGGCGCCATGGTGCAAAACGTCGCCGAGCATCCAGCCGAAATTGATCCGCAATATTCTAGCGAGTTCAGCATTACCTACGATTCTTGAATCAAAGACCTGCAACTGCGAGGGAGCCGTCCGCATGAACGACTTAAAGAAGCTGATTCGCGAAGTGCCCGACTATCCGAAGCCGGGAATTTTGTTTTACGATCTGACCACTCTGTTGAAAGACAAGCAGGGCTTCCGCACTTTGATTGATCGCCTGTGCGATCACTACAAAGGCCACACTATCGACGTCGTCGCCGGCATGGAAGCGCGCGGTTTTATCTTCGCTCCGGCACTGGCCTACCGCCTCGGCGCCGGCTTCGTCCCGGTGCGCAAGCCTAAAAAGCTGCCTGCGAAAACCGCCTCGATTTCCTACGCGTTGGAATATGGCACCGACACGCTGGAAGTGCATGAAGACGCCATTCAGAAAGGCACTCGCGTCATCATCTGCGACGACTTGCTCGCCACCGGCGGCACGGCCGCCGCCACCGCGCAACTTGTGCAAAAACTTGGCGGCGTGGTCGAAGGCGCCGCCTTCGCCGTTGAACTTACTTTCCTCAATGGCCGCTCTAAACTTCCTGGCGTCGACGTCTTTTCGCTCATCCAATACGACAAGTAATCGCATGGCTCACGTAAACAAATGGACCGAAGAAGACCACGCAACCGGCTATCTGGCCGTCGCGAACGAAATACCACACCGTGCCGAGGGGGAAAGCGTCCTCCTCGATTGCATCCCTCAAACTGCGTCTCGAATTCTGGATTTAGGCTGCGGCGACGGCAGATTGCTCGCACTCGCATTGGAGCGTTTTCCGCAAGCGTCGGGAATCGCGGTCGATTTTTCTCCCGCCATGCTGATACGCGCTGGCCGTCGTTTCTCGGGCAATCCGCGGGCTTCCTTACGCGAGCACAATCTCGACCAACCGCTCCCCGATTTTGGTGAATTTGATGCCGTCGTTTCTTGTTTCGCCATTCACCATCTACCCCACGAACGCAAACGCGCGCTCTATGAAGAGGCGTTTCGAGCGATCAAGCCCGGCGGCGTCTTTTGCAATTTGGAGCACGTTTCTTCGCCCACTTCTCGCCTGCACGCACAATTCCTCGCTGTGTTGGGCCAAGCCGTTGAATGCGAAGACCCGTCGAACAAGCTCCTCGATGTCGAAACGCAGCTTGGCTGGCTTCGTGCCATCGGCTTCGCGGATGTGGATTGCCACTGGAAATGGCTGGAATTGGCGCTGCTCGCGGGCGTCAAACCGGCGTGAAGAAATCTCAAAATCTAACCATGGTGCCGCTGGCGCAGCGCCTCAAACAACACCACGCCCGTAGCTACCGACACGTTCAACGATTTCACCGGGCCCCTCGTCGGCAACGACACCACAAAGTCGCAGCGCTTCCGCGTCAATTCGTGCATTCCATCTTCGCCGCCCATCACAATTCCCGTCGGCGACGTGTAGTCCACTTCGGTGTAATTCTTGTCCGCGCGCTCGTCCAATCCCACTAGCCAATAACCCGCTTCTTTCAACTCTTCCATCGACCGTACTAGATTCGTCACTTTCGCTACCGGCAAATGCGCCAGCGCTCCCGCCGAGGCCCGCGCAACGGTGTCCGTCAATCCCGCCGCACGACGCTCCGGAATCACCACTCCATGCGCTCCCGCGGCCAGCGCCGTGCGAATAATCGCACCCAAATTGTGTGGATCCTCCACGCCATCCAGTAACACAATCAAGCCCGGCTTACCTTTTTCCTTGTTGGCGCTGGACAGAATGTCTTCGAGGGTGCCCGCCGCTCGCGCCGCACCCAGTGCCACCACCCCCTGGTGGTCTCGCGTCCCAGCAGTGCGATCCAACTGCGCCCGCTCCTCGAAGCGAACCGGAATTCCATTGCGCCGCGCCAACTGCACGATTTCTTCCGCGCGGGTGTCTTGCCGACCCTTCGCCACTAGTACGTATTCCAGCGGCCGTGCCGCCTCCAGCGCCTCTTTCACCGCATGAATCCCAGTCAGCTTGTCCATGGATTGACAGTGTAGCTTCGCCGCTCCTCGCCGCAAAACCGCGGTGAGTCACGAAGGCAACAATCAGTTGTAGCGGCCACCTTCAGGTGGCCTTTTCATTGCCTCGCCGCACGCCAGCGCCCGATCCAAAAGCAACTTGCGTTCACGCGCATTGCGCGTAAGCTCGGCTGCTCGCTCAAACTCAACGCGCGCCTCTTCCAACCTTCCCAGCTTAAAAAGAAAATCGCCGCGCACGCTCGGCAACAGGTGATACGCCTTCAGAGAAGGCTCGGAAACAAGTTCATCTACCAACTCAAGTCCCGCCGCTGGACCAAACGCCATTGCCACGGCGACCGCGCGATTCAGCGCCACGATCGGCGAAGGATTCAGTCCTTCCAGCTCCTCATACAGCCGCACAATGCGCGGCCAATCTGTCTCTTCGCCGCTGCGCGCGCGGGCATGGCATGCCGCAATCGCCGCCTGCAGCGCATACGGTCCGTTGGCACCGCCTAATTTCTCCACACGCCCTAGCGCATCGAACCCTCGATGAATCAGCAGCTGATCCCACAGCGAACGATCCTGCTCCAGCAGCAGCACCGGCTCGCCCGCCGCATCCACCCGCGCTTTGCTGCGCGACGCCTGAATCTCCATCAACGCCGCCAGACCGTGCACTTCGGGTTCCTGCGGAGCCAGCTCCGCCAGAATCCGCCCCAGCCGCAACGCATCCTCGCAAAGCGCGGGCCGCATCCAATCGTCGCCGGCAGTCGCCGAGTAGCCTTCATTGAAAATCAGATAGATGACTTCCAGCACCGATGTCAGCCGCGCCGAGCGATCCAGCCCGCGCGGAACTTCAAACGGAACGCGCGCTTCCGTCAAAGTGCGTTTCGCTCGTACGATTCGCTGTGCGATGGTCGGCTCCGGTGTCAGAAAGGCCCGGGCAATTTCCTGCGTGGTCAGCCCGCCCAGCAATCGCAGTGTCAACGCGGCGCGCGCCTCCGCGGAAAGAATTGGATGACAGGAGATAAATACCAGGCGCAGCAAATCGTCGCTAATGTCATCGTCGCCGGCAATCTCAAAATCCGCCATGGCGGCATCCTGCTGGGATTTCAACTCGCGGCCCAGCTCTTGGTGTTTGCGTTCTAATAGTTTGTTTCGGCGAAACCGGTCGATTGCGCGGTTCTTGGCGGCAGCCATCAGCCACGCGCCGGGATTGTCAGGGACGCCGGACGTCGGCCATTGCTCGAGCGCCGCCACCATCGCGTCTTGTGCCAGCTCTTCGGACAAACCGACGTCGCGGGTAATGCGAGTCAGCGAGGCGATAATCCTGGCTGACTCGATCCTCCACACCGCGTCAATCGTCCGGCGAATGTCCGGGTTGTAATGGATGTCTGGCGAAGCCACGTGAACATTGTCACGCGGAAGCAATCACAAACAAAGTGATGTCGCCTTTCGAAGCCGGCACCGCTCGTGTGGCGTAAGTCAGGATGCGGCGCTGTGGCTCTGCTCGGCCGGAACTTCATAGAGCTGGCGCAGTTCGCATTCGCCGTGACCTACAACACGCAAAAAATTCCGCACGAGCTCAACAGCCTCCTCCTTCGACTTCGCCTGCAGAATGGCGAATCCGCCCACCAGTTCCTTCGACTCCGTGAACGGCCCGTCGGTGACCGTGATGTTTCCGTTGGCCAGTCGCACGCGCGCGCCCAGTGCGCTGGGCAAACACCCTTCCGTGCCCAACAGCCAGCCCGCTCTCATTCCTTCTTCGATAAGTTTCCCCATCTTCTCCATTTCCTCCTGCTTAGGAGGAGTGTTCCTTTCCGGGGACTTGTAGATGCTCAGAAATCGCATAATTCTCTCCTTTTTCGTTCGGCGAGAGTTGCATCTCGGCGAACCGTTTACGGCCGATTTGCCTGCTCTTCTATACGTCGAACCACTCGCTCCGAAATCGACACGCACGCCAAAATTATTTCTTGGCGGACATTCTCTTCTCAAGCTCGCGTGCCTGGTCAATCGCCGGACTCGGCGCAAAATCCTCCAGCTCAAAAAACTGCCGGACTTCAATTTCGCCCTCGCCCTGGTACTGCGGCGCCGGAACCTTCTTCGCCCATTCCAGAGCTTCTTCGCGCGATTTCACGTTGATTACCCAGTAGCCAGCAATCAGCTCCTTGCTTTCCGCGAACGGCCCGTCTACGATCGAACGCTTACCTCCGGAAAACTTTACCCGAAAGCCTTTGGACGACGGCTGCAAGCCCGACAAATCCACCAGCACCCCGGCCTTCATCAGCTCTTCGTTGAACTTCCCCATCGTGGCGATCAGTTCCTCGCTCGGCATCACTCCGGCCTCTGATTCCTTACTCGCTTTTACAATCATCATGAATCGCATGACTTTCTCCTTGAGTGTTGGCTTCCGGGCTGAGCGATCCGGCTTACACCAACCTGATTTGACCTTCACTGAGACGTCGAATCGAAATATTCGATATCGACACGCTGGGGCGAGAGCTTGTGCTGCTGGGAGTGGAACTAGCGAGCCTTCTTAGCCTTCAACTTGGCTTCGTTCTTCGCCACCCGCGCTTTCACCAGTTTCTTGACCAAGGAAGCTGGGAGTGGCTTGTCCACCGCAAACCGGATCGTTCCCTTGGAGCAAGGGTAGTCTTTTAGATCTTTGGCGAATTCCTTCAGCAGCTCGCCGCTCGCCGGAAAAAAGCTGCAATGGTTGGCAAATGCAGCGTAAGCCACCAGCATTCCGTTGTACTTGAACGCCGGAATGCCGTAGCTGATCGCCTCGGTGGCTTCCCGCGGAGCAGCCGACCGTATCACGGCGCGAATCTTTTGCAGCGTGGTTCGCGCGGGCGGGGGTACCTTGGCGAGATACTTGTCCACGTCGCCAGAACCAGAAGACCGCTTGGCGGAAGCCCCCCTCACGGAGGACCGCCGGCCGGATTTCGTCGTCTTTTTCATGCTGCGCACCTGAAGACCGCAATGTGCGGCGGGGTTCCCGTCAGTCTATCAGTTGTAATTCCCTAAGCGAAACGCTGCTTCGCTCACCCGTTTAGGCGGCGGATTTGCTGCGCAATTCGGGCGGAAAATCCGTATTTTCGAATACCGGCCGAATCTCCACAATTTCGCCTTCAGCGAGCGGGCACCGGCTGGCCCACTCCAGCGCTTCCTCGCGAGACTTCACTTGGATCAGCCAGAATCCTGCAATCATCTCCTTCGCTTCAGTGAACGGCCCGTCCGTAAATTCCCGTGTCCTGCCGGACATCTTTATGCGTGTGGCCTTCGAACTGGGATAGAGTCCTTCCGCCAGCAGCAGCACTCCGGCTTTCCGCATGTCATCGCTATATTTACGCATCGCCGTGACCAGTTCCCGCGTCGGCACAAAAGTTTCCTGCGCTTCCACCGACGCCGGCAATGACATCATGAATCTCATCATAGGCTCCTTTCGCCTTGTCTCTTGCTTTTGCTTAGGTATCCAGACGCACCAACGCGGAACTACTTCTGCGTGCCTACTCCGAGGTCGCGAAAGCGCTGTACCGCATCGCTATCACCAAGCTCTTCAAGGCCTTTGATGGGTCGCACTTCGATTTCTGATTCCTGGCCGTTGGGAAAAGGATTTGGAAAACGCTTGGTCCATTCCAGCGCTTCTTCTCTCGATTTCGCCTCGATGATGGTGTAACCGGCGATCAATTCCTTGGCTTCCGCGTACGGTCCATCCAACACCCTACGCTTTTTTCCGGAATACCGGATGCGCCATCCCTTGCAGCTCGGCTGCAGTCCCGACGCATCCACCAGCGCGCCCGCCTTGGCCAGTTCTTCGTGATACGTCACCATTTCCGCGATCAGACTCTCGTCCGGCTTGACGTCCGCTTCGCTATCCTTGTTCGCTCGAACCATGATCATGAATCGCATCGTCACCCTCTTGCGGTTTCAGTTTCGCCCGTAGGCTTCCATTCAGACGACGAATCAGGCTCAGAGAAATGGACAAGCCCTAACTAAATTCCGAAAAAACTCAGACCACCGAAGCCAGGGAGTGCGCGAGCGAGCCCAGCGAGTGCAGCACCTGCAGCGGGCAGCCCAGGAAAAACAAGTTATGCCCTAGGACTTGTGCGTGGGACGCCTGCCAGCCTGCCGAAACCACCCAGAACACCAATCCCACCGCTTGGCGCAAGATAAACCACAGCGCTTCCGTCAGATGGCAGGAGGCCAGGCTCGCGGCGTCCATTCCCAAGCCGAAAATGGCGGCTCCGGCGAAGGTTTTCAGGGCCTCGACTGTAGTGAATTGGAATGTCATGTTCGCCTCCTGCGTATTTCCTTGCTTTCTGTCTATATGACGAACCAATGTGGCGAAAATCGACAGGCTAACCAATTTTTCGCGAGCACCAAACGAACCGCGCACCTTCCCGCCCGTATCTTATTCACGCGAAAGGACTAACCATTCGACCTTCGTGTCGTCTACCATACTTCAACGAAAAGGCTCATTGGGGTGAATTCTATGCGTAAGCTCGCCGTCGTTCTCACACTCCTTGCGGGACTATGCGCCCGCACGCTGGCCGACGCACAGGAGGCTCAAAAACCGGGTGGCCCGCTGACCGGCCGCTGGACAGTCACCTCCGATTTCCACGGCACCCCGCTCTATTTCAAGCTCGAGCTTGCGCAGCAGGGCGAAAAGCTCACCGGCAATTTCGACGGCGACAAGCTGGAAGGAACCGTAAGCGGTTCCAGCATTCAGTTCCTGGCAAAAGACGATCACGGCGGGACCGAAGATGCCAAGGGCTCCATCAAGGACAGCACAATTTCCGGTACCGTGGTTTTCGCTAGCGGTGACGATCCAACCCATCCAGAGACGCATCCTTTTACTGCCATGCTCGTTCCGGCTCGGCCCACCGGGCCACCGAAACGCCATGATTTCGTTCCGACGGTTTTCTATCGGCGATTCTCTCCGGAAAACAAGCCGGTGCTGACCGTCGCTCCCGGCGACACCATTCACACCACCACCGTCGATGCCGGCGGCAACGATGAAAAAGGAGTAGCCCGCGTGCTGGGCGGCAATCCGGAAACCGGACCGTTCTACATCGAGACCGCCGCACCCGGCGATACTTTGGTCGTACACATCACCAAATTGCGCCTCAACCGCGATTGGGCCATCAGCGATGACGGAATCGTGGATCGCGCAACCGACAGTGACCTCGCCGAGAAAAACAAGGATTTGTGGAAGGACGTGCGCTGGCATCTGGACATCGCGAAAGGAATCGCTTCACCGGAAAAGCCCAAGGAACATCTGACCAACTACTCCGTGCCCGTGCGGCCCATGCTGGGCTGTGTAGCAACCGCCGTCGGGCCCGCGCAAGCCCCGCCAGGAACCGGAGACTCCGGCCGCTTCGGCGGCAACATGGACTTCAACGAAATCGTGGAAGGCGCCACGGTGTATTTGCCGGTGAGCAATCCCGGCGCACTGCTGTATCTCGGCGATGGCCATGCTGTACAAGGCGACGGCGAACTGAACGGCAACGCCCTTGAAACTTCCATGGACGTGGAGTTCACGGTAGACGTAATCTCCGGCAAGGGGATACGCGGGCCGCGCGTGGAATCGGCCACCCACATCATGTCCATGGGTCTGGGCGGATCGCTGGAAGAAGCGCTGCGCGGAGCGACCGGCAGCATGGCCGCCTGGCTCAACGAGGACTACAAACTCACGCCGTCAGAAGTAGCGCAAGTGCTGGGATCCTCGGCAGAATACCGCCTCAGCGAAGTCGCCGACCGCAACGCTGGCGTCGTGCTCAAGATCAGCAAGGAACGCCTGAAAGGATTGACCGCCGCCGCGAAGTGACTGCAAAGAGAGATTCCTCGCTTCGCGCGGAATGACGCATTCTGAATTTGCAACCGTTTTAGTCCAGGGCGGAGCAGAATTCGATGATGCGGGTGCGGGCCGATTTTACCGGCACTGAAAAATTTGCGGCGGCCGCGTCGTCCAGGAGCAGAACCACGCGATCGAGTTCGCCTTCGCCAGAGCGGCCAGCAAGCGCGAGACGCAGCGGGTGAAATAGTTCGCGGCCGCGAATATCCAGTTCGGATTTGAGCGCCTCGACAATTTCATTGAAACACTCCGTAGTGAGCGGCGCAAGCTCGAGCAGCAAGTTGGCAAGTTTGCGGAGAACATCGCGAGCCGCGTACCGCGAGAGCACCACATGAGCGTCCAGGCCCGCCAGAATCTCCCTGGCATAATAGCGGAACACTAAAGATAGCAGATTCTCCAGAGCGGCGCGGTCCGGTGACTTGGCACCGAGTAACGCGGCGGCGCGTTCGCACCAGGCGGTTTGTTCCGGCGTGGACTCGGCGACGAGCCAGTTGTGTTCGCGCAGGATTTGTAGCACGTCGGCTGCAGTGAATTTATTTTCGACAGTTTGTGGGCGTAATTCAGCAGGATCCATGGTGTGAACATCTCTACGATCAAACAGCGCTTCAGTGCTCGCTCAGCGTAGCTACGACGTGGGCGGCGATGGCTTCGCCGCGGCCTACGGCGTCAACGCCTTCATTGGTTTTGGCCTTCAGGTGAATCGTTTCCGGCGAAACGCGCAAGGATTTGGCAAGGGTTTCCCGCATTCTGGGAAAGTGCGGACCAAGTTTAGGTTTTTCGGTGATCACCACAGCATCGACGTGCTCAATGTGGAGGCATTTGTCGTCGAGAAGTTTGCGCGCGTGTTCGAGGAACACCAGGCTGTTGGCGCCCTTCCACTTGGGATCGGTGTCCGGGAAGTGCGTGCCAATGTCCCCGAGGCCCGCTGCCCCAAGTAGCGCATCGCAGAGGGCGTGCGCTAAGACATCGCCGTCGGAATGGCCGACCGGCCCTTTGTCAAAAGGAAGCGTGATGCCGCCGACGACAAGCGGGCGACCTTCCGCCAGGCGGTGGAGATCGTAGCCAATGCCACAGCGGACTTTAGCCATGAAAGAAGCTCGCAGGGATGTTCATGCTTTGTGGGCCTTGGCGCGTTCGAGGTCGAGATAGAAACGGGCGAGTTCCATGTCGGAAGGCTTGGTGATTTTGATGTTGCGCTCGGTGCCGTGAACGACGTGGACTTCGTGGCCGAGGCGTTCGACGAGTCCAGCTTCATCGGAAGCGCTAACCTGATCGGCGGCGGCTTTGGCAAAAGCTTCCTTTAGCAATTTGGTGCGGAAGACTTGAGGCGTTTGCGCGAGGACGACGCGTTCGCGCGGAATCGTGCCGGTGATCAGGGCGACGTCTTCGGGAAGGCTGCCGCGCTTTACTTCCTTGACCGTATCCATGGCTGGGATGCCGAGAATGGCGGCACCACACTTGCGTGCTTCTTCAATGACCCGGGCAATCTGCTCGCGGGTGACAAAAGGGCGAACCGCATCGTGGACGGCAACGAGTTCAGTGTCGTCAGGGACATGCTCGAGAGCGGCGGCAACCGATTCCTGGCGACTAGCTCCGCCTCTAACCACGCGGACGGCTTGGCGAAGCTTTTCTTCACGGCAGAGAGCTTCGATGCGGGCAATCTCGTCGGCGCGCGTGGCGAGGATGATGTCGATAATGAGTTCGCAGGAAGCCAGGCGGCGGAGGGTATGGAGGAGGATGGGTGAGCCGTCCAGTTCGAGGAACTGTTTGGGTGTTTCTCCGCCCATGCGGGTGCCCATGCCTGCGGCGGGAAGAATGGCGGCGATTCGGCTCATAGTGTTGGCGACGCCAGCGAACAGGAGAGTTCGGGGGCGCGGACCCAAGAGGAAGAGTGTACCCCCCCTGGCCTTTTTTTGTAAGCGTGGCAAGGAAAGGACTTAAGGGGCGGAATTTCCAAAGTATGGCAGGCAAAGGACTTAAAGGCGCGGTTTTTGGATGCTTGGCAGGGAAAGGAGTTAGCGATGAGAGAAACGAAAGAGTATGGGCTGCGATCCTCACGGAGGACGAGGAGCAAATGAATGCGCAACAAGAGAGGACGGCTCTCGCTGTGGCAAGTCCGGCGCCGAACTGGCTAAGCGCACAGGCAATCGCGTTCGCGGTTGCACATCCGGAAGATCCGCGCGGAAGGATTGTATCGGGCGGTGCGCGCGACGCGGCATGGGTGCGGCAACGACACGAAAGGAAAATACTCGTAGGACGCTTTCCGGTTGCTGCAGCGGAGATACCCGAAGAGCGAATGGACGAAGAAGACGCCGTACTGGTTTGAATAATCAAATCTTGCAGAATGCAGGTCTGAAGTGGTGGCAGCTTCAAGCCCTGAGCAAATGTCGGGCGGGTGTCGCAACTGACGCGGCTACTCCGAAGTCTCGGGGTAGATAGGGCGGGGAGAGCGGTCGGACCGGCCGCCGGCGGCGGATTGGCGGAGTGGGGGCGGAGTATCGTGGCGGTCATCGACCCGGCCAAAGATCATTTTGCCGGCCGGCGTCTGGTGGACCGAGGTGACAAGGATGTCCACGGTCTTGTTAATGAGGCGGCGGGCGCCGTCCACGACCACCATGGTGCCGTCTTCGAGATACGCGACGCCCTGATTGACCTCTTTGCCTTCGCGAAGAATAAAGACGCGCATGCCTTCTCCGGGAAGAACGGCTGGGCGAAGGGCGTTGGCGAGCAGATTGATGTTTAGAACGTTGATGCCCTGAACCGAAGCAACCTTGTTGAGATTGAAATCGTTGGTGACGATTTTGGCCTGGAAGCGGAGTGCCAGCTCGACGAGCTTGCGATCAACCTCGCCGGTCTGGCCTGGAACGTCGTCGATGATGCGGACTTCGTGGGATGGCAGCTTCTGAATGCGTTGCAAGACTTCGAGGCCACGGCGGCCGCGCTGGCGGCGCAGGCTGTCAGGCGAGTCGGCGATAGTCTGCAGTTCGTGCAAGACGAATTGAGGTACCAGCAGGGGGCCATCGAGAAAGTGGGCTTCGCAGATGTCGGCAACGCGGCCGTCGATGAGAACGCTGGTGTCCAGGAGTTTGCCGTCCGCGTGGATGGAAGGAGTGCCTGGGCGCAGACCGAAGAAAGAGTTCAGCGATCCGGTCTTAAGCGAGCCAAATTTGCGCGCGCCGAGCATGACGCCGGTGTAGCCGAAGCCGAGCAAAACGGCATATTCGATGAACGATTTGGTCGGTTCTGGCTCGGCGGTGCGAGCGATGACCGAGCTAACAAGCAATGCCGCCAGTGCGCCGAGAGTGCCTCCGATGGTTCCACCGAGGAGAGCGGGAGAGGGTGCCCGTCTAAGATAGTGTTCGACTGCAAGGATGGCGAACGTCAGGACAAGACCTGCACCGGCAGCGTACCAACCGTGAAGACCGAAGGGGGAGAGACTGAAAGCCGCTGCAGCAGCAACACCGGCGAGACAACATCGGAAGAGCCAAACGTTCCAATCGCGAGTAAACCCAGACGAGCTTTCGGCAAGATTCCGCGCCGGTAGATTGGCATCGGAAGATTCCGAAAATTGGGACTGCACCTGATGCGGATCGGGCAAAGTGCGGTTCATGTTCAATGTCCGGGTTTGTACGTACTAACTTGTCCGCCAAGGATTTACAAAACGAACCCTGAACGTTGCCTAACAAGGGTTTGTAGAACAAACCCTTAAACCCTGAACTCTGCGACCTTTCAGCGCGGCTGCTGAAACTCAGCATCTGCGGATTTTCCAGCGCCCGCAGGCCCCGGCACCTCTGCTTGTGCAACACTGCAAAAACCGTACCGCGATCCTGCCGCTGAAACTTGGCAGAACCTTAACAGCCTGACATGCCCGTTCTTATATACGCCTAGCATAGGTTGAACGTCAATCATATGCAAAGGTCCAAAACAGGCGAGCGGTCCGCCGAGTGTCCGGTTTCAGTACGGGATTTCAGGAAACGTAGATCCGAGGGACGCGGGCGCTGACGGCGCAGAGGAGATCGGAGGTGACGGTGCCGATGCTGCGTGCGACGAGGTTGGCAGCAAGAACGGTGCCGTTGCCATCGGGGCCATAGACGGTAACGATATCGCCGAGCGCGACGCCTGGGACATCAGTGACGTCAGCCATGGTGACGTCCATGGAAATGATACCGACGATGGGGGCAAGAACACTGTTGACCAGAACATGGCCTTTGTTGCCGAGCGAACGGTGGAGGCCGTCACCGTAGCCAGCGGCGAGAACGGCGATTTTGGATGGACGATTTGCGACGAATTTGGCGTTGTAACCTACGCCGTCGCCGGCGGATACGTGGCGAATGTTGATGATGCGAGTGCGTAGGCTCATGACGGGCCGCAGTGGGAGTTGCTTTTCGGCTTCGAGGCGGCGCTCGATGGGGTCGTAGCCGGGATGATAGCCGTACAAAATTGCGCCTGGGCGAACCATGTCTGCCCAGGTTTCGGGGCGCGAGGCGATAGCGGCACTGTTGGCGAGATGGATGAGCCCGGGATCAATGCCGAGAGCGCGGAGGCGCTCTACAGCGCGGTGAAAATTTTCTTCCTGTTCACAGGTTTGCGAGGAGACCGGTCCGTGGAACACTTCGGAAGAAGCAAAGTGCGTGAAGACGCCCTGTAGTTTCAAGCGCGAACATTTTTCGTACTGACGGGCAAAGCAGTCGATGTCCGTAGGCGCGATGCCCAGGCGGTTCATGCCCGTGTCAATTTTCAGCTGAATGTCGACGGAGCGTTTGGCAAGCTTGCGTCGCGCCGCAGCAGATTCCAGAGCGGAAAGCTGTTCGCAACGGATAACGGCGGGTGCGATCTTATTTTTGAGGAGCTGATCTTCTTCACCGGGCCAAAAACTGGTGAGCGCGAGAATAGGTTTGCGGACACCGGCAATGCGGATGGCTTCGCCTTCTGCAGCGCCGGTAACGCCGAACCAATCGGCGCCCACTTTTTCCAGATGCTTCGCGACTTGAGGGCCGCCATGACCGTAACCATTGCCTTTGACAATGCACAGGACTTTGCGCGGCGTCGGGCGCTTCTCGGATTTGGGATTTACGAAATCACGAATGGCGTGGAGATTGTGGGTCAGTGCAGAAAGAGAGACTTCGGCCCAGGCGGGGCGGCCGTTTACAGTGGCGGATTTTTTCCTAGTGGTCATGGTTCTTCCAAGGAACCTCTATTTTAGAACATCGGCGAACACGCGCTCGAATCACGGGAAACGTGAGACGAGAAAGGCAACAGGCCAAAATGCACGGGGAGGGCCAACGGATTCAAGACGATGCGCATTGAAAACAGAATAGGTTAGGGGAACGCGGTAACGCCTAGATGTGTCAGGTGTGACGCGGGTCGGTCAAAAGCGCACAGCTCCGGAAAGGCTTGGTGCATTGCAGCGGAGGGTTCTAGCAGCAGCAAGGCTACCGCGGGTTGACGGCTTGGCGCCATTTACGCCGCGAAGGCGCGAGCAGGACTCCCGCGAAGGCCTGGGCCAAACTGGGGCGCAGGGTGCGGCGCCCTTGCCAGGAACATAGCGTTGCTACATGTCGTCGGGGGCGAATTGGGAGAAGGCGTCGGGGGCCGCTTCTTCGAAGCGGGTGAGGCGGCTCCGGAAGACGAAGCGGACCTTGTCAGTGGGGCCGTTGCGCTGCTTGGCGACCTGGATTTCGGCCTGATCGCGTTCTTCGGGAGAGGAGTCGAGTTTGGCCCAATGCGGGCGGTAGATAAACATGACCACGTCGGCGTCCTGTTCGATGGCGCCGGATTCACGAAGGTCAGAGAGCTGGGGGCCGCGTTCTTCACGCTCAGGAGCGCGGGTGAGCTGGCTGAGGACGAGGACTGGGATCTGGAGTTCTTTTGCTAGGCCTTTGAGGCCGCGGGAGATGCTGGAAACTTCTTCCTGGCGATTGTTGAAGCGGCCGCGACCGGTGATGAGCTGGAGATAGTCCACGATTAAAAGAGAAAGACCTTTGTCGCGCTTGAGGCGGCGAGCCTTGGCGCCAATTTCGAGGACGCTGGTAGAGCCGGCGTCGTCAATCCAGAGTGGCGCCGAGGAGATCTGGCCGAGGGCCTCGGTCATTTTGCGCCAGTCTTCGCGGCTAAGGTGGCCGGTGCGGAATTTGTGCGCGTCGATCTGAGCGACGGAAGCGACGAGACGCTGGAGGAGAGATTCCTTGGACATTTCCAAGCTGAAGACGGCGACGGGGAGCTGAGAACGAATGGCAATATTTTCGGCTAGGTTAAGGGCGAGAGCGGTCTTTCCCTGCGAAGGGCGAGCGGCGAGGATAAGCAATTCGGAGTTTTGAAAACCGGAGAGAAGTTTGTCGAGTTCGGTATAGCCGGTGGAAACACCGGTGATGCTCTTGCCTTCGCGAAAGATTTTTTCGAGGCGTTCGAAATTGTCGCGGACGATATCCTTGACGGGGATGAGACCGACTTTGATGCGGTCTTCGGCGATGGCGAAAATGGAGGATTCGGCGCCGTCGAGGATGGCGTCGGCGCCGTCCTCGCCTTCGAGAGCGCGCTGCTGGATGTTATGTGTGGCGTGGATCAGATTGCGCAGCAGCGCCTTTTCGCGGACGATGCGGGCGTAATGTTCGACGTTGCTGACTCGCGGCATCCCGTCGGCAAGCGAGGCAAGATAGGGAGCGCCGCCGGAGGATTCAAGTTCGCCGACGCGGTGCAACGATTCGGTGAGGGTGACGAGATCAATGGCCTGCTGGGCTTCGCCCAGGGCAATCATCTGGTTGAAAACGCGGCGGTGCTGTTCGAGAAAAAAATCTTCAGGCTTGATATTTTCGATGGCGGCGTTGAGAGCATGGTTATCGAGCAAAATGGCGCCGAGAATGGAGCGTTCAGCGTCGAGATTTTGTGGGAGGGGACGTTCGAGAGTGGCGCCGGCAGACATAGGGACAGTTTTCTTATTCGCCTTTTCTTCGCTTTATAACATTTTCGACCGTCGCCACGCAAGCGTTGGATTGCTTTCCGCAATTTCCGTGGAGCTGGTAACGAAGGAGTGGGTGCATTGTGGATGCGCGCGGGTTGCACGTCAATCAGAGTGCTGTGCAAAAGTATGCACGGCGGTGCAAAACGGTGAGAAAAAAATTTTGCGAGATATGCCGTGACATGATAAAGCACTTCAAAAACTTCCTATGGAGTCCGGGAGCCGCTATGAAAAACAATTCGTTGAAATTGTTTGCGAACAATTTTTCGAGGACGGTGCTTGCGCTGCTTGCCGGAGCGCTGGGTTGCGGTTACGCGCCCGTAGCTCGGGGGCAGGCAGCCGCACCGACCAGCGCGGTTGCGCACGAGAAGAACTATTCGCAAGCGGAACAGCATGCGCAGGCGGTAGCGAAGAGTCTATTGAGCCGCGGAATTCCCGGACTGTCCGTGGCGGTCGCCGTGGACGAGCGCATCGTGTACTCGGAAGGTTTCGGCTATGCCGACCTGGAAGAACGAGTGCCAGTGTGGGCAACCACGAAATTTCGAATCGGGAGCGTCTCCAAACCGCTGACGGCGGTGGCACTGGTGCAATTGGTGGAACAAGGAAAGATCGACCTGGATGCGCCTGTGCAGAAATATGTGCCGAGCTTTCCGGATAAGGGAGCAAAGGTCACCACGAGAATGCTGGCCGGCCATCTGGGCGGCATCCGGCACTACAAGGACGACGAATTCCTGATCGCGAAGCACTATGGCAACGTGGTGGAGGGGCTGAAGATTTTTCAGGACGATCCGCTGGTGTCGCCACCGGGGACAAAATTCAACTATTCGAGCTATGGCTTCAATCTGCTGAGCGCGGTGATCCAAAGCGCGTCGGGTGAGGATTTCCTGACCTACATGCACGAGCACGTGTTTGGAGCGCTGGGACTACGTAGCACGGTCGAGGATCAACCGGCGGAAATCATCGAACAGCGAGCGCGGTTTTATTCACGACCGAAGGACGAGGCGCTGCGTAACGCGCCGTTCGTGGACAACAGCTACAAGTGGGCGGGAGGTGGATTCTTGTCGAGCGCCGAGGATCTGGCACGGTTTGGCGCGGCACTGTTGCAGCCGGGAATCCTGAAGCCGGAGTCGCTGCGGCTGTTATTTACTTCACAAAAAACGAGCGACGGCAAAGAGACCGGCTATGGGATGGGATTTTTCATTCATCCGTCGAAAAGTGGACAACGGGTTTTTGAGCATTCGGGTGGATCGGCAGGAGGAAGTTCGCAGCTGATCCTTTATCCGGACGCGCGTGTGGTGGTGGCGATGATCTGCAATTTCGAGGGAGAAGGCGGTTGGCTGCGCGAGGACATCGAGTCGATCGGCGAAGCCTTCGAAAAGAAATAGAACAGACGACGCAGCAATGCCGCGCTAAAGTCCGCGGCGCCACGTTCAAACCTTTTCAGTGAAGGAACGAAGCCCGCCGCGGCGGGTTGCTAAAATTCCTCACGGATGCCAAGTCATTCGCTTGTAGCGCTGGCAGGATTGCCTGCGCTACTGTCTAAGCTTCCTTGTCGACAGTGACTTTGATGGAAGCAGTGACGTCGCGGAAAACCTTTACAGTGACGTCGCGTTCGCCAATGGTTTTGACGGGCTCGGAGAGTTGAATCTGACGTTTGTCGATCTTGAAGCCCTGCGCTTCGAGACCTTCGGCGATGTCGGCGGTGGTGACGGAGCCGAACATCTGATCGTTTTCGCCGGTCTTGCGGGCAAACTTGAGCGCCACACCGTTGAGCAGGCCGGCCTGTTTCTGCGCCGCCTCCAGTTCGGTAGCGGTTTTCTTGGCCAGCGAGGTGCGAATGCGCTCGAGCGCTTTCATGTTGCCGGGTGTGGCCTCTATGCCCAACTTGCGCGGGAGAATGAAATTGCGCGCGTAGCCGGGCTTGACGGTGACCACGTCGCCGCGGTGACCGAGCTTGTCGACGTCTTCCTGAAGAATTATCTGCATGAACATGTTCCTTTTCTGTTGCAAAACTTTCTGACTTACCTAAGCCAGGCCAAGCCCGGCGCTACGACAAACCGCACAGACTCAAGTCTGTGCCACTAAAACCGGCAAAACGTTACGGTCCGGAACTCGCGTGCGTCCGGGTTGTTTAAGCGTGCGGCTGCGCAGGCTGCGGCTTTTGCGCTTCGACAGCTCGTGGAGCCGAGCTGCCCGCGGCGCTGCCGGCAAACGGCAGCAACGCGATGTTGCGGGCACGCTTGATGGCTACGCCGAGCCAACGCTGATGGCGAGCGCATACGCCGGTCATGCGGCGCGGAAGAATCTTGCCGCGCTCTTGCACGAACTGCGAAAGAATGTCGGCTCGCTTGTAGTCGATGAGATCCATCTTTTCGACACAGAACTTACAGACTTTCTTTTTGCGAAAAAACTGGCGTTTGCCGCGGCGAGGTCCTCCAGGACCACCCGGGCCGCCACCCGGGCCGCCTTCACGACGTCCGCCGCCACCCGGGCCGCCCTCGCGACGTGGGCCGCCGCTGTGGCCGCCTTCGTGGCGAGGTGCCTGTTGCGGTGCCGAGGCCTGCGGAGCCGCGGGCTTCGATTCCGGCGCCGCTGGTGGTGCTTGATTCTGTTCGTCTGCCATAACTTTTTACCTTTTTCCTTGCCAGGGTTTGTAAAACAGACCCTGGAACCCTTTCTTTCTGAAACTCTTCGCAAAATGACCGCGACAGAAAACTAGCTGGCGGCGGCCTGTTGCTCGGTCGGCTGCGTTGGCGAAGGCGCGGGGCGCTTCGGACGGCGCGCGGCGCGCTTTTCGCGGATGCCAGAAAGCTTCTTCTGGCGCTTGATGTCTTCGTCGAGGCGGATGGTCAGGTACTTGATGACCGAGTCCTGCACGCGCAGACGGCGCTCGATTTCGTGTATCAGCTCGCCGTGATTGGTGCGAATCTGGAAATAGACGTAGATGCCTTCGCGGTGCTTGGCCACGCGATAAGCCAGTTTGCGCGTGCCCCAGTGCTCGGTCTTTTCGATCTTGCCGCCCTTTTCGGAGCAGGCGGTTTCGACCACGTGCTCGACTTTCTTGATTTCGTCCTCCGGTGTGGCCGGACGGATGATAAAAATCAGGTCGTACAGACGATCTTCCATGTTTCCTCGTTTCCTTACTCGCGGCGGGATAAACCCGTCGCTACAACTAAATCCAATTCCCTTTAGCCCGCAGCGTCTTCGCTTTCCTGGCGCTCGCGCCGGTTGTACTTCGTCATCGCCGCTTCGATCCCCCTGGTCAGGAGAAGTTCGACGGCGTCGCCCGCATCGGCGATCATTTCGGCCGCGACTTCCAGCTCCGCTTTTTTCATCGGCCGCAGGACGTACTCCTTGCGGCTGGAAAGCGGATGATCGGGACCACAACCGAGCCGCAGCCTGGTGAACGCCATCGCGCCCAGAGAACTGATGAGCGACTTGGCGCCGTTGTGGCTGCCGGCGCTGCCTTCGGCGTGGATGCGAATCGCGCCCCACGGCAACTGCGCTTCGTCCCACATCGCCAGCAAACTTTCCGGACCCAACGCGTACTTCGCGAGTAGCTCCCTTACCGAGATGCCGCTCAGGTTCATGTAAGTCAGCGGCTTGGCGAGGATGACTTCTTCTCCCGCCACTTTGCCCAAACCTACCAAAGCCTTCGCTTCCGGCCGCTCGACGCGGATGCCGGCCCGATTGGCCAATTCATCCACGGCAAGAAATCCGAGGTTGTGCGGCGTCCATTGGTATTCCGGGCCAGGATTGCCAAGGCCGACAATGAGCCGCATACGCCTCTATTCGCGAGCAACGCAAACTACGCGTCACAAAAAGACTGTTACTTCTTCTTCTCCTGCTTCTCGGCAGGGGCTTCGGCGCCTTCTTCGCCTTCCACTTCTTTCTTGCCCTTCTTGATGACTTCGGGCTCGGCCGGGACTGCGCCTTCCGCCACAACTTCGGCAGGCTTCTCTTCTTCGGCCTTGAGAGCGACGACGTGCGCGATGACGCGCTCCGGGTCGGTGACGAGTTTCATTTTGTTCGGGTCGATCTGGATTTCAGCGGCGCGGAGGTGCATGCCGATCATCAGGTGGCTGATGTCCAAGCGGAACTCGGTGGGAATTTCACCGGGCAAGCATTCGATTTCGACTTCGCGAGTGACGGTTTCAAAGATGCCGCCTTGTACCTTGACGCCTGCTGGTTCACCGAAGGTGTGCACCGGAACGTTGACGCGCATGCGAACGTCCATGGCGACGCGGAGAAGGTCCACGTGGAGCAGATTGCCGGTCACCGGATCGACCTGCCAATCCTTCACGATGGCAGGCTGCTCCTTGCCAGCGATAGCTACCTGAAACAGTGTGTTGTGGCCGGTGGCGGAGCGGAGAATCTGACTCACCTGCTTGGTGTTGACGCTGAGCGCCAGCGCGTCGCCCTTGCCGCCATACAGGACTGCGGGAACTGCGCCGGTGACGCGCAAGCGGCGAGCTTCGTTTTTGCCGCGAGAATCGCGGGGAGCTGCTTCGACTACGATCTTGTCTGCCATTGCATTCTTTCCTTTTCAAACAATTCTTTACTGCCAAAAATTTATATAAACAGTTCGCTGATCGAGGTTTCCTCGTGAATCGATCGAATGCCGCGAGCCAGCAAATCGGCGACGCTCAGCACGCGAATCTTTTTCAAAGCGCGACCCGCTTCGCTCAGCGGAACGGAGTCGGTGGCAACGACTTCGGTGATGCGCGAGGCGGCGATGCGCTCCACAGCCGGGCCGGACAATACCGCATGGGTGCAGGCTGCATAAACCTGCGTGGCGCCTTCCTTGATGAGCGCTTCGGCGGTCTTCACCAGCGTGCCCGCGGTGTCGATGATGTCGTCCACGATCAGCGTACTGCGTCCTTTGACATCGCCGATGAGGTGCATCACTTCGCTGACGTCCACGTCCACGCGGCGTTTGTCGACGATAGCGAGAGGCGCGTCGAGTCTTTTCGCGAAAAACCGGGCGCGTTCCACACCGCCGGCATCAGGCGAGACGACGGTCAGATTCTCGAGATTCAAATGCTTAAAGTGCTCCACGAGGACCGGCGAAGCGTAAAGGTGGTCCACCGGCACGTCAAAATAACCTTGAATCTGCGGGGCGTGCAGGTCAAGCGTCAAAGCACGGCTGGCCCCGGCTGTTTCCAGCAGGTCCGCGACAAGCTTCGCCGAGATCGGCACGCGCGGCTTGTCTTTGCGATCCTGGCGCGCATAGCAGTAATACGGCAGCACGGCGGTGATACGCCATGCGGAAGCGCGTTTGAAAGCGTCAATCATCAGCAAAAGTTCGAGCAGGTGGTTGTCCACCGGATAGTGGCAGGGCTGTACCACGAAGACGTCAGCGCCGCGCACGTTTTCCAAAATCTGAAAATAAATTTCGCCATCGCTGAAGCGCCCGAGCATAGCTTTGCCCAGCGGCACATCCAGATTCCTGCAGATAGCTTCGGCAAGCACTGGATTCGCGGTACCCGTGAATATTTTGAAACGCTCGTCGTTCAAGGTCGTTTTCCGTTATCCGTCTTCAGTCGTCTGCAGGAGCAGAGACTAGCCCCGTTTCCTCGCGAAGCTGAGAACTGATTACCGAGAACTACTTTGGAAGAGGCGCTGAGGATTAATCGCGAGGCGCACGAATAACGGTGCGACTGTGGATCAGACGGCGATAGGAATCGCGCGAAACGGTCTCGCAAACAAAAGTCTGATCGAGCGGAAACCCAACAGCGGCTCGGCGCGCCTTAGCTGGGCTCGGGAAAACTCCAAACACCGCCGAACCGCTACCCGCCAGCAAGGCTTCTGAGGCTCCGTTTTGAAGCAATTCCCGCTTTATGTCAGCCAGACGGGGGTGCTGCTGGAAGACCACTTCTTCGAAATCGTTGAGAAGAGGACCGCCCTGCAGGCTCCAGGCAAGAGCACAGAACTCATGAAGTTTAGGGTTTCCGGCAGAATTTGTCAATTGCGGAGCGTTGAGCCAGCGGTAGGCATTGGGCGTAGGAACGTGAATGGAGTTGGGCGAGACAACCAGCAAGTACCGCTTGGGGATATCGGGAAGAGGATAGATTTCGTCACCTTTGCCAATTCCCAGCGCCCGGCCACCCTCCAAAAAGAACGGCACGTCGGCACCGAGGCCGGCGCCAATCGCAAAAAGGCGCTCGCGCGGCAGGCGCTTCTTGACCAGCCGCAAATAGCCAATGAGAGCAGCCGCGGCGTCGCTCGAGCCGCCACCCAGGCCGCGACCGGCCGGAATGGTTTTGCGAAGTTCAATGGCCACACCATTGCTGATGCCCAGCTCGCTTCGTAGAGCGCCCACCGCGCGGTAAACCAGATTTTTGCCGATGGGCTCGCTAGAAAGTGAATCGTTGCCGCTGACGCGAAGTTCGATGCCCGGCTTGCGCGTGGCCTTGAAGCGCAGTTCGTCGTTCAGCGAAATGGTCTGGAAGATCGTGCGAAGCTCATGAAAACCGTCG
>Ga0207641_10001410_pt1 | contig 23699 bp, 17 predicted proteins | sample KBSSwiS62_FD_184306 | JGI IMG/M metagenome (GOLD analysis project Ga0207641, IMG submission 184306) | Switchgrass rhizosphere microbial communities from Kellogg Biological Station, Michigan, USA - KBS Switchgrass S6-2 (SPAdes) (version 2) | ecosystem: Host-associated > Plants > Roots >... | reverse complement strand
AGCCCCATCATGCGATAAACGGCGAGTGTGAAAATCAGGAGAAGGAAAAGATCGAGGAGAGACCACGCGGTAAGCCACGCGCCGTGCACCCAGTCGGCACCGAAGAGCGCGAAGAGCCGCCAGCCGGGAGGGAGATTGAGGATGACGCGGAGGGAATCGGCATCGGTCTGCCAACCGGTGGCGGAGAGGTGGGAAGCGCGCTGCATGCGCCCTGCGGCCTGGAGATTGATGTCGCGGGAACGGATTTCCACGCCGGACGCGCCGTCGCGCGGATCGCGGGTGATGAGCTGTCCCTGGCCCGCGCTGCGGACGGAACCGAGGTCGACGTTGGGGACAACATCGAGCCGCCAAGTCTGCTGGCGGCGACCGTTGATCTGGTCGAGGAACACGAGGCGCTTGCCGTCTTCGTCCAGCCAGAGTTGGCGTGCGATGATGAGGCCTTCCGGTTTTTGCATGCCCATCCCGCGCATCCGTTCCACGAGGTGAAAAGGTGTGGCCGTTTCCCACCGGTAAACGGGAAGGTTGCGCCATTCCTGGGGAAAGGTGGTCTGCGAGACGTCGATGGAGGGGACGTCCTCCACGGTCACCATGCGGAAATCGGGCGCGGCCTTGAAGGCGACGAGTTCCTCATCGAGCAGCGGAGTGGCGCCCTTGGCATAACCGATGACGGGTGCGGGCGTGAGATGAAACGCCTCGAGATGGATGATCCATTTCCCGGCGCGGACCTGGGCCTTCATGTGTCCTGATTCGTCGACGGCCACGGGAATCGGGCTATCGACCTTGGCCAGTTGCCACCCTTCGGGCAGGATCGATTTGAGATCCTCTTCCCGGCTTTTCCCGGCGACGACGAGTTCGACCTGCGTATGCAGCCACATCGGGATGCCGTCCTCGATCATCCGATAGACTTTGACGCCGAGGAAATTCTTGTCGGTGGCTTCTGACTTGTCCCGCTTCAGCCAGAGATAGCCTTCTGCGTCCCAAGTGGCCGAATCGATCGTCTTGCCGTCAACCTGAAGTGACAGCACACCGATCTCCTCCGGGATGACAATCCGTTGCGGCAACTCGTCCCATTTATAAGTACCGCTCAAATGATAGGTGCCGGGATAGAGATGGACGGACGGTTTTTCGTCGTGCTGCAGGACAGGAATCGGTGCGCCGTTGGACGTGACGCCCAGGGGCCAGACTTCCTTGTTGCCGGGCAGCGCGATCCAATCCTCGGCGAAGACGGTGAGGGTGAGATCGAATTTTCCCGTCGCATGGTCGACGCTTAGATTGAGCGTGGAGGGCCAACTGGGAAGATGAGTGGAGGCATCCTGGTAGGGAGTCGGGGCCTTGCGGTCCTGGTCGCCCCATGTGGCCCAATCCTCCCATGGTTTGAGCGCGTCCGGAATTTGGCGGGCGTTGTCCTGCGCGTGAAGAGATACAAACGATTGGCTGATCGCCCAGGCCAGCAAGGCCGAGAAGAAGAGACGCGCGAGTGAAGAGTTGGCTTTCATGGAATTGTCCCGCCTTTGCAATAAGGTTCCCGTCCAAGAGCCTGGTGGAGTTCTACGTGTCCAGAGGTCGATTCAGGCTATCGCGGCGAGGGGAGTCGGAAAGCACGAAATGAGGCGACGGAATTAGATTTGTGTAATCAATCAACCATGGGGTTTAAGATTGCTAGGGCAGGGCGGACGAATACGCTCCGCTTGGCCATGAGAGCGGACAAACTACCATTCCTGCGACGAGTTATGTTCCTTGGCGGCGTGGCCTTGTGGGCCAGTGTTCTTTTCGCCCAGGCCGAGGGCCCCCCGAGCACTCCGGGATTCATTGGCGTCATGTTTGCCCGGGGCACGGGTGATTTCCCCATCCTCGATTATGTTGCCGCCAAAAGTTCTGCCGCGGAGGCCGGGCTCAAAAAGGGCGAGGAGGTCGTGGCGATCAACGGCGCTTCGACCCGGAAAATGACACCGATCGAGGCGAGACACGCTTTGGAAGGAGAGGCCGGTAAAACGGTGGACCTGACCCACCGGCGCAAAGGCGGGAACGAGGAGAAAGTTTCGGTTGTTCTGCGCCCTCTGCTGGAAACGTTCATGCCGGCCATCGACGCGGGTGATGTGCGCGCGGACGTGACACTCGGTTATTTTTACGAACACGGCCCGGCCCCGGTGGTCGATTTGGTCAAGGCCTTCCATTGGTATCAAAAAGCAGCGGACAAAGGAGATGCTGCCGGTGAGCGGTCGTTGGGGGTGCTCTACTATTATGGCAAGGGCGTCCCGCAAAATGACAAGGAGGCCTTCGCCTGGCTTTGGAGCGCGGCCCAACAGGACGAGCCCCGCGCGGAGTATTACCTGGGCCTGATGTACCAGGACGGGCATGGTGTCAAACACAGCAACCGGGACGCCTATTATTGGTACGACCGTTCGGCCCGGCACGACATCGCCAACGCGCAATGGAACCTGGCCTACGCCTACGAAAAGGGACTGGGCGTGCCGTCAAACCTGGAAGAAGCGTTGAAGTGGTACCAGAAGGCGCTGGAGGGACTTCCGGACAACGAAAAGTTGCGACAGCACATCGCTGTGTTGAGCCTGAAGCTGTTCGTGGAAAAACCCGAGACCGCCTCGCTCGATCCCGCGACGCTAATGCCGGCCTTTGGCAAGTACCTGGGGCCTGCTTTCTATATCTGCCTGACGCTCTATCTGGCGGCGGGGGCTTTCCTTCTTTATTTAAGTTTCCGGGCGGTTGACTATCCGGCGGGAATCCGGGTGGCGATGGGATGGCTGATGTTTGGACTGGCGGGACAGGTCATCGCGTTGGTGGTGCTCTTGATGGCGGGAATCGACCTGACGGCGGAAACGCTTTTTGTCGCGACCTGCCTGTTTAGCGCGGTGCCGGTGATCGTTTCGACCCTCGGACCGAACCGGCACCGGATGTGGAAAGCGTCCCCGGCTTCGTGGCAAACCTTGGCCCAGTATGCGATCGGGTCCTATGTCGTGAATTTCATCCTGATCGTGGGTTACGGCAAAATCTATGAATTGGCTGCGCATGCGTCGCTACCCGGGCAACCGACGGAAATCCTGATCAGCAAGGCGAAGCATGGCTCCGTTATCCTCGCTTTTGCGTGCATCGCGCTGGCACTGCCGCTGGCGGAGGAAATTTTGTTTCGCGGCTATTTCTTCGAAGCCTTGAAAAAGCGGATGCCGGATACGCTGGTGGTCATCACCACGGCTTTCGGCTTTGCGCTTGTCCATTTTCAGGGCCTCTATTTTGCGCCGCTCTTCGGCTTCGGCTTGGTGCAAGGCTGGGTCCGGTTAAAGACTGGGTCGCTTCGTCTACCGGTGCTTTTGCACGTACTCAACAACGGTCTTTTTCTGGCGGTGGCTTCTTGATAGAGATTTAGTAAATTGGCCAGCTTTCTTTATCGGCATATATTATTTACAAGACGAGAAGTTAAAGTTTGATTTCCACACTCTTCTTGGCAAGGTGGCAACCGAGCTGATACCTCCCAAAGCCCATGCACCCCAAGAACACCACGAGCTACTTGCAAATAGCTGCACTCTTTCTGGTTTTAACGTTTGTGCCGTTGCTTGCAGACACGGTGACGGATGACCAGACGGCCAACCCGGGTGTTTCGGCTTCGGCGACGATCACCAGTGATTCTCCGGGCAATACGGATCCGGCCAACAACACGGCCAATGCGCTGACCGGAAACGGAGTGGACGGAACGGCGAGTGCGGGTGGAGACGCGGGTTCGGCGACGGCCACGGCTGCGACCGGAACGGGCACGCTCACGATCACCGACACGAATGCCTCGGCCAATGCCTACGCAACAACCGGCGTGGGCGGGCAGGGCGATGGCGCGGATGGTGGCAAGGGTGGAGACACCACGTCGAACGCGAATGGCTACACCTCGGGCGTGGGAGGCATACTGACCGTCACCGGCACGGCCACGAGCGGTGCGGGCGGCAACGTCACGGGAACCGTTTCAGGAACCGTGACGGCCAATGGCGGCCAGGGCGGATACGCTTTCAATACGTCGCAAGGGACGGTCGAGAACGGTGAAGAATTGAGCGTCATGGGCGTGGCCATTGGCGGTAACGGCGGCGACGTCAATCTCTCCAGCGGTTCTGGTAAGGGAGGGGATGCCAATGGAGCCTTGAGTTCGTCATCCTCGATTTCGCATGGCGGCGGCAATGTCACCGTCTCGGACATGGCTGTGGGGGGCAACGGCGGCAACGTCTCGCCCAGTGCAACGGGCAACGGTGGCGACGGCGCGATGTCGTATTCAACGGTCACGAACAGCACCGTTTTCAGCGCGGACGAGTCGGGATACTTTTTTGAGCTCAGCTCCGTGGCAGTCGGCGGCAATGGCGGTATTGGATCGGGTGTGGGTAATTCCGGCGGCGCGGGCTGCTGCGCTTCAGCCCAGGTCATCGCGCAGGCTTTTGGCTACGAAACCAACACGTGGGATGTCAGCGCCAGTGAAACCGTCGGTGATGGCGGTGCCGGTATCAATGGGGCGAACGGCGGGGCAGGCGACTTCGTGGTGATGATTACTGACGGCACCGATTCCTCCACCGACGCCGTCAGTGGTTCGACCGGCGGGACTTTGAATTTGACGCAGTATGCCAAGGGTGGCGCGGGCGGCAGCGTCGACGGCAGCGGGGGCACGGTAGGGATTTCGGGTGATTCGGTCTCGCGTTTGATCGGGACCAATCCCGGAGGCGGCAGTCTCAGTGTTTATAATACAGCGATCGGTGGCGATGGCGGTAGTGTCACGGGTACTTTGGTGGTGACCGATGCCGGGCAGGGGGCGACGGCCACGTCTGAGTCGAGCGCGACGATTTCCGGGACAACCACGGCGGGAGATGTCAGCGATGTCGATACGGCGATCGGTGGCAACGGTGGAAGCAGCCTCAATGGCAGCGGCGGCGATGGCGGGACCGCGGATTCCACTGCCAGCGCGACCAATACGCCGGACGCCTTGACCTCAAGCATCACCGCGGATGCCCTGGCCGTTGGCGGCAATGGTGGTGACGGTTCCGGCCCCGGTAAAAAAGGCGGCGACGGCGGTGCGGTTGCGCATCTTTCCGGCAGCGGCGTGGACACCACCGGCACGGGTATATCCGTTTCCGTCACGGTCGAGGGTGACGGCGGCAACGGCGGGAACGGTTCCAATGGGGCGAATGGCGGCGCAGGAGCCTCGGTCAGCCTGTCGAATGCGGCCACGGGCTCCACCACTGCTTCCACGACTTTGTATCAGACAGCGGTAGGCGGTAATGGCGGCAGCACCGACGGCACGACGGGCAGTTCCGTTGGGGCAGCTGGCACGGCCGGTTCCACCATGACCGTTGACGATTCCACCGGAAACGCCCTGAGTATTATCAATACCGCAGCCGGTGGAGACGGCGGGAATGTCACCGGCGGATCGGGCGGTATCGCGGCTGGCGTGGGTGGCGAGGCGACAAGCAGTTCGAGCGCGACCGTTTCATCAGGCGTTTCCGATATCGTGGTCGTGGACGCCGATGCGGCTTACGGAGGTTTCGGCGGTAACAATGCGCTGGGCAGTGGTGCCAATGGCGGGGATGCGAGCTCGTCGGCGACAGGTAGCGCGACGAGTGGGACCGTCCAGGTCATCAATGTCGGTGCATTGGTCACGGGTGGCGATGGCGGCTCGGGATCGGGAGTCGGCTTCACGGGCGGGACCGGCGGCGGGGTCGGCAGCAATGGCATTTCGGCCTCGGGCATCGATTCCAGTGGCAGCGCGAGCACGGTCAACGTTGGGACCGCGGCCTATGCGGGTTATGGCGGCGGTGGCCTTAATGGCGCGACGGGCGGAACGGGCGGCTCCGTGTCGCTGGTGGATACCGTGTCGGGCTCGACCTCGGGTACGTTGAATATGATCCAGGCCGCTATCGGCGGTGACGGAGGCGATATAATCTCAGCCGACATTGATCTGGGTAATGGTGGCGCGGGCGGCACGGCTTCGTCCATTTTAAGCAATGGTTCCAATCCCGGTGGTGGCGATGTTTATATCGAAGCCGATGCCGCCGGCGGATATGGCGGAAAAGGTGAAGGCAGCGGTTACAGCGGCGGTGCCGGGGCCAGCGCGGACGCCTCGGCCCTGGGCAGCAGCAGCAACGGCGGAGCGGTGCGAATCGCCATTAACATTTATGCGGGCAATGGCGGGGCGGGGAATAGCGGCGCGGACGGCGGCGCAGGCGGCGTGGTCAACTCGGTGCTCAGCGGCGATAATCCCACCAGCGGTTTGGCCGATATTTACACCTCGGCCAACGGCGGATTCGGCGGTGACACCACCACCGGGACCGGCGGCGTTGGCGGAGACGTCACCATCTCCCATACTTTGACCAATTCGCTGGGAAGCATTTCGGAATTTCTTATCGGTTACGCCGGTAATGGAGGAAACAGCAGTGACACCGGTTCGGGCGGCAACGGCGGCAATGCCCACGTGGAGCTTTATCTCTCGGGGCAGGGGAACGTGGCGGCCACTGCGGTGGCGGGCGGTGGACTGGGGGGGACCAGCATAAATGGCGTTGCCGGAACGTCCGGTACGGCAGTTTCGATTGCCAGTGCCACAACCACGGCGGGTGGTCACGCCCAGGCTTACGCGGGGGTGGCTGGCGACGGCACGCAAAATGTCGACGCACTCTATGTCGTTGCCAATACGAGCAACGCTTCTCCGATTGACAGCACGGCCTTTTCCCAGACGGCCTTCAAGACAACCGCGCCGGGGCCGACTCCACCGGGAGGAACTGCATCCTATGCCTTTGGCACGCTTCAACCCCTGGCCCCCGATGTGACGGCGCTGCAGGCAGGCAATCCCAACAACCAGGCCATATTTACCGGCCCCTCCATGCCCTTTGCCCTCGGCACGCTCGGCTCGGTCAATCTTTCCGATGCATCGGAGGATTACAGCAACTCAGTGAATCTCGTCTTCCATGTCCCCATCCCGGTCTATCTGGGACTGCTCAATCCCACTTCAACGGGCAATGGCTTTGATTCCCTGGAATTCACCATCACCGCTGACCGCACGATAATCGTGGACCAGCAGTTTACCGATCTCGCTTCAGCCACCGCTTATTTCACCGACAACGTTCTTTACCTGCCGCCTTCAGGCAGCAATCTGACATTCAATGTGGAGGTTCTTTCGAGCCACGCCGGTGACGGGTTTGCCTTCAGCCTGGAGGTGGGAGCGGTGCCGGAGCCTTCCACGCTCAGCCTTTTCTGCGTGGCGTTGCTGCTCCTGGCCGGGGCGGCGGTTCGCCAGCGGCGTCAACATCGTGCGCAGAATCCTTGAGCTAACGCGCGCGAGGCCCTAGGGTGTCGCACCATGAAGAATTTGCGATTCTGGATATTACTTGGGGGCAGCGTGTCCGTGTGCGCGCTTTATCTGTTCCAGATTTATCTCAGCCAGAAAATCTTTACGGAACAAAGAATCCTGATGCAGGGCCAGCAATTCGCTTCCATGGAAGGGACCTATGAGGCCTCGTGGAAACAACTGGCGACGCGCCTCTATCAGGTGAGCAGCAAGGACCCGGCGCTGGCGGAAGTGCTCAAGCGCAACAATATTGCGATCCAACCCGGCAAACCCGGCACCACCGGGGCCGCCCCGTCCATTCCCACTCCCCCTCCCATGCCAGCTCCAGTCCCGGTGCAACCTCCCACAACGTCCAAGACGAAAACTCCGGTCGGACCGTAAACCGGCACGATTTATTTTATGACCGACGATTTTAAAGCACTGTCTCAACCAACATCGGAAAAAGGACAGGATATCTATTTCTGGCCGGTTCTCATTCTGATCATCGCGATGCTTACTTTCGCGATCTATCAGGTAGTGGTCATGGAAGGGCAGGTCGACTCACTCCAGCAAGGCATCAGGCAACTTGAACCAAAAGTCCAGCAGGCCGCGTATCAAAAATCCAAACTGTATCAGTTGGCCTCGGATGTCCTGCAGTTGGCGCCAACCGATCCCATCGCGAAGCAGATCGTGACGGACTACAAGATCGAGCACCGGGCCGCGATGCCCGCGTCGAACAGCGGGCCTTCGGGGCCTCCGGGACTTCCCGAAAAATAAACCGGTTTACTTGAGCTTCGCCTTAAGCGAATCGTAAATCGGCGTATTATTCAACAGCGTGGGAACGAGCATGGCCGTGAAGCAGGCGGCCAGCATGGGGAGGAGTTGGGTGTAGCTTCCGGTCAACTCAATGACGAGGATGATGCCGGTGAGGGGAGCGCGAACGACCGCGGCGAAGAAGGCGGCGGTACCGGTCACGGCGTAGGCGAGCGGGTCGGTCACCAGTCCGGGAAAGAACTCATGGCAGAGATTGCCGAAGAGAAGTCCGCTCTGGGCCCCGAGCACCAACAATGGAGCGAAGAGGCCTCCGGGCGTGCGGGCCGCATACGAGATGGGACCGAGGGCGAATCGCACCAGTAGGACGGCCGCCAACGCGCCGCTGCTGATCGATCCGGCGAGGACCTGCTGGGTGAGGGCATCGCCGCCACCAATCAGGTTGGGCGCAAACCAGCCGAGCAATCCGACGGCACCGCCAATGATGGCGGCACGGGCCTCGACCGGCCAGTGGCCCCAACGGCCGGACAGATCCAACACCCCGAGGATGACACGATTGTACGCGACACCCAGGATTCCCGCCAGCAGCCCCAACACAATGGAAACAGGCAAACAACTGACTCCCGAAAAAGGAAGCGGCTCGACTTGAAAATCGGGCGCGCTGCCGAGGATCATCCGGCCTGCGGCGATGGCGCCAGCGGAAGCCCCGAAGGTGACAATGGTGGTACGCGTATCGAAGCGCTTGACCAGTTCTTCCAGCACAAACACCGCCCCGGCAATCGGGGCGTTGAACGCGACGGAAAGTCCGGCCCCCGCCCCGGCGGCGAGGAGCAGCAGACAGTCCTGCGGGCTGCGCCGGAACTTGGTCCCGAGCAAATAACTGAGCGACGCACCCATCTGCACGCTTGGGCCTTCGCGACCGAGGGCCAGTCCCGCTCCCAGCGCGAGCAGGCCACCGGAAAATTTCACGAGCAATAATTGAGGAGGAGCGGGGTGCTTTTCGCCGTCCAGCACCGCCTCCACATGGGGAATCCCACTGCCGCTGGCATACGGCGAAAAGCGGCGCACTAACCATGCAGCGAGGGCAACGGTTGCGGCGCAAAGCCCTACGACCAGAAGCATTCCCGCCCAGGACCAGACGTGCATCGCGGCGATGAAAGTGGTGCGCCCCTGATCCGATGCATCGAGCAGCCAACGGAAGACCCCGCAGACCAATCCCGTCACCACGCCGATCAACAGCGAGAGCATCGCCAAGACCGGCAGGCCGCGAGTCGTTGATGAGGCATCGGTCGGTTTGAGGGGGACAGGATCACTCATAACGTAACGTTCGACTTTGGTGGAATCTTTCCCCGGATGCCAGATTGAATCCAGCGCAATGGAATCGGGCGCTTTGCGGAATAAAGAAGTCGCGGCTTGCGCGATGCACGGCGGTTTTCGTGATTTTTCAGGAAGGAATTTTCGTTTTGAGAGGAGGAATGAGTTCCGGAAGAGCGATGGCATTCGATCTGCAAAGGAAAGAAGAGAGAAGTTAACCAACGAAAGAAAACCCATGAAATCATTCCCGAATCTCGACGATCGCAAAAGTCTGGCCGGACGAGTCTCTCTTCTACTGCTGTGGCTGATTGGGGTACCGGTGCCGATCTTGGTCATCATCTTTCTTTTCCGCGGCTGCTCCGGCTAGAGGCTTCCTAAAGATCCATCCAAGGACATACACCATGAAAATATACGCCTGCGTTGGCCTTGCGGCCCTATTGACCGCCTGCGGACCAAGCTCAAACGAAACCACCACCACCCAGACCACAACGACGAAGACGACAACCACAGTCCCCAGCTCCGCTCCGGCGGATCCGGCTCCTCCGGTCATGCCCACGTCGCCGTTGACGCAAGCCAATCTCGACCGGGTCCATACCGACATGTCTCCCGCCGAAGTCCAGGCAATCTTCGGGCCGCCGACCAGTTCGGACTCGAAGCCGATCCCCATCGTGGGAGGAACGGAAACGACCTATTCGTATTCGAATGGAAACTCCGCGGTGACGATCATTTTCAAGAACAACCTTGTGAAAGAAAAAAGCGGGACCTTTGGCCCCTGACCAGGAATTATACCATGAGCAAAAGCAAAGAAATCACCCGTGAACAGTTGGTCAAGCTGCTGAATGAAGACTTGGCGCGTGAGTACCAGGCCATCATCGCCTATGTCATTTACAGCCAGACAATGAAGGGGGCGGCTTACAACCACATTGCCGGCGAACTCGAATTGCACGCGGCGGAGGAATTGAGCCATGCCATCGCCATCGCGAAGCAGATCGATTATCTGGGCGGCACGCCCACCAAAACGCCCAAGGAAGTGAAGATGTCGGACAAGGCGGAGGAGATGCTCCGCTTCGACCTCGAAAACGAAAAGACGACGCTCGAGAATTATCGCCAAAGGATCCGTCAGGCAGATGCCCTGGGTGAGTTTGCGCTGGGAGAAGTCCTGCGCAAGATCATCGCGCAGGAACAGGAACATCTGACCGATCTCGCCGATGCCTTGGGCATCGACGCACCGGTGATCAAGGGATAAGCGCGGAGCTAACGCCAGGAGCGGCCACCGCCGCCGCCCCAACGGCCACCACCTCCACCGCCCCAGCGATCTCCACCGCCGCCGCCGCCGAAACGGTCGCCACCGCCTCCACCACCCCAGCGATCGCCGCCGCCCCCCCAGCCGCCACCTCCTCCGCCACCCCAACGGTCGCCACCGCCACCACCGCCCCAGCGATCCCCACCGCCACTATCACCACCACCCCAGCGCGAGCCGCCTCCAGAGGCTTGGGACTGGCGGTCGAGATTCTGGGTCTCGCTGTGGTCCGCGTTTTGCCAACCACTGCTGCTGGCTTTTTGATAACCGCTGCCATCACTCGATGGCTTATAGACGTTGCCATCGGCGCTGGAATAGGCATGGCTCGGAGTCGCTGCATCTTCGGCGCCTTGGACACCCTGAATGCCCTGGCCTGAGGTGTGGTCCCACGACTTGGTCTGACCGGTGTTGGCGTTGTAGACGGAGCCTGAGCGGGTCGTCGGCTCACCGGTCGATTTGTCCACCGTGCCATTATAGGTGCTGCCGTTCGCTGATGTGGCCACGCGATGGGTCACCGAAGATTGGGTGCCATTGTAAGCATTGCCGCTGACTGTCTTGTTTGAGTAGGCGCTGGCCCCAGTCTGGTTGTCCTTGTAGGAGCGGCTCTGGTTGGCAGCATAGTTTCCATTATAGGCGTTCCCGCTGACTTGAGTGCTGCCTGCGACGCCGCGTCCGGTCGTGGGATTATAGGCGCTGCCGGAACGTCCGGCATTATAGTTGCCCGTATAGGCGTTGCCGTTGGCGTAGGAATGGCCCGTGCCATAAGTCCCGGTGGCAGGATTGTAATAGGAACCATTGCGGGCCGCGGCCCAGTTGCCGTTGTAGGGATTGTAGCCCGCGGCACCGGAATAGCTGCCGTGGTACCCATAAACGGGGCCGGTCGAGACGACATGATTGCCCCAGCTATTGTAAACGCAGCCGGTGTTGATCGTGGTATTATAGGTATTACCTCCCCAGCAGCCCCAACTCGGGGAGAGACACGCGCCAACAATCGCACCGGCCGCAAAGCCGAAGAGAAAGCCGGATGCCGAACCCTCAGCGAATCCTGCGCCGTAGCCATAGGTGGCGGGAGGCGCCACGTAGACCGTCGTTCCAACATAAGGCGGATAGGTATAGCCGCTGCCGTAGACCACCACGCCGGCCGGGCTGACGACCGTGCCATAGTAACCGGGTGTGTAGCCGACATAGACGACCGAATCCGTATAGCCGTAGACCTGCACGTAGGTCACATAGTGAATCGGGGAGGAGATCGGAATAGAATAGATGACCGGTGGAACGGTGGTCGCAACGGCCCACGGCCCCATGGGTGTACCGGCGGTAAACCAGACGCCGTTGGAGACCGCGTAGAAGCTCGAGGGGTTGACTTCGATCACCGGAGTGACCGTATTCACCGCGTACTGGAGTTGAGTCTCCGTCACCGGTTGGAATTGGGGCGCCCCGTCATAGGTGATGGTGAGCTTGGCATCCGCACGATTGACCGTGGCGGTTTGCGGAATGGAATTCGCGATGACCGCTTCCTGCGCCTGGGGCGTGCCCGGGACGGAAACGAGGACATTGCCCTTGTCGCTGTTCGGCGGAATCTTGGCGAAATCAGCGGGCAACTTGTCGCCGGAAACATAGGTCCAGGGTGAGCCGGTGATGGCCGGAGAACTGAACCAGCGGCCGGAGATCAGCACGTAGAAAAGCTGGTTGTTGATATCAAGGATGATCGCGTTGTCACTGTTCCGGACCTCAAGGAGGGACGTATTATGGATGGGCACGAACTCAGGTTGGCCCTTGGTCTGGACGAGTTCCGCCGGAGTCGTGCTGACATAAATGTCAGGCGGAGGCGGATTCTGGCCCGAGGGCGGATTAATCGGATCGACCTGATTCGTGGCCAGCGCGGCTTCCAGGACCGAAGGCAATTGCGAGGGAGGATTCGCCGCATTGGGATCGACCGTCCACGGGCCCTGCAGGGTGTCGGCCTTGTACCAATAATTGAGGGCGCGCAGCCAGAAGGGGCCGGTGCCGTCCGCATTTTGGACGATGAGCGCGTTGGTATTGAAGACGCGGTTGCAATTCGTCCCGGCGACGGTGCGCATGACTGGGGTGCCGTCGACGAGGATCAACAAGGCGGGTTCATCGCTGAAGATGATGTTCGGCGGCGTATTCTTGACCGGTTGCGCCGCGACCTTCTTCAGGGCCTGGCCGAGGGCGAAGCGGTTGTCGATTTGCGCCAACGGAATCGGGATCGTCTTCGACTCGATCTGCGCGGTAAGGAAGGCCTGGTACTTTGCGGCGCTGGCCGGCTCGGTCGGAAAGTTGGTCTTGGTGATCTTGAGGTTCGAGAGCGTGACGATGCCTTCGCCCTTGTCGACATTGGAATTGGCGGTCACCCAGACGACCCCGAACGTGGGGGCAGGCTGGCCTGCGTCCTGAACGGAAACGGCGAAGCGGGCCTGAAAATTATAGCCATCCCACTTTTCGATCTCGGGCTGATAGACGAGCAGCGTGGCAGTCCCATCCTTAAAGGTGCGCGGCCAGTGGAACTGGCTTTCCATCGCGGCGGATGCTTGCTGGGTGGCGGCATCCTGGGCCAGGGGAGTGGAGGCCGGATCGACAGCCGGTTGAGACGGGTCAGCGGCAGGTTGAGTGGGATCGGCAGCCACCTGCGGGGCAGGGGTCGCATTCGAAGTGTTCGTGGCGCCCGCTTGGTCCGGAGTTGTCGTTGCCTTGGGTCCGGCCTCAGATTTGGGATGGCAGCTTGCGGCCAGCAATAGAGCGGTCAGGACAGGCAGGACACGGGGTGTTTGCTTGGCGCGGGAGAGAAAAGTTTTTTTCATAAAGGGAGACTTTCGCTGTGAGGTTTGGCCTGAAAACGGGGAAACTATCATCGTTTTATCCCCGGATAAAATGAATGCAATGCCGGAGCTTGTTACAGTTTCGCTCAAGTTTTCGGCATGTCTTCACGCATCTTCCGTATCGCCTGCAATGTCGCGGTTTTGTAAAGCATGCCCAGCGTCGGGACGTTGAAACAGGCTTCCACAAAGAGCGTGGCCGAAGCGTTGGTCAGCATCGCCATGAGCCCGATGTGGACGATTTCCGTCGCCTGCTCGCCCATGACATGGACGCCGACCAGTTTCAGGCCGTCGCGCAGGAAGAGAAGCTTCAGGAAACCTTCCTTGTCGCCGATGATCTGGCCGCGAGCGTTTTGAATATACGTGGCGCGACCGACGACATACTCGACACCCTTCTGCTTGAGAGATTCCTCGGTCTCGCCGATCATGCTGACCTCGGGGATGGTATAGATTCCATTCGGCAGCAGCGGGGCGAGCGCGGGGATGTTGCCCCCGAAGGCATGCGAGGAAACGCGGCGGCCCTGTTCCATGCTGGTCGAGGCGAGGGCCGGAAAGCCGATCACGTCACCTGCGGCGAAGATGTGTGGCACATTCGTCCGGTACTGCTCGTCCACGGCGATGATGCCGCGCTTGCCGGTGGCCACCCCGGCGACGGGGAGGTTCAAGGTCTCGGTATTACTCTTTCTTCCCGCCGCGACGAGCACGACATCCACGGTGAGCGATTTGCCGGAGGCAAACGTCAGCAGCACTTCGCCGGAGGGAAGGATATCGCACTTCTCGACCTTCTCGTTCCAATGAAAAGTAATGCCTGCATGTTCCATCGCGGTGACGAGGGCCTGGGAGACTTCAGCATCGAGAAAGGGCAACAACTTGTCCCGGCCGTCGACGATATGGACTTCCGCCCCGAGAGCGGCAAAAGTACTGCCATATTCGCTGCCGATGACGCCCGCCCCGATCGACGCCATTCTTTTCGGGATGCGGTCGAGCTTGAGAATGGAATCGGAATCGTAAATCTCGCCTTTGCCGAATGGAAAGAGCTCGGGCTGGACGGGGGAAGAGCCTGTGGCGATCAGGATGTTTTCGCCGCGCAACAGGACATTCTCCGAAGTCGACGTTCCGGGCAGGGGAGTGACGCTGATCGTGTGCGGATCGACAAAGGAACCGGTGCCATAGAAAACTTCCGTCTTCTCGGACGCCATGCGGTCCAACAACGCGGAATTGAACGTGGTGCGGACATTCTGCTCGTGGCCGAGGAAGTCGGAGATCGTCACCGTACGGCGGATCGAGAGATCGACGCCATAAAGCTTCCGCGAGCGCAGCCCCGACAGCGCGAGCGCGGTTTCGCGCAGGGTCTTGCTCGGGACCGTGCCGGTATTGATACCGGCCCCTCCGAGGTCGCGGTGGCAGTTGATCAGCGCGACCGACTTGTGGAGTACCGAGGCGGCGGTGGCGGCGGAAAGACCGGCTGGCCCTCCGCCCAAAATGATGAGATCAAAGGTCCTGGTATTGGTCGACATAGGGTACGACCAGATTACCACAGCCGGGGAATATTCAATCCCGGGCTTTTAGGAGCGACGAGTCCGGCGCAATTGCCCTAGGGCAAGGAGTCCCAGCCCCCCGAGGAGGAACGCCCATGTGCCGGGTTCCGGCACGAAGGGGCCGGTGTTGGCAAAAATCAACTGACTGGCTGTCTGGGTACCCGAAAAAGTGACTTGGGAGACTCCTCCGGTAAAAGTCGCCATGTCTCCTGAAATCCAGGCAACATTCGAGGCACCATCGTACCAATTGAGGTTCGAGGAATTCCAAGTACCTGAGCCGCCACTTAAGAACCGGTGAAGAACGACAGTCTGTCTCTGTGGCAAATGAGAGCCGATTTTAAGCTGTCATGGCTTGGTCGCCTTGAAAAGCGGCCCAAGTCCGGGCGATGCTGCGGGAGCTGATGGTGCAGCCGGCTGTCTCCACGGCACGCTTGACCCGGTCCTCATGCATGATAAAGCGGCCGCGCTTATAGAGAACGTAATCGGAACGATTCGCGGAGGGAGTCAGGTTGATGGTCGCGAGGTTCGCACCTGCCTTGAGGGCCCGGGAATAGCCGTCACGGCCCACGAGATTCAAGGCGCTAACGGCGGGAATGATGTAGGACGGATTGCGCAGGCGCATCCGGGCGATGCAATCGAGGGTCTGCTCCAAGTCGCCCGCCGGATTTCCGGCGAAGGGTGTTTGCTCGCCCGAGATGAAAGGGCTGACGCTACTGCCGGCGAGGGGAAGTTCGCCTAAGAGCTCCAGGGTCTCATCGATATGCGCTTCAGTCTGTCCCGGCAGGCCAAGGATGAAGCCCGAAGAAACAGCCCAGCCGGTGCGGGCGAGATACTGGATGGCTTCCAACCGTTCCTCGAAGGTGCCGGGTGCATTGATCTCGGCGTAGTGCTCGCGATTGCCCGTTTCCAGCTTGATAATATAGTAGGAGGCGCCGGCCTGTTTGAGCTCGTCGTAGATTTTCGGCGCATGCGTGCCAAGGCAGACGCTGATGCCGAGATTGGTTTCCTTGCGCAGGTATTCGATCAAGGGCAGCACCACTTCCCGGATGGCGACAGTGTCTTCGCCGGTCTGGATATTCAGGTCGGTGACGATATCGGGAATGTCCTTCAGGATCGTGTCGCGGAGCGAGTCCAACGAAAGCCGATATCGATGCAGCGAGCGATTGTCGCGGCGCATGCCGCAGTAGTTGCAGTTCTCCCGGCAAAAATTCGAGACCTCGACCACCCCGCGGACAAAGACCTTCTGACCAAACACTTGATCCCGGACCGCGCCCGCCTGGGCATGCAGTTGTTCCCGGTTGGCGTAGGTAGGGGCCAAGCCCGCCGAGGCTGGCGCCAGGGAAGTCATCGAGCGCCCTCCGGGGCCTCGCACATGGAATGGTAAGAGTACGGCATAATTAACAAAGTAAGGCACTCTAACATCACGGAAGAGCCAAGTGCTGTCAATCGTGTGTTGTCCCCGGAAGCTATTGATTTCATGTCCCTTAGATAATAGAGCGCAATCTATGCCGGTTCTTGGGCCTGATGCCATGTTTTCTCCCGCCAACTGACCGGACCGGGCAACCAGCACACAATCCAAAACAGGATTCGTGCCATGGTCCAAGCCTCCAAGGCCAACAGGAACCGCGAATGGATCGGGCACCCGATCTGGCGGCAGATGAGGTAGGCGAAGAACACCTCGGCCTGCATCATGCCGAGCAGGCCCGCCCATCCCCAAAGATTCATCGGTTGCCAGAGAACAAAGGCCAGCCATCCGAAAAGCGGCATGGCGATGAGTTGACCGGCGAATCCCCACGGTCGGCACCAGCAGATCGTCTTCTTCCAGCGAAAGTAATGTTCCAAGGCGGTGCGCCAATTCGTGACCTCGGTCACGGTCTCAAGGGTCGTGACACTCAGCCGCACCGGCTGCAGGGCTTGGCCGAGGACAAAATCATCGGCGAGCGAGGCGCCCAATTTTTCCCAAGTGAGTTGGCGTTGGAAGTCTTCCCGGGAAAAAATCATGGCGGCGCCGAGGCCAAAATCGACCGGGCCGAGTCTGCGTAGAAGGAGGACACCGGGGTAAAATTCGACGTTCACAAAGAGCGCATCGAGCAGCGTCGGCAGGTGGGGCAGGGCGCGAATGGCGTAGGGAAAGGTGAGCATGGCGGCTCCGCATGCCTCGTACTCGTCACGTGCGCGCTGGAGGAATTCCGGTGGCGCGACAATGTCGGCATCACTCCACAACCAGAGTTCGCCCCTGGCCTGCGGGGCGAGAATTTTTTGCCAGGCGATCTTGGGATTGGCCACGCTGTCGGGAGCGGACCGCCGGACGACGACGAGCTGTACTCCTGGGTAGGCGAGTTCCATCCGCTTGACGAAGGGCGCGACTTCGGGCCAGTCCGTCTCATGCACGCCGAGGAGAAGCTCGCTCGCTTCATCCAATTGGGAGATGAACGATTCAAGCCCGCGCGCCTCGACGACCAGTCCATTTCCGTTCAGAAGGGGCAGCGGTTTGAAGATGGTCAGGAACTTTTTCTCGCACGTCTGGGGTTCAAGCTTGGCAGGGCTGGAGGCGGCCACGACCAAGCGCCAGGAAAGAATCGACCACAAAAGACCGGCGCATGACCAGGCGATCAGCAGTAGATTAACGGACATGAGATTTTGTTGTCGGCGCAAGTCCCGGCCCACCGACAAGCAGAATTAATGGAGTCATTGAAAATGAAGCATTCTGGCCACAGAATCCCCTATAAATCCCGTGCGCCCTTGTTTTACTCTGGGAAAGATTCTATGCAAGAAAGAGAGGAAAATAATGCCGATATTTTTCACCGCAGATGACTTCGGCATGCAGCCGGAGATCAATAATGCAATCCGGCATGCTCATGAATCGGGCATTTTGCACGGAACGGCTTTGATGATGGCGCAATCGGCAACTGATGAAGCGGTGGCAATGGCCCGCGATCTGCCCGACCTGCAAATCGGCTGGCATCTTCATCTCAACGATTCGATTCCTTCGACAAGAAGCCAGTGGCCTTGGGGAACTTCACCGGTGCGGGCAGGCATCAGTATCAGTATGTCCCGGACAGCGCACCAACTCATGCGGGATGAAGTTACGCGCCAATGGGAATTGTATCGGGCGACCGGCCTGCCCTGTCGCTTTATCAACTGCCACCACCACCTGCACGCGCACCCCGCCGTCTTCGCAACGCTGACCGAAATCGTCGGCAACGATTTCAACGGATGGATCCGCCTGGGGAATGTCCGCTTTTTTCCTCCCGGGCTTCGTTTGCTCAATTCCGCGCTACTGATCGATGCGCTTTTCGGGAGAGAGCGAAGGTTGTCAACGTGGCGCTCCAGCGATACGTTGTGGGGGCTGGACCGGGTTTTTTCCATGAAGTCCGGTGAAGTCGGCACGGCTATTGCGACCTTGCCGGAGGGCCTGCACGAATTCATCTTCCATCCCCGAACCTTGTCCTGTCCCGATACGCGATGCCTGCTCGAACTCAAAACGCTCCTGCCCCGTTAGGACCGGTCCTGCTGCAGGCGTTCTTCCGGATACATCATACGCCCACGGAACCGTTGGAGCGGTCCTTCAATTTCGAGACGGACCGCTTCGCTTTTGCCAACGAAACCGTCTGGAATTATGTCGAGGGCGAGGTCCGTCCGCAGGAGGAGCGGGAGCCGTCGGCTGTTCGCCGCTACACGCATCATTGTTTTGTCATGGTCCGCGCCGCGCTGCAATTCCTGAAGTTCGCGCGGTTTGAGCCCGCCGGAGAGCCGCTTTCCGACAATGCCCTGGCCCTGCGCATAAAACAGGTCTGTACGCGGCCTGTCTGGCTGCCGCCTTTTTCTCACGAGCAACAGGTCATATTTCCGGGTTTCTCCAGCCTGCGGGAAATCAGCGCGTCAGCGGCGGGAGTTTTTCAGGACCACATGGGCGCGGCGTGGCCGGTTTATTTCCGGCCCGGTAATTTTCCGATTTGCCTCCCGGTCTCCGCTAGGGCCAAGGCAAAATTGAATGACCAGATATTGCGTGATCTTGAGGTTGGATACCCGACGCTGCTCTGGCTCTACAACTTTCCCAGCCTGAGCATCAATCACACCGTGCTTGTTTATCAGGCGACGCGTGAGCAGGACCACATCCGCTATCAAGTCTACGATCCCAACTACGCGGACGCGCCCAAGGAATTGCAGTTCGAACTGGCCACGCAGACATTCACCTTCGAGCCCACCTTCTATTTTAAGGGCGGTTCCGTGACGCCGCGCGCGATTTACCGGGGGCTCCTTGAATGAAGCGGAAGGTTGTGGTCACCGGAATGGGGGCGGTCACTCCGTTGGGAGAAAATGTTTCCGAGACCTGGAAGGCTCTTATCGCGGGAAAAGATGCTGAAGCCCCGCTGGAGCTTTTCGAGACGAAAGGTTGCCGATGCCATCGTGCGGCCACGGCTGCTTTGCCCGCTCTGCCGGATTTGCGCCCCAAGGAACTCCAGCGGCTTTCCCGTGCTTCGCGCCTGGCGATTCCGGCGGTGAGGGAAGCGCTTGCCATGGCGCGTCTGCTCGATTCTTCCGGACGGAGTCTGGTGCCCATCCTTCCCTTTTCCGTATCGACGACAGCGGGCGGCATGGGGTTTGGTGAGGAATTCTTGCGCGATATCCTCGCGCATAAACGTTCGCGCTTACTGGGTCCGGTGGCGCGTTATCTGTCGGAGCAACAAGTTCTCGATGTCCAGATCGCACTCGGATTTGAAGGGCCGTCGCTCATCGTTGCCAATGCCTGCGCGAGCGGAGCGAATGCCATCGGTCACGCCGCCGAGATGGTTGCATCCGGCATGGCCGACTGCGTTCTCACCGGCGGCTTCGAGGCGCTGACGGAACTGGTCTACGTCGGTTTTGATTGCCTGCAAGCGACGACGACGGAACGTTGCCGTCCGTTCGATTTGAAGCGCTCCGGCTTGTTGCTGGGGGAGGGCGCAGCCTTCTTCGTCGTGGAGACGCCGGAGAATGCCGAACGCCGGGGAGTCCAACCGATCTGTCGTCTCTCCGGCTATGGCCACCGCACCGACTTTTTTCACCTGACGCAGCCGCAGCCCCAGGGACAGGTGCTGGTCGATGTCATGCGCGAGGCGGCGAATTCCGCCGGCGTTTCTCCCGGCGACATCGGTTACGTCAACGCCCACGGCACCGCGACGCCTGTCAACGATGGTGCCGAGGCCCAATCCTATTGGACTTTTTTCGAGAGTTCGCTCGACCAGACCCGGATCAGTTCCACCAAGGCGGCGATTGGCCACACCCTCGGCGCAGCGGGTTCGGTCGAGGCGCTCTTTGCCCTTCAGGCTCTCATTACCGGCGAGTTACCGCCCCAGCTTAATCTTCAGTCGCCCATTCCTGAAGTCGCGCCGGTCTTGGTGGCGGAGAAAGAGGCTCCGCGAGCCCTGCGTCATGCCATGAGCGTTAACTTGGGATTCGGTGGGTCGAATGCCGCGTTGATTTTTTCCCGGAATGAAAACTGATCTCGCCATCATCGGTCAAGGCGCCGTGACTCCTGCCGGAGTCGGATTGGATGCTCTTTTGCGCGGAAGTCCCACGGAGACGATGGTTCCGCTGGTGAGCCGCCCCGACCAACAATGGCCTGTCTTTAAGGTCAACCTGAAGGATCCCTCCCTGGAGCGTTGGCAAAAGGAACCGCGCTTGCGGCGTGCGAGTCCGATCACTTATTTCCTCGTCGAAGCCGCGGAACAGGCATTGGCGGGTCTGGACGCATCTGCTCGCGCCCAGACCGGTCTTGTCGTCGCCTTCTCCACGGGTTGCCTCGCATACAGTCGCCGCTTTTTTGAAAGCATCGTCACGCAGGGACAGAAGTCGGCGAGTCCCGCCCTTTTTCCCGAGACCGTCTTCAATTCCCCGGTCAGTCACGTCGCGGCCACGCTTCGCCTGGAAGGAGCCGCCTACGCCCTGGCTGGAGACGAGACCGCATGGATCGCCGCGCTCCGGACGGCCTGGCTTTGGCTGGAGCAGGGCCGGTGCAAACAGGTGCTCGTGATGGGCGCGGAGGAATTCGATTCCGCCAGCCTCGATGCCTATCAAAACGCCGGATGGTTGCGCAATCGTGAGGCCGCGGATCGCTTTATCCCCGCGGAAGGTGCCGCCGGAATCTTGGTGCGAAAAGCCGGGCCGGAAGATTCGACCGTGCTTTCTCAAATCGCGGACGGCTTCATCTTCCGCTCCAAGCCTCAAGCCCTGGCGGCTGGGCAACGCTGCCTGAGCGAATTTGATCCGAAAACCGCCTGCTACTTAAGTGCGCAGCATCATTGGCTGAAAGATATCGAGCAGATCTTGCTGCGCGACCGACAGACCAAGGAATCCGCAATTTATCTGGGCGAAGCCTCCACCGCCTCGGCGGCATGGAACACCCTTCGCGCCTGCTCGTTGCTCGACTCCGAAAATGCGCCTATCTTATTTCCAGTCTGGGGCAGCACCCATCAAATCGGTGCTCTCGCCTTGGAAAGGACAGGGTGGTCTTCCAATTAGCAGTTGCACATCCACCCGTAACTTATAAATTCCCGCATCGCCTATGACTGACATTAAATTTGATGATCTCAAGCAGATGTTGATCAAGAATTGCATGCTTCGCGTTTCTCCGGACGAGATCAAGGAGAACGCGCCGCTGTTCGGCCCCGAGAGCCTCGGCCTCGATTCCATCGACGCGCTGCAGATGACGGTCGCCATCGAGAAAGACTACGGCATCGCCATCACGTCGCCGGAACAGGCGCGCGAGGCGCTGCATAGTCTCGGCAGCCTGAAAGAATGGCTGAAGGCCCAGCTGGCCAAGAAAGCAGCGTAGCCATTCGGTCCGGTTCCTGAGAGATTGCCTGACTATCGTGGCTCTCCCTGCTCCAACCCTCCTGCGCGGCCTGCTGGTCTCGGTTGTCCTCGCGCTCGGAATCTGGAGCCTGGTCACGATCCGCTTTCAGACGGAACTCTTGCCGCTTTTCCCGCCGGACCTTCCTTCCGTCCAGGTCCTCAAAAAAGCCCAGGCTTCTGTGGTCTCGGAACATGAAGTAATTGTCGTCGCGCGGCCCGGGACCAATCCCGGATGGGCCGTCATGCAGAAGCTGGCCGAGAATTTACGCGGTCGGCCGGGCATCGGCTCGGCACAAATCGGGATGGGAACCACGCACTCGCCGTCCGAGTGGCTGGCAACCACAATCGCGGAGCTTCCGCCCGCACGGTTTCCCTCGTTTGGCGCAATTTTTACCCCGGATTCCATCACCAACCGGCTCCACGCCACGCTCGACACCATGTCCGGCGCCGTCGACCAAAACGAAATGGGCCGGCTGCGGTTCGACCCGCTCCAAATGGAGACGGTCATCTTTCCGGAGGAAAAAACAAATCCAATGGCCGACACCCTCGAGTTGCCGCCGGTCCTGACCATCGGCGCCGACCGTCCGCTGAAGACTTTCGAAGATGACCAGCGCTTCGTCGACCAGGTCAAAGCCGCCCTCGATTCCTCCGTGACGGCGCTCGCGCTATCTCCCCGGCCTCAATTTCTACTCACCGGTCAGCCCGCATTCACGGCGGACATCTCCCGGCAAATGAAGCGCGACATCATCGTGATGCTGGTCTTTACCATCACGCTGATCTCCCTCGCTTTTTGGTGCGCCTATCGCTCCCTCATGCCGCTGGTGTGGATCATTCTGCTCCAGTTGCTGGCGCTGCTCTGCGCAGCGACGGCGGGACGCCTCGTCTTTGGCGAGCTCAATGTCATGAGCATCGGGTTCTCGTCCATCCTGTTAGGCGTCGGAATGGATTATTGCATCCTGGTCTATCACTTCTTCGCGCAGGAAGGGCCGGTGGACGTCCATAAGTGGCGCGAACTTCGCCGCGCCATCTGGCTCAGTTCCATCACGACGGCAGCGACCTTCGGTGTGCTTTATTTCTCGAGCTTCCCCGGCCTGCGTCAACTCGCCGTGCTCGTGGGCATCGGCTTGATCGCCACGGCTTTTTTCGCCACGACATTCCTTGCTGATCTGCTCACCCGCCGTCGTCCCCACGCGCCGAAGTGGCTGGAGCCTGCCAGCGACCGCTATGCGCGTTGGGTCAGTCGTCATCGGTTGGCCCTGCGCTTCACCGCCATGATCATCGTGATCGGCGCCATATTCCTGCTGCCTCGCCTGAAACATTATCCGTTCTACGATTCGAGCATCGACCAACTCCAGCCGACGCAGATCGAAGCTTTTCAGGCGCAGGAAATCCTCGAAAAAGACACGGCCCAGCTGCCCAAGCCAATCGTCACCCTCGGCGATCCAGAGCGCAACCGGCTCGCGTGGAAACCGCTTGATCTGGAGGTTATCAAGCGCGAATTCCAAAGCGCGGGTTTCGACGCGAGTTGGTCCGCATCGACGCTGCAGGTCCTCGAGGCATTAAATCAATGGCAGGCGGGACAACTTGATCTCACCGGGCCTGACCAGGCCAACGCCGCCTGGATCCAACTGCGTGCCGATCTCAACCGGACGGCTGTCCGTGATTTCGAGCGCCTTTCCCTTTTCATGCTGGCCACGGTGATTGTCCTCTGCGCGATTGCCCATCGCTCGATCTGGCTCGTTATGTTGAATATGGCAGCGCTCGGCCTCGCGCTGTTAATGTTGGCGGGACTGCTGGTCGCGACC
>Ga0207641_10001407_pt1 | contig 23724 bp, 27 predicted proteins | sample KBSSwiS62_FD_184306 | JGI IMG/M metagenome (GOLD analysis project Ga0207641, IMG submission 184306) | Switchgrass rhizosphere microbial communities from Kellogg Biological Station, Michigan, USA - KBS Switchgrass S6-2 (SPAdes) (version 2) | ecosystem: Host-associated > Plants > Roots >... | reverse complement strand
TTGAAAGGTGTTTCATTATTATCCGTTCGGGTTAACAATGGCTGGCATTAGTTCGAAGGCTTTAAACTTCGGTAATCCATCAAATAAGTTTAAGTACAATGGGAAAGAAGAACAGAGACAAGAGTTCTCTGATGGTTCTGGACTTGAATGGTTGGATTATGGTGCAAGAATGTACGATAATCAAATTGGAAAATTCTTCACACAAGACCCTCTTGCCGAGAAGTATCATAAATACAGCCCGTATAGTTATGCTCTCAATAATCCAATCTTTTTTATTGATAAGAATGGAATGGGTGCTGATACTGTAGTAGTTACCGGCAAGCAAAAACATATTGATCAGTTTGTTTCAATGTTGAATGCCCGAACGGGAAATATATACGCGGTAAATGACAAACACCAATTGTATAATACGACTGGAACCGTAAATACTGAAACAACAAAAGATAAGTCAGGAGATTTATCTTCCAAAGTAGAAGAAGCAATTTCGAGTACCACAAATATTCCTATTGAAGTTGTCAATAATAGCGATAAAGCATTGTTTGATGATTTTTCATCAACAAAATTTGATATAGGTGATTTTAAGGGCGCTGACCCTGCATTTACTGCCGGATTAATTGGCCACATGTTTGAGGAAAGGCTGAAAGCAGATGATTATTCTATAGAATCAAACCGAGTAAATAATTACGCTAATTATATGAAAGGTCATGTTCCAGCACTTGATGTTGAAGGGAAAATAACTACTGGAATGTTGGGCATACCATATACTCCTAGAATTGATAAGAATTTAGGGCTGATTGATGATCCGGGATCCTATGGAGGCAAAGCTAGCTTTCTTGAGCATAATTTTGGAAAAGTGGGATTTCAATATTCTATCCAAATGGTCCCTTTTGAAGCTACTACCTCAACAGGTAGTAAGGTAACTATTCCATCTCCAGGTGGAAATATTTTAAATGGAGTCAAAAAAGTATCACATTAAATTTTTTTATGAAATATTGTAACACCATAGCTATTTGTTTTATACTACTAAATAGTTGCAAATCTCAAACTCAGTTTGCTGGCGGAGATTTTGTCGGCAACCATACTAGTAGTCAGTTTATATATGCATTCCATAAGGATAAAACATTTTCTTTGGAGATTTTGGGTGGCCATTTTAGCGGCAAGGCAAAGGGCAATTACTATGTGAATGCCGATACCTTGTTTATGATATCTTGGCCGAAGGAAAAGCAGCCATCGGGAGAAAAGCCTGTGATAGAAAAAGAAATATTTTTAATTGAGGGAGATTCTTGTATTGTTAGTCTTACTTATGGTTATGATTATTGTAAGGTGGTAAACCAAGAAGATTATGCAAGGCAGAGCAGAGAAAGAAAGGTTGCGGTTGAAAAGAAGGCAGATTAAATCTTAGTTCTTCCCAGCATTCTATGACAAAATCAAAAATACTTTAAGCGGCATATTGCATTGTAAAAACGAAAGGTGTTTGCCGCTTGATTGTTGCAAAGATTCTCGCTACAAGTTTATTTATAAATACAGTTTTACTATTAAGTTCTTTGAATCACTGATAAATTGCAGAAACAAAGAGTGTTTCGTTAAGATCCTTTCGGGTTAACAATGGCAGGAATTAGCTCGAAGGCGTTAGAGTTTGGAAGTCCTCAAAATAGAAAAAAGTATAATGGCATTGAAGAAACAAGGGACCTCGATATAAATCAGTATGATGCGTTTTATCGCAATGCAGATCCACAGATAGGCCGGTGGTGGCAAATAGATCCTGAAGTAGATATATTAGAGAGCTATTCTCCGTATGAATGCATGGGCAATAATCCCATTACTAATACTGATCCCCTGGGAGATTTTAAAACCAAATTCGGCGCTCAGTGGCACAGGTTCTGGAATGGTGGTGGAAAAATTGGTCAAAACGAATTTGGAGAATGGTGGGTCAGTAAAGGAGAAGTAACTGAGGATAAAAATGGTGGAATAATAGCAAAATCATGGCTTTACTATGGAAAAGGAAGAGGAAGAACAACAGCAGCAGGAGAAAGGATGATCGCTGAAGAGGAAGAAGAGTTTCAGGTTCAAAGAATGATAGATATGGGGGTTTATGAACAACATGCAACTGTCGAAGAAGCGAATGAGGCTACCTTCAAGAAGAGTGTTGGGATGTTGATGCCGACTTTCGGTTTTAAAAAAATAACTCTTTCCACAAGCCCTAAACCAATTCCTAATTCCGGGCCAATAATGAAAGGCCTGGGAGCCGCATCCAGAGCTGAGATGTTGGCAAAAAAGCTGAAACTTAATATAAACAGCGAAACAACTCGTCAACTGCTTAATAACTTAGATGAAACTGTTGAGTCTTTTATTGCTGCTTTTAGAAAAGCTTCAATAAAATCCGAGTTGCCTGGCGAATTTTTGAACAAAACAGTCGAGGAGGCACTAAAAGCTGGTAACACAACCGTGCGAAAATTATTAACAGATAATCGTTTTGTGAAGTGATAAATAAACATACATCCATAATAGCATTAATAGATAAAATACGTCTATCAGTTAATTTAGATTTGGTAGAAATTGTTGATTATTGGAATGCGGATCTTTGTGCGATAGGCATACGAAAAGAAAATAAACTTATTTATATCTCTAGTTATAATTTCCACAACGAAAAAAAAATAAAATTTGACTATGATTTGGAATTAATCGAAGAAACAGAGAATAATAAAGGAATTGTCATTAAAGAGGGTAGAAATGTCAACGATGATGAACTTATTACTGAACTTAAAAAATTCTTAGAGATTTAAATCATTTCTGTTCAATAAATAAAAAAACTTTTGCCTTAGTTGGTTTTCCTAAAGATCTTCCGTTATTGTATGTTTTTCAACAACGGTAGCGTGGCTTTATGTGGTTTTTCTGCCTAAATTAATTATAGAATAATTTTTATTATTTAGTTCTTTGAAGCACTGATAAATTGTAGATACAAAGAGATTTTCGTTAAGATCCTTTCGGGTTAACAATGGCGGGAATTAGTTCAAAGGCTTTAGGCTTTGGGAAAGAGAATAAATACAAGTTTGGGGGAAAAGAATTAAATAATAATGAGTTCGGCGATGGAAGCGGTTTAGAGCTTTACGATTTTGCTGCAAGAAATTATGACCCACAAGTTGGAAGATGGTGGAGCGGGGACCCGAAAGCAGATAAATCTGTTTGGCTATCTCCTTACAACTACTGCTTAAATAATCCGATTAAGTTTTTTGATCCTGATGGGCAGTTCCCTTATCCGATCCATATTCGTGCATTTATTCCTTCTGGCAATCTTTGGGGCTACAAAGGAGACAGCAGAGGTTACTCCACAACTTTATCAAATAGAGAATTAAATAACAAAGGTGGAGTAACATCAAGAGTGCAACAAACATTTACTGTTGATCCGTCAAAAGGAACACTAACCGGTGGAGTGAATAATGCTTGGAGTGATCCGTCATTTAAAGGAGCAAAAACCGCCACTGCAAATCCCGAAGGAAGTGCAACTGCTACTTTTGATCAAAACAGTGCAACTGTAGATGCAAAAATGGCGGGATCAAATCCTCTTGTTAAACCTTCATTCATGTCTCCTGATATTGATGTTAAATCATCTATTAAGCTTACGGAAAATTTAGATAAAGGGATATTATCTGTAGATGCAACAATGAGAGGTGATAAGTTCCCCAGCGCAGAAATGTTTATTGGTGATACTAAGGGACAGCAATTAATGGTTATTGCCAGCCCCAATTCGGGTGATCCATCAAATTTAATTGGTGATAATAATACGAACATTGGTGCTGGAAAATTTGATATTAAGATTAATGAGAAAGGCGAATTTATGGGTGTTACAGTAGGAAGCGGTAAAGATGCTAAAACATACAGTGTAGAAGAGTGGAACAAAAACATGAAGGCCACTCCATTAGGTAAAAGTAATGCCGGTAATGCGCCACCAGTTGTATTTTAATCATAAAAAAGTAAGAATGATAAAGGCATATTTAATTATTCTGCTAAATATTTTTGCTTTGTGTTCATGTAGCCAAAAGCCAGAGTCTGAAACCTATCTGATACCTCAAGGATTTACAGGCAGAGTGAATGTTATCTTCAATCGTAAAGACGGAACACCAATTAAATATGAAAACGGCAGAAGAGTTTATGAGATACCAGCAACTGGAGTTTTATTAACGCAGTTCAAAGACGAATATGGTTTAGTAGATCATCAGTATTATTATGTTGATAGTAATGATAAGCGATCACCTTTAGAAATTTACAAGTACGACCATAATAAAGACGGCACAACAAAATGGCTCGTTAAAGATAACGATAAGATAGGGGTTTTTTCTGATGGCACAACAGGGCAATATGGGAGTAGAGATAATTCTAAAATAGTTAAATGGCAAGAATTTGTTGTATGCAGTTATAATGGAATGGATAGTTTTTTTACAACAGAGTATAAAAAGCAATTTGAAAATAGATTGAGGAAAGCTACAGGAATTGAAATCACTATTCCTTAACAAAACGATAGCCTTTTCCTGCCCAGAGTCTCCTGCTAAGCCTTGTGCGTGGCGTACTCTGGGCGATGTAACACACAAACGCACAACTGAGGGGCTTTGCTGTTATTTACTATTTAAAGGTGGCGGCGGAATATTTGGTAAGGTGTCTTTTAAAAACTTACAAAAAAAGAAAGTGTCTTTTAAAATTTTATTCTCGACTTCTGCTATATCAGCAATTTTATTTTGCAACTCTTCTACTCCGCCCAGCTTAAAATAACAATCAGTTCTCGGGTTGTAAAATATCAGAAAAAATCCCAACTGTTTACTATAATACGAATTTGTGTAACTATACCATGGGATTACTTCATCAAAAAAATTTATTTCAATACTGTCTTTATTGTTAAGAAGATACTTCTTGGTTTTATATTTCTTAGTTAGTTTATTTATAAAATAGGGATATAACTCCGGTAATTTTGATTCGGTTTCTTTAATACTACTGAAAGAATGAGTTAGGGTAAAAGGTAAATTATTCATTGAACGGTAAATTCCACTATCTGTTACTTTTTCTTTGAATGTAACTTGGGCGGAATCAATGCTTGAAGTAATATTTATCATTCTTACCTCATCAGCATCCATTTTTCTGGATTCAATAGTGAGTGCATTTGTTTTTTGCAAACTGTCATGGCAATAAAAATCATAATGTAAAATCAAATTATCGGTATTACTTGTTTTACATCCGACTACAATAATGCAAATGAGATAAATTATCCAGTGTTTCATAATTAATTGCCCTTGTTCTTCTTAGTCTTCCAACTATTAAAGAAATAACAAATTTAGGGTCGTTATGGTTAGTCTGTGACTAACCATCGGCTCCAACGGACGGCATAACTAAAAAAACACCATATCCAATAACCCACATTTCTTTGTAAAGAAATAATCTTTAACACTACTATACTAATAATGCTCACGTCTTTCGACAAGACCTGCTTCCACAGGATTATTATGGGTATAATTTATCTTTAAAAATACAAATGCAGGGCTAAAAGAAACAGTCTAATCATTAATAAAAAGATCACACAATAAGGTCCGGCATTGCACGGCCATTGCTTTTTTCCTATGTAAACTAGTGTAAATGAAACTCAGTTTATTTTTGGACGCTCCGAAATTCCTCTTCTATTAGGAGTTTAACACTTTTAAATTCATCTACGTTTTCTTTGACATTCTCTGACAAATCATCATGAAAATATTCCTTATAAAAAACCTCAGGCCATAAAGCAATAGTAAACTCATCAAATACTTTAATTTTCCAATACTTAGAAACGCTTGGATCAATAATCTCAAACAAAAATAGCGGTACGCTAGTCAAATGGCTATAATCACTCGATATTTCTGCTATACAACATCGACCAAGTGACGAATCAAGCATAAATCGAATACCTAAAACCAAATATTCTTTATTCTCAGTAATATGAAAATCGGCATTTTTATAGGCGTTAGGAAGTAGTTCCTTTTGACTTGAGTTCGGTCTAATGGAGATACATTTAATTACCATATGGACGTTTTGTGGGATTGGGCTCGGGTGATTGTGTTGATACTTTTTTCATTTCTGTTGTTTTCATATTCACTCTCTTTTTCCTGTCCAGAGTCTCACTGCCAGGCCTTGTGCGCAGCGGACTCTGGGCTATTGTTTACCCATTCTGCAATTAGTTGTTTTATATTTTCACTTCATACCCTGCATGTCTTGCACTTATATAAAACCTTGCAGAGCTATGCTCATATTGAGCCAATTAGAAAAATAATGACGTAGAACATGCAATAAAATAAACAAGGAAGGGATATAATAAAAGATATATCAATAAATCGTCGCCCTTCTTTAAGTCTTTTAAAATTCTCATTAATGACTTGAATGGAAAAAATTATTCCAAGTAGTGAAATCGGTAAAATAAAACTCCAACTGATTGTCCTGTTTAATGAACCACGTTCTGGAATTATTCCTAGGTAACTAACTAAAAAATCTTTTAAAACGATTATAATAAAAATAAAGAAGGAAATTAAAGCCCTTTTATTTAAATCGTTCTTTAACATTAACTGATGATCTATTTTTTCCATATAACGCCCTTATAATTGTGACCATCATGTATTGCTTGCTGGTCTGCTTTAGAATCTAGAAGGCTTTTGTCTCTACCTCTTCCTGAAACTACATTATTAGCATGTGCTCCAATTTTTACAGTTATTTCAGGAACATCAATCAGGCTATAAGCTAGTCCTGTTGCAAAATTACCTGCATCATATACATTATAGAGCTTATTACTGTCCTGAAATTTAATAAACCCTCCTGTCCCATCATCTGGAAATGCGGCTTCGGTTGGATCGAGGTTTGCGTTTCCTCCATCAACTGTCACTTGCGACATTTCATCTGCAAAATCAAAATTACTGTTCCCAGCCCAAAAAAGTATTGCAGCGCCTCTAGGACTATCAACATCATCTTCTGCACGACTTTTATCAATCTCTTTTTTTATTTTTCCAATTCCTACACTGTTTAGCATGTCGGAAAGTCCTTTATTGGATAGAGGTGTGAAAAATCTCGTTTTATCAACGCCATTCCAATCAGCAGTGGAGCACTACTATTATTCGCACTTACTAAATGCAACTTCAAGTACTCGTGTTATTTCGTCATCAGAAGCAATAAAGGGAACAATTATGTTCGGTTCATCTTTGCTTTTATTTAAGAACCCTCCATCTGGTTTTTCTGCATGTTTTGTAGGTGTAAAAATTATATCGCCATTTTCTTTTTTAATACCACAGTGCATAGTAGTAGGTGCATTTAATTCCTTCAAAGATTTTAATCCTGTTTTTTTTAGAAATTCCTTATTATGTTCTGGCCAGTTTTTAGGGTCAGGAACTCTATTACTATTATCAGTATTAAGAACTGCTTTAATAGCATTGGTTATCGCATTTGCATTTGAATTACCTTCTGTGATTAGTATGAAAGGCTCTGACGCAATACTAAAACCACTAACGGTTTTTCTGTTTGCATGTAGTAGATATCCTTTCTTATTGAAATCATAAATAGCAGCAGTTGTCATTTTTATTTTATTAACTTAAGTTTTAAATCAATACTATTATCTCTCGCATATTGCATTGCTTTAGCAATTTGTTCCCACTGGTTCAGTGACGCTTTACCTGGCTGTATTGCTACTTCCAAAACTTTGGTTGTTATGTCATCAATTGTAATAGTCATCCCTCCTGTTGATCCGTAAGTAAAATTGCTCAACTTATTAACGTAGCCCTTCAATGTGCTTAGTAGAGCATTCCCTTTGTTATAAGATATGGCTGTGACATCAATGCTTTTAATGCTCGTTGCGACTCCATCAGCAAACTTATCAAGTACAGGAAAATTTTTAGGAAGATTGCCACCCAACATATCTTCAATTGCAAATCCTCGTGCTGATGCTTCCATTCCCCAAACAGAAGCTTTTCCACCCGAAAATGCACCTTTTAGTGGTGTTGCTATCATCGCTAGATCAGCAAACGCATGTGCACCAATAGCGTAGCTGGTAAATGCATCACTTCCTGAGTTGGCGTATTGAGAATAAAGATTAAGACCATAATCACCTGCATTTTGATAGGGTGATTGAGACGCCATCTTTCCAAGTCCTTTTACAACTTGTGTATACTTCATCCCATCTGCAACTGGATTTCCAGACGGTAATAAATTTGCTAACCCCGTGACGGAATTCGTTACAGCTCCACCGACGCCTACTGCTGTTCCTAAAACTTTTGCTGATGTACCATTTGGATTTTTTACAGTGTTCTCAACCAGCCTAGTCCATATTCTAAAGTCTAGTCCTTCGGCACCATCTAAATCAACATTCTTGATTGGGTCATTTGAACAATATTGATAGGGAGATAAATAATAAAACTTCTCACTAATTGGGTCAACTCTAAAGAACCTTCCAATTTGATGGTCGTACTCTCTCATTCCATAGTCATACCATTCTAGACCGGAGCCATCAGAGAACTCCTTGTTTTGTAATTCCTTTCCAAAAAGCTTTTTCTTATTATCCGGGTTTCCAAAGTTTAACGCCTTCGAACTAATGCCCGCCATTGTTAACCCGAACGGATAATAATGAAACACCTTTCAATTCGCTAATCATAAATGATTTCAAAGAACATTTTTATTCGAAGTAAATTACAAAATTGCCTGTATTATATCGCCCAGAGCCCGCTACCCACAAAGACCAATTTTGAGACTCTTGAAGGGAAAAAAAGCTATGATAAAACTATAATAAAAATAAGCATGGGTATAAATATAAGTATTGCAGTCAAAAGGCCTCCATATTTATGAAAAAACTGACTTTCAGAATATTTATTTTCAATTTTTTCGATTCGGTTATTAGTAAAATATAAGTAGATTAAAAAAATTAAACCAAGGGCAAAGGCCGTTAAAAGTCCCTTATTCCTTAACAAGGAATTCTTAGCCACCTCTTCAGTCAAAAAATATTTCCTAATAATTGCCAAAAATACTCCAATGTGAAAAGAAAGAGCGATAAGAACAATTATACTGCCATTATACCTCGCTGATAATCTACTTTTCCCTTTATTGATTTGTTGCCTGTAGATGTAATAAAATATTAAATTATACATTTTGTTACTTTATACAAATAATGAATACAGTTTATCTATTATCCAATTCCTCGGCCATACTTCTTCCATCATGATATCTTTCATAAATTAGATTGCCGACAAACCATGTCAATCCTAAAATCAGACCTGCTGCTGGGCACACTGCAGAAGTTGCATAAATAATTGAGGTCATTACCACATCAGCAGTATTATGATTTTGCCACTTTCCATTACTCAAAGCATCAGCTACATTTAGAACTACGCTAACTCCAACTAATGTATTGCTTACATCTTCCAGTGCTTTACCACCATTTAAGATTTTGGAAGTTGTACCCGTCATACCATTCGCAAGTTCTTGTGCACCCACCACTGCCTCTTTTGTTAAATCTATAGTTTGTCCTACAACTTCGACACCTAATTGTGCGTTTTCAACAGCAGACGGTTCATCATTAGCTAAGTCTGATGAGGTAGTTGTTATCGAACCTGTAGCTATAGTATGACCAGCACCGGTTGAAACCGTTGCTCCGTAGCGTAATAATAGTATTATTTCTATTCAGCCTCTTGATTAAAAAAGCTGTTATGCGAGTTATTTCAAATTTTCAAGTCGTCTCACATTATCAAATGTACTTTGACTTATTTCACCAATTATTTCATTTATAGGCTTGAGAAATTTACCAGATGCATTTAAAATAATGTCAGCGCCTTGTGTTACCCCATAAGTATTCGGCACAAAAAGCTTCGTTATATATTCATCTGACAAAGTTTTTAAATCAATATTTTTATAAATAGAGATTTTTGTATTAATAAAATATCTGATCACACTAGTTCCTTGGACTTCTGCACCTAATATTATAATCGAATTACTGATTCTCGTTCTTATTTTACTGAAAATAGAATTAAAAATCTCACCCGAACTACATTCGAAATATCCGTTTACAACTTTTACTTCTTTAAATTCATGTATGCCCTTTTCAAGTATTGAGTCAACGATTCGGTCAGCCTCAATTTTTTCGACATTAGCCAACCTCTTTTCTATTGCTATTTTTTCGTCAAAAAATTTATTGAATCCTGCTTCAAAATCTTTATTTAATTTCAGTTTCATTTTGATATAACGAAGTAATCCTAGCTCTGATTCAATAAATTTTTCTGCTGCTTCGCCACAAACAGCTTCGATACGTCTTACGCCGGCAGCTACTGCTGTTTCATGAGTAATTTTAAAAAAACCTAATTCACCTGTTGATCCAACATGTGTGCCACCACAAAGTTCAACTGAATAAGTTGGATCAATAATTACTACTCTTACAACATCACCATATTTTTCTCCAAACAATGCCATTGCGCCGAGTTTCATTGCTTCATCCTTTGGCATTTCTTTTATTACAACAGGAATATTCTCTCTTATTTTTTTGTTGACCAGTGTTTCAATGGTGGCAATTTCTTCATCAGTAACTTTTGCAAAATGAGAAAAGTCAAAACGGAGATGCTCCTCATTTACCAAACTTCCTTTTTGTGCAACATGTGTTCCCAGGACTTTTCTCAAAGCTGCATGCACAAGATGCGTGGCAGAGTGATGAAGCTCTGTATGTTGTCTTTTTAAAGCATCAACTTTTGCAATTACTTCGCCGTTTAAATCAGACGGGATAGAATCTGCAAAATGAATAATAAGATCGTTATCCTTTTTTGTATCGGTAATTCTTAATTTTTCATTATTAATTATTAATTCTCCTGTATCACCAACCTGGCCGCCGCTTTCAGCATAAAAAGGTGTTACTTCTAATACCACCTGGTAACCTTCTTTTCCTTTTGCTTTAACCTTCCTGTATTTAACCACTTTAGTTTGCGATTCCAGTTCATCATAGCCGATAAATTCATTTCTTGCATAATCATCCAACACAACCCAATCTTCTGTATCAACTGTAGTAGCGGCACGGCTGCGTTGCTTTTGTAAAAGAAGCTCTTCGTTAAAACCTATCTCATCAACATTAATATTAATCTCTTTTGCAAGTAGCTTTGTTAAGTCTAAAGGAAATCCAAAAGTGTCATGAAGTTTAAATGCAGTTGGGCCGGTAACTTGAGCCAAACCAGTAATCAGAGTATCTGGTAGTTTAAAATTTTCTGCAATCTTTTTTATTGAATCTTGTAATCCTAAGTTTTGTTTTTCTATGTTTTTGATTGCTTCCTGCAATGGGCCATTAATTTTTAGCAGTTTTCCGAAGGATTCATGGACTGGAAGATTTATTTTTTGTAAATCTTTTAATTTCTCTTGAATTGGAAAACTTAGCTGTTCGAAAGATTTTTTTAAAGCTTCATTCGGCAAAATCATTTTCTCTAATTCCTTAATATTCTTTTGAAAAGGTTTTGTAATTTCCTCTAATGATTTTTTTATACTCTCTAAAACATCCAAATTAAATATCTTCTCGCCTTCTTCAACCGTTTTAAGAAATGCATCTTCTTCTTCTTTTATTACTTTGCTGACAAAATCAACCTGCTTATATAACTCAGGGAAAACATTTTCAAATTGCTTTGCTAAAACAGACATTAGCTCATGTAACAATGGGTGCTTATAATCCAAATAAGAATAATAATAACGAACTGCCCGACGAAGAATTCTTCTTATCACATAACCTGCACCAGTATTTGACGGCAACTGCCCATCGGCAATTGTAAATGCGATAGCACGGATATGATCTGCGATAACTCTGAAAGCTATTGCCTGTTTGCTATCGCTGTAATCATATTTTTTACTGGTGATCCTTTCAATCTCGGCAATCGTTCCTGCAAACACATCGGTATCATAATTACTCTGTTTGTCCTGTATCACTCTAACCAATCTTTCCAAACCCATTCCCGTATCAACATGTTTTTCAGGTAAATTTTTAAGCTTTGTGCATTCAAGAATTTTCAGAGCCCTTTCTTCCTTTGTTGCAGATTCATTAATTATGCTCCAATCATCAAAAGTCTTTTTGTCTGACCAAACTCTGTTAAATTGCATAAACACATTGTTCCATATCTCCACCACCTTTCCAGTATCATCGTTGTTTACAAGCGAATGACCGTCACTATTGGCTCCAGGTCTGCTGTCGAAATGTATTTCAGTACAAGGACCACAAGGTCCCGTATCTCCCATCTCCCAAAAATTATCTTTCTTATTACCCATTAATATCCTGTCCTCAGGTATCCATTTCTTCCATTCATTATATGCTTCCTCATCTCTTGGCAGTTTTTCTTTCTCATCTCCTTCAAAAATGGTGACATATAACCTGTCTTTATCCAATCCGTATACTTTGGTCAGTAGTTCCCAGCTCCATTGGATCGCTTCTTTTTTAAAATAATCGCCAAAGCTCCAGTTGCCCAGCATTTCAAACATTGTATGATGATAAGTGTCAACACCGACCTCTTCCAAGTCATTATGCTTCCCACTCACCCGCAAACATTTTTGTGTATCGGCCACTCTTTTATTTGGCGCGGGTTTATTTCCCAAAAAATAATCTTTGAACTGGTTCATACCGGCATTGGTAAACATCAATGTCGGGTCATTTTTTACCACGATAGGCGCAGAAGGAACGATCACATGTCCTTTCGATGCGAAAAAATCCAGGAACTGTTGCCTTATTTCACTACTGGTCATCATAAATTTTGATTAGCCTGCTTATCGCCAGGCAGGGTTGCTTTTTCTTTTTATAACACTATATTTGTCTTCCCTGTAAAAGTGGCCAAAGGTAATGATAAGCCGCCAGTTGTGTAAGGCCCGGCCGTTTACAGGTGCTGATCTTAAAACCAATTATCCCTTACCCATTGAGACCGCACCGGGTTATGAAAAAAATCAAATACTATTATAATACGCATACGCTCCGGTATGAAAAACTGGAGACCCCCTTGCGTGTAAAGCTGCTTCGCGTATTTGGTTTTATTGCTGCCGCATTTGTTACTGCCGCCATTATATCCCTGTTAGCATTCCGGTTCATTGGTTCACCAAACGAAAAATTGTTGCGTGCCGAAAACGAGAGAATGAAAGACCGCTACCGTGAGCTCAACAAAGAAACAAAAAAGATCGAGCAGCAAATGAAAGAGCTGGAGGACAGGGACAATGAAGTTTATCGTTCCATTTTCGAAGCCACACCGATACCAGACAGCGCAAGATTAAAAGACCTGGAAAAAGAAAAACAGATAGCCAGAGTAGAGGGAATGGAGCAAAACGATCTGATCAACTCGATCGTCACAACTTTAAATAACATGGGCAGCCGCATCAAAGTACAACAGGCCTCATATAAAGATCTCCAGGGAATGGTAAAGGATAAAGAAAAATTATTGGCTGCTACACCGGCTATTCAGCCAGTCAGCAATGCCGATCTTAAACGTATCGCCTCTGGTTTTGGATATCGCATTGACCCGGTATATAAAACGGTTAAGCTTCACCCCGGCCTTGATTTCGCGGCCCCTGCGGGTACTCCTATTTATGCAACGGCTAATGGCACCGTTGAATTCGCCGGCAACCGCGGCGATGGCTATGGTAATAATGTTATCATCAATAATGGCTATGGTTACAAAACTTTATTTGGCCACATGTTTAAGATAAAAGCAAGAGCTGGTCAAAGAGTAAATCGTGGCGAAGTGATCGGCTGGGTGGGAAGCACCGGCAAGAGCACGGGTCCGCATTGCCATTATGAAGTGATCAAGAACGGGAACAAGATCGATCCTATTTATTTCTTCTATAATGATCTTACACCAGAACAATTCGATCGGTTGTTGAAACTTGCCGCTGCATCAAATCAAAGTTTTGACTAGACAGAAGCTTCGAGCTATGAGTTATGAGCTTCGAGACTCCTTTTTTGGTTATTCACTTTTTAATCTTACATCGTGTACTTTGCTCGTAGCTCATAACTCGCAGCTTTTTTTATTGAACCCAACTTTTCCACACCTGTCAACATCGTTGCGTCGCACTCTTCAACGTCCTTATCTTTACTGAACTATGGGTAAACCACTTTCGCAAATAACTTTTGATTTTTCTTCTGAAGAAGAAAAAGATATAAAGATCACCGGGCATGAAATGCCGGAAGAACAGCAGGAAACAATCGTACAGGAAGAATCCGACCCAAGGTTAGAGCCGGAGGATGCTGTAACTACTGTTGTTGAAGCATTGGAAAAAAGAAGATCGCCCCGCGGACGTTTATCATTAAAAGAAATTCATTTGAATGCGGACCTGATCCAGATCCCTCCGGATGAAATTCTTTTTCAGAAACAATACTATTCGATTGGTGAAGTTTCCAAATGGTTCAGGGTTAATCAATCCCTGATCCGTTATTGGGAAACTGAATTCGATATACTTGAACCAAGAAAGAACCGCAAAGGCGACCGCTTCTTCCGCCCCATTGATGTTAAGAATCTTGTTTTGATCCATGATCTTCTTCGCCGCCGCAAATTCACTATCGAAGGTGCAAAAGAATTTTTAAAAAAGAATAAGAAGGTAGATGAAAAGTTTAAAATGATCAAATCATTGGAAAAGATCAAATCTTTTTTTAATGAGTTGAAGGCGAGTTTGGGATAACGCGTACACTAATGATCTAACTTTCCCGAAATCTTTATATCACTGCTTGCACCGGCAAGTTCAATATTCATTTCTTCCATCAGTTTCAATATCTCCAAATTCTTTTGCTGTTTTAGTTTTTGAAATTCTTTAATAGCAATTGGAGCAGTAAAAAAATCCACACTGATAAGAAACGAGTTTGACTTTATGTCCGACAAAAAAACAGTGCTGTCTTCAATTTGCGGATGAACCAGTTTTGTTTTTACTGTTTCTATAAATTTAGTCAGCGTTTCAGAAGAAATATTTACACCAGTCTCTAATCTTATCTCCGCTTTGCGTTGTGTACGCAATGTAAGATTGTCAACGATAGTATCTACCATTTGCTTATTAGGAACAGAGACAAAAGTTTTCTGATCAGTTCTTATTCTAGTACTTCTTAATCCAATCTTTTCAACCGTACCCGTTACCTGCTGTACATGCACAAGATCACCAACAGTAAACGGCTTATCAAAAAATATTATGAACGAAGCAATCAGGTTCTCCAGGCTTTCTCTTAAAGACAATGCAATGGCAGCCGTTGCAATACTTAAGCCGGTTATCAGGCTGCTGATATTAAGACCAAACCCTGCTTTCAGTATCATTAGTATTCCAACGATGCCGATCACCACTTTAAAAAAATCCTTAAAGAAAATGATGAGTTGGTTATCGGTATGACTGGGGGTCGTGTTAGCCTTTTGTTCAAGAATAAGCGCAATAAAATCGATCATGCGCAATAGCAGCCAGATAAACGAAGCGATCAAAACAAGAGTACCAACCGTATGTATGATCTCTTTTGTGCTTCGATTATAAACTTCCACATTCCAATATCCGGGAAATGTGAGTTTATGTAGTGCTATAATTGAAACGCTGATAAAAATGAACAAGCCCAATGGCTTTGCAACAAGACCGGAAAAAGATCTTTTATCAACATCTCTGAATACAATTCTGACAATGCGATAGATCAGACCTGCGAAATACCGGGAAATAACCCGTTTTAGAATAAGGACAAATAAAATAACACCGGCAACGATCAAATAATTTTTGACGGGGTTATCAAAGATCATTTTATTCAGAAAATCATTCATGCATGCAAAAGTAAAAAAGAAAGGCTTTAGCGAAGCTGGTAAATCTCTAACTCATCTTTTTTTAAGGCATAAGCTTTTGTTGCAGTAAAAAGTATAGATTGTGCTTTCCGGAAAGAGTCCGGCATCTTGACTTCCTGTAAAAGTAAATTCGAAGGTTGGTAGCGCATCAGGGAATCATGGCGGGTGCCGGTTATATATTTTCCAACAGCATTAAAATTATCATAACCGGTAAGTGAGAATATATTCTTTAAGCTGCCGTAATAGTCGAATACATAAACTCCTTTATTCTTATCATATAAATAAAGAAACCCATCCTGGTCGAAGATGGATGTAAAAGAAAATGCTTCGCCGAAAAGCTGTCTAAAATCGCTGGTCGCAAAAAGCAGCTTGCCATCCTCATCTATTTTTTTCAGTTTATGCTCAAACTCATCATATAGCCAGATCTTATTATCGTAAGACAAACAAACAGCTTCCACATGGAAGATATCTTGTTTGCGCAGGTCGATCGTACTGCGGTTAGTCAACAATCGATCAAGAACAACAATAGTTGAAAAATCTTTGTAATAAAGTAAAACACGCATAGGGTTTGAAACATCCATTTGCGCAACCTTACCGTATCTCCTCACATTATTGAAAACCCCAACTGAATCTCCATTTGCCGCAATTTTCTTTAATTGATCATAAGAGTTGAGTAAATAAATATTATCAAAATTATCGGCTGTAAATGCGGCAATATCACCCTTTATTTTTTTAACCGGCACAAATAATGAATCGGTTTGCCCATTACTTACGAAGTAAAAAGAAAAAAGTGAAAACAATATCGTTACACGTCTTAGCATTTATCGTCTTATTATTTTTTCATCTTTATTTAAAAATGATCTCAATTTCAATTCATTTCCGTCAAATACAGCATATGTGTAGTAATGTATCCAGTCTCCCAGGTTAATATATCGGCTGCTATCTGAAAGACGATAATCGATGGCCAAGTGTCTATGCCCAAACACAAAAAAATCAAAGTTTTTTTCCTTTAAGATTTCTTTGCTGTAAATGATCAGCCATTCCTTATCCTCTCCTAGAAAAACTTCTTCCGATGCACCTGTCTGAGCCCTGCTTCGCCGGCTGAAATAATCAGCCAGTCCCATACCGAAATAAGGCGGAAGAATTCCAAACAGCCATTGACAAAAAGGATTGCGAAATATCTTTTTTAAAAACTTGTAGCCTTTATCTCCGGGACCCAACCCATCTCCATGACCTATTAAAAATTTTTTACCGTTTCTTTCGAATTCTTTTGGCTCGAAATAGATCGGGATATTTAATTCTTTTAGAAAATAATCTTTCATCCACATATCATGATTGCCGACAAAAAAATGCATGGGAATTCCGGCATCAGATAATTCAGCAAGCTTTCCTAATAATCTTGTAAATCCTTTAGGAACCACTTTCCTGTATTCATACCAGAAATCAAACATATCACCAACCAAAAAGATCTCCGCTGCATCATTTTTAATTTCATCAAGAAACCGAACCACTTGTTTTTCTCTTTGAAGACTCGAAGCTGCATCCGGTGCACCGAGATGAAAATCTGAAAGAAAATATATTTTTTTATTAGAAGCTAATGTCACGAAAGCGATTGTTTCTTTTGTTCCATGTATTGAAGCACATCACCTGAATCAATTACTGGTTTGTCTTTCACATCACCAACATACCAGTATATCCAGGCATTGGTTACTTTATTATCAATATGCACTTCAGTTATTTCACGACGATAAAGTTGCATTTCATCAAAATCGACACTCACACCTTCATAATCATCAAGCTGACCTATTGCCCAGGCAAACTCTTTTTCGTTCCTGATCCTGTATAATTCCCCAATAATAAATTTATTTGTTCCGGTTGGCTTTGCAGCAGGATAAGTTCCAAGATCAAATAATTCACCTTTTACTTTTGCTTCTCCAACAAGATCAAAATACCGACTGATATATTCATAAGCAGGGCTGTGAAAACCACTGCGCAATGAACCATACACAAAAAGCTGGTAAACCTCAGGATTCTTCATGCACTAAAAGTACGAAGCAAGAAGCTATGCATCAACTAAAAAACAATATACTTCTTTGGGACCATGAACTCCGACAACCAGCGTCTTTTCAATATCAGCCGTGCGGCTGGGGCCCGTAGCAAAGGTGATAAGTGAAGGAAGTTTGTCCTTATATTTTTCTTTCAACAATACCAATGCATCTTTCACATCATATACAAGTTGACTGGTAAACGCTATGCAAATATGAATAGGTGCATATACACTCGTTGTTCGGCCTGATGATGATGCTGCAGTAATCACAATACTGCCGGTACGAGCCACTAAATATTCGCAACCCGTTACGCTTACATCACACTCAGCAAGGTCTTTTTCAGTAAATCTTTCTTCGGCCGAATTACCAACAAGCTCCCTGATCTTGCTTTCAACACAGTAAACTTTTTGCCAGTCACTTTTTTTAATAAGACTATTAAATTGGAAAGCCAGTTCTTGCCGATTCACACAAAAAATAAACCGACCTCCCAATCCATTGAATTGCTCAGCAAATACTACTTCCAGCTCTTCTGATGCCAGAGGAAATATTGGTTGATTACCCTCACTTTGTGGAAAAGGAAGAGGCGTTGAATGACTCAACGCCTTTCGAATTTTTTTGAGAATTGATTCTTTTGATGGAGAAAATTTCATTCCCGGTTATTTGTTTAAGCTGGCAGTGGGAACATTCCCGAACCAGCTCCTTCCGCTCCTTCAGGCGAACTTTTTTCTGCAGGCTTTTCAAAAGGTTTCGCCTGCTCAACAATTGACTCTACTATCGGAACATCAAGCACTTTCTTTTCTTCATATGGTCTTTTACCGATCAATGCTTCTACGTCACTTTGAAAAAGAACTTCTCTTTCTAACAATGCTTCGGCAACAATTCTAACCTGCTCTTTCTTTTCTATTAATAAATTTTTTGTTCTTACATATCCCTCATCGATCAACTTACGCACTTCCTCGTCTATTAACCTGGATGTTTCTTCAGAATATGGTTTTGTGAAAGAATTTTCCTGTTGTGGATCATAAAAACTTACTCTTCCCACCTTTTCATTCATACCATAAACTGTCACCATTGAGTAAGCGATCTTTGTTATCTGCTGAAGATCATTTTGTGCACCCGTTGAAATTTTATCAAAGAAAATATCTTCGGCTGCACGACCGCCTAATGTCATACAGATCTGATCCATCAGTTGATCAATATTATATAAGTATTGCTCTTTCGGTGTGTATTGTGCATAGCCTAATGCAGCGGTTCCTCTTGGAACGATCGTTACTTTCAATAATGGATAAGCATGCTCCAGGAACCAACCACATATTGCATGACCTGCTTCATGGAATGCAATAATTTTTTTCTCTTCGGGTAAAATGATCTTGTTCTTCTTTTCAAGACCACCGATCACCCTGTCTACTGCATCCTGGAAATCGGCCATCTCAACCGATTGCTTTCCTTTTCTCGCTGCGATCAAAGCAGCTTCATTGCATATATTGGCAATATCAGCGCCGGCAAATCCCGGAGTTTGTTCCGCCAGTTTATGTATATCAACTTTTTCAGATAGCTTAATTGGCTTCAGATGCACTTTAAAAATTGCTTCTCTTCCTTTCAGGTCTGGCTTATCAATTGATATCTGCCTATCAAAACGACCGGGACGAAGCAATGCATTATCCAATACATCAGGGCGGTTGGTAGCAGCTAATACTATAATACCAGCATCAGTTCCAAAACCATCCATTTCTACCAGCAATTGATTCAATGTGCTCTCTCTTTCATCATTACTCATCATTACATTCTTTCCTCGTGCACGACCGATCGCATCTATTTCATCAATAAAAATTATACAAGGAGCTTTTTCTCTTGCCTGTTTAAAAAGATCACGAACACGGCTGGCACCGACACCCACAAACATTTCAACAAAATCACTACCGCTAAGGCTAAAGAATGGAACCTGTGCTTCACCGGCCATTGCTTTTGCAAGAAGTGTTTTACCGGTTCCTGGAGGCCCGATCAACAATGCGCCTTTTGGAATTTTACCACCGAGGTTGGTATATTTTTTTGGATTCTTTAAAAAATCAACGATCTCCATCACTTCCACTTTCGCTTCATCAAGCCCTGCCACATCAGCAAACGTGATATTCACTTTTGTTCCCTTATCAAATAAAGTAGCTTTTGATTTTCCAATATTAAAAATACCCCCGGGGCCGCCGCCTGCTCCTCCTCCTCCACTCATTTTGCGCATCAGCAGTATCCATATCGCAAGAAAAAGCAATACAGGTAATATAAAACTCACGGCACCTGAAAACCATGTGCTGTCCTTTTCAATAAAATAAGGATCATAAGATTCATCGGGGAAATAAGCCGGGTTTTGCTTTTTAAATTCAAGGATCTCTTCCCTAAATCGCTCATTTGATTCAAAACTAAATTGGGGAGGCTTTTCGTCTTTATTATTTGAAATAGCATTTGTAGGGAGTTTATCTAAATACTCCCTGAGGCTATCCTTTTTTATCGACACCCTCACAATATTCTTATTAGTTACTTCAACATATTTTTCAACATGGTGCTTACGCAACATGTCTTTGAATTCACCTACCGTAATAGGTTGAGTCCTTTTGCCAAATGGGCTAAATATGCTAAATCCGATAACAGTTGCAAGTAAGATGGCCCACACCCAGTAATTGCTGAACTTAGGTCCACCCTTTTTATTCTCATCACGATTTGGTTGAAACCGTGGAAATTTTTCGTTTTTATTAAATTGATCTTGTGACATTTTTTCTTTATTCTTCAGGGTAACCTGTTTTCTTTAATGATTAGTTTTTAATTTATATACTTTAACCTAAGCTGTTTAGTCTTCTTCGTGCTCATGTGCCACTGCATCACTCCACATTTCTTCCAGCTTATAAAATTTCCTTGTTTCCGAAAGCATCACATGAACCACCACATTCACATAATCGATCAACACCCATTGCAGGTATTTCATTCCTTCATGACGATACGGGTCTTCATCACATTTCTCTTTTATTTGTTGTTCAACAAAATCCGAAATGGCCCTAACCTGAGGCTGATTACTTGCTTCGCAGACAATAAAAAAATCTGCAACAGCTTCATTTACTTTTCTCAGGTCAAGAGAAATAATGTTTTCACCTTTTTTCTCCTGTATAGCGTTGATGATGGTTTTAATGAGTTTTGAATTCTTCGTTAACCGGACAGTGCTTTTCTTTTTTCGTGTAGCCAATACAGACAATTGTTCCAATAATTTTCTTTTAAGGTTTGAAGTTTTATTTACTGATTCCCCGGTTACTTGTTATTCGCTATTTGTATTGTTTTTACCAGCAACAAATAACCAGTACCCGAAAACTGATTTACTTTGTCAAAAATAGTAATTAATTGCCACTACCATTTGCCGGCAATCCAATTGGAAAGCCTTTTATTGAGCTGCGATCAATTGATAGTACCAACAAATATGCCATGGCTCTTATTCATGGGGATCACCTGCCGGACGGACAGGGTGAGGCTCAGCATGGTATGGCTGTTTTTACACATGAACAAACAGCCGGGAAGGGACAACGCGGTAAGAATTGGTTATCTCAAAAAGACTTGAATATTGCTCTTAGTATTCTGTTAAAACCTTATCCATTAAGCATTCCCGACCAATTCAAATTAAGTGTTTGTATTGCGGTCTGTGCGTGGGAATTTTTTTTAAAATATGCGGGTGATGAAACAAAAATTAAATGGCCTAATGATATTTATTGGCGTGACAGGAAGGCAGGAGGTATCCTGATAGAAAATGTTATTCAAAGTAGTCAGTCGGCAGTTAGCAGTTGGCAATGGGCAGTTATTGGTATAGGGATGAATATTAATCAAACGGATTTCAATCCTGAATTACCAAACCCTGTTTCTCTAAAACAAATAACTGGTAAAAATTATGAACCCATTGAACTTGCAAAAGAGCTTTGTTCCATTATTGAAAAAAATCATCAAATACTGATCGCCGGAAATTTTGAAACTCTTTTTAATAAATATCTAACCCATCTTTATAAAAAAGATGAAAAAGTAAAATTGTCCGTAAGGACTGCTTCGGAGAGAAAAGTAAGCCGTGTTTTTGAAACAACAATAAAAGGAGTTTCAGAAACAGGCCAATTGATCACTCAACATTCCATTGAAGAAAGATTTGAGTTTGGAGAAGTAGAATGGATTTTATAACAATATTAGTTTCCTTTCGTTTTCTTATCCCTGAACACAACAAAATTCCGTGTAAGAGTAAATGCCCAGCGGAATTCACCATCTCCCCAGGATGAAGTGGTGCCCCGAATAAAACGATTCTCCAGGATATCTGTAGCATTGGTGAAATTAAGATGAAAGACATGTCCTTCCGTTACGATCTCGAAGCCGATACCAAAAGGATCATGAAATCCTATTCCATGCGAAGCAAAAAAATCTATACTTTCTTGTGATCTGAAGGTGTGAAAATAATCGGCAAGGAGAATAATTTTTTTACTTATTGGCCAGCGTATAGCACCCCCTATAGCAAAAAGATTTTCCTGGGCACCTGGCTCAACATAATTTGTATGAAGATAAAGCGGGTTTAACTGCAAGCTTACTTTACCAAACTTTCTTGCCACCAACGCTTGTACTACCTGGCTATGACGACTGCCAAAATCCTCAAATGAATTTTCAAGATGCAAAGCCGTATCTGTTGCTTTCATTGCAGACAATACGTCGTTTGCAAAAAACGTAAGCGAAAGTGGGTGACTAGGATCATTATCTTTTTGTCTCATTGCCTGGTATTTTAATCCCCACTCATATTGATTTGTCACAAACCCTGAACCCTTTGCCCTGGCGAAGATGATATTTAGTCTATCACTTAACCCCAGCTGGAAACCAATACGGACATCCTTAATACCATCTAACCCGAAGAAGCCATGTCTGACACCACCATTATCACCAGCAATATCACCAAAATAGTGGTCGATACTAAAATCCATAACGCCTTTGGGGTGAACTTCTACTGTTTTTGTATTAATTGCTTTTTGTGAGTAGAATACTTTAGTGTTGGTAAACTCTGGTTTTGTGGGAGTTTTAATTATTGTTGTTTCCTGCGCAAAGGAATTAATACACGCAAAAAGGAGAACAACAAAAAGTGACCGTTTCATAATGAATATTTTGGTTTGTAATAAATCGAAACTTTGAACAAGGGGGTTGCTTATCAATAAAATTAGAAGATACAATTACAAATGCTTAGCTGCAAGAGTTTTATTCAAATGACTTCAATATTTCCTGCGCATGTACCTTATTCTTTGGCTTATGAAATATTTTTTGAATGATCCCTTTTTCATCGATGAAAAAGGTGGTGCGGAGAATACCCATGTATTCACGGCCAAATAATTTTTTCATATCATGAACACCATAAGCCGCAGTTATGTTGTTTGCCGTATCGGCAATCAGTGGAAATGGAAGTTTATATTTTATTTCAAATTTCTTCTGTTTGCTTTCGTCATCCGGGCTTACACCCAACACTTCAAAACCTTTTTTCTTTAATAAAGAATAATTATCCCTGAGATTGCATGATTCAATAGTGCATGTAGGAGAACCGGCTTCCGAATAGAAATATAAGATCAGTTTCTTTCCTTTATAATCGGCTAAAGAAATTTTAGTACCATTTTGGTCTTTACCTGAGAATATTGGTGCTTTATCACCTTCTTTTAATGTTACCATCTTACCCCGGTTTATTTTTTCTTTTTTGTTACAGTTTTTTTAGACATCTTTTTCTTTTTATATACTTTTTTCTTTGGCGGTGTGTATGGATATTTTTTAAACCACCATGTTTTTTCTGTTACATTCCCAACAATATCTTCTACTCTGACTTTTAATTCATGCACACCAAAAGGACATTGTTCATCAAATTT